>Ga0207952_1000237_pt1 | contig 54216 bp, 48 predicted proteins | sample SubbioR12Aug_8Ca_FD_184831 | JGI IMG/M metagenome (GOLD analysis project Ga0207952, IMG submission 184831) | Serpentinite rock and fluid subsurface biosphere microbial communities from McLaughlin Reserve, California, USA - CR12Aug_8Ca (SPAdes) | ecosystem: Environmental > Terrestrial > Deep...
GCCAGCGGCGGAAGTGCATGCCGCACCTGAAACACAAGCAACTCAAGTGCATCTGCTGCTGGTTGACGATCACCCCCTGGTCAGGGACGGGCTCAGGGCAAGGCTGGAGACCATCGCCAGCATCGACATCGCCGGCGAAGCAGGTACGGCAGAGGAAGCCCTGTCCATCGCCGCCAGCAAGCCTGTCAACCTCATCCTGATGGACATTAACCTGGGTACAGGCAACGGCATCAGCCTGACCGCACGTTTCAAGGCAGAATATCCGCATATCGCCGTCATCATGCTGTCCATGCATGAAAAAACAGAATACGTAAATCAATCCATGCAAGCTGGCGCGCGCGCCTATGTGCTCAAGGATGCACCCGCAATCGAAATCATAGAAGCAATAGACACCGTCATGGCTGGCGGCACCTATTTCAGCTCAGGCTTGAAGAAACAGGCCGCGAACACCGACAGCAGCCAAATGCTGACACAAAGAGAAAAGTCCATCCTGACCTGCATAGCCACAGGCAAATCCAATAAACATATCGCCAGGGAGCTGGGGCTCAGCGTCAGGACGGTAGAGACCCACAGGCTCAATATCAAGCGCAAACTGAATATTGAAGGCCAGGCTGACTTGATACGCTATGCACTTAACAATGCAATCGCATAGCACATTGAGCCCTTGATGAAAAAAACAGCGCTTCTGTGACGGCGAATAAAAAAACCAGTGCATCATTGCACTGGCTTTTAAGCTATTTCTTTCTTATTTTCTCTTGAATTCTTCCAGCGCCTGCGTACGATAATCCAAATCTTCTTTTTCAAGATCTTTTATTGCCTGTACCGTTACACTGATGCGCTTGATCAAGTCATTGTATTGCTTCAAGTCTGCATCCGTCTCAAAGTGCAAGGTATTGTCTACAAATTTGATCTTGCCAAAACGATTTTCACACAAGCTCAACACCTGTTTCACCAGCTCAACAAATGTACGCAATTGTTCATCATGCCGTATCTGCAAATCAAATATTCTTTCCGTGGAACTCTTGTTGCCGGCAATGATTTCCTCTCTTTGCTGCTGCGGCATAATTATGCGCTGACTGGCCTCGCCATATGCCGTACGCAAGCTTTCAAAGTGCTTTGTATTATTACTGAATATATTCTCTGCCGACAGAACAGTCAGATTACTACTCTCCAGACCCTGGCGCGTGGTCAGGCTTTCTGCCTTCAATATCCTGGCAAGATCCAGGGATTTGATTTCTTCTGAATATTTCTTACTTTGCTTGATATTTGCACGCAGATATTCGTAGGTCAGGCGTGCTTCCTGATCAAAATAACGCAGGCCCGTCAAGGGGATACGGTCTGATGGATTGAGGCTTTCCATCGTATCTTCCTGTTCGGCTTTCAAATACTGTGCCGTCATTTCAGCAATGACTTTACGTGCCAGATTTGCCCTGCCCCGTAGCTCCTCTTTTGCCCACTGACCCACCATTTCTTTACGCTCATCTGTACTATTCTTGAGCGCATTGAGAAAACTCAGGTAATTTGCAGAAGAACGAAATTCATTGACTGCCTTCCGATCTGCGGGACTGAGTTTCATGAATTCACTTTTGGCGATGTCTGATCCCCGATTCATTTCTTCACGATCAATGCGAGTGGAAATTTTACCTATTGGTTTGGACAAATCTTTCAAGAGTTTTTGTGCATAATCATTGGATATATACTTGCTGACAACCGACGACATGCGAACATTAATAGCCTCAACAGTAAAGGGGCGCAGGTAAATTTCCGGGTCCAGATAGGTTTCAGGTTTGGTGTTGTTAGAATTTTCCACCTCACGGCGAATAGCAGTTCTTATTTTTTGGTCAAAAGCAAAAATGCGCAAAATTTCCTGCACGTCCTCAACCCTGGCAGGATTACTGATTGGTATTCCCGCAGCACTGACCATCAAAGTCATGCCTGATAAAACCAGCCCCATCAACAAGCGATACAGCGACATCATTATTCTTCCCTCATTCAATTTATAGTTTTGTGTTTGTGTTTTGTTTATATTTGTGTTTATGCAGTAGTTCTATTTACTTTTTTTCAAACGATCAAGTTCGTACTCCGCCAGAGGCCGGTAAGGCGCAGTCAAAATGCCTTTTTCTACCGATCGCTGCAGATACACCAACGCTTTGATCTTGTTCCCATTGATGATATTCAATTGTGCAATGTAAAAATAAGCCTCTGCCAAATCTGCATCAAGCTCATCGCCAAGACGTTTGTGCACCTGCTGCAAAACCTGTTCTTCGGATTTTCCTGCGGCGCTGCTTGCAGCCAGCATGACACTCAGCCAATCGTCATTGTTATCCATGCTCACAGGCAAACTGGCTTGTGGATTCTGACGCCTTAGCGCCAGCTGACGCATGATACTGGCACGCAACCTGGCCTGACTGACGTTGCTTTGTTCTGCTGCGAGAGAAAAATTGTCTGCAGCTTCCCGCCACTTGCCAAGGCCATACAATGACATGCCACGCAGCATAAATAGCTTGCCTTCACCTTGTCCCTGAGACAGCAAGCGCGCGCTGTCAGCATCACTATTCTTGAAATCACCCATCGCAAAATAGGCATTCGAGCGGCAACGCAAATATTCCTGGGTATCAGGCACTTCCTTTTTTACCGCTTGTAAATCTGCATTGGCATCAGATTTGCGACCTGTGCGTGCGTAAGCCGCAGCACGTTCACAGAGAGCAAGTGCCGGGTTATTGCCATTTGCCCTTGCTTCATTGATCGAACTCGATTTATTGCGTATTTCTTCTTCGATTAGCTCCCTGATTTTCTGCTTCAAAGGTAAGTCAGGCTGGTCACGGGCAGTTTCGCGTAAATCAGTTTTGCGAATTTGTATAGTCCCTTCCAGCATATTGCCTACTTTGCGGGTATCAGCCATAAATTCGACCACGTCTTGCGATGTCACTCTGTCCTTCAAACTATGCAATTCGACAACCGCCTTGTAGACATTCTGCTTGAACGTCAAGGTTTCATTGGCAAAAAAAGCCGGATTCTCAATCTTTGCGACGGATGGTGTGTAATTCGCATTTACCTCATCGGGCAGCCTGACTTCCAATTCATAGCGTATCAAAGGGGTTTGCATTGGCACTGTCAAGGCGTGCTTGCGCTTTGGATTCTCTGGGACATAAAATCGTTCGCGCATATTGGAAGCCTGATAGCGCATCTGCCATCCCAGGGAATTTTTGACAAATAGCCCAGGTATCTGAAATTTCAATTCGATGCTGACAGTATTGGCCTGGCGATTATCAGAAACGACAGGCCCGGACTTTAATTCTGCCTGGGGGTAACGCCTTAACACCGAGGCTATGTAGGTATTTTTTAACTGCTCTCTGGTTTGCCGCGCCAGATAAGAACGTATCTGTTCTGCTTCAATACCAGAATATTGATGGGTAAGTTGAAACTCGGCCACACCGTCGAATTTGTTCAGTTGTATTTTTTCCAGGCGGCCATTGATGGTAGTCGTACCATCTTCATTACGAGGAATAGTAGCGAGTTCGTAAGTATCCTTCTGAATCACCAGCACTTCAGCCCCTGCATGTACCTGTCCCATATTGATCAGGGGGCCATACTGAGCAGCTCTGGTAGGATCAAGATAATAGATTTTCCCGTTGACCTTCACCCGTACAATGGCATGATCAAATGTCGTCGGTGAAGGGAGCATTTTTCCAGGCATTCTGGGGTTGGATGCAGAAATCAGCACTGGCGCTGCTTCTATGCCCAGCTTGCGCAAGATAGTCACCAGCAGTAAAGACTTGTCCTTGCAATCACCGTAACGACGTGTCAGCACCACATCTGGCGGGAAAGGCTTGTGAGAGTTTTCACCTATGGAAATTGACAGATAACGTATCTCGCTCTGTACATAAGCCAATGCGCGCTGAACGGTTCCATCTGAATTGGCCGCGCCGCGCAAACTGCCAACTACCTTATCAAGCTCAGGGCTGCTGGCATTCACATCGAATAAGGTTTGCGCCCATTGGTTCACTTGCTGCCATTGCGATAATTCCGAAAATTGTATAAATCTGAACTGGAATACATCGCGTGGTACATAGGGCTCGAATTCAATTGCCTTTACCTGTTCAGCTGACAAGGTAATGATCTTCCTGCCACCAGCCTGCTCTTCTTTGGCCTGAATGGTGCCGCTACCCTGACCAAGGATACGATATTTTATCGGCCTGTTGACAGGCGTACTCAGGCGTATGCGTTTTCGCAGAATGGGATAACTGTTATCCCATACCAGAGTCGAAAAAAAATTGCCGTCAAAAACAGGATTCTGACCTGTGGTGGTATAGGCAACATCAACAATATCACCTATCCGTATATCTTCTATCACGACAGAAGCCGTGACTGAGCCGGTAAAAATGCCTGAATCAAGTTCACTTTCCATTTGCAAGTAGCGAATATCAGCCGTACCAGTCTTGTCAAATACCTGGCTGCCCCGTATTACCCGGATACTATGCAAGCCCACCTTCTGGTACTCAGGATGAAACGAAATTTCTATCCGGCCCACCTGCGTCAACATGGAAGCTTCATTTGCCTGCATCATGCGATGCACATAGGTGCCAGCCTGCTTGTCCACGAAAATCTGTACATCGGACAAACGCACCACCAACGGTGCGCCAGTAGCGTCTGCAACTTGAGGTCCATTGTCCTGATCCACCCATGCAGGCACAGGCTCTCCCCGGGTCAGATTTTTTTCAAATCGCTGGGAATCCAGTGGTTTTCCACTCGCCAGACTCTCAGTTTGCAAGGCATGCGCAGCACCAACATGCAGCAAGTTCAACAGGATTACAAAGAAAAGGAAACTGAAACTGGATTTTTGATGCAGCCTGATCAGTTTAAACAGCTTCAACAGGGATGAGGAGGTAGATGGCGTCATAAGTATGCAATGCACGGTTCATTTGCTTGAAATCCGTCATCAAGAAAAGTGAATAGCATTGTGCCGTCATAAGTCAGGAGAGCAAGGACCAGAACGGTCGCATAGAGTCCCGAAGCGAAGACCCAACAAGCTGTGCTTACCTTGAAAATCAACTTCGAGATTTGTTTTTCGCCTTGATTCTATCAGAAGCAAATATCCCTTTGTTAAAAACTGTGCTGATGAAATGTCTCAATAATCCAGCCTCTCCAACAAAACATGAATCGGGGCCGTAAAAGAAAAAGCCCCTTGTTCAACACAAGGGGCTTTTCGATATCTGTGCTCAACCGGCCCAAATTTCTTCAAGCCAGAACACAAGATTCTGATTACATATTTTCGATCATGACGTCGCCGAAACCGGAGCAAGACACTTGTGTCGCGCCTTCCATCAGACGTGCGAAATCATAAGTGACTTTCTTGGCAGTGATGGCTTTTTCTGTCGCGCTGATCAACAGATCAGCTGCTTCCAGCCAACCCATGTGACGCAACATCATTTCTGCGGACAAGATCAGGGAACCTGGGTTCACATAATCTTTACCAGCATACTTCGGTGCTGTACCGTGAGTTGCTTCAAACATGGCGATAGAGTCAGACAGGTTCGCGCCTGGAGCAATACCGATACCACCAACCTGAGCTGCCAGTGCGTCAGAGATATAGTCGCCGTTCAGGTTCAGTGTAGCGATAACGCTGTATTCTGCCGGACGCAACAGGATTTGCTGCAAGAATGCATCAGCGATGGAATCTTTAACAGTGATTTCTTTACCTGTTTTTGGATTCTTGAATTTGCACCATGGGCCGCCGTCGATCAGTTCAGCACCGAATTCTTTTTGTGCCAGAGCATATGCCCAGTCACGGAAGCCACCTTCGGTGTACTTCATGATGTTGCCTTTGTGGACGATAGTCACAGATGGCTTGTCATTGTCGATAGCGTACTGGATTGCTTTGCGAACCAGACGTTCTGTACCTTCGCGGGATACTGGCTTGACGCCGATACCGGAAGTTTCTGGGAAACGAATTTTCTTGACGCCCATTTCTTCTGTCAGGAACTTGATCAGTTTTTTAACCTGGTCAGAGCCTTCAGCGAATTCGATACCAGCATAGATATCTTCAGAGTTTTCACGGAAGATGACCATGTCTGTTTTTTCTGGCTCACGCACTGGGGATGGCACGCCTTTGAAATAACGTACTGGACGCAGGCAGACATACAGGTCCAGCTCTTGACGCAGGGCCACGTTCAGGGAACGGATGCCGCCGCCAACTGGCGTAGTCAATGGGCCTTTGATGGAAACAACGTAGTCTTTCAAGACTTTCAGTGTTTCTTCTGGCAACCAGACGTCAGGGCCGTATACTTTAGTGGATTTTTCACCTGCATAGATTTCCATCCAGCTGATTTTACGCTTGCCTGCGTAGGCTTTAGCTACGGCCGCATCAACGACCTTGATCATGACCGGGCTGATATCAACACCAGTACCATCGCCTTCGATAAAAGGGATGATAGGATTGTCAGGAACATTCAATGAAAAGTCAGCATTGACGGTAATTTGTTTACCTTCAGCAGGTACTTGTATATGTTGATACATCGTTTTCTCCGTGGTTGGGCGATCAAGCGGGTCACGCTTTTCACATCATCTGCCTTGCGCATTTATATTTTATAGAGCAATCACTCTTCTATAAGACACAAGACCATCTTTTCGTATTATGCACTACTATTTTACCGTATGCCATCAGTTTGTCAGCTTGCGGGCCTCGAGGTGGCTTCGGCTTTCACCTACTGCGCTATTTGAAAATACAAAATGGCAAGTTCATGGCAATCTTGCCCATCCTGGCCAGAGACATAATAATAATGCGGAAAACTGTCGCTCATATCTCGCCTGCCGTTCTTTTGTATGCGCGCTATATTCTACCTAACTTGTACTACCTGACTGAGAATGCAATGCGGCTGGTTCTATCATTGCATTTTACGGTTACCATATTGCCATGAAACTGATTTTACTCAACAAACCATTTAATGTGATGTGCCAGTTTTCGGCGCACCCCAGCCGCCCTACCCTGGCTGACTATATCAAGATCCCCCATATCTATCCGGCTGGCAGGTTGGATGCAGATAGTGAAGGACTGATATTACTGACTGATGACGGGCAATTACAAAACCGCATCAGCCACCCTGAGCACAAGCAAGCCAAAACTTATCTGGTGCAAGTCGAAGGCACACCTAGCAAGGAAGCGCTGGAGAAACTGCGCCAACCCCTGGACCTGGGTGATTTTATTACCCAACCGTGCATCGTCAAGCACATACATCAGCCAGAATGGTTATGGCCACGCAACCCGCCAGTGCGCGAACGGGCAAACATACCAACCAGCTGGCTGTGCCTGATTTTATCTGAAGGGAAGAATCGCCAGGTCAGGCGCATGACGGCAGCGGTTGGCTTGCCAACTTTGCGCCTGGTGAGAACCAGCATAGGTGGTTTTTCACTTGAAACCCATCCCATGTTACCCGGTGAATGGCAGGAAGTTAAAATTTAAACAATTTTTGCACAGAAATTCAGAAAAAAATCCATAAGCCTTATAAATTAATTAGAATTCTTGTCAACGCCCAATTCACCGGTCGCGTTGTTTGCCTTGATTCAAGTGAATCATTCTTAACCGATACTTTATGAAGGACACGAAAATGAAAAAATTGATCGCCGCTTTGGTCGCAGGTCTGTTTGCTTCTGCTGCTTTCGCCCAAGCACCCGCTCCTTCAGCTTCCGCTGCTGCATCTACTGCAGCATCCAAACCAGCAAAAAAAGCGAAGAAAGCGAAAAAAGCTAAAGCTGCATCTGCATCCGCTTCTGCATCCATGTAATTCTGTTGTCATCAGCAAAGAAGCAAGGCAGGGGCTAACTCCTGCCTTTTTTGTGTTTGAAATTTTGCCCCAGGGGCTTGAACGACATCCACAGAACAGAGGCATCAAAAACCCGAATCAACAATCTGCTCCGGAAAAAGCAAAAGCCGCAATAAATTGCGGCTTTTTTTCATTTCAGGCGTCAGTGCAGTAGCACTGACTTACAGCTTTAGAAGCAGGCTTAAATTAAGCCAATGCTTTCAAAGCAGATGCCAGACGGCTCTTATGGCGAGCTGCCTTGTTTTTGTGAATGATTTTCTTGTCAGCGATACGGTCGATAACCGATACGGAGCTTTGGAAAATTGTTGCTGCAGCAGCTTTATCACCAGCTTCAATCGCTTTGCGAACAGCTTTGATTGCTGTGCGCAGCGTGGAGCGCTGGCTGGAGTTGTGTGCATTTTGTTTAACTGCTTGACGAGCACGTTTGCGTGCTTGTGCGGTATTTGCCATGAGATTTCCTAAACGTGGTCAAAGCGACGAGCTCAAAACATTTGATTTAAATGCCACGCCGCAAAATTCTATACAGCTTTGCAGTATAACTGGATTTATTTTTGATAGCAAGCATTCCTGTCGAATCTTACAACAGGCATGCATATTTCTGCTGTTCCAGCGAAATTTGCGCAACTGTCATGCTCAAAATCTGCACTACTGTATCTATGCGGCTGGAGGTGGGGATGCAAAACTAAGCAAAGCATGATTTTACTATCAATGCCATTTCTCTGCCGACACCACTGAAAAAAGGATGAATATGCACTGCAAGCCGATGACCTTAAAGGGAAAACACGTCACTCTGGAAGCGCTGGAACAGCATCACCTGGCTGATATCCAGACGGCCGCAGCCGATGGCGAGCTATGGAAGCTGTTTTTTACCTCAGTCCCCTCCCCTGAAAATACCCAGAACTGGCTGAATATCGCTCTGGAAATGCAACAACAGCAAAAAGCTGTGCCCTTTGTCGTTCGTGAAAATGCGACTGGCCAGATAGTCGGTGCCACCAGATACTGTAATATGGATATCAATAACAAGCGCCTGGAGATAGGCTATACCTGGTATGCGCAACGGGTGCAGCGCAGCCCGGTGAATACCGAGTGCAAACTGCTGTTGCTGGGCCATGCCTTTGAAGAGTTTGACTGTATCGCTGTTGAATTCCGCACTGACTGGTTCAACCGCCGTTCACAGGCGGCAATAGAACGACTGGGTGCCAAGCGCGATGCGATTTTGCGCAATCACATGATTTTGCCTGATGGCCGCATCCGTGATACGGTGGTATACAGCATCCTGAATTCTGAATGGGCGGGTGTCAAAAAGAACTTGCAATACATGCAAACCAAATACGAAGCGTAATATACGAAGCGCAATACTAGTAAGTGAATGGAGAATGACAAGTGCTGATCGATTTTTTCTTTACCCTGAAAGACGCCAAGATTCCAGTATCCATCAAGGAATTCCTGATGCTGCTGGAAGCCATGGAAAAAGGTCTGGTCAGCTTGTCACTCGACGATTTCTATTTCCTGTCGCGTACCATCATGGTCAAGGATGAGGCGCATTATGACAAATTCGACAAAGCTTTTGGTTTGTACTTCAAGGGCATAGACACGATCTTTGAAAAACGCCCCGATATCCCGCTGGACTGGCTCACAAAGCGCATGGAGCGTGATCTGACGGATGAGCAAAAAGCCGCCATAGAAAAATTTGGCTATGACAAGCTGATGGACAGGTTGCAGGAATTGCTCAAAGAACAAAAAGAGCGCCATGAAGGCGGCAACAAATGGATAGGCACAGGTGGTACATCTGCCTTTGGCAATGGCGGCACCAATCCCGAAGGCATACGCATAGGAGGAAAAGGCGGCAGCCGTAGCGCCGTAAAGGTGTGGGAAGCACGTGCTTTCCGTGATTATGACGCTGAACGCGAACTTGGCACCCGCAATATCAAGGTCGCCCTGCGCCGCCTGCGCAAATTCGCCCGTCATGGTGCAGAAGAAGAACTGGCACTGGACGCCACCATCAAGGCTACGGCAAACAATGCCGGTTATCTCGACATCAAGATGCAGCCCGAGCGCAAGAACAATATCAAAGTGCTCATGTTGCTGGATGTGGGTGGCACCATGGATGACCACATTGCCCAGACTGAAGAATTATTCTCTGCGGCCAAGACAGAATTCAAGAACATGGAATTCTTTTATTTCCACAACTGCGTCTATGACTATTTGTGGAAAAACAACCGCCGCCGCCATGCAGAAAAATTCCCGACCTGGGATGTCTTGCGCAAATACACGCCCGACACCAAGGTCATTTTCGTTGGCGACGCCACCATGAGCCCCTATGAAATACTGCAAGCGGGCGGCTCTGTCGAATACAACAATGAAGAAGCTGGCGCGACCTGGCTGCAACGCTTTACGTCGGCTTTCCCGAAATACATCTGGCTTAATCCTGAACCGGAAGGCTTGTGGCAATACCGGCAGTCCATCTCTGTCATCAAGCAGATTATGAGTAATCGCATGTTTCCGGTGACGATAGAGGGGCTGGAGCGCGGGATGAGGTTGTTGAGTAAGTAATAACAGATCAAGAATAAACCTTTGCCAGGCTACGCTGCCAAAGGTTTTATTGTTGCACCATGGAGATGGACTTAATTACAGGAGAATAGGAAGTCTTGCGTCAGTATCACCGCAACTGCAAAAACTTTTGTATTGTCGACAATACCTGCTTCCTCGACAAAGGCTTTGTTAAAAAGCCCTCACACCCAACCTGTTGCGCATTTGCAACTTTATAATTAAAACTCTTATCAACCAAAAAAATCACTGTCGTCCGGCGGTCAGTATTTTGCTTTTTTAATTCAGCACATAGGCGATAAGGATCAATATCTGGCGTAGAAGAATTAATCATCGTCATGGCATGACGATTGTTCTTATCCAGCATCAAAGCGCTGCGCTCATCTGTTGCCAGTGTCACGGTGATGCCATATTTATCCATGATCATGGCGACATACTCACGAAAACGTATATCCTTGTCGACGATCATGATGCCTCCCTTGGGTACGCTCGGCCTGCGCATCTTTTGATACTCGCTGGGATCGGTCAGGTCAAGATCGAGGCGCTCGCGGCGGCGGCGTTCTGGTACGGCCACTTCGCCAAAGGCACTTAAAGTGGTCAGCAAGAGCTGGCGGCGGTCTATCAGTTCGTCGAGAACGTCAAACAGTTTGCGCCAGCGTATGGGGCGTGGCATGGACTGATAATGTAAATTAACTTCAGTCTTACCAATAAGCAATACTGGCTGCGCGCCGCCCAGATTGAGGTCGGACAAGGTAGCCAGCGCTTTTAAATCTTCTGCATTGACAATGTGAATGTCAGGATCTTGTAGACTACCAGTTTTTAAAACCAGATAGCGATACCCCTTCTCGCGGAGAACAGCAAGAACGGTTGAGAAGGTTTCTTCCTCTTTTGGAGAAAATCCAAGCAGTCGGATCGCGATCGTTGGAGTTTTTGTTGGCATCGTTTTTCCATCTTACACATTGCAGCTTCGATCATTGCAGCTACAATAGCTGCAAAAACGCTGCAAGAATACAGCTTAATTCTGCCAGCCTCGCAAAAAAATTGCAAAACATCATCAAAAAATTAACCAAAACAACAGATTTTCATTCGCATGGCCACTAAAAAAAACACTTCTCCGTCAGACTATAGCGAATCATCCATCCGAGTACTCAAAGGCCTGGAGCCGGTCAAACAAAGACCGGGGATGTATACCCGCACCGAAAACCCCCTGCATATCATACAAGAGGTCATCGACAATGCCTCGGATGAGGCGCTGGGCGGGCATTGCAAAAACATTCTGGTCACCATTAACGCTGATTCCAGTATCAGTGTAGAAGATGATGGCCGTGGTATTCCAGTCGGTTTGCATCCTGAAGAAGGCGTGCCTACCGTTGAAATCGTCTTTACCCGCCTGCATGCAGGTGGCAAGTTCGACAAGGGATCTGGTGGTGCCTATGCCTTCTCTGGCGGTTTGCATGGCGTCGGTGTATCTGTCACCAATGCCTTGTCCAAACGCCTGGATATCACGGTATGGCGTGAAGCAGGTTTGCACAATCTGACTTTTGCCAATGGCGATGTTATAGAACCGCTGCGCAGCCAGCCACTGGCACGCGGCGATAAAAAGAGCGGTACGCGTGTCACTATCTGGCCAGATGCCAAGTATTTTGACAGTGCCAATATCCCGCAAGGCGAACTGCAGCGCCTGTTGCGCTCCAAGGCAGTCTTGCTGCCGGGCGTTAAAGTCACACTGCTTAATGCCAAAACTGGTGAAAGCCAGACCTGGCAATATGACCAGGGCTTGCGTGGCTATCTGACCGAAGCACTGGCACAGTCTTCCCATGGCGAACCACTGATCCCCTTGTTTGAAGGCGAGCAATTTGCCAATTCCGACAGCGACGGCTTTGCCGAGGGTGAAGGGGCATCCTGGGTAGTGGCATGGACAGAAGAAGGCAATGTCGTGCGCGAATCCTACGTCAACCTCATCCCTACCCCTGCTGGTGGTACGCATGAGTCCGGCTTGCGTGAAGGCCTGTTTGGTGCGGTGAAGAGCTTTGCCGAGATGCACTCACTGCTACCCAAAGGCGTCAAGCTCTTGCCAGAAGACGTATTTGCCCGTGTATCCTTCGTTTTGTCCGCCAAGGTACTGGACCCGCAATTCCAGGGCCAGATCAAGGAAAGGCTGAATTCACGCGATGCCGTGCGCCTGGTGTCATCTTTCACCAAGCCGCCACTGGAATTATGGCTGAATTCCCACGTGGAATACGGCAAGAAACTGGCCGAACTGGTCATCAAACAAGCGCAATCGCGCCTGCGCTCTGCCCAGAAAGTAGAAAAGAAAAAATCTTCAGGCGTTGCTGTCTTGCCGGGCAAACTGACCGATTGCGAATCGAATGACATTACCCGCAATGAAATCTTCCTGGTCGAGGGTGATTCTGCGGGTGGTTCTGCCAAGATGGGCCGCGACAAAGAATTCCAGGCGATCTTGCCACTGCGCGGTAAAGTCTTGAATTCATGGGAAGCGGAACGGGACCGTCTTTTTGCCAATAACGAGATTCATGATATCGCCGTTGCCATCGGTGTAGACCCGCATGGCATGAATGAAATCGTTGATTTTACCAATCTGCGCTATGGCAAGATTTGCATACTCTCTGATGCTGACGTTGATGGCTCGCACATCCAGGTTTTGCTGCTGACACTGTTCTTCCGTCACTTCCCGCAACTGATTGCACGTGGTCACATCTGCGTGGCGCGTCCGCCACTGTTCCGCGTTGATGCCCCTGCACGTGGCAAGAAACCGGCACAGAAAATCTACGCACTGGATCAAGGCGAACTTATCGCTATTGAAGACAAATTGCGCAAGGACGGCATCAAGGACGGCGCCTGGGCAATTTCCCGCTTCAAAGGTCTGGGTGAAATGAATGCCAGCCAGTTATGGGAAACCACCATGAACCCGGACACACGCCGCCTGCTGCCAGTTTCTCTGGGTGAGTTTGATCAGGTCTTTTCTGAGGGGCGTTTCAATATGCTGATGGGTAAAGGTGAAGCCGCCGCCCGCCGGGCCTGGATAGAAGAGCATGGCAACGCTGTTGAAGCTGATATCTAAGATACCTGATCTCGCAGACCTTAAAAGAATACAAAAATACGAATAGAACCATGAGCGAACAAGCGAATTTATTTGATCAAACCCCACCGCCACCGGGCGATGGTGAAACCCTGACCCTGGCGACCTTTGCTGAACGCGCCTATCTTGACTACGCCATCTCGGTAGTCAAAGGCCGTGCCTTGCCTGATGTTTGCGACGGTCAAAAACCGGTACAGCGCCGCATCCTGTATGCGATGAATGAACTGGGCCTGAACTCTGCCGCCAAGCCGCGTAAATCTGCCGCTGTAGTTGGTGATGTACTGGGTAAGCTGCATCCGCATGGCGACCAGTCTGTCTATGATGCCTTGGTACGTATGGCACAGGACTTCTCCTTGCGCTATCCATTGATTGATGGCCAGGGTAACTTCGGCTCACGCGATGGTGACGGCGCAGCGGCCATGCGATATACAGAAGCCCGCCTGACACCGATCTCCAGATTGTTGATGGATGAAATTGACCAGGGTACGGTCGATTTCCAGCCTAACTATGATGGCACTACCGAAGAACCAAAATTACTGCCTAGCCGCCTGCCCTTCGTCTTGCTGAATGGCGCGTCGGGTATTGCAGTGGGTCTCGCGACAGAAATTCCTTCGCATAACTTGACTGAAGTTGCGAAGGCCGCAGTAGCCTTGATACGCAACCCGGCCATGAAACATGCTGAGTTGATGGAATACATCCCCGGCCCCGACTTCCCTGGTGGCGGACAAATCATTACCCCAGCCTCCACCATCGCCGATATGTATGCGACTGGCCGCGGCAGCATGAAGGTGCGTGCACGCTGGAAGATCGAAGAGATGGCGCGTGGTCAGTGGCAAGCCGTGGTCACTGAATTACCGCCTGGCACCTCGTCTCAAAAAGTGCTGGAAGAAATTGATGAGCTGACCAATCCAAAAATCAAGCTGGGTAAAAAGACACTGTCGCCAGAGCAGGTGGCATTGAAACAAGTCATATTGTCTGTACTTGATACGGTCCGTGATGAATCCGGCAAGGATGCACCTGTGCGCCTGGTACTGGAACCAAAATCCAAGAACCAGGACCAGGCTGAGTTCATGCAAATGTTGCTCGCCCATACCTCTCTGGAAACTTCAGCATCCATCAACTTGGTGATGATAGGTGGCGATGGCCGTCCACGCCAGAAAGGCCTGCTCGACATCCTCAGCGAATGGATAGCCTTCCGCTTCACCACAGTCACACGCCGCACCCAGTTCCGCCTCAAAAAGGTAGATGACCGCATCCATATCCTGGAAGGTCGTGAAGCGGTACTGTTGAATATTGATGAAGTCATACGCATCATCCGTGAATCTGATGATCCCAAGCCTGCGCTGATCGCTGCCTTCAAGCTGTCAGATATCCAGGCTGAAGATATTCTCGAAATTCGCTTGCGTCAGTTAGCTCGTCTGGAATCTATCAAGATACAGCAACAACTGGATGAATTGCGTAAAGAAAAAGCGGGCCTGCATGACTTGCTGGAAAATCCTTCTTCGATGAAACGCATGCTCATCAAAGAGATCGAAGCCGATGCCAAACAGTTTGGCGATGCCCGCCGCACTGTCATAGAAGAAGCTGCCAAAGCTTCGATAGAACAAAAAGTCATCGATGAACCGGTCACCGTCGTCATCTCGGAAAAAGGCTGGGTACGCGCACGTACCGGTCATGGTCATGAGAATGGCCAGTTCACCTTCAAGGCAGGCGACAGTCTGTACGGCACCTTTGAATGCCGCACGGTAGACCAGATGCTGGTATTTGGCTCGAATGGCCGTGTATATTCAGTCGCCGTCTCTGCCCTGCCCGGTGCCCGTGGCGATGGTGTACCTATTACCACCCTGATCGACCTGGCCGCTGGCAGCAAAATCCTGCATTACTTTGCTGGCAGTGCTGACATCTGCCTGCTACTGTCTTCCACAGCTGGTTATGGCTTTACCGCAAAAGTCGGCGACATGGTAGGCCGCATGAAAGCCGGTAAAGCCTTCATGACACTGGAAGAAGCTGACCAGCCATTGCCACCAGCCGTAGTCACTGACGACGCCAGCGCGATTGCCTGCCTGTCAGAAAAAGGCCGCTTGCTGGTCTTTGGCCTGGCAGAAATCAAGCAGCTCTCCAGCGGTGGCCGTGGCGTGATCCTGATGGAACTGGAAGACAAAGAAAGCCTCGTGTCAGCCCAGGCCATCAGCCAGCGCGGCGTACGCGTGCTTGGCATAGGCCGTGGCGGCAAACCTCAGGAAGTCAATCTCAGTGCGACAGGTTTGGGCATCCATATCGGCAAGCGTGCTCGCAAAGGCAAGGCACTGGAAGCGAAGATCAAGGCGAGTGGTTTGCAAAAAATTACAGCAAAAGAGTAATCGCTGTTTGCTGTTAATCAGTATTCGCTGATCATCACATTGAAAATCGTCCATGACCTAAGTGTCATGGACGATTTTTCATTGAAAGCTACACAAATCACATTACAAGCGTCGCTGGATTCCAGCCAAAAACATGCTGGATTGAGGTCTTTATGATTGCTTAATTTAAAACGCAAGAATTCAGCAAAAAACGCCCCTACTTCCTCAACTTCAAGACCCACCTGGGCAACAGATTCAAGACTGCGATAAGCCATTTCATCTGCCAGGGAAACACGACCCTGTCGCGCCGTGCAGTAATCGCATCCACAATCAAGGCCACCGCCCTCTGCTCAGACATGATAAAAGGCTTGTGACTGGCATCGCCGTCATTCAGGGCACGCAGCTTGGCGGTATCAACATAGCCAGGCACTACCGCAGTCACGGCAATAGCAAATGGCTTGAGCGCAATGCGGTAGGTATCGCACAAACTCAGTACGCTACGCTTGGTCGCGCTATAGACGGATGCGCCCGGATAATCATGCAGCAAACCCGCAACCGATGAAATAGCCACCAGTTGCCCGGACTTTTGCCCAGATTTTTGCCCCAGCATTTTTTCAGCCGCCAGTTCAAATGCATGACTCAGGCCGCTGACATTGGTGCGCAACATATGCAGGGTAGCTGCCTCATCCAGTAAATGGCTACGGGTATTGAAATAAATACCCGCAGTGACGATCAACATATCCAAGCCTTGTGCAGCAAAATCATCGATGGATTGCGACAAGCTGGTACGGTCTGCAATATCGAACTGGTAAGTAATTGCACCGTGAAAATCAGCAGGCAGGCGCTGCAGGTCGCGGCCACAGACTGCCACCCTGTCGCCGCGCTGCAAATAGTGACGGGCCAGGGCCAGGCCTATGCCGCTGGTTCCGCCTATCACCATGATATTCATGTTCAGGCCATGCCCCGGCTATATTTATCACTGCTGCGTATCATGGTTTCGTCATAGGCAGCCTTGCGGGTAAAGGCTTCCATGCCACGTGCATAGCCATATTGCCACTGGGCTTCCATATAGGCCACATAGGTGGCGTAATTTTTTGGCATTTGCAGAGTGATGCGGTTACGCCGCCAATCCAGTTTTTTTTGCACGGCTTCTTTGTTGAGCAGCGTCGCCACGTCTGAAGTATCGATGCGCACATCAACAGGCTGGCCATTCACATACCGCAGGCGGGCATTGCCATCCAGGCCCAATACTGTGCGCCAGGCAGGGATGGAAAAAGCCTGGTCAAAGCTTTGTTTAAATTCCATCATCACTTCGTCGGCCAGGCGTCTTGCCACTTCTATGGGAAACAAGTCCAGCACGCCGCCAAAATAATGGCCATTGGCATGAGCGTGACAACGGAAGTAAAACATGTCAGTGATGGAAATGCGGGCCGCCAGGCTAGTTGGCGTTTGCACATCGCATAATAATTCTTCTGAAATGGCATGCTCGCCCCAGCGTGCATCTGCCAGCGGTGAAGCCATGCCATTCAGCAATGCTGCGGCTTTTGGTTCACAAAACACAGTTTCAGCAAATAATTTGCGCTGGCCACGTAGCTGCCCGACCTCATTTTCATCAAACAGCAGTTTGCCGCCTATGATGGCAGTCGCGACTGATTGTTCACTGGCTACTACCTTTGGCAAAGGCAATTCTGGCGGTATTTCAAACAGGTATTCATTGAACAGATCGGGTATGGACGCAGCAGAGTTGCGTGAAAAACCACGTTTGGCAGCCAGGGCCAGTGTACGGACTATGCCTGCCCTGGGCGAAGATTGCAGGCCGCTCCAGTAGTGATACATGTCTTCTGAACTGAGCCAGGCCTTGCGCTGTGCATCGTCTGGCAAACCAGAAATAATGCTGGCCGCAATAGAGCCACCGCAACTGGCCAGCAATATATCCGGCGCACGGCCAGCTTCACAGGCTGCTGCGTACATTCCCAGATAAATACCAAAACGAAACCCACCGCCTGCAAATACCATGCAGCGTTTATATTTTTTAACTTGATTCATCCTGCTAAAATATCACACTGTTAAGTCCATACGCATCTTAAATGCCGTCCTCTCCTGCAACTGTGCAACACCGCTTGCGTCATTTGTTGCTCAATACCCTGACGTTTGCCCTGTGTTATCTGACCGCCAATGCGCTGGCACAGCATTTGGGCGTCAAGCGTCATGCTGTTTTGCCATTTGAGGCTGGCATCCCATTCTTACAATGGATGATCTTGCCTTACCTGAGTTCCGGCCTGTTTTTTTGCCTGGCCTTCTTCATGGTCGGCAACCAGGACCAGTTACGCCTGCTCAGCCAGCGCCTGCTATTGGCGACGGTCTTAGCAGCCTTCGTCTTTGTGCTATACCCCCTGCAATTCAGCTGGCCCAGACCTGCCATCTCTTCTGCATGGTGTGCATATTTATATGATTATCTGGCCATGATGGATAAACCATATAATCAATTACCATCGTTGCATGTCACTTACTGCGTTTTGTTCTGGACTGCATTGCGGGAACACGTGCGCCCCCCCCCCTTGCGCATGGCCCTGGCGGCCTGGTTATTGCTGACTGCCATTTCTACCCTGTTCACTTATCAGCATCATCTGCTGGATGTCCTTGCAGGTCTTTTGCTGGCAGGGCTTTGCATACTGCTGGTCACGCCGAAAAAGGCTGAACCACAGGTCGCATTTTATTACCTGATATTTGCCAGCCTGTTCCTGATAACAGGTGTCATCGCCAGTCACAATTTGTTTACTCTGTATATTGCATGCAGTCTGCTGCTGGTCAGCCTGGCTTACTATCGTCGTGACCGGTATTTCCTGCACAAGCACAAGGGACAGCATCCATGGTGGATCTGGCTGATGTATGCGCCCTACCTGATTGGCTACCAGTTGACCTGGTATGCCGTAGTCTGGCGAGAACGACGCAAGCCTGTGATTATCAAGCTGACGGAACAATTACTGGTAGGCCGCCGCCTGAGTGCCAGAGAGGCAAGGCAATTGCCACCAGATTGCAGCATCATAGACCTGGCAAATGAGCTCAGCGAAACCCCGGCTTTGCGTAAGCATGACTACTGGCATTACCCCCTGCTGGACCTGACAACACCAACAAGCGTAGCAATGAACGAGATTTTGCAGCGCCTGCGTGAAGAAATCGCTGCGGGTAAAACAGTCTATCTGCATTGCGCCATGGGTTATAGCCGATGTATATTGCTGGCCAAACTGTATATGTCACAAGGACTGAACAACAAGCCATGAGCTTTTCCATTTACCAATTGAAGCCGCGCTTCCAGCAATTGCTGCAACCCTTGCTGGCTGGCCTGGCGAAACGACGTATCACGCCAAATCAGGTCACTTTACTGGCGATGGGCTTGTCCATCATCTATGGTATTGCGCTGGCTTCCTACCCGCAGAATAAAAACTTGTGGCTGGGTCTGCCGGTCTTCATGTTTGTGCGCATGGCGCTGAATGCGATAGATGGCATGCTGGCCAATTTTACCCAGCAAAAAACCGCCTTTGGAGCGATTCTCAATGAAGTTGGTGACCAGGTTTCAGATGCTGCACTGGTTTTGCCTTTTGCCCTGGTCACGGGGATACAAGTGCCTTTGCTGATTGCGGTAGCCATGCTGGCGCTGTTGACGGAGTTTGCTGGCGTAGCTGCCTTGCTGGCAGGTTCAAAACGCCGCTTTGATGGCCCCATGGGCAAAAGCGACCGCGCTTTTGCCTTCGGTTTGCTGGCCCTGCTGGTAGCATTTCAGCTACCGGCAATCTGGCTGAATGCCGTGCTGATAATCGTCCTGCTGCTCTTGTTCTGGACTTTGTTCAATCGGATAAAACGGGCACTGCCGCATCACGTTGCGCCACCGACACCGTAAATATCCCGGCGATGCCCAATTGCGTCGCGATTTTTTTGCAACCTATGCTGGCAACCAGGGCATCCATCTCAGCCTGTGGACGTGGGCGCATTTGCCATGACTGGCCCCGATGGCTATTCAGTGTCTTGGCGATCATCAATAACTGTGGGTGCCATGGCTGGCCGGTGTAGACCAGATGCCCGCCAATTTTCAATTGCTGCTGTATGCCACGTAGGGACGCCAATACCAGCACATTGTCACTGAACAGCTCATACAAACCAGAGACGATGACGATGTCATAGGCATCTTCTTCTGCCGGGTAACTGGTCGCAGCAAAGGCGTCGCGGCACTGATAGCTGATCTTGTTTTTGAGTTGCAAGCGTTCAGCCAACAACCTGGCCTGATCCAGATTAGCCTGGTCAAAATCACGCAGGCTGATTTCTATGTCACGGTTCTGGAAACGTTTGATGGTTTCCAGTACATAGCGGCCACCACCGGCAGCAATATCAAGTATGCGCACAGGTTGGCCAGCCGGGTATTGCTGTATCAAGTCAGACAGTGTCTGCTGCATCTGTGCCTTGCGCTGGCGTATGCCGCGCCAGCCTATGGCATCGATATAACCACGGTCTATCATGCCACCTATCAGCAAACGACCACCAGCCTGGTTACGATAGACGTAATCGAGTGAAGCCCCAGAATCAAAGCCATGCTCCAGACCTATGCGCATACCGTTACTGAGTTTGCCCAGGTGACTGAGCATAAATTTTTGCATGCCGTAAAAGGCATTTTCCAGAGCGCCGCCCAATTTACCCTGCTGCAATGCCTGGTACTGGCGCGCACTCTGGCTCAATGTATCTGCCTTGAAGTAATGCGTCAAAGGCAGCAAGTCTTTGGCATAACATTCACTGATGAATTCCTTAGCAGCCTGTATGGCTTGTTGCACCTGATTTTCGCTCTCATAAAAAATAGCATGATGGCAGTTTTCTATGAGGACATAGCGTTTCAGTGTGGAAGAGATAGTTTCAAAGAATTGTTTTTGAGGCGCCTGTTTGACGACATAATCCTTGTCAGCCACCAGCATCAGCACTGGCGCATCTATCGCCTGGGCATCCCCTACCACCCGCTTGGCAGTATCGGCCAGGTCCAGCAAGACCCGTGCAGAAATATTCTTGGTGATCAGCGGATCAGCATCATAGGCTTTAGCCTGCTCAGCAGAATGCGTGAGCATGGATGAGCGTATATAGCTAGTGACAAACAAATCCGGCTTGAAGCAGGTGGCAAAACGCAAAGCCGGTTTCGCCAGTGGCACATACAGATTGATATCAAATGCCGCAGCCGCCATGACCACACCACGCACACGCGGCGCATAGTCATGCAGCCAGGTTGCGGCAATCACGGCACCCACGCTGTTTGCCACGATGAGCATGTTTTCTTTGGCTATGCCATAACTATGCTGGATATGATTGATGAAGCTGTCAAAATCACGCACCATGGTTTGGAAATCAGGTGCATCACCACGCTCCCCCGGCGAATTGCCATGGCCGCGCGCATCCCAGGCAAAAGCCCAGTCCTGAGTAAAACCAAATTGCTCTACCAGCGGGCCTATACGGCCAGAATGCTCATGACCACGGTGCAGAAAAATCAAGGCTTTTTGCGCCTGACCTGCCGGGACTGCCAAAGGTTGCCAGATACGATAAAACAAACGGGTACTGTCATGGCTGTCAAAGCCAGATTCACTGCATAGCCATTTTGTTTGCAATTCTGTTGTCATGCATAATCCTTTATTAAATATTCATTTTTCAGAACAGGAGACCCAGATACAGCAGGGGTGCAGTCAGAACCAGGCTATCCACCCTGTCGAGTATGCCGCCATGTCCTGGTATTAATTCAGAAAAATCCTTGATTTTCAAATAGCGTTTTGCAGCTGAAAATATCAGGTCACCGACAAAACCACCGAGTGACAGCAAGACGCCCATCAACAACAAGTAAGCGGGGCTGGCCAGATGCAAGTACATGCCCAGGCCAAATGAAACCAGCATCGAAATCACCACCCCGCCCATCAAACCCTGCACAGTTTTATTGGGGCTAATAGTAGGTGCTATGGTTTGCCTGCCAAAAATTTTACCGCTGACAAACTGGGCAATATCGTTCAGGGCAGTGACGACAAACAGGTAAAAAAACCAGGCCATCCTGACTTCGTTTGAAAATGGCAGTGTCAACAATTCCAGCATGAAGCTCAGGCCGTAACAAAGCAGCAGGAACAGCATGAGAAGCAATTGATTGCGCTGTCGCCAGATAAAAAACTGCAAGGCTTGCAGGCACAATAAGCCGGGCAAGATCAGGCTGGTATCAAGCTTGTCGACATACTGCAAAGAAATCTGCAGCACCAGCAATATCAGGCAAGGCAAGAAGAAGCGCCAACGTGGGCCGGTATAGTGCAGGGACAATTCACGCACGGCCAGCACGACAATCAGCAAGGCCATCAAGAGCGGGCCAACTGGATATAAAAACAGACTCAGGCTGACGACAGGAAAAAGAAACCACCAGGCATTAACCTGTTTGCGCAACTGGCTTTCGGGCGAACTATGCCTGCCTACGCCAACACTTGCGAAAGCCAGAAGCAGGTAGAGCATCAACATGGCACCCAGAGTAGGATTGCCGAGAAGAAATTTTGGTAACACTAATCGACCTGAACAACGATGAAGATATTTCAGTGTACACCGAACTCAGCACCAGCTTGCTTTTTGAATATGTAAGTATTGGAAACAGCGAAGTCTGTTTGCTCCTCAAAAGCAAAACAGGCTACTGCAGCTTGCCGCTCAATAGCCTGTTTATTGTGACTCCCAACATCAAGCCAGACTGATGCGGTTTCGCCCTTGCTGCTTTGATACATACATGGCAGCGTCGGCTATATCAAACAATTCATCGGCATCCAGCGTGGATTCAAGATCAGCCACGCCACCCGAAAAACTGACTGAGAAATGCCCGCCCTCGCAGTGCTGCTGTATCTTGGTAAATGCCAGCCGGACCTGATCAAGCACGCGGCGGGCAGTCGTCGCCGTCGTATCCGGGAAGATCACGGCAAATTCTTCACCACCATAACGACCCACGATGTCGCTGCGGCGCAGGCGCTGGCGCAAGAGTCTGGCCAGCGTACGCAAGACTTGGTCACCGGCTGGATGACCATAGGTATCATTGATATATTTAAAATTATCCAGATCTATCATGGCCAATGCCAGTGGTGAACCGGTACGACCCGCCTGTGATATCTCGGATGCCAATTGCTCTTTAATGGCCGTATGATTAAATAAGCCAGTCAACCCATCGCGCATGATAAGTGCACGCAAAGAGCGATAACGTTCCGCCCTTGAGGCGATGGAGGATTTCAAATATTCAGGTGCCACCGGTTTGTTGATGAAATCATCTGCCCCTGCCCTGACCGCATCGAGTTGCTTGCTGAGGTCAGCTTCGCTGGACAAGAATACAATGGGTACATCAACATAGGAATTATCTTGCCGGATCAGGCGTGACAACTCAACACCGCTACACACCGGCATATAGATATCCATGAGCAGCAACTCAGGCCGGAAGTCTGTCATGACCGTCAATATCTGGGTAGGGTCATTGAGCAGGTAGACATTCATGCCGGCGTCGCGCAAGATCGCCCCATAAAACTTGGAGGTCACAGCATCGTCGTCGATGATGAGCACGCGATACCCCTTGTTTTCATCGAGTTGCAACAGGGACTCTATGCGTTCCGTCAGAGCTACGACATCGACCGGCTTGGTGAAATAACCATCGCCGCTGGCTCGCACAGCCAGCAAGCGTGAATCAAAACTGCTGGAGCGCGAGACAAAGATAGTAGGAATACGGAAACGCTCTATCTGCTTGATGCGTGAAATTTCTTCAGCACCAGCAACCTTGCCTTCAGGGAAGCTCAGTTCTATGACGATGACATGCGGCCTGCGTGTGGCGACAGCCTTGGCCAACGCACCCAGATGATTGATGCGGACTATTTCGTAACCAAAATGCTCAAGTTGTACCGTGATTTCCTGGTTTTGCGCTTCATCTTCATCTACCAGATAAATCAGATGCGGGTCACTGACATCACGCTCTTCTTCCTGCACGCTTTCGGCAACGCCATTGACTGGTACGTTGTCGTGTTTTAAAGCATATTCAAAATAGCGATTGACCTCGTCAGCATAGGACTTTAACTCCTCGGCTTCCCAGGCTTTGCCTTCAAGATGTGGCTTGAGGGTAGATTCAAATACGCGGGCCTGCGCCCCGATTTCGGCAAAGCCAAAGGTGCCTGCGGAACCTGCCATGGTATGCAGGTGCCGATGCAGGACGACCATGGACTCTTTGTCGCCAGGTTGCTCAACTACCTTTTGCAAGGTTTGCGTGATCTCATCAAATTTGGAAGGCAGTTTCTGTAAAAAAATAGCCTCGAGAGCGCGCAATTTTTCTTGCAGGCTATCATTTTTGTCAGACATTTAGGCTTTCTCCTGCCATAAGCCCCGCACCTGAATTGATAGCTCCATAGGATCAAACGGTTTTGCAATCACGCCTATGGCGCCCAGCGATTTATAAAATTCCATTTCAGACGACTGCACCTTGGCAGTCATGAAGATAACGGGTGTTGTTTTTGTGATAGGCAATTTGCGTAATTCAGCCAAGGTAGTCGGGCCATCCATATTTGGCATCATGACATCCAGAAGCAAGAGATCAGGAACAAAGCCAGCGCTGACTTCAGCAATAGCCTGCGCGCCTGAACTACAGGTCTTTAAACTGAACCCACCGACAACTTCCAAAGCAATTTGAGCCACGGTTTGTATATCAGCATCGTCTTCAACATACAAAATGCTGGCGAGCGTTGCAGAAGTCATTGCTACTCCTTATTGCGATAGATAAAACGGATGGCTTCAGGATAAATCAAGATTACTCGCAAAACAACAATAAATCCTGTTCATTATCAGAATAATCACCATTCACAGAGCCCCCGACAACAAGTCAGGACCTGAATCCACTTTTTGTTTCCATGGGAAATATATTTTTTGGAATAATTGCTCATGCATCTGCCAAACAATCGATATTTTCATTGCCTTATCACAAGTAATTAATGAGAAGTAACAGCGTTTTCAGATTGCTGGACACGCAATAGTCCATTGACATGATAACGCCCAGTGAGAGCCTGTCTATTTTGCACTACAGCAATAATGGATGTTTTCCTGTTACCATGGGTTGCTGATATCTAAAAAATATTGTTTTGTAATATGATCTGGCCCAAATCAAATCCATTCAAATCAATTTATAGAATTTACAGGAGTACTGATGCGCCTCGCGTTGACTGCCATATCCGGCGTAGCTTTACATTTTGCACTATCCCATTATCCGGTCCAGGCGCAGCAAGTAAAAGAAGCGCCTTTGCGCGCGCATCTGGATTTTTTATCCGACGACTTGCTGGAAGGACGAGGTACTGGACAACGCGGCGGAGATCTCGCAGTACGCTATCTGGAAACGCAAGCAGCGGCCATGGGTCTGGTGCCGCTACCAGGCGCAAATGGCTACCGGCAAACGGTGACACTGGTGGGCAGCCAGACCCTGGTCAGCAGTCAACTCCGTTTTGAAACAAGCAAAGCCGCTCTCTCACCTGTAATGGGGACTGAGATTGTGTATGGTTCTTCCAACGGCAAAGCAGACAATGACTTCAATGCTCCACTGGTATTTGTCGGCTACGGTGTGCGCGCACCAGAAGAACGCTGGGATGATTTCAAAGGCACGGATCTGAAAGGCAAATTGCTGATCATGATGGTCAATGATCCCCAGCCAACCGTGGCAGAACCAAATCGTTTTGCAGGAAAGGCACTCACTTATCATGGCCGCTGGACCTACAAGTTTGAAGAAGCCGCACGGCAAGGTGCTGTGGGAGTGTTATTGATACATACTACTCCCTCAGCCAGTTACGCCTGGAACGTGCCACAAACATCTTTTAGCCATGAGCGTTTCAGTCTTGGCAGCGATGACAAACATGGTAATGCACTGGAAGGCTGGCTACAGGAAGATACCGCCAAAGCCCTGTTCGCAGCAGCAGGACAAGACCTGGATGCGCTACGGGCGCAAGCCGAAACCCGTGAATTCAAGCCGTTCGCAATAGATGCCAGGGTTCATGTCGCATTACGCAGCAACGTGCGTAAAGTGGAGCAGCAAAATATCATTGGCATGGTCCCAGGCAAGGACGCAAAACTGAAAGAGCAGGCAGTGCTGTACTCCGCACACTGGGATCATCTGGGCATAGTGCAAGAGCCTGGCAAACCCACACAAATCTGGAATGGCGCGGTGGATAATGCTTCCGGTGCGGCGGCATTGCTGGCCATGGCGCAAGCTGCAGTGACGCATCCGGCAAAACGCACGCAGATTTTTTTATGGCCTGCAGCAGAAGAACAGGGCTTGCTAGGCAGCGCATTTTACGTTCAACACCCATTATGGCCACTGGCAAAAACTGCGGCTAATCTCAATCTGGACAGCATGAACTTTGTCGGCAAAACGCAGGATATCGGTGTAGCAGGCAGTGAACACAGCAGCCTGTTTAATACTGCCACGTCCGTTGCAAAAAAAATGGGCTTGCGCATTGCGCCTACCGTTCCCGATTTAGGGGGAGCCTTCTATCGCGCCGATCATTTCAATTTTGTGCGGGCGGGTATTCCTGCATTTAATGTCGGTTCTGCAGTGTTTTCTGGTGATGGATCATTTGCCTTCGATCACGACGCAGAACAGGAAGCAGCACAAATGAAAGCGTTTAAAAAAGACTACCATACCCCGCGTGATCGCTATAACCCGGCATGGGACTTAAGCGGCATGCTACAACAGGCGCAATTTACCTTGAATCTGGGCTATGCAGTTGCCAACGATGCTGCGATGCCAGCCTGGAAAAAGGATGGACGGTACAAGCGTGTAGCGCAATAATGAAATTACGGCAGAACTCTTGTACAGATCCTGCCGCAATTCCATCGCCGAGCGCCCCATTCCTTTACTAGATCGCTTTACTTTAATGCCATCTAGTTCAGCCTATTTCAGAGAGAAATCCACCCGGTTCGGACTGCCCTTATCCTTGATGCCATCAGAACTGAGTCTGGGGGCTATCAGGAATAATCTGTCTCTTTCTATACCTGCGACATCTTCGAGGTAATCACGTACTGCATCTGCGCGTTTTTGGGCCAAGCTGCGCAAGGCGTCTGGCGTTACCTGCGTATTGGCGAGTATCATTTTTTCAGCTTCTGCCGTGGGCAAGGTTTTTGCCAGGCCTATGGCATTGCGCGGCTTGGTAAATTTTTCTGCCTGATACACATCTTCTACATATTTGACTCTTTCAGCATCGCTGATACTGATATCGTCTTTTTTAATATTACGGTCTTTTTGATGTACTTCTTTCCATTTCAACTCGCGCATTTTTTGCATCAACGATAACTGGCGTATGCCATCAGCATCACTGACTGGTTCTACACGACCTATGATATCGAGCTTGAGGCCAGAGCGGTTCTTGAGTGCTTTGGCCAGGCTATCCAGTTTGGCCGTCGTGGCAGGTGTCAGGGTAGTCTGGCCTGGCAGGAACTCGGTATAAGCCAGTTCTTCCCCACCACCAAACATGGAACCCAACAAGGCAAATGGTGAAGTCACGGCCTTGGTAATCACATTCATGAACACCTTGAAAATAATCCCGCCGACTGAAAACTGCGGGTCAGACAATGATCCCGTAATTGGCAAATTGATGGAAATACGTCCCTGATTATCACGCAGCAGGGCAACGGCCAGCATGACAGGCAATTTGGTGGCAGTCGGGCTATCTACTCTTTCACCAAAGGTCAATTGATCAAGACGCACATCATTCTCTGCCTGCAATTGCTGGTTTTCTATGCGATACGACACTTGCATGGACAGCTTGCCCTTTTCTATGATGTAGCCTGCATACTTGGCTGCATAGGGCGTCAGCCTGGTCAGTTCAAGGCCGTTTGCGCTGGCCTTCACATCCATAAAGATGGGGTTGGACAAGGGATTCAAGGTGCCCGATATCACCAGCGGTGCATCATCGTCGACCTTGCCTGTCAATTCTATAGTCGCCGCTTGTGGATTATCGGAAGCTATCGCACCTATCGTACCGGCCACACCAGTCAGATTGGCTGTGTAATTTGGTTTAACGAAATTGTCTGTGAAATTGATATTGCCGCCACTCAGTGTAGTCTGGGCAACCCGTATCACCACCGGATTGGCTTTCTCCACTTTTGCCGGTAAAGGCACGGTCACGATCGTTGTCGTTGCTGTTTTGCTGGTAACCGGCTTGGCGGCGGCATCATCTGCCTGGGCTACTGCTGCTGGCGCAGCTACTGATGCTTCTGCCTCTTCCGCATCTGCTTTCTTGGTACTGAGTATGGTCTGTATATTTAGCTTACCCTTGGAAGACAGAATGGCGCGCGCATAAAAATCATTCAGCGCCAGTTTTTTCAAGGTGACCAATTGCTTTTCGCCACCAATCTGCGCGCTGATGCCTTCCATGGCAATGTTTTTCCACTCCAGGAAGTCTTCTTCAGCACCATTTTCCAGCAAATGGAAATCGTTCAGCGCCAGCATGCCTTCGTAATTGATCTGCCTGTTACTGTCCAGCGCATTAGTCAGGTTTAATTTACCCTTGATGTCAGCTCTGCCACGTGTCAGCGCAGCATTGACATAAGGCGAGACATAAGGGAACAAGGCAGAAACTGGCAAAGCCTGCCCATCCAGATTCACCATGATATTTTTCAACTGTGGAGTAGCCGTTGCATCAAGACTGAGCTTAGATTTCTTCCCGATATTTGTCTGCAAAGTCATTTTCAAAGGCTGCGACATATCGCTGCTGAGTTTTTCCGCATGCAAATTGAAGGCATCCAGCCTCAGTTTCACTTCTGGTGACATGGATTTATCGTTGAAGCTGACCGCACTGTCCTTGAAGTCCAGGCTGGCTAGATTGACTTTCCAGGCAGTTGTGCCAGCAGCATTGGCCGAACTGGCAGGTACACTATCTACTGCTGCAGGTGCAGTTGCGGTGGTGCCGACGGCATTGGAACTTGCAGTGGATTTCAGCCATTTCTTCAGGTTCAATACAGCTGTCTCATCGCGCCGCACATCAGTGACCAGGCCATCAAACAGCACGCTGCCTATATTGACTTGCCTGCTGTCCATGTTCAGGGTCAGTTTATCGACAGTCAATGCTTTCAGGTTGAAACTGCCATCATCAGCAGACTTGGGTTTGATAGCGAACTGACTGAGTTTCATACCTAAATCATCAACTTGCACCAGACCTTTTTGCACTTGCAATTGCGCATTCACATCAAACTTACCACTGACGCTGGCGAGCAGATAATTGCTCAGCAATGGCTGGTAAGTAGCCAGTGACCAGGAGCTTAAAGCCAGTTGCGCCTTGACCGTAGCATTCAGTGGCTGCATCTCCCCTTCCAGTTTCAGGCTCTCATCGTTTTCACCACTGAGTGCAAACTTGAACACGGCCGCTTTTGCATCTGCTGCTGATGACAAACCACGTGCGTTCAAACTGATGTCCTTGAGGTTGACGGTCTGCGCAGGGTTGGCATGTTTGGCATCACGGAAATGCAAAATACCTTTTGATAGTTGCAGTTCAGCCAGTTGCTGCAAAGCTGCAACCGGCTTTGCTGTGCTCACTGTCGTGGATGATGCAGCAGAAGCGGTGCTGGCCGTTAAAGGCACTACCTTACTCTTGGTATTCGTTTTGCTATCTTTGGATGAGTTAGCGGGCGCTGATGGAGTGGTCAGACTGGCCCAGTTCAATTGCCCCTGCTGGTTGATATCCAGCCAGATTTCTGGCGAAGACAATTCCAGTTTGCTGATGCTTGCTGCTGCCGTCATGACATTCACTTGCTTGATTTGCGCGTGCAGTCTACCCAGCTTCAGCAAGGGTGCATCTGACTTATCGTTGACATGCAAATCATCCAGATTGACGTCGCCAGCCAACAGTAATTCGGCATGGGCATTCTTGCGGCTGAAAATCAAATCCAGTTTGGTCGACAACTTTGCATTCTGGATTTGCACTGGCAAGGCCACGGGTACATAGGGCAGATATTGTGTCAGGTCCAGCTTGTCGAGATCGATCGCCAGCGAAGTATCAAGACTATTTGTGAATGGCCTGGCCCTGCCCTTGAGTACAAAGTTTGAACCATTGACCTTGGCAGACAACAGAGGTTCTACAAAACTTTCTACCTGGTTAGGGAAGTTGGACACAAAAGGCACACCAATTTGCAGCGCCTCTATCTTGAAGTGTTCATTGACGACCTTGTCATCTATCTCTATACGCCCACCAGCAAGCTGCAGATTTGCCAGCGAAAAGCGTGTCGTTGATTCGCTCTTGGGCATGGCGGCAATTTTTTCCAGGATATCGCTGTAGTTGTAGCGACCGTAGCCTTCTCCCGGAGTGCGGATAATATGCACATAAGGCTCCGTAAGTCTGACTTCATCAACGATCAGGGCCTGGCGAAACACCGATGCCAGCGACAGATTCAGTACCAGCTCCTTGACCTTGACTGCGGGTGTACGCTGGTCAACCTCATACAGGGTCAAACCTTCTATCGTCAGCGCCAGCTTGAAGGGGGAAAAACGGATATCCGCCATGTCCAGCTTGCGACCTATCTGCTGCTGCACTTGTTCGGCAGCGATACGTTTGACGACACCCGGCAAAAAAGCCCAGCTCAGGGCGGCCAGTAAAAGTACCAGGCCAGCCAGTCCTGCCGCCCAACGCCCCAGGTGCCAGCGTTGGTTTGCATTGGTGATTTTTTGTTTTATTGTCGTCATGGTAGGTTCTGGTGCGTTGTGTATGGCTGAATAAGATTATAGTCTTCAACGACAACGATCAAAAGAAAACCCCGTCTGGGCGGGGTTAAAGAATGTCAATCAGCAAAGAAATTCAGACATCATCAGGCTAGCAACTTACCTGCGAACACTTTCGCTTGCGAGGGGTTGCCCGCGATGTGATACGCCAGGTCTGCCGGTCTGACGATGTCCCACAGTGCAAAATCAGCCGACTTGCCTATTGCAAGACTGCCCGTTTCGGCACTCAAACCGAGTGCTTGCGCCGCATGGCAAGTCACGCCTTGTAGTGCTTCCAGCGGCGTCATGCGGAACAGTGTGCAAGCCATATTCATGGTCAGCAACAGCGAAGTCATTGGCGAAGTACCAGGATTGCAGTCAGTTGCCAGCGCAATCGGCACGCCAGCCTCACGCATTGCAGCCAATGGCGGGTACTTGGTTTCGCGCAAAAAGTAAAATGCCCCTGGCAACAGCACGGCTACAGTACCGCTGGCTGCCATTGCTGCTATGCCTTCATCGGACAAAAATTCCAGATGGTCTGCAGACAGACCTTTATATTGTGCCGTCAATGCTGCGCCACCCTGATCAGATAATTGCTCGGCATGCAGTTTCACTGGCAAGCCGTGCGCTCGTGCAGCCTGAAACACCAGTTCAGTTTGCGCTGCCGTGAAACCTATTTTTTCACAGAACACATCAACTGCATCAACCAGACCTTCGGCTACCAGAGCAGGCAGCATCTGCTCGCAAACCAGCTTGATGTAATCATCAGCCCTGCCTGCATATTCTGGCGGCAAGGCATGTGCGCCCAAAAACGTGGTTTTGACACGCACAGGAAATTCACGTCCTATGCGTCGTGCCACGCGCAATATGCGGGCCTCGGTTTCCAGGTCAAGGCCATAGCCGGATTTGATCTCCAGTGTAGTCACACCTTCGGCCAACATTGCATGCAGACGCGGCAGCGTGGCAGCCAGGAGTTCATCTTCGCTCGCAGCACGGGTGGCACGCACGGTAGCATTGATACCGCCGCCCTGTCTGGCGATTTCTTCATAGGCGACGCCGTTCAGGCGCGCTTCAAATTCATTGCTGCGGTTACCGGCATACACCAGATGGGTGTGGCAATCGATGAGGCCGGGGGTCAGCCAGCTACTCTTGCCATCATGGGTTTTAGCTGCGACATACCCGGCAGGCAATTCGCCTTGCTTGCCCAGCCAGGCGATCTTGCCATCCTTGACGGCGATGGCAGCATCCCTGACTTCGCCATAGCCATCTGTCATGCATGCGAGGTGGACATTGATCCACAAGCTATCCCAGGATAAAGCTGTAGTAGTCATCAACTGTCACCCATGCTCAAAAATTGTATGCGTATCAGATACAGTACCGCGTCTTCATCAGCGTGCAGGTTCAGTCGTATGCCCTGATGTTCATGCTCCTCTTCAAACAGGCAGCAATCATAGTCTTTCAACACCTCACCTGTAGCCAGGCTGGCACTGCCTTTGGCACAAAATAGCAATAGCTGCTGGGCATCATTGGCTTCGATGAAATGCTTGCCAGCTTCCAGCCTTTGCATGTGATGGGTACAGACATCACGTCGTGTCATCATATTCAGGTCCAGCACGGTGCCATGCAAGAGTTCAGCATTGATGGACGTTTCACCTTTGAACTGATGCGGCAGGCTGTCTTGCTTGAGAAAAACACTTTGACCATGAACCTGTTCGCTATCGCTATGCAGTATCAGGCCTTCACCAGATAAAATCGCCAGCGTCCTGTCTATCTGGGCGAAATGCGAAAACGGGCCATTGCTGCTGACTTCTGCCGTACTCAAACGCCAGACGAAATGATCAAGGCTGGCATCTGTTGGGAATATCGCCAGCTCAGTCGTGCTACCGCCGCCATTTTTCCATGGCATGGTTTGATAATCGAGTATTGTCCACTTACGCATGGTAATCAAAAGCTTTCAACAAAATACAAAAATGGCCCTCCCAGATGAGAGAGCCACTATCTTAATACAAACTGCTTAATACAAACTGCTCAGCTTCAAGCAGAATCAGGCCAAATACAGATTTTGATACAACTGCTGGCATTGCGCGCTCAAATGACCTTCAACGACCAGCGCTTTTGCTGCTTCTATATCAGGGGCAAAGAACCTGTCTTTGTCATAGAAAGCCACTTTTTCGCGCAAAAGTGTGTGAACCTGCTTCAACATCGCCGATGTTTGCAAAGGCGCATGGAAGTCCACACCCTGTGCCGCTGCCAGCAATTCTATACCAACGATAGTCGCTGTATTGTGGGCCATTTCATGCAAACGGCGTGCGCCGTAGGTCGCCATGCTGACATGATCTTCCTGATTCGCAGAAGTCGGTATGCTATCGACACTGGATGGATGCGCATGTGACTTGTTTTCAGAAGCCAGCGCTGCTGCTGTCACATGGGCGATCATGAAACCAGAATTCAAACCAGAAGAAGGCACCAGGAAAGGTGGCAGGCCAGAGATCGATGAATCGATCAGCAAGGCGATGCGGCGTTCAGAGATGGAACCAATTTCTGCTATCGCCAGCGCCAGGGTATCTGCCGCAAAAGCTACGGGCTCTGCATGGAAGTTACCACCAGAGATAACTTCACCGGTTTCCACGAACACCAGTGGGTTATCCGTCACTGCATTCGCTTCGATCAACAAGGTACGTGCCGCATTATTGATGATGTCGAGGCAGGCACCCATGACCTGTGGCTGGCAGCGCAGGCAATATGGATCTTGCACTCGCTCATCATTGACGAGGTGAGACTGACGGATTTCACTGCCTTCCAGCAAGCTGCGGTAAATCTGCGCTGTCGCGATTTGACCAGGCTGACCACGGCTGCTATGGATGCGCGGATCAAACGGCGCATCACTGCCCTTGGCAGCATCGACCGACAAGGAGCCGGTAATGGTACCAGCTTCCAGCAAGCGCTCTGCCAGGAACAAACCATTCAAGGCCAGCGCTGTCGATACTTGCGTACCGTTGATGAGTGCCAGACCTTCCTTGGCAGCCAATACTACTGGCTTGATACCTGCAGCAGCCAGCGCTTCTTTGGCTGGCACCAGTTTGCCATTCACCCGTGCATCGCCCTCACCCAGCATAGCCAGGGTCATATGCGACAAAGGTGCCAGATCACCGGATGCACCCACCGAACCCTTGACCGGGATAGTCGGCATGATGCCGGCGTTATACATGGCGATCATGCTGTCGATCACAGAAGCACGTATGCCAGACACACCACGCGCCAGACTGGCGATCTTCATCGCCAGGATCAGACGCACAATTTCATCAGAAATGAATTCGCCAGAACCAACGGAATGTGAAAGGATGAGATTGCGCTGCAAGAGCTCTAGCTGGTCGTCAGGGATACGGGTCTTGGCCAGTTTGCCGAAACCGGTATTGATGCCATAAGCAGCATCACCCTTGGCAACGATTTTATCGATGGTGGCGGATGATGCATTGATGGCTGCATAGGCAGATTCTGCCAGCTTCAAAGGCTGCGCCTTGATCCAGATAGAGCGCAAGTCGCTCAGCGTGAATTGGCCGGGTTGAATTTCAAAATGATTACTCATGTGTTTTTTCCTGAATACTTTTAATGTCGTCATTCCAGCGCAGGCTGGAGCTTCGTAGGTTGGGTCGGGCCTCGCTAGGCTACGCTTCATCAGCCCAACACTGGGTCTTCGATAAAAAATACGTTCTATAAACGCTGAGTGTTGGGCTGGTAAACCGTAGCCCAACCTACGGCATTACCCCAATCACTTATGCTTACTTACCGCCCTTAATCATAGGCAAATTCAAACCCTCACGCTCAGCACAAGCAACAGCCTGTTCATAGCCCGCATCCGCATGACGCATAACGCCAGAACCGCAGTCATTGACCAGCACACGCGCCAGGCGTTTCGCCGCAGCTTCAGTACCATCAGCAACGATGACCATGCCAGAATGCTGAGAGTAACCCATGCCCACGCCACCACCATGATGCAGCGATACCCAGCTGGCGCCGCCAGCGGTATTGAGCAAAGCATTCAGCAAAGGCCAGTCGGAGACTGCATCCGTACCATCTCGCATGCCTTCGGTTTCGCGGTTGGGGCTGGCGACTGAGCCTGTGTCCAGATGATCGCGGCCAATGACGATAGGTGCTTTCAATTCGCCATTCTTGACCATTTCATTGAAGGCCAGGCCGGCGATATGACGTTCACCCAAACCCAGCCAGCAAATACGTGCAGGCAAACCCTGGAAGGCAATGCGCTCACCGGCCATTTCCAGCCATTTGTGCACACCTTTATTTTCAGGGAACAGTTCCTTGATCTTGGCATCGGTCTTGCGGATATCTTCCGGGTCACCAGACAAGGCTACCCAGCGGAATGGGCCTTTGCCATCACAGAACAAGGGGCGGATATATGCAGGTACAAAACCAGGGAAGTCGAAAGCATTCTTGACGCCAGTGTCAAAAGCCACCTGACGGATATTATTGCCATAATCGACCGTTGGTATGCCCATGGCGTGGAAATCCAGCATCGCTTGCACATGCACAGCGCAGGCTTGTGAGGCATCGGCAGTCAGTTTGGCGTGCTGAGCAGCGTCTTGTTGCGCAGCCTTCCATTCAGCCACTGTCCAGCCTATAGGCAGGTAACCGTTGATGAGATCATGAGCAGAAGTTTGATCTGTCACCAGATCAGGTTTCATGCCACCGGCTTTCGCGCGCTTGACCAGTTCAGGCAATATTTCTGCCGCATTGCCGAGTAAGGCGATGGATACTGCTTCTTTACGGTCGCAATGATGTTTGATCAAAGCCAAAGCATCGTCAAGATCCTTGGCTTGCTTGTCGACATAACGTGTACGCAGGCGGAAGTCTATGCTTGATTGCTGGCATTCAATATTGAGCGATACTGCACCGGCAAAACTGGCCGCCAAAGGTTGTGCGCCACCCATGCCACCAAGACCCGCTGTCAATATCCAGCGGCCACCCCAGTCACCATTGAAATGCTGGCGACCTGCTTCTGCAAAGGTTTCGTAAGTGCCCTGGACTATGCCCTGAGTACCGATATATATCCAGCTACCGGCAGTCATCTGGCCATACATGAACAGGCCCTTGCGGTCGAGTTCATTGAAATGTTCCCAGTTGGCCCATTTTGGTACCAGGTTGGAATTGGCGATCAGCACGCGGGGTGCATCTTCGTGAGTCTTGAACACGCCTACTGGCTTGCCGGATTGTATCAGCAGGGTTTCATCTTCACCCAGTTCTTTCAACGATGCCAGTATCTGGTCATAGCATTCCCAGTTGCGGGCTGCGCGGCCTATGCCGCCATAGACGACCAAGTGCTTTGGGTTTTCTGCTACCGCAGGGTCAAGATTATTCTGGATCATGCGGTAAGCCGCTTCAGCTACCCAGGTCTTGCAGGTTTTTTCTGCGCCATGTGGTGCGTGGATTACGCGGCTGGCATCCCAGCGTGGATCGTTGTTCATAGTCTCTCTCCATCAGTCAGTGAATACAGGATAGCGGCAAAATCGCAGATATACCGCCCAAATTTAAGAATTCGGTCAAGCCAGCAAACATGCATAAAACCAGGCAAAGCTGAATCATTGAGAGAAAGTTTAAGTTGTATATACAACTTTTGCAAGCGAATAATAAAGGGAAAGTGCAAAAATTTTAGTCATCAGTCATTTTGGCGCGATCTTACCGGATAATGCCGTTAACGCCACTCCTTATCTAAAGCAAAGCAGCCGACAATAGCTACACGTTCAACCACGCTATGAAAGGCAAAAACCATGTCCGTCGTCACTGAAGTCGCAGCAGCCAGCAGCGCAGAAGCTATTGCCCATTTTGCAGACAGCCTGCGCTTTGAAACAGATTGCTGGGATACCCACCATGCAATGTCTGAAGGCAAGGCAGACTTTGTCTTGCTTGACGTGCGCAGTCCTGAGTCTTATGTCAAGGGCCATGTACCCGGCGCAATCAACCTGCTCAGAGGCAAGATCATCGCGTCCAAACTGGCCAGCTATCCGGCAGATACCTTGTTTGTGACTTATTGCGCAGGCCCGCATTGCAACGGTGCGGCACGAGCTGCCATCAAGCTGGCACAACTGGGACGCCCGGTGAAAATCATGATGGGAGGCATTACCGGCTGGCTGGATGAAGGTTTCAGCCTGACAACAGAAGTAACGGAACTGGCATAAGCATGGTAGCAAATTATCCATCTGCCTTTACCGTTCGCTATGCTGAAGCTGGCGATGCCTCTGCACTTTTGGCAATGATGCGCGAACTAGCCAAATTTGAAGGCTATCTGAAATCTTTTCGGGTACAGGAGCAAGACTTGCTAGCAGGTGGTCTGGGGAAAGAAGCCAACCAATTCCACGCCTTGTTGGCCGTATCTGCAAGTGGTGATTTGCTGGGTTATGCTGTGTTGGTAGAAATTGCATTCACATTTGATCTGCGTGCCGATTGCCGACTCAAGGAATTGTATGTCAGCCCAGCGGCAAGAAATCTGGGCGTGGGTACGGCATTGATGCAGGCAGTGCTGACGCATGCGAAGTCACGCGGCTGTGGCCGCCTGAAATGGGATGTATTGCCTGGCAATGAACATGCCAGGCAATTTTATCGACGCTTTGGCGGCAAACCCGATACTGGCTGGGAAGCATGGATACTGCCCTTGTAATGGACTGAAGCAATTCGCATCCTTAATCCATCGCCAGAAACCGCTCCACTCTTCGCCTCGCAATATCAAACATCAGATATCAGGCATCAAAGCCACCGTCAGCCTTGAGATTGGCACCAGTAATGAATGCCGCATCTTCACTCGCTAGGTATGCAACCAGGCTGGCGATCTGTGTGCCTGTGCCATATTTACCTGTCGCCATGTAGCTGCGCATGGTGTCAGCAAAAGCACCGTTGGCTGGATTCATTTCTGTATCAACCGGGCCAGGCTGCACATTATTGACGGTGATACCACGTGCGCCAAGGTCGCGTGCCAGGCCGCGGGTGAAAGAGGCTACCGCGCCTTTGGTCAAAGCATACAGGGACAGGCCAGGTACAGGCACATAATCACTGTTGACGCTGCCTATGTTAATGATACGACCTCCCTCTTTCATATGGCGCTGAGCTTCTTGCGAGGCGACAAACACGCCTGTCACGTTGACAGCGATCAGGCGTTGATAATCGTCCATGCTGATATCAGCTATGCCTCCAGCGACCAGTGCACCTGCATTGTTGACCAGGATATCAAGGCCGCCAAATTCTGCGACCGTTTTTGCCACTGCCTGTTTGACGGCATCTGCATCTTGCGCATCAGCACGGATAGCCAATGCCTTGCCGCCAGTTGAGCGTATATCCGCGACCAGTTGTTCTGCCTGCTGCGCGCTGCTGGAATAAGTGATGGCAACTGCTGCGCCATCTGTTGCCAGTTTGCGTGCAATGGCTGCGCCTATACCGCGTGAACCGCCAGTGACCAAGGCTGTTTTACCAGCCAGGTTTGCTTTGGATGTGTTTGCTTGTGTGTTGAGTGCTTGTGTCATGTCGTTCTCCTGAGTAGTTGAGTTTGCTTAAGCTTGATTCGGTTTAATTTCTTTAATCCGTGATCGGATGTAGCTATTTTGTGCCTTTTAAATGATTACAAGTAGTCCATAATCGATTACATTACTTTCAACTGAAGGTTGAAAATAGAAAGTTCATCATGGAAACTCTTTCCAGCATCGAATCCTTTGTGCGCAGTGCAGAAGCAGGCAGCTTTTCACAGGCAGCGCGCAACTTGGGGCTGACGCCAGCGGCGGTCAGCAAAAACGTCGCCAAACTGGAGTCGCGCCTGGGGATACGTTTATTCCAGCGCAGCACGCGCAGCCTGATGCTGACGGAGGCGGGAGAAGTATTCCTGGCGCAGATCAAGGGAGGGCTGGACAGCATACAGGCGGCACTGGCGAATGTAGAAAACGTCGCAGGCAAACCCGCTGGCGTATTAAAGATCAGCCTGGCACTAGCCTTTGGGCGAGATTATGTTTTGCCTGCGGTGAATGATTTCATTAACACCTACCCAGATGTGATTCCCGACCTGCATTTTGATAACCGTAGCGTAGACCTGATCACTGAAGGATTTGATGTTGCCATTGGTGGCGGTATAGAACTGGTGCCTGGCGTTATCGCAAGAGAAATCGGGCGCGCTCATGTCATACCAGTTGCCTCACCTGCCTATATCGCAGCTCACAATATGCCTGCAAAACCTGCAGACCTGAGTCATCTGGATGGCATCATGCGCCGCTCGCCACAAAGTGGCAGGCTGCGCTCCTGGACGCTACGCAATGCTGCGGGTGAAGAAGCGCATATGGAACTGAAGACACGCATCATCATGGATGACCCGGAGGCCATGTGCCTTGCTGCCCTGCTGGATTTGGGTGTGGCCATGGTACCAAGGTTACACGCCCTGCCCTATCTGGAAAGCGGCACATTGATACGCCTGCTGCCAGACTGGTATGCGGATATCGGCCCAATTTCCCTCTACTACGCCAGCAGCAAACTGATGCCTGCCAAGACCAGGCTGTTTGTTGATTTCATCCTCATGCGTTTTCGTGAGCTGGATATTGCTGGAAAATTTTCCACGTTGCCGCGCAAAAAGTGACAGTAAGTGACGGTGCGGGCCAATATATTCGCTATCACTGCCATGCTATGAGAAAATGCAAACACCCATCACTACCATGCCACCCATCCTGTGAAACCCAGCAAGCCAGATACCCCAGCGTTTCAAGTCATCAAAGATACCCTGCTCCAGGAAATCCAGTCAGGTAAATGGAAAGAAGGTGATGCCATTCCTGCCGAAACTACACTGGCCAGCCAGTTTGGTGTCTCACGCATGACAGTCAACCGCGCTGTACGCGAACTCACCAGTGAGCAAATCCTGACGCGCATACAGGGTTCCGGCACTTATGTGGCACAACAAAAATACCAGGCAACGCTGGTGGCGATTAAAAGCATCGCAGAAGAAATCCGCTCGCGCGGCCATGCCCATCGCAGTGAATTGCATGAACTGAAAGCAGAAGTCGCGACTGAGCAATTGGCGGCAGAATTCCAGGTCAAGGCAGGTCATACTTTATTCCACTCCGTCATCGTCCACTTTGAAAACGAAGTGGCGATACAGGTGGAAGACCGCTGGGTTAATTCCAGCGTGACGCCAGAATACCTGCAACAAGACTTCAGTGTCATGACCCCGAATGAATACCTGGTAGCAGTGGCCCCCTTGCAAGGCGTTGATTACAGCATAGAAGCCGTGCTGCCCCCAAAACAGATAGCCGAAATGCTGCATATATCCGCCAAAGAGGCCTGTCTGGTCCTGCACAGAACCACCCGCTCCCGCGACATGATCGCCACCAGCGTAACCATGTGGCATCCGGGTAAGCGTTATCAATTTGCGGGAAGTTTTTAGATTCAAGCCCCTTCAGCGCACACGGGCGAGAGATATTCTTTTTAATCTGCTTCAATTTTCCAGAAGCACTCTTAGCCTCGAACATCTGGTGGTCTTGTTGATCCGTGTTTTATCGGGTATTCGCGGCCAAAGTCGCTCTTGTAATTGCTTGCCAAGCCCAACTACTTGCTCGTGATATTACTGCTGATGGTTTTGCTTGCCCCAGCAGCGTCAGCAGCAACTGACACTGCGGCGATTTTTAAAGATAAGCCCTACAGCCTTGATCTGAGCGAGATCGAAGCGCTTGATCCCCAGGCTCTGGAAATTTCTGAATTTTCTCCTGAAGCGAACGTAGTACAGGGAGTGAAAATTGTGTCAAATGGACGCATGTTCCCGTTCACCTATGAAGTAATCACCTTGCCACCACCGGTGGATGGCGACAGCGCGGACTTATTAAAAACGATCAAGAGTGCACTTGATACGCATAAAGACATTATTTTATCGACACTGCAACACAACAAATCTCTGGGCAATTTTCTGCATTATTTTCATCAAGTGTCGGTCCAAAACAAGCCACACCACGTGTCTTCAAACTATATCTTTGTCAATGGTAAAACGACCTACCATATCATTGGCACAAGTTATGCCCCCATGGTGATGCCGAGAGAAAAAGGCTGGGGACCACCGGCACCTGATCCAAATGCAGAAAGTGCGGCACTACTTTTGTTGAAGGCGATGCGCTTTAAATGAAAACATGGCGAGTAAAGACTTGAATGAGAGTTGAGTATCGTCAAACCATAACAAGGATTTGCAAAACATAATCGCATGACTGCGCATCTGCAATAGTTAGAACTCATTTCATAAATATCGATGAGATGCGTTTGTCTCATAACTGCGGCTGTTAGCGTGAACATGGCAGTCGATAGCGGCGTTATTGATAACAAATTCACCCAGTCTATTAAGCGTTATGAGACAAACCCTTAGTGAACTGACGATTTGGGCGCATTGCTGCGCGTAATGCCCCACCCTCCTTCGCTAAGGCAGGAACCTTTGCAGCGCCGCGCCTTGCACTGCATCCCAAATCGCCTTGTTCGCACTCACCCCTGTTTATGAAATGAGTTCTAGTTGAAACTGAAGCTGTATAACGTCATGTCGTAGCTATACAGTCTCTGTACGATAGTCGCCACAGCCGAAGCTCTGCGAGAAAACATGCTTCAAGAGTTCCTGAAGGTTAGTAACGAAGCCGCCAGCTCAACAATCGCATTCACGTCCAGGTAGATTCATCGCCAGTGAACTGCCAGGTTCAACAATATTTGAGAACAGAGAACCTGTTCTCAGTGAAATCAGTGATGCACTGATGAACCAGGCCATAGCCTTCAAGTGCACCCGCCCATCGAAGCAATATCACTGTGCACCGAGGTGATGAACACCAGTGCTGCAATGATGATCTTGATGAGACGTAAAAATATTTTAGTTCTTTAAATTTCACTTCTCTGTCACCCAAACTAGCTCTTACCGCGTTATATCTTAACAATATGGCACTGGCCAATTGGTATTTAATGCAGTCGTAACACCTCCAAGGTGCTGGCAAGTTAAAATACGGCTTACGTTGATATAAGCAAGAAAGAAACATCATGGCAAAAAAGAATGAACTGGACCCCGAAACCGAGGCGTTGATCGCCTGGTGTACCGAAGTAGAAGGCTTCCTGGTCGCTGGCGGCGCTACCGTCAACCAGGCACAAGATCATATAGAGGAACAGATAGAATGGTTCACCGATCTGTTTTTTGATGGATTAACACCCGAAGAGGCAGCCAAGGAAGCGCTGGCTTAAGCGCCTGTATCCTCAGATACCGCCTCGACTAGCAATTAATTGAAATAAAGATGATTCACCGCAAATTATTAGTACCACTCACACTCGCTCTTGCCTTGTTAAGCGCCTGCACCACCAGCACCAAACATGCGGGGCTGCAGCATGAAGAATTTGGTGCCACCGGCGTATTTACCCGCAGCTTTCCCGGTACTGAAAAAAGTGCCTGCGAAGCTGCGCGCCGCGCACTGCTGAGCCAGGGTTATGTCATCAGCGACTGGAAACCTTCGGTACTCAAAGGCCGCAGGAAATACCAGCCTGAAGCAGACATACATGCAGAAATTGAATTCAATGTCGTTTGCGTGGCGGATAGCAAGGGCAGCAATAGCACCACCGTATTTGCCAATGCCGTACGTGACCGTTATTCACTGAAGAAAAGCAATACCTCTGCCAGCATAGGTGTCAGCGCCATAGGCTCGGTATCCCTGCCCTTTGGCTCTACGGATGATGCACTGGTCAAGGTTGCCAGTGAAACCATCCCCACCGGCCAGTTTTATGAGCAATTTTTTGGGCTGGTAGACCGCTATCTGGACAATGTGCCCTATGTGCAGGAAGTAGAGGAAGAAAAGAAGGCAGCTATAGCCCCAGCGGCACCGCCAAATCCGGCTACGGCCAGCCAGGCTGCAACAAATACAGCGCCGCCAACGGAATCCGCTAAAAAAACAGAGGATTAAGCGCATGCAAGCCGATGACCTGCAAAGATTATTGAGTTTTAAAATGCCTTATGGCAAATATAAAGATACCGTCATCGCTGACTTGCCTGGCAATTATCTGGGCTGGTTTGCACGGGAAGGATTTCCCAAAGGTGAAATTGGCCGCCTGCTGGAATTGATGTATGAGATTGATCACAATGATCTCGGCGAATTGCTGGCCCCGCTCAGGAAGAAGACATGAACAAGGCAGACACACGGCACACATGACAGTTCAACCCGGCCTGATGGCCAGGCCAGAACGACAAAAGCCAGGCATGATCAACATGCTTGGCTTTTTTTCAAGCGGGACGTATCAGTTGGTTTTGCTGACGTCTTTGTTCTGACGTTTGCCTGCAGCAGTTGCTGGCAAATATTTCATAGGGTCATTCACGCCTGCAGCATAGGCTGTTACCAGGCTACGCTGTCTCATGCAAGAAGCGCTCAATACAGTTGCATCTGGTGCTGAAGAATTGACGCACACTTGCAAATCCTTGACAGTATCCAACGGGATGCCAGCAGCAGCAGCAACAGAAACGATGGATTGTGGATTAGCACCACTGGCAACCAGGCCATCTACAGTTGCCTGCAAATTGCTCGTTGTCGTCAATGCATTAAAAATACCATCAACAGAAGTGTCCACGCCTTCAGCAAAGGCCACCGACAAACTACCAGCCAAAGCCAGTCCCAACAAAGTGTTTTTCATCATTTTTTTCATCAGTATCCCCCAACATGTTGACAAACCATTTTGTCTCACGCGACCAATTCTAAATAAGTGTAAATCAAATTGAAAGCAGATATTTGTAACCTGGAAGAGCTGATAAATATACTTGCAAATTAAACACTTGAACTCATTTAGCTACTTTTATAAGTGGTATGCTGGCTTTAGCCAACAATCAGCATTACAGACTGCCAATAAAAGAGCCTTTTACAGCTTGCGCAATCAGCGTTAACTATAAAAGGCTCATCGTTACCAAACACAGGTTCAGCCACATCCAGGACTGACCAGAATGAATCGCAGCCAGCAATGTCAATCAGGCTGCCTGCGGGACTTGCGCCCTCAAAGCAGCAAGCGCATTGAGTTCATCAATAATCGCCTGATCTTTTTCCAGGGTTTGGGCTGGTGGTATTACCAGGGTCGTGATTTGCTTGTAAGACATCTTGGGCAAATCCCCCAGAGGCAGTTTGTCTATGCGTGTTTTTTCCAGTGGATCTGTGGCAGCTTCATACAGAATGACTTCATGATCCAGTGGATAATACTGTGCCAGCTTGTTCACCAATATTTGCAGATGCGCTGATTCTGTATCGAAGCGCTTCAAGGTCAGGTCTCCGGCTATGCCTACTTGCCACAGCACCAGCAAGGCAGTTGGGTCCAGAGTCCGTTTATAGATCATGAACTGGGTAGACTCCATGGATTGCATGCCATGGCTACCAGGATCTATACCCAGGTCAGCCACCAGGCAATCGAGCGCAGAAATACCAGGCTCCATATGTGCGTCATAACCCTCTTCACGCGCCTCGGCAATAGCCATGTGTGAGATGCAGGCAAATATGCCTGGGTGGCCATAAAAGGCCGCACATACTTTCTTGCCTGCGCGAACCTCGTTCAAAATGGTGTCGGCCATACGCCTATAAGTATCACGCCTGGTTTTGCCATCGACCTTGGTGTCTTCGTAGTGGTCATTCAGGCAGACATATTCCTTGGCAACACCTTGCAACCATTTGCGCGTAAAAATATTGGGAACCGCCGCAATGACGATATCGAAAGATTCCATATAGCTTTGCGCAATCGGCGTCAATTGCCCGGCCATACGCATACCTGTGCCGACACAGACCAGTGAACCTTGTTTTTGATTTGTCATAGATTTTTAGATGTAGGTATTCGAAATACTGTAATTTTGTCAAACTGAGCCTGGCCGCGAAACTACGGCCAGGCTCAGAAATAATAATTCGTTTGTTAAAATAACAAGTTAGTCAACAAGTTCTGCTTCATCGACATGCGCAGACTTTTGATTGCCATCCGCATCAAAGTGTCCGACAAGTGAGTCAATTGCATCAAAATCGCGAAATGGAATATCAAGAAACGCTGCTATTTTTTGTTTATCCTGAAGAACCAAGGCTTGTTGCTCGTCGTGAGACAAACCAAATTCACGGCTGGTTTTCAATGGATCAGATTTGTGTGCCTGAATAAGAATGGCATTTGTGTCTAGGGCATTCAGATAATCTAATAGCTTGGACATACTTTTCTCCTTGGCTTTTAAAACATCGGGGGCAATACCGCTAATGATTTTATTCTTAATTTTAAGGCAAGGTAAAATATATTTTCAACAACAATCAAATATCAGGATGTCTGTCTGAAAACATTCACACAGTTCCGCCCTTCTGCCTTAGATCTATAGAGGGCTTTGTCAGCAGCTTCCAGAGTTTCGTCAAAGTTGCTGAGGCCATTTCCATCTACTGTTGCAACACCGAAGCTGGCTGACAACGAAAATATATGGCCACTTGGCTCAGTATCTATCATGGCAATTGCCATACGACAGCGCTCAGCAAGTTGCAAGGCTGATGCCTGGCTTGAGTCAGGCATGCAAATACCAAATTCTTCACCACCCAAGCGACCAAACAAGTCTACTTTACGCAAATGTGTTTTGACGGTTTCGCTGACAGCTTTCAGGACCCAGTCACCAGTTGCATGGCCGTGAGTGTCATTGATATTTTTAAACAAGTCCATATCAAACAGGATGACACTGACACTGCCCGTACGCATTTTGAATGCTTCATTGGCGAAGCTGATGAAATGCATGCGATTAGCTGCCTGAGTAAGGCCATCTGTTTGCGAAAATTGGCGAAATTGATTTTTTTGTTGCAGCGTCTTCATCAGCCAAAAACTCAAAACAACTAAAATAACAACAGCCAGTGCGATTAACAGCAAAAGATTCTGATTATTCTTCTTTTCCAGTTCGCGCTCAACTGCGAGTATCTTGTTTTTTTGTTCAAGCAAGCTCATTTGATTGGCTTTATCCTGCGTATCAAATTTGACACGCTGAAAAGCCAGATTTTTATGGAGCAAATCGTCCAATACGCGATTTTTCAAAACCAAAGCTGCCTCGAAATACTCAAGAGAACTCAAGTACTGTCCTTGCGCACGTTTAATACTAGCCATGGTTTCTGCAGTTTTCTCCATCAACTGAATGGCGTTACCAGACTTCGCTCGCTGATAAGCCTGCAAACCATAGCGCTCTGCTTGCTCCAGATTTCCTGTATTCAAAAATGCTCTTGCCAAAGCTTCCTCAAGTTGAGTGCCATAGTCTGAACTTTGATTTAACTTTGAGAAATCTTGAAGCAGTTTTATAGCTGCCCCTTTACCTTGCAGGTAATTGCCGGAATCTATCAAATCTATACCTGCCAGCGTGTTCAGCAGGAGTGAATAGAAATTTTTGTTTGCGGCATCGCATACTTTTATAGCATCAGGTAAAACTGCTCTGGCACGTTGACGCTCGCCACGCAGAAAATTGATTTCAACCTGATCCCCCAAAGCAAGGCATTGAGTGCTGCTGCTATCCGAAGCTGTTGCCAGCGCTAACATGCGATCTGCATATATCAGTGCTTCATCATAAGCATGCAATGAATTGAGGAGAGTAATGGCACCTTGCAAGGTATCAGCCTTCGCTTCAATACTGCTTAATTTGGGCAAGATCAGGATACTCTGATTCATTGCCTCCAAAGCTTTTTCGTACTCTCCAAGATTGGTATAACCAGAGGACAATTGGTATAAAAATCTGACCCGATAAAGCGGGTCATTTACTTGCGCTATCACTGACTGAACCAGTTCGACTCGTTCCTGGTGTCGTCCTTTAAATCCTAATGTCGCGGCACTCAGCAAAAAAAATCTACTGCGTTGAGTTTCGGTAAAATTTTGTTTGAGTTCACTTAATTTGCTTAATGTATCTGATGCTTTTTCAGGTGCGGTAACAATCTCCTGGCCAGAGCGCTTCAGGAGTTCATCAATCGATTGCTTCATCTCAACTGATGTTTGCGCAGACCACGCGCTTCCGGCGACAAGCAAAATGGACGCCCAAAATAAAATAGTTCGAACCAATAACATTGCTTGCGCCGAAAAGGCTAATTTAAGGTGCAGTAACGATAGAATCCAAGGCATTTAACTGCTCGACGGGGATACCCAGCACATCTGCAACCGCTTGTGTATCTCCAGAATGAACTGCCGTCTTTTCTTCATCAGTTAATCCAAAGTTAGTCATTGCACCAAGTGGATCATTTACATGCGCCTCACGCGCAGCCGCATCTTTATCCAGTGTATTCAAATATTCCAGCAATTTAGACATAATGTTTGACCTTTCAGTTAAATCTCAGGTTAGAAAACAGGGAGAATCCCGAGAAAGATTCTATTATGTTTCTGTAAAAACTTGTAACAATTTTCAAAAAATCAATGCATTATGCGCAACACTGGATAGCGCCGCCATTCTGGCTCTTTGTACCTGGCGCAATGCTTGAAAATGAAGTCCAGCACAGCCTGCTGATTGCTCAACAACTCAGGATTTGCCTGCTTCCATTGCTCGAAAGCCTGCTTCACTTCTGGCTCGGTGTTCAGTATCTCAGTAGCAGTATCTTCAAATACATAATCTGAATAAGCTTCTTTCTTTTCCAGGGCGCTATTAAAGAAACCCCAGCGGAAGAAGCTGTCATGCCCTTGCGGTTCCAGCGTCTCGACGATATAACGTGCATGTGGCTGATCCAGTGATACCAGATAATCACCAGCATGGGCAACAATACTCTCTTCAAACTGTTGCAATTGCACGTCGTCGTGGAACATATGGCCTTCATAGGCATGCGGGCGGGACTGTACAGACTGTATGCCATAGACCTGGGCCTGCAGGCTGGTATCACTGTCCAGCCTGTGCATTTGCACACCATTCCATTGCAGGCGCTCTATCACAGCACGCCAGGCTTGCGGTATCAGGTAGGCCTTGGGCCTGGTTACGCTGATATCGGCGACAAAATGGTCGTAGTAAGCGATCGGCTTTTCCCATGGCTGGCTGCGGTCATATGACAGGCGGGTGTAATTGCCCAGCACACTTGGGCTGTATACCGCCTGATATCCCTTGAACAGGAAACTCGAAGGCTGGCCATGATCTGCCGCCCAGTGGACAGCAACTTGTTGTGCCTGGCTGGCAGCCAGACGTGCCTCGGCGCGCAAGGACTGGATTTGTGCACCATGCGCCACCGTGAAGGCCAACACTGTCTCCACCAGGGCACGCATAGAGTCATAACGATCGGCGAAAGGTTTCAGCATATGGGTTTCTGGCATGAAACCTATGGTGTGATGCAGGGCTGCGTAACCGGTAGAAAAACGCGGTGTTTCCAGAAAATCTTCTATGCCATGGTCAGGGCTGTCCTTGACTGGATTCACATAGGGGCAAGTTGGCCAGCCACGCGTCTGCATTTCTGTATAAATTGCTGGCAACATGGTATTGCGCAGGAATGGCCCCAGGCCATAACCCAGCTTGTCGGCCTGGGTTTGTATCAGGGTCATGGTGTAGTGATAATCCGCACCGTTTGAGGTATGGGTGTCGACCATGACATCCGGGCTCCATTCGCTGAAAAAGCGATTGAAGACCTGGGCATTTTCGCTATCGCATTTGATGAAGTCACGATTCAGGTCGAGATGCAGGCTATTGCCCCGGAAACCGAATTGCTCCGGCCCATCCTGGTTCACACGCGAAGTATTCTGGCGATTGAGGCAGCCATCGACATTGTAGACAGGAATAAACAGGAAGACTGTCTTGCCCAGCACTGCCAGGCGTTCAGGCTGGAAACAAAAATCGCGTACCAGGGCCATGCAGGCGTCAATACCTTCTGGCTCACCTGGGTGTATCCCATTATTATTAAAAAAGATCGGGCGCTGTTCCTGCTTGATGCGAGCGCGGTCAAACACACCATCTGCCGTCACTATGCCTGCATGGATGGGCTTGCCATTGTCGGACACACCAATCTGGTTGAACTGCAAAATACCAGGGAATTGCGTAGCAAGATTCTGATAAAACTGTATGCAGGCTTCCCAGGTGGTAGTCTGGTTTTGATTGCCAGCTTCATAGGGTGTAATGAAGTCAGCAGGATAGTTGGTATGTGATGACATGCGCCAGCCCAGTTGAAAGTAAATGTATTCCGGGATTTTAGCGTACAAGTCAGCAAATCGGCATGGCATACTGATGCTTGACCGAAACAATTTTTGCATTCCAAATATATTGCAGGAGAATGTTGTGACCGATGCTGAAATAAGCGCATTGCGCCTGAGTTGTAGTGTCACTTTGCCGGGGCATCGAACCCTAAGCCCGGCAGAAAGTTTTGCGCGCATGGCAGGCTGGTGCGAAGAGCATCAGGTACAGCATGACACCTATGGCGAAGGTGAGCTGGTGCAAGGCTTCGAGAAAAAAGTCGCTGCCTTGCTGGGCATGGAAGCAGGCCTGTTTTGCATCACTGGCACCCTGACCCAGGTCACGGCGTTGCGCCTGGCCTGTGAAGAAAGAGGCAGCTCACTGGTCGCCCTGCATGCCAGCTCGCATATCCTCGTCCATGAGAGAAGCAATTATCAGTTGCTGCAACATTTCCAGGCCCTGCAAATTGGCAATCCACATCGTCCTTGGACAAAGAAGGACTTGCAGGTCCAGCCAGAAAAAGTCGCCGCCGCCCAGTATGAATTGCCCATGCGTGAAATAGGCGGGCAATTGCCAGCGCGGGAAGAATTGGATGACATCAAAGCCTATTGCCGGGAACAGGATATCCATCTGCACATGGATGGCGCACGGCTATGGGAAGCTGCCGCCGGTTACGGCCGCAGCCTGGCCGAAGTCGCTGCGGGCTTTGATACGGTCTATGTATCCTTTTACAAAGGTATAGGCGGGCTGGGTGGTGCCATGTTACTGGGCAGTGCAGATTTCATTGCCAAAGCCAGGGTCTGGATGCACAGGCAAGGTGGCAGTGTATTTCGCCGCAGTCCCTATGTTGTGGCAGCCGCCATGCAGCTTGATGAAAGGCTGGCCGCGATGCCCGCCTGTTTTGCGCGCACGCAATGGCTGTATGAAGAATTGCGTGCCTACCCGCAATTAAAAACCAATCCGGCAATTCCTCAATGCAATATGTTGCACCTGTACTTGCCTGTTAAGCGAGAAACCGCAATCGCCATCCGCAATCGTATCGCTCAGGAACACGGGATATGGCTATTCAATAATGCCGTGCATACGGCATTGCCAGAGCAATGCATGTTCGAATGGTATGTGGGTGACAATTTGCTGGCGCTGGACGACGAGGCAGTAAGAAAAGCCTTGCGCTTGCTGGCCGATGCCTTGCAAAACCAGAAATAAGGAGCCATGTCGCCTTTCATTGCTTAGATTCATTGTTTATATGAGTTTATGTTAGTTTGCGCACATACAAGATTTCCTTTGTTTATTAAGCTTATCGCACTTGCTTCATGAACTTAAGAAACGTAAAGGATGAACAATGAGCGACCTACTCAATCCACAGTCGGATAAAGTCAAGTACGATCCCAATCGCCTGTTTGATACCCTGATCAGGCGCCTGCGCTTAAAAAATGATGCGGCCCTGGCAAAAATGCTGGATGTGGCTCCGCCCGTGATCAGCAAGATTCGCCATCTGCGTTTACCCATAGGCGCATCGCTGATGATCAGCATGCATGAGATCAGCGACCTCAGCATCAAGGAATTGCGCGCACTGATGGGCGATAAAAGGCAGACTTTCCTGATTACCTATCCTCAGCCAAAACATCACAGCACACACACAGCATCCAAAAGCAAAGCGCCTGCGCTAAGCCGCCAGTACTCGACCTGATACTCGACCTGAGTGCATTAAACGGCATTCAGGCTGGCTTGAACGGCAGGAAATTGCCGTTCAGCGTAGGTTGTCAGGGCGACGATGCGTTTTTCTGTTTCACGTTTGAACTTGAAGCATAGTATGGGTGTCAAAATCCATGACAGCCATCTAGGCCTGGCAGTGATGTTATAGGAAAAGCGCACTCGCGTGAGTTCATCGGATAAAGCCTTGAACTGCCAGCCGCCAGCAAAATGGTCAAAGATATAGGGGCCGCTAACCATGGTAACGGCGGCTACCTCATTGGGTTTATACGACATATATTCTATGTCCATAGACAGCCCATTGCCACCTATGCAGCGCGCCTGCACTCCCAGCGCTGCCTCTTTGGCATCGTTAAGCAAATAGGCTTCTGTGGTCAGGGTATCCCATTCTGCCCTGAGCGTGTAATCCTGGGTCAGATCAAACAAATATTTGGCGCTGGCCCTGACTTCAAATTCGTGCTTGATAAGCATGATTCATTTCCTCTCTCTGGTTCTGCAATGATACGCCTTAATCCCTGCCAACAAACTGGCTGGGCGGCATGTCAAAATGACGCTTGAACATAGCAGTAAAGGCGCTCAGGCTATCGTAGCCAAGCTCAAGCGCAATATTGGTCACGGGCGTTCCACCTGCCAGTAATTCCAGGGCATGCATGAGTCTGGCACGCTGGCGCCAGTCAGAAAAACTCATGCCGGTTTCCTGCGCAAAGTGACGTGTCAATGTACGTGGTGCTATGCCTGCCCAGCTTGCCCAGTTTTGCATGGAACGTGTGTCGCCTGGCGCTTCCAACAGGGCTGTGGCGATTTTCAAAAGGCGGCGATCTGCCGGCATGGACAATATGAATTCTTGCCTCGGCAAACTGGCAATTTCATCGACGATGACGGCCAGCACGCGCTCTTGCGCCGGATACAAATGATCTGGCTCTGGCCAGCTCGCGGCCCGCAATACTGCTTCACGCAACAAACCGGATACCTGCAAAATCTGCGCTTGTACTGGCAAGTCATCACAAGAAGCGACATAAGCACTCCACCCGGTAAACACATGGCTGCTGCGCATGGCGTGGACATGATGGGGCGGCAGCCAGATGGCATGACCCGCAGGGACGATGAGGTGCTGGTGCTCAGTAACAATCACCAGCACGCCTGAAGTTGCCGCCACTATCTGGCCGCGCTCATGGCTATGCTCGGGCGTTTGCCGTACCTGACCGCTGGAGATAACGGCATAGACCAGCGCGCCATTACGCTCATTGGCGCGTGCCGGAGCAATCAAAGGAAGTGATTTGGCCTCAATGCGATACATGCTGGCATTATATCGCAAGCGATTTTTGTGCATGAGGATCAAGATACAGCTTCCACACCTGATCAACTTTATTCACGAATTAACAAGGAAAAATCATGAAAGCAGAAGACGTACTCCCAGACAATATCAACAGCGCAAACTTTGGTGGCATGCAAATCAGGAAAGGCACCATCGCCGCATTTTTATCCAATGCCATGAGCTTCAGCAATCCTGCAAGCAGCAGCGCACAGCGCCTGCAAGCGCAAGACATGATCATAGAGGCCTTACCCGCATTGAAGGCACTGCATGTCTTTGATGTATTGACGATTACCGATACAAACTTGCGCGCAGTGATAGACCAGCACATGGCAAATCCAGGCGCAGGGCCTACGGGTCTACAACCGCTTCGGTAGCATGATCTGAATTTGGATTAAATGGATAGGCAGCGCCGGGACAATCTGGACCCCGCGCTGCCAGCAATCAGCATAATTTTGAAGCATGCATCAGTTCACAGATTGCAGATACATCTTGTTCTGCATCCTGCTGTAACTGGCATTTTTTCTCATCAATGTATGCAGTCTGACTCTGCTCACCCAGAAATCTTTGCATCAGTTTATCCAGCAGCGCCAGCCTGGCCTTTTCATCGGCAATACGCTGAATGATCTCTTGCCGCTTTTCCAGCATGGCAGTTAACAACTCTTCACACCGCTCTGGTGGCTGACTTAAATGAGGCAAGGCCTCACGCATTTGATCCAGCGAAAAACCTATCTGCTGCGCCATCTTGATGAATTTCAGGATGTCCGCAGTATGGGGTTCATAGCTTCGGTAACCGTTGTCAGAACGCGGCGGCGATGTTAGCAAGCCTATGCGCTCATAGTAACGTATGGTGTCGCGGCTAAGCCCGGATAATTGTTCCAATTCAGAAATACGCATAGTGCTTGACTGTGGAGTTAAGTCTATAGATTACCATAGTTTGCAGGCATTTTACGCCTCCACTTAATGCATACAATTCTCTACTAAAACCAGGCTCGCTTATCCATGATGAATATCATTTGTGCAGACGGCAGACAACTTGCCAATACCCTGTTCCCGAACCAGGCGACAGACCAGGCAACAGAGCGCCGCGGTGTTATTGTGATCAATTCAGCCACCGGTGTACCGCAAGGTTTTTATCGTCACCTGGCATTGCATCTTTCCCACAATGGCTATGACGTACTGACCTGGGATGCCCGCGGCATAGGTGCATCGCAATCAGGCCACGCAAAGCAGGAGACAGCACGCATGCGTGACTGGGGCCAGTTGGATATGGATGCCGTCTTGCGCTCTACGGTCAACACACTCGCCGTCCCATGGGAGCAAGTGACCGTACTGGGACATAGCTCAGGTGGCCACCTGGCTGCCCTGGCCCCTGCCCTGCAACATGTACCGCGGCTGATCCTTCTGGCCTCAGGCACCTGCAACTGGCGTCTTTATCCCAGGGGACAATGGCCACGCATGCTATTCGCCTGGCACATGCTTGCACCTTTTTTCTTGCATAGTCTTGGGTACTTCCCTGGCAAAGCCGGTGTGGGGCATGATTTGCCCAGAGGCGTAGCCTGGGACTGGCGCAACTGGAGCCTGGCCGACGACTATCTGTTTTCAGACAAGGGCATCGATACTGCTGGCTATAAAAATTATAGCGGCAAGATTTTTTCCCTGTCTTTTGCCGATGACAGCGGGTTTTCTCCACCGCGGACAGTGACAGATTTACTTGATCATTTTCCTCGCGCAGAAAAATTACATAGAGAAATCCAGCCTGCTGAACATGGCCTGAAGAGCATAGGTCATTTCGGTTTCTTCAAACGCGATAGCCAGGTTTTGTGGCCGTTGCTGGACAACTGGCTAACATCAGAAGAGGCGTGAAAGTGAAAACACCCGATCTCTTCTAATGATAAGTGTCAGTAGAAGAGATATTGAACAAGGCGCACGATTCAGCGACGACGCAGATTGGCCAGCACAGTCTTATCCAGCTTAGCAGCCACACCCACACTGCGTCCTGCCAGATTGGGAATCGTAAAATGAATTGCGCTACCAAATATCTGCGCGCACTCAGACAAACTAAGCCCGTAATCCTGTTGCAGCCATTGCACCATGCCATTGGTAGCTACCCGCAGGGCATCGTCCAGTGAACCTGCCTGCCCCAGCACCATGATTTGCGTTGGTGATTCCACCCTGGGTGTAGTGACAGCTTTTCCTTTAATGACATCCACGGTAAATTCGACATCCATCGATGTTTCCAGTGCGTATTGCGAAGTCTCGCCATCACCCTGCAAGGCATGTGCGTCCCCCAGGTAAAGCAAAGCACCGGGTTGTTGAACAGCCAGGTAGACTGTATTGCCTTCGACCACTTCATTAAAATCCATATTGCCACCGAAACGCCCCGTGTCGCCAGTAGAGATGGGTGGTGAACCGTTGCCAGGTGCAACCGCCAGCCCACCCAGCATGGGCCGGACTGGCAGGCTTAACATACGCAAGCCTTCTGTCGGTTTTTCCGGGCTGGCCAAACCGCGTTGCC
>Ga0207952_1000238_pt1 | contig 53965 bp, 53 predicted proteins | sample SubbioR12Aug_8Ca_FD_184831 | JGI IMG/M metagenome (GOLD analysis project Ga0207952, IMG submission 184831) | Serpentinite rock and fluid subsurface biosphere microbial communities from McLaughlin Reserve, California, USA - CR12Aug_8Ca (SPAdes) | ecosystem: Environmental > Terrestrial > Deep...
TGACGACCGTCTTACCGCGGTGCGGGCAAAGCCTCCGCGGGGTTTTAAACAGCGTTCCGTTGCGGGTTCGCGCCGATAATCAGTACAATGAACATGAAGGGAAAGACTCCACAAAAAAAGAAGAAGGCGGCGCCAAAAACAAAGGTAAAAAAACGGATGCATATCGTACGCAAAATAAAGGTTCGCGGGTCCGATGAGCCGGTCGAGGTTCCACTCGATAAGGCTTTCTGGGTCCATGACGGACCTGTCGCCATGAATCTTAAAGAACTCCGTTCAGCGATCGAAGATATGAGCGACGAACAATTCGAATATCATACCGCGCGCAATGGAAATGATTTTGCTCGGTGGATCCGCGACGTCTTGGGCGATATTGATTGCGCGGACGCTCTTTCAGATGTCGCTAGCCGCAAGGAGGTGCTTCGTGTCCTCTCGAAGTTCGTTTAATCAGTACTTTTTACATCATGTCCAAATCGCTCGTATTGGGAAACGGTTCAATGCTTCTTTGTTACGATGATCGCGCCCAAGTTCGCGATCTCTACTACCCGTATGTCGGACTTGAGAATCACGTCGGGCGAGGAACGATGCACCGGATCGGTGTCTTTGCCGACGGGCGAATGGCGTGGCTCGCGGATCCTTCATGGGTCATTGAGATAAATTATGAGAAAGAAACTCTCGCAGGGGATATCATCGCTCATAATCAAAGTCTCGGTATCGAGCTTCACTTTGCTGATGTCGTCTACAACGAAAAAAATATCCTCATTAGGAAAGTCGATATAAAGAATCTGCGCGACGATAGCCGGGAGATCATCCTTTTCTTTAATCAGGAATTTCAGATCGCCGAGACCAACTATGCCGCAACTGTTTATTATGATCCGAAGCTGAAAGCGATCATTCATTACCGAGGCAGAAGGGTCTTTCTTGTTGGCGGGGAGATAGAGCATAAACAATTCGATGATTACACTGTCGGTATCTTTAATGCTGATGGCAAACAAGGCACGTGGATAGATGCCGAGGACGGCGTCCTGTCCAAGAATCCGATAGAACACGGTTCTGTTGATTCAACGATCGCATTCCATGCCCAGGTTTCAGGGAGGGGAACGATGCAGTGTGTTTACTGGCTTATTGCAGCCGAGACAATCGATAAAGCAGGCGTTCTTCAGGAGTACATCAGGGTCAAGACACCTGATCATTTGATGAAAACGACGAAAGATTTTTGGAGAGCATGGGTCAACAAAAGGAATTTCACGTTCTATGGACTGTCTGAATCTCTCGTCACGCTTTTCAAAAAGTCCCTATTCATCATTCGTACTCATGCTGATAAGCACGGTTCGATCATCGCGTCCGGCGATTGGGACATGTTTCAGTATGGAAAAGATACCTATGCATATATGTGGCCACGCGATGGAGCCCTGATCGCTCTTTCTATGGATAGGGCGGGATATTTTGATACAGCAACGCGATTCTTTTCGTTCTGCAACGATGTCATCTCTCGAGAAGGGTATTTATTCCATAAGTATCGATCGGATAAGTCGCTCGGGTCATCGTGGCACCCGTGGTTCAAGGACGGTAAGCCTCAATATGCCATCCAGGAAGATGAATCCGCTCTCGTTCTTTTCACGCTCTGGGAGCACTATCGCATAACGAAGGATTTGGAGTTCATCGAGGATATTTATAATTCCTTCATCAAGCATACTGCAGAGTTCCTGCTTCGTTTCCGCGAAAAACACAGCGGTCTCCCGGCGGCAAGCTATGACCTGTGGGAGGAGAAGTTCGGCATATCGACCTTTACTGCGAGTTCGGTCTACGGCGCTCTTCAGGCCGCCGCTTCATTTGCCGAGCTTTTGGGAAAGCATGATGATGCACGTGAATATGCCGATGCTGCTCAAGTCATACAGAAGGCAATCATGAAGCATTTGTGGAGCGAAGAAGATCAGTGCTTCTATAAGTTGATTAATATCAAAGATGGCTCGGTCACGCATGACAGAACGATTGATTCCTCGAGTGTGTACGGGGTGTTCCGTTTCGGCGTTTTGCCACCCGATGACGAGCATCTGGTGAAAGCGTTCAAGACGGCGCGGGAAAAATTGTCAGTAAAAGACGGCTTCGGCATCGCCCGGTATACCGGAGATATGTATCATCGTACGACCGAAGGTGCGGCGGGTAATCCATGGTTCATCTGTTCTCTGTGGTTCTTGCAGTATGACATTGCGAGGGCAAAGAGTGAGAGCGAACTCGGTCACATCATACAGGGATTTGAATGGACTGCTGCTCACGCGATGAAGTCGGGAGTCCTCTCGGAGCAGATTCATCCATATACAGGAGCGCAGTTGTCTGTTGCCCCGCTCACGTGGAGCCATGCCGAGTATGTCCATACCGTTATTCAATATCTTGAGAAGCTCGAAGAACTTGGTATCTGTGAGATGTGCTATCCAATCAAAGAATAGCGCGGTTGTTTCAGGAAAGAGGACTTTTCCCCATACGTCTTTGATATGCGAGGGTACTGACATATAATAGGTACCCCTTTGTTCAAGATATTCAATGAAATCACCAATAACTATCGTTACTCATAGCGGAAGTTTCCACGCTGATGATGTGTGTGCTGTGGCGACATTGCGCATCGCGCTCGGCGACGCCGAGACGCGCGTCATCAGGACTCGGGATGAGAAGGTTATCGCGGAGGCTGATTATGTAGTTGATGTTGGTGGAGCCTACGACCCGAAGAAGCGCCGCTTTGATCATCATCAGGTCGGCGGCGGCGGCGTGCGACCGAACAAGATACCGTATGCGTCTTTTGGTCTTGTGTGGAAGGCGTTCGGCAAGAAGGTCTGCGGCAGCGATCCTATTGCGGCTATGATTGATGAGAAGATGGTCCAGTCCATCGACGCTATCGATAACGGTATCGATATCATCGATTCGAAATCGCATGTATACCCATACCTTTTTGGACACGCGATATCGGCGTTCTTGCCCAGTTGGAAGGAAGCAGAGAAGGAGGGCATACTCAACAAATCATTTCGTCGAGCGCTCGATTTCGCTCAAGGGGTCATCTCGCGGGAAATAGTCCGCGAGAAGGATAAAGTCGAGGGCCAGAAGTTCGTCCGCAAAGCTTATGAGAAAGCTAAAGATAAGCGGGTCATTATTTTTGATAAGAATTATGCGTGGGGGGATGTGTTGAATCTTTATCCGGAACCACTTTTCGCTATCTACCCGCAACGCCCTAACTGGCACGTTAAAGCCGTCCGTGACAATATGCGTTCCTTCAAGAATAGAATAGATTTTCCGCGAATGTGGGCAGGGAAGCGTGGCGCGGATCTCGCAAAGGTCACAGGTGTCGCTGACGCCCTGTTCTGTCACAGCAATCGTTTTTTGGCAGTCGCAAAGTCTCGCGAGGGAGCTATTCGTCTTGCAGAACTGGCGCTTCGGTCTTCCTGATCTGTTGATGTTGGTCGTACGGCATATTTTTCTCTAAAGGACCGATCTGAGATAGGGCCGCTTTTTAATTTCGGGTATTTATAGTAGATTGCCTATACATGTTCGTAGACCATATCACAATCTATGCAAAGGCCGGCCGCGGAGGCAACGGTGTTGTTCGTTGGCGGCACGAAAAAGGCAAGGAGTTTGCCGGTGCGTCGGGTGGCAACGGCGGCAAGGGTGGCGATATCTATATTCGCGCTGTTCGTGATATCGCTGTTTTGGCCAAGTATAGAGGGGTCAAGCAATTTGCGGCTGGTCGCGGGGGAGATGGCGAGAAACACAGTCGGCACGGTAAGAACGGCAACGACCTCACCATCGATGTTCCTGTCGGATCGGTCGTTACGAACACAAAAACAGGATGGACATATGAGCTGTTGGAAGATGACCAGATCGAACGCGTGCTTCAGGGCGGACGGGGAGGGCTCGGCAATGAACACTTCAAGGCATCGACGAATGTTCGGCCGATGCAGTCAACTCCAGGACGCGACGGTGACGATGCTCGTTTTGATATAGAGCTCCGGCTTATCGTTGATGCAGGTCTTATCGGTCTGCCGAATGCCGGCAAGTCATCGCTTTTGAATGCTCTTACACGCGCGACGGCGAAGATAGGCAGTTACGCATTTACGACACTTGAACCGAACCTCGGCGATTTCTACGGCTATATTCTCGCGGATGTTCCGGGGCTCATTGAGGGCGCAGCAGAGGGAAGGGGCTTGGGTCATAAGTTCCTTCGACATATCCGCCGGACCAAGATGCTTTTACACTGCGTCTCGCTTGAGAATGAGAAGATTGTCGGAACGTACAAAACGATACGGAAAGAACTCGGTGAATATGACGAAGAACTTTTGGAGAAACCGGAAGTTGTCATCTTGACCAAGACTGACCTTTCGACACCCGCCAAAATCAAGAAGGCCATTACCGCACTCAAAAAATATAACAAAGATGTCTTTGCTGTGTCGGTCTATGACGTAGAAGCACTGAAGGCGTTGAGCGATAAGCTCACGGGTCTTTTTCAGAAAGCGGCCAAGGACGCAAAGAAGAAGGCTTGAGTTCTCTCCCGATAGGTATAGAGTGAGAGTCTAGAAAGGCTCTCTATGAATATGTCTGATCTGGTTTCTGGAAAACCGGTCTTCTCGTGGCGGATCGATGAGTTGCCACAGACTCTCTTCGATTTGGTCGGTGAAGTTCAGGAGCGTGCTCGGGGTTTTGATTTCGGCAATCTTGATCCGCGGTTCGAGTTCGAAGGGACAACGCTTGTGAATCCGCGGGCTCTCTCTATCCACTATCGGATGAGGAATCGGAATGTCGAAGCGCTTCCATTGCCGTCCTGGTGGAATACGCAGGAGGGGATCTTGTGGAAACTTCATGACCTGCCTTTTAGGGTATCGATCCTTTTGAGTAGGGCGCGGTATCGTTTTCCGGGTGTGGGCTTTCAGATGATCGGTATCGAAGTTGACCGGAAGGAGAGGTCCTTTATTTTGAAGAACCTCTCCCCGAAGGTGTGTCCAAGAGCGGTTATGTAGGTTGAGCGGGTCCTTATGGCCCGCTTTTTCTTTTGCACATTTGTCGTTATACTACTTCGGTATGTCAGGGAAGAGCTATATAACCACGATCGGATTGGAGATCCACGCAGAACTTCGCACGCGAACGAAGATGTTTTGTGACTCGAAAAACGACCCTGATGAGGCGCGGCCGAACGTGAATGTGTGCCCCATCTGCATGGGCCATCCCGGAACGCTTCCAACAGTGAATAAAGAGGCAGTGAAGCACGTCTTACAGGTGGGTGTTGCGCTTGGAAGCGAGCTCGCTGATTTCACGGAATTCGATCGTAAGAACTATTTTTATCCTGATATTCCTAAGGGGTATCAGATTAGCCAGTATAAATATCCGCTCGTTAAGGGAGGGGCTCTCAATGGCGTGGCCATCACTCGCGTTCACCTTGAAGAGGATACCGCGAGTTCCTCTCATGACCAGGGAGATTTCAGTTTAGTTGATTTCAACCGTGCCGGCGTGCCGTTGATGGAGCTTGTGACCGAGCCTGTTATCCATTCTGCCAAAGAGGCGGGAGATTTTGCCCGAGAGCTTCAGCTTTTGCTTCGTACGCTCGGCGTTGCTGAGGCAAACATGGAGAAAGGGGAGATGCGCGTTGAGGCGAATATTTCTGTTTCAACCGACCCGAAGAAATTCGGCACGAAAGTTGAGGTCAAGAATTTGAATTCTTTCCGCTCTGTTGAACGTGCGATCGAGTTTGAGGTTGCACGTCATATCGCGCTTTTGGAGGCTGGCGAGAAAATCGTTCAGGAAACACGCGGTTGGGATGAAGATAAGGGCAAGACCTTCAGTCAGCGTACCAAAGAGGATTCGCATGATTATCGGTACTTCCCGGACCCGGATATCCCGAAGTTCTATATTTCCGAGATACCGGAATTTTCGAAAGAGGCGCTCAAGAAAGAGATGCCAGAGTTGCCGTGGGAGAGGCGGGAGCGATTCAAAAAAGAATTTGGACTTAAAGATGAGGATATTGAGATCTTTGTGACGGATGTTGAACTAGGGAAGCGTTTTGAGGATATCGTGAGTGAGTTCAAGAAAAAGTCCGCGGGAAAAGTAGGAGCGCTTGCGAAGCTAGCCTCGAATTATATTGTTTCGGATTTTCTCGGCATTAGAAAAACAAATCCCGATGTTACTCTTCCAAAAGATTTTTCAGACCTTATTATGATGGCTGAAAGCGGGGAGGTTTCGTCTCGTGGCGCTAAGGATATTCTTGCTATTGCCGTTTTGCCAGGTGAGAAACGCACAGTGAAGGAAATTGCCAAAGAAAAAGGCCTTCTTCAGCAAAGCGATACTGGAGCACTCAAAAAAATTGTTGAAGAGATAATCAAGGAGAATGAAAAAGCGGTCGCAGAATACAAAACCGGCAAGGTTGCCTCGCTCATGTTCCTCGTCGGGCAAGGAATGCGTAAATCTAAAGGTTCGGCTAATCCCGGTGTGTTGAAGACACTCTTTGAGGAATCGTTGAAATGATAAAAAAACCTGCGACAGTAAGGTCGCAGGTTTGCTAGTGGATAGAAACGAATATCTCCTGTGTGCGGAGGGGTTTGAATCCTTTTCGTGCCAAGAGCTTTCGCAGGGAGGCAACTCGCTTTGCTGGCGTAAGCCAGCCTTCGCGTCGGAGTTCTTCCACCACATCTCGCAAGGCTTTGTTGAATTCCTTGAGATCGTGCAGTCGATAGGTCCCGACCGTCGATTCTTTTGCCCCGTCGCCGTATGAGACACGACTATTCACTGATAGGTGTACGGTTGTCATGATGAAAAGGTCGATGGGTCAAGCGAGCTGTGGCCTGTGATCTGGTAGAACTCACGGCAGAGCTGAAAGCGTGCGGCACCTCCGCCTGCAGAGTAGCTGTGACAGAGCGCGTACATGCGGCTTACCGCAGCCTCTTTGAGGATACCAATCTGTTCGTGCAGGGCGGGGTCGCCATCGGCGGCTCGCCTGTGGCAAAGATCAAGCGTTTGATAGGTCGCAATGATTTCTGTGCGGTTTTGTTCCGCAATGTCCGTAAATTGTGCGTGCAGGGCGGCAATCCAATCCTTGGGGTTGCCGCTGAATCTAGCCAACAGACGGTTAGGGTCTTTCATATACGGTATGGTGAGAGTTGTGTGAAGAGCGGTTCGTTTCGATACTACAATTTTATTGGAACAAGTCAATGTTCGGTCAGAACTAAGCAGAGCTGATTTTTGTTGTTATAATATCTGCATTGTTATCTAACCTGAGATTGTAATGATCAATGTAGCGATTAATGGTTTGGGAAGGATCGGTCGAGCGTTTTTGAAGGTCGCGCTCAAGCGCAAAGAGATACGTATCGTTGCCGTGAATGATTTGGGTGATATCAAGAACATGGCATACCTTTTGAAGTACGATACCGCCTACGGTACAAGTGATTTTGAGGTCAAAGCGAAACCAGATGGCACAGGATTTATCATCGACGGCAAAGAGGTGCGCTATATAAGCGAGAAGGACCCGACCAAGCTCCCGTGGAAAGATTTGAATATTGATGTTGTTGTCGAATCGACAGGATTGTTCACGACAAGTGACAAGGCGAAGATGCATATCGACGCTGGCGCGAAGCGCGTTGTCATATCTGCTCCGTCCAAGGATGAACCCGGATCATCTATTCCCTGTGAGACCGTTCTTATGGCAATGAATGAAGACAAGCTCAAAGATTGCCAGATCAGTTCGAATGCCTCATGTACGACGAATGCCGGTTCGCCACTTCTCGCTATTCTTGATGAGGCTCTCGGTATCGAAAAAGCATTGTTGAACACCGTCCACGGTTATACGGCAAGCCAAGCGCTTGTCGATAGTCCGAATAAGAAGGATTGGCGAGAGGGAAGAGCGGCGGCGATGAATTTGGTGCCCTCCTCAACGGGTGCGGCTATCGCGGTAACGAAAATCATGACCAGCCTCAAGGGGCTTTTTGATGGTATATCTATTCGTGTGCCTGTCGTTACTGGATCGATTGTTGATATAACTTTCATTTCCAAGAAGAACACTACAGCTGAAGAAGTGAATGAGATTTTGAAAAAGGCAGCTGGAAGTGCGCGCTGGAAAGGGATTTTCACTGTTACCGAAGAACAGCTTGTCTCGCGCGATATCATCGGCAACCCGCACGCCTCAATCGCTGATTTGGCCTTTACACGCGTCGTTGGCGGTAATTTGGTCAAAGTGCTCGGGTGGTACGACAACGAGATGGGGTACACCTATACCTTAGTAGAGCACGTCATTAAGGCGGGAAGTGATAATTAGGCTTTAGGTGGAAAGATGAAGAAAAAGAGAAATAAACGTGAAAATTAAACAATTAATTATTATAATTATTGTAGTCATACTAGGTTTTTTTCTGTATAAAAATTTTGAAAGTAAAAAAAACAATGATGTAGAGAGAGAGGAATTGACCACTTCAAATCTATTTGAGAAAAACCGAGCATGTGTTTCAGATAAAGAAAAAATAGAAACTGAAATAGGAAAAATAAATAAAGAATCATGGAATGAAAAGTTGGTAGAAGTGTTTTATTCTCAGGAAAGAGATACCTGTCTCTATGTGAGCGAAGTAGAAACAAGTAAATTAAATTGGCGGATATTAAAGCGACTTGTAGATTTTCGTTTAGCTGCTGGTTCTGAGCCTATAGTCTCCTGCGAGTACCCAGTTTTTGTACGAATGAGCTCTTTGGAACTTGAATTTAAGACAAAGGGGGTTGAAATGAGTAGTGATATGAAGGTGTTGCTGGAGAATGATAGAAGTAAACCTTATGAATCATGGTGCGGTGAATTTGATAAGGAAGTTTTACGACTAAAAACCGGAGTTTAATTTTAAAAAATGAAGATATTTATCGGAGCGGATCATGCGGGGTTTGAGATGAAACAGGAGTTGATGCCGTTTTTGCGCGACTTGGGACATGAAGTCGTGGATAAGGGCGCAACAGAGTTTAATGCGGATGATGATTATCCGGATTTCATTATTCCAGTCGCCAAGGAGGTTGCCAAAAGCCCAGATGATGTCCGCGGGATTGTTATCGGAGGTTCGGGTCAGGGCGAAGCAATGGCCGCGAATCGGTTCAAGGGCGTGAGAGCGATTGTCTTCAATGGTCAGTATGCGCCAAAAGATGGACGACACATCCCGCATGAGATTGAGACGGCGCGAGCGCACAATAATGCAAACATTCTTTCGCTCGGTGCTCGTTTTTTGAACGAAGCCGAAGCAAAAGAAGCGGTGAAGCTTTGGCTCGATACGCCGTTTAGCAATGACGAGCGTCACGTTCGACGGCTTAAGAAAATCGACGAGATACAATGACCGAGATAGTTCCCGCCATCATGCCTGTCAGTTTTACTGACCTGCGAGAAAAACTCGCGGTGGTGAAGGATCTTGTTACGTCGGTCCAGATCGATGTGATGGACGGTAAATTCGTTCCAGAGAGAAATTGGCCAATGAATGAGAGCCCGAACGGTCCTTTTGCTCAGATACTGCGCGAGGAGGATGGTCTGCCGTTTTGGAACGAGATCGATTTTGAAGCCGATCTCATGGTGTCCGATCCGGCCTCGGCGATCGACGCATGGGCAGTGGCCGGAGCAAAACGGGTCATCGTACACGTTGAAAGCACCTCGGATTTCGGAGCGCTTCTTCGCAGTTTACGCGAAAGATTCCCGAAGGATGTTGTCGGCGACTCGATCACGATCGAGATCGGTGCGGCTCTGAATACAACGACGTCGAATGATGCTGTGTACCCATTCCTCGATGAATTAGATTTCGTTCAGTTCATGGGGATCGAGAAGATCGGATACCAGGGTCAACCGTTCGACGAGCGCGTGTTGGGGAAGATCGGTGAATTGAGAGCGATGCGTCCCGAGTATATAATTAGTGTTGACGGAGCGGTGAATCTTGAGACCGCGCCGAGGCTTGTCGCCGCGGGGGCGAATAGGTTGGCGGTAGGGTCATTCCTTTTGCGGAGTTCGAATGTCGCAGAAACGATAGAGCTTCTTAAGAATTGTTAACGATGGATTATTTACACGAGGAAAAAATAAAAGAACTCGAAGCGCGAGCTAATGAGATCCGTCAAACGATCATCGAGGCTCTTCTCGAGGCAAAATCCGGGCATACCGCCGGTCCCTTGGGTATGGCTGACATCTTCACGTATCTCTATTTCCATAAACTTAAGCATGATCCGAAGAATCCGCATTGGCCCGAGCGTGACCGCCTCGTGCTTTCAAATGGCCACATCTGTCCTGTGCTGTATGCCGCAATGTCTCATGTGGGATATTTCCCTGTAGATGAGTTCAAAAAAACACTTCGCAAGTTCGGTTCGCGCTTTCAAGGTCATCCGCACCGAGAATTCATGCCGGAACTTGAATCGAGTTCAGGCCCTTTAGGTTCAGGACTTTCGCAGATCGTCGGTATGGCGCTCGCTGACAGGATCGATAATAAGCAGACATCAGGCCGGCAGTTCTATTGCCTTACAGGCGACGGTGAACTTGATTGCGGACAGATATGGGAGGCGGCGATGCTTGCGGGAAAGGAAAAGATCCAGAATCTCACGGTCTTTGTCGATAGGAACAATATTCAGATCGACGGTTTTACCGAAGATATCATGCCTTTGAATCCTCTGGCCGATAAGTGGCGTTCGTTCAACTGGCATGTGCAGGAGATCGCCGGTCACAATTTCCAGGCAATTGACCAGGCGGTCGGTCAGGCGCACGCAGTTTTCGACAGACCGTCGGTCATTATTGCGAACACAATCGCTTCCAAAGGTGTTCCTGAATTTGAGCGGATGTTCGAGTGGCACGGCAAACCGCCGAACAAAGAGGAGGCTGAAATTGCGCTCAGGGCGTTAAGGAGTTTTGGAGGGAAGGTGGCGAATGAACACGACTAATTGTGTCACGGATGAATATCTTAAATTTAGTCGCGCTATGATCAATCAATCAGTAAAACTTAATCCGAAGATCTTCGACAAGGATGTCGAGCAGCTTCCTATCCGCAAAGGGTTTGGAGAGGGTCTGCTTGCCGCAGGAGAAGCTGACCCTCATGTGGTCGGGCTCTGCGCTGACCTTACCGAGTCTACTCAAATGCACTTGTTCAGGAACAAATTCCCGAATCGATTCGTCGAGATGGGTATCGGCGAGCAGAACCTGGCTTCTGTCGCTTCGGGCATGGCCGCGATGGGAAAGATCCCTTTTATAACGTCATACGCGATGTTCAGTCCTGGACGAAACTGGGAGCAGATCCGTACGACGGTATGCTATAACGACCGGCCGGTGAAGATTGCGGGCTCGCATGCGGGTATCTCTGTCGGCCCTGATGGTGGGACGCACCAGGCCATTGAGGATATGGCTATCATGAGGGTGATTCCGCGCATGGTAGTGATCTCTCCTTGTGACTCGATCGAGGCCAAAAAGGCGACCCTTGCGGCCGCTAAGACCAAGCATCCGACCTATATCCGTCTTGCTCGTGAGAAGACCCCGATCATGACGACTGCCGACACGCCTTTTGAAATAGGGAAGGCGCAGGTGTTTTGGCAGCCGCCGACAGCAAAGGCCGATGTTCTTATCATTGCAACGGGCGCATTGGTCTACAAAGCGCTCATGGTCGCGAAAAAACTTGAAGCGGCAAAAGTCGGTGTTACCGTCTTGAATCTTGCGACTGTCAAGCCTCTCGATGAATCAACCATACTTCGTTATGTTCGTGATGCCGGTGCGGTCGTGACGGTCGAAGAACACCAGATCCACGGCGGGATGGGCTCTGCGATCGCAGAACTTTTGGCGCGTGAAGTCCCGACCCCGATCGAATTCGTTGGCGTCGATGATGTGTTCGGTCAGTCTGGTACGCCGGATGAGCTTCTCGAGCACTATGGCATGGGCGAATCTCATATCGAAGCCGCGGTCAAAAAGGTCATGAAGCGAAAGAAGTAAAGAGTTCTATGTCCATCGCTCCGCGTTGTGATTTTTGTAAGAAAGAACTCAAAGAATTCGGAGGCCTTTTGTTCGCTCCCCCGAGCAAGGACGGGAAGGCGCGGAAATATCATATCTGTACGTACTGTTTTTCTCGTATCATAAAGCTCATGAAAAAAGGTATCACCGAGATTGAGGATATCCTTTCTTTTGGGCCTGCTTGGCTTAACTATACGCGTAAGGTCAAACGAAAACATAAATAAAACAATCTGATGGATATCAAGCACGGGATTTACCGTCACTTCAAAACTAAGAATCTTTATAAAGTGCACGGGGTATGCAAGCACTCAGAGACCCTCGAGGATATGGTCCTGTACGAGCCTCTCTACGAAGGCAGTCCGGCTGCGCTGTGGGTCAGGCCATTGGCGATGTTCGTTGAGGTGGTCGAGTGGCACGGAGCTACAGTTCCTCGATTCGAGTACGTGGGCGATGACGCCCCACGCTGATTCAATTGTTTTCGGGATTTTCTTTTGAACGGAACTCTTCCTGGAGCGTGCGCAGTTTTAGGACGATCGAGCTGATCTGTTCGCCGACGGTCTCGTTGCGTTGTTTTAATTCTTCCAGAGTGTCGATAAGATTGAGGAAATTCTCGTCGACCTCCATGACCTGTTCTCCTTCTTCCTTGGCTTTTTGAGCATCGGTAATGATCTCTTCAGCGAGTGCATGATTGTCATTCACTATCTTTTCTATCCGCGATGCATTTTCCCGATATTCAACCTCAAGATCTTTTAGTACGCCGGTAAGTTCGCCGATGCGGCGCTCAAAATATGCCCGCGTGTTCTCGATATTATTTGCCGGGTTCTTTTCACTTTCCTCGGGCATAGGTTTTATACAGCGAAAGGCTGGGGAATGTAGTTGTGGGTCGCTTTACTGAGGTATTCTTCAAGCTGCGGGCGGGTCAAGAGTCCTTTTTGTGCGCCAACGTATTGGACGACGGACATGGAGTTTATCGGAGCCCACATCAGTGCCTCCCGTACCGGCTTGCCGAGGGCTAGTGCTGACGCGAAGGTTGACGCAAAGGCATCGCCGGCGCCTGTTCGTTCGTAGGGGGGCTGGGGGTCTGGATACGGGGGCATGAACCATGCCTCTTTTCCATCGTAGGCATATGCTCCGCGCGGTCCGTCGGTGATAAGAACGATCTTTGGACCGCGGTCCCGCATACCTTTGAGTAAGGCGGGTAATTCTCCCTCGGTGCCGAGGATCTGTCGCGCCTCGCCAACATTACAGACGAACATCTCGCTTCGCTTATATATCTCTTTCAGTCGTTCATAACCAAGGCGCATCTGGAATGTGCCCGGTTGGAAGGCAAGTTTTACGTATGAATGATCTTTGAGATAGGCCGTTATCTCATCGTGATAGCTTTCAGTGCCGGCCCCGACAGAGCTTAGATATATCCATTTTGGCGGCGGGTCGAATGTCGGGAGGTGATAGTCGTAGTGCTCGTGTTTGACGAGAATGGTCCGCTCATCTTCGTACCAGAGGACGTAATGGTAATTCGTAAGGGTGCCATTGTGTTTGAGAACATAGCGAGTATCTACAGAATTTTTGTGTAAGGTGTCAACGCACTCCTTGCCGTTCTGGTCATCCCCGATGTTTGTTGCGATACCCGATGAGAGGCCGAGCCGTGCGGCAGAGACGGCCGCATTGGGACTATTACCAACACCTTTGACGACCTCGACAAATTCATAGGGAATCTTTTCCGCGAATTTCATACAAAGCTCGCACTCGTCTTTGTTTAGATTACAATGGACACTCGCTTCTTTGATGCGAATGAACGCATCTGTTGTAATGTCTCCAATAGCTAAAAAATCGAGAGGTTTTCGTGTTCCAAACATATAAAAAGTATACCATGTGAACAGCGAGAGGCTCTGTGTATGGTAAGATTATGGCCATGAAAACCCTACGCGAGTGTATCAAGGAGGCTGAATCGAAGAAGGTGGCGATCGGCCACTTCAACGTATCTAATCTCGAGGCGCTATGGGGCATCTTTCGCGCTGCGCAGAAATTGAATCTTCCGATCATTATCGGTGTTTCTGAAGGCGAGCGCAGTTTCTTTGGCGTGAGACAGGTCGCGGCGGTCGTCAAAAGCATTCGCGAGGAGTATTCGTACCCAATCTTCCTTAATGCCGATCATACGTATTCATTCGAAAAGGTGAAGGAGGCGGTGGATGCTGGATTCGATGCTGTTATCTTTGACGGTGTTGAAATGCCGTTCGATCAGAATGTCCTTGAAACAAAAAAATGTGTTGAATATGCCCGAACGGTGAATCCAGAGATCGTCGTCGAGGCAGAGATTGGTTTCATCGGCAAGTCGTCTAAGGTCCTCGACGCGGTTCCGGAGGGGGTGAAGATAGGCCCTGAATTCTTGACGAAACCGGACGAGGCAAAACGTTTTGTTGAAGAGACAGGAGTCGACCTTTTGGCGCCGGCGGTGGGGAATATCCACGGCATGCTCAAGGGTGGGCATGACCCGGCGCTCGACATTGTGCGTATCGGAGAGATTCGCAAAGCCTGCGGGGTCCCTCTTGTTCTCCATGGAGGATCCGGTAACTCCAAAGAGGATTTTCTCGGGGCTATCGACAACGGCGTTTCGATCGTGCACATCAATACCGAGATCCGCGTGGCATACAAGAAAGGTTTGATGAAGGGGCTGCAGGAAAATCATGAAGAAGTGGCCCCATATAAATTCCTGAAAGATTCGATCAAAGAAGTTGAGAAGGTTGTCGAGGAGAAATTGAAATTCTTTACTAAATTAAATTGAACCAGTATGGGGCGAGTTTATATTACACGTCGTATTCCCGAGGTCGGCATCACGATGCTCAAAGAAAAAGGTTTTGAGGTCGACGTCAGCTCGAAGGACAGACCTCTTACTAAGAAAGAACTCATCGGGGTATTGAAAAAGAAGTCGTACGATGCGGTGTTGACACTTCTTACGGATATAATCGATGCGGAGGTGATGGATGCGGCACCCTCGGTCAAGATATTTGCGAATTTTGCAATCGGTTTCAACAACTTCAATGTTGAAGAGGCAAAGAAGCGCAATGTATTTTTGAGTAATACGCCGGGCGGTGGAGCGGAGCGAGTTGCGGAACATGCGTGGGCGCTCATCTTGGCTCTGACCTGCAGAGTTGTTGAGGGCGATACATATTTGAGAAAGGGGAAGTTCAAGGGATGGGATCCCATGTTGCTTCACGGCGTTGATCTTGCGGGAAAGACGCTGGGTATCATCGGTACGGGGCGTATCGGAGCGGATGTTGCTCACCGAGCCAAGAATGGATTCATGATGAATGTCGTGTATTATGATATTCGCCGCAATGAGGGGCTTGAAAAAGATTTCGGAGCGACATTCTATCAAACTCCCGAAGAGGTCTTGAAGGTTGCGGATGTTGTTTCGTTGCATGTCCCTCTTACGAAAGAAACTACGCACCTTATTAATGCTGACCGTCTCAAACTCATGAAGAAGGACGCCTTTCTGATAAATACGTCTCGCGGGCCGGTTGTCGATGAAGCGGCTCTCGTCGATGCCCTCAAGAGAGGAGTGATCAGGGGGGCAGGGCTCGATGTTTTTGAGTTCGAACCAAAGCTTGCCCCCGGACTTTCCAAGCTTTCGAATGTCGTGATAACTCCTCACATTGCTTCGGCGACGGACAAATCTCGTCACGATATGGCGACCCTCTCTGCGCAGAACATCATCGAGGTTCTTGAGGGACGCCCACCAAAGAGCCCGGTTTCGTAATCTGGAATCACCATGCCCCCACAACGGGTTCAATTCAACGACGAGGCGGCGCAATATCTCAACCGTTTTCGACAGAGGACGGAGGATGCTTCGCGTTTGACCCGGTATGTGATGCGGTTCACGGGATTGAGCAAGTTCCAGGTCCAGTCGGTATTTGTCATCACGACCGCAATTATTTTTCTTGCGACGATTGTGGTGCTCTGGGCCAGTTTTTTTTCAGGGACCGACTATGAGGAACAGAGCGGATATGAGGTAAGGGTTATCAATGGCCGTCCTACGTTAGAGAAGGTCAGATAAGAACAGTATCCTAATGAAACTCGTAACGAATCGCGGATTCACTCTGATAGAACTCCTGCTTGTTATATCGATTATCGGTCTTTTGACATCGATCTCTGTTGTTAGTCTTGCTGGCGTCCGGGATAGGGCACGGGATGCTCGTCGTCTCACTGAAATGAAACAACTTCAGGCGCTACTCGAGATATTCAACGAAGAGAATGGATCTTATCCGACGACCCCGGATGATAATTTTGGTCTGGACGGATCCTATCCGTGGATCATTTCGAACGGCCCGGCAGGATTTACATACTATAATTCCTGTAAACGGGCTGATTGGATCCCTGGAATGGCTGCATATACGCCGGTTTTGCCGCGTGAATCTATCAATACGCTCGATAGACGTTGTTTTATGTATGGAAGCGATGGGAATGATTACCGCCTTATCTATTACAACGTGGAGGGGATGGACTGCTCTCCGCCGAACAGTTCTGCCTGTGATGCGAATCTTATCGCTGCGTACGGAGGTTTTTTCAACGGCGTCGCCTTCTTTACTGAAGGCGCACGGAATTGGACCTATGGAGACTAAGGACGAGAAGTCTCTTGGCCGGTTGCTTTTTTATAGTCCTTAAGTATAATGCTAGCTCATGTTAACGTTGACCGTACAAAAGAGGACCTCAAAGGAGAATCTCAATGCAAGCCGCAAGGGAGGCAAGATTCCTGCTGTTTTTTATGGACGCAAGGAGAAATCGACACCCGTGTGGGTATCTGAAGCCGATCTTATTCGGGTGTGGAAGAAGGCAGGAGAGACTTCTATTGTTGAACTTAAAGGGGAGGCAAATGATCTTCAGGCCTTGATCCATGATATTGATATGGACCCGGTCACCGACACTATTCGTCATGCTGATTTCTATGTCATTGAAAAGGATAAAAAACTTGAGGTTCAGATACCGATAAACTTCGTCGGTGTTTCTTCGGCGGTGAAGGATCTCGGAGGTATTTTGGTCAAGGTCCGTCACGGTTTAAAGATAGAGGCTCTTCCTAAGGATCTTCCGCATTCTGTTACCGTGGATATTGGCACTCTTGCGACATTTGATAGTCAGATATTGGCGAAGGAGATACAGCTCCCTGTGGGCGTCGTCCTCAAGGATAAAGAGGACGAGGTCATTGCTGCAATTGATCGGCCTCGTGAAGAAAAGGAGGAAGAGGCGGCGCCGATTGACCTCTCTGCGATCGAGGTTCAGAAGAAGGGCAAGGAACCAGTTGAAGGCGAAGTTGCTGAAGGGGGCGCTGACACTGCAAAGAAGGAGCCTGCTGGAAAGAAATAATATCTCAATACGTCTTGAATACGAAGATAGCGCACTCCCGCTCTAAAGCGGGTGTGTTACTATATATCAACATGATACGTACGCATCAGTTTTTTATCGTTGCGGCCATGTTCCTCGTCGCGGGGGTCTTTTATCCCGCGGTTGTTGCCGCTCAACAGGTTGATTCGTCTGCGGTCGCCGCGCGCGAAGCGGAGTTGAAACAGGAACTGGAAAGGATTGAGAAAGAGATCGCTGCTCAACAGGAGATACTAAAGAATAAGCAGCGCGAACGGGTGTCGTTCGAGCGCGATGTGGCTATTTTGAATGCACAGATCGACGAGGCAAAACTCAATGTTCGGGCCAAGCAAATAACGATCGCTCAACTATCAAAGGATATAGGAACCAAGTCGGCGGTCATTGATACGCTGACGGGCCGTATTGAACGCAGCAAGGAATCGTTGGGAAAACTTTTGAGAGAATCATATAAATTGAATAGCGCGTCCCTCGCCGAGGTGATGTTGAGCAACGATGACATGTCGGACTTTTTTGTGGATCTTGATTCGTACGATTCGATAAAATCATCCCTTAATGTCCATCTCGACGCCGTCCGAGGCGCAAAAACGCAGACGGAGGTCGAAAGGAAGGACCTTGAAGAGCGAAAGAATAAGGAACTTGATGCTCAGAAGGTCATTGAGGCAGAGAAACGTAAGATCGAAAGGGATGAAAAAGAAAAGAATCAGCTCTTGAGCGCGGTCAAAAATCAAGAAAAGCAGTACGAGACCGTTCTTAAGGACCGTGAAAAGGCGGCGGCCAAGATCAGGTCGGCTTTGTTCGGTTTGCGTGACACGGCAGCGATCCCTTTCGGTACCGCTCTCGATTATGCCAACGCCGCATATGAAAAAACAGGCGTCCGGCCCGCATTTCTTTTGGCGATCTTGACTCAAGAATCGAACCTTGGAGAAAACGTTGGAACATGCAATCGTCCCGGGGACCCAGTCTCAAAAAGTTGGAAGAAGGTCATGCATCCGAAGCGCGATCAGCCCGTTTTCATTCAGATCGCAGGGGAGCTTGGTTTCGATCCAGACACGATGCCGGTGTCCTGTCCGTGGCAGGGTGGGTACGGCGGCGCCATGGGACCAGCGCAGTTCATCCCCTCGACGTGGAATATCTATAAGGCCCGTATTGCAGAGGCTCTCGGCGTTTCGATCCCGAATCCATGGGAGCCGAAGCATGCATTCTTTGCTTCGGCGATATACCTTAAGGACCTCGGGGCGAATGCGAGGACTTTCAGTGCCGAACGAGAGGCCGCGCTTCGGTACTACGCTGGTGGGAACTGGTATCTTGCAAAGAATGCTTTTTATGGCCGGCAGGTTATGGAAAAAGCGACGAATATCCAGGAAAATATGATCGATCCGTTGTTGAAATACGGCAACCAGTAAGGCCGCTTGCGCGTATTGAACCGTATGATATAGTGTGGTCTCTCATTCAGAGATATATACATGAAAACCGATATACACCCGACATATTTTGATGATGCAAAGGTTACCTGCGCGTGCGGTAATGTCTTTACCGTTGGTTCGACCAAGGAAAAGATCGAGGTTGAAATCTGCAGCAACTGCCACCCGTTTTATACAGGAGCCGAGAAGATCATTGACACCGCAGGACGCGTTGAAAAATTCAAAGCTCGCCAGGCCGCAAAAAAGCCAGTCGTGAAGAAGGCAAAGAAAGAAACGGCGAAGATAGAGGCCGACGAAACGAAATAACAGCATTACACGAAAATACTAGTCGCGGCCAGCGGCTGGTATTTTCTTTTTCGGGGCACGATTATGGATCTTACACGTTTCAAAAACAATCAAAAGACCGCTTTTCTCGCTCAAGAGTATGAGCGTTTGGAAAAGGAGGAGGGGCACGTAGCAGAGGTTGCTGGAAGCGACCCTGCCATGAAGGAGTTGGCCGATGAGGAGCTCCGGAGTTTTGCGGCGCAGAAGGATGCTTTGATGAAGCAGATGAACGATATCCTTGTAGCAGAGGAAGAGGAGGAAAGGTTTCCGAACGAACTCATTCTCGAGGTTCGTGCCGGCGCTGGTGGGGAAGAGGCCTCTCTTTTTGCTGCAGAACTCGCGACCATGTATAAACACTATGCAGAAAGTCTCGGGTGGACCTTTTTCGTCGTTGATGAGTCGAAGACCGAACTCGGTGGCTATAAAGAGGCGTCATTCGAGATTCATGGCCGGGATTGTTACAGGAAATTAAGGTTTGAGACAGGCGTCCATCGAATCCAGCGTGTCCCCGCGACAGAAAAAAGCGGTCGTGTTCACACATCGACGGCGTCGGTGGCGATCATGCCAATATACAAAAAGACGAAGATCGAGGTCAGTCCGGCGGATATCGATATGGAGTTTTCTCGGGCCGGAGGAAAGGGTGGACAGAACGTCAATAAGGTTGAGACGGCTGTCAGGCTCATACATAAGCCGACGGGTATCGATGTGCGGTGTACGTCAGAGCGCAGTCAGCAAAAAAACAGGGAGAAGGCCATGACACTTTTGCTTTCTAAACTCCAACAGCTTAAAGATGAAGAAGAGGCCAAGAAGCATTCAGCGAATCGCAAGGCCCAGATAGGTACCGGCGATCGGTCAGAAAAGATCAGAACGTACAACATTCTTCAGGACAGGGTCACGGACCACAGAATTAAAGAATCCTGGCACAATATCGAGGATATATTTGCCGGTCATATTGACGATATTATAAATGCTATTGGGGAATATGATTCAGGTAAGCGTGGCGCGGGGAGTGCGGCAGACGAATAAAAGGGCATTGCCACGCTATACAATATCTGTTAGACTACACGGGCTATGGTAGAAACCACGCATTCACAAGAGGAGGTTAGCGACGAGCGGATGGAGCGCATGTTCAAAGTTGGCGCTCATTTTGCTTACTCAAAGTCACGTCGCCATCCTTCAATGAAGCCCTATATTTTTGGGGCAAAGAATAAAGTTGAGTTATTCGATCTTGAAAAGACGGCCAAAATACTCGATAACGCCAAGGCGTTCGTTGAGGAATTGGGTCGTGGACGCAAGACCATCGTTTTCGTTTCTGGTAAGCGCGAAGCCCGTGAGGCGATTCGAGATGCAGCCGCATCGTTGTCCATGCCGTTTGTCGCGGGACGATGGATCGGGGGCTCGTTCACGAATTTTTCAGAGATTCGCAAGAGGATCGATAAGTATGAAGATCTCGTTTCGAAACGAGAGAAGGGTGAACTTTCAAAATATACCAAAAAGGAAAGGTTGTTGATCGATCGTGAGATCACAGCGCTCGAAGATATGTTCTTGGGCATCGTTCCGTTGAAGAAGCTTCCTGATGCTGTTTTTGTCATCGATGCCGGACACGAAGAGATCGCTGTTACAGAGGCTCACGCGGTGAATGTCCCTGTTGTTGCTCTCATAAGCTCTGATTGCGATGCGACATCTGTTGAATATCCTATTATTGCCAATGATTCATCTCCATCAAGCATCCGATTCATCGTTTCAGAGATCGTTGAGTCCTATAACAAGGGTCTGAAAATGGCCCCTGTCGTCTCCGAGCCTTCTCAGCAGCCGCCTCGAGCATAGGGTATACTTATACTGTCAGGTGCGGCTTCTGTCCGGGTTCATATCTCGGTATCTCTCTATTAAGTAAATTTTTTTCATTGTCATGATTAGCACAGATCAAGTCAAAGAGCTTCGAGAAAAGACGGGGGTTTCGGTTATGCAGTGCCGTAAGGCGTTGGAGGAGACCCAGGGAGATATGGAGAAAGCTCTCATCCTTTTGCGTAAGAAAAGCGCAGAGATTGCTGAGAAGAAGACCGACCGAACTTTTGGTGCTGGTGCTATTGCCTCGTACGTCCATGGAAAGGGAACCATCGGTTCGATGGTCGAGCTGCTGTCCGAAACCGATTTCGTTTCGAACAATCCTGATTTCCAAACGCTTGCTCGTGATATCGCAATGCATGTTGCCGCATCGAATCCGGAATTCGTATCATGGAATGATGTGACGGAAGATATGAAGGCAAAGGTAAGGGAAGCTTTTATGACGGAGGTTAAAGGCAAGCCGGAGAATATCAAAGAAAAAATACTCGAGGGTAAACTCAAGAGTTATTTTGGCGAGAGGGTCTTGCTCGAGCAGCCGTTCGTCAAAAATCCCGAGGTCACGATACAAGATCTTATCCAGTCTGCAGTCCAGAAGTTCGGAGAGCGTATCGAGGTGGGTCGGATCGTTCGACTCTCGATCCAAAAATAAATGAGTAATCTGGGCATTATCTTTATAGCAAGTCTTGGCGGGGTAGCCATCCTCCTCTGGGTCAAGGCGTTGGAGATTAAACGAGGGCGGAGAGTGATCCTTCCGACCTTTCGCACGTGGCTCGATCGTGTCGCTGAAGATGTACCTGTTGCGATATCAAAGGAGATGCGCTTGTTTCTTGCGCGGTTATCGCTTAAAGCGCACGATGTAACGGCGAAGTCTCATGATGGCATGGGGTGGGTCAGGCGTTTTTTTCGACAATACACGATACGTCTGTTCGCCTCTGCTCGGACGCACGATGCTACCCGACAAGGAGGTTCCATAGCGTTTCCTTGGAAGTAGTCCTCTTACGCGGAAGCAAAATCCGTGTATACTATTTTGGTTGCCGCCTTAGCTCAGTTGGTAGAGCAACTGTTTTGTAAACAGTAGGTCCCCAGTTCAAGCCTGGGAGGCGGCTCACGAGAGTTTTTCGACTATTCTTTTTTCGGCTATAATGCAACGGCATGTCACATAAAGCCGAAACTGATAACAATGTTGGGCATCTGCACCCTATAACGTCTACGGTCCGTGAGATCATAACGATCTTCGGGGACCTCGGTTTTCAAGTTGCAGAAGGTCCGGAAATCGAAACAGAGTTCTACAACTTCGACGCTTTGAACGTTCCAGCGGACCACCCCGCGCGCGATATGCAGGATACGTTCTGGATAAAGCCGGCCGAAAGCAAGCGCTGTTTGCGGACGCATACGACCTCTGTTGATGTCGGTCGTTTTTTGGAGGCGCATAAAGATGCGTTACCAGCGCGCGTTATTGCTCCAGGAAAGGTCTTTCGTAATGAGGCGACCGATGCGACTCATGAGGCGCAGTTCTTTCAGATCGACGGGGCGTATGTCGATAGAGATGTCTCTCTCGCGCAGCTCAAAGGAACGCTCGAATATTTCTTTAAAAAATTACTCGGCAATGAGATTACTTTGCGTTTTCGTCCGAGTTATTTTCCATTCGTTGAGCCTGGTGTCGAGGTCGATATTTTGTTTCGAGGTGCATGGCTCGAGGTCATGGGCGCGGGCATGATACACCCCAATGTTTTCAAGGCGGTCGGTGTTGATACCTCGGTATGGCGAGGGTTCGCTTTTGGCGGAGGTATTGACCGGCTGGTCATGATAAAACACGGGATCCCCGACGTCCGATTCTTGTATGCGGGCGATCTTCGGCTGGTCAATCAATTTTGATATGAAATTTTCCTATAATTGGCTTCAGTCATATTTCAATGAAAAATTGCCTGCTTCTGAAAAACTCGCAGAACTTTTTACGTTCAGGTTCTCTGAGGTTGAGTCTGTTGAACAGATTGGTACGGACACCATCTTTGATCTGAAGGTGTTGCCCGATCGAGCGTGTTATGCGCTTTCCCATCGCGGGGTCGCTCGAGAGATAGCGGCTTTTTGTCGCATGGGGATGGTGGACGTGCCGTTCAAGGCCGTAACCCCGCGAGGTTCGTTCGGTGTTGATATCAAAGAACCGAGCATGTGCGCTCGCTATATCGCAGCGTCTCTTGCGGGCGTTACGGTCAGCGATTCTCCGGCGTGGCTTGTTGAGCGTCTTGCCTCTGTGGGGCAGCGATCTATCAATATGATCGTTGATATCGCTAATTATGTGATGTTCGATATCGGCCAGCCTCTCCATGCGTTTGATGCGGACAAGGTACGGGGTGTTTTGTCTGTTAGAAAGGCGCGGGAAGGCGAGCGGATAGTGACGCTCGACGGTAAAGAAGTGGTTTTCAAAGGGTCGGAGCTCGTTATTGCAGATGAGGAGGGACCGCTTGCAATCGCGGGTATCAAGGGGGGCAAGCGAGCAGAGGTCACGAAGACAACAACAAAACTCCTTCTCGAATCTGCCAGTTTTGATGCGAGCGCAATTCGTCGAATATCGACATCGATCGGTATACGAACCGATGCTTCCAAGCGATTTGAGAATAAGGTACCGCGTTATCTTGCCGAGGAGGGAATGGCGCGTTTTATCGAATACATCGTTCGGGAAAGTCGCGGTGCGGAGGTGACTGTAGCCTCTTATGTTGACGCCCATGGAGAACTTGATCACGGGCGTCGTATAACGATATCGGGCGAGTTCATCTCGCGCTCTCTCGGTGTTGCAATATCTCCAAAAGACATTGAGGGTTTTTTGGGAGTTCTCTCGATCGTTTTTTCTAAGAACGGCGATGTGTATGAACTCGATATCCCTCCGTGGAGGCTCGACATGACCATCCCTGAAGATGTCGTTGAGGAGATAGGGCGTTTGTACGGGTACGAGAACGTTGAACCGAAACTTCCGCCACGTGTGTCAGCGCCGTCCGTACTCAAGGCATTGTATTGGCATGAAAAAGCGCGTGATTTTCTTGTTAGCAGTGGCTTTTCAGAGGTTGTGACCTATTCATTCAGAAAAGAGGGAGTCATGGAGGTCGTGAAATCGATGGCCTCGGACAAGAGTTTCTTGCGCGATGATCTCACGAAGAATATCAGCGAAGCGTTATCCATGAACCTTGCCCACGCGCCTCTTCTCGATATTTCACAGATCCGGATATTCGAGGTAGGTAAGGTTTTTCCTAAGGGAGGCGAGAGAACATCGCTTTGTATCGGTATCGCTCAATCGAAGGGGTTCAAAGGGGAGAGCGTCAATGAGCAGATACGCCAACTTCGCGACCGTCTTGTTGGGTATCTTGGCGCACCGATAGCGACAGTGTGTACAATCGATGATACCGGAGGAGTGATCCTTCTTTCGGGAAAGCCTATCGGTACCATTAATGCAGTTGATGGCGTCATGGAGATCGATCTCGATACAGTCACCGGTGTTCTTCCGGAACCGAAGCAGTGGGATATCACGGTACGCAAGGTCGAAGCGCTCTATTCTCCCATCTCGCTTTATCCTTTCATTGTGCGTGACGTGGCAGTGTATGTGAATCCCGAGGATCATTTCGACGGCGTACGAGCGATCATCAATCGTCTTGAGGGAGAAAAGAAACTTATGCATGTTGTACGAAAACCAGAAAGGCCGTTCGATGAATTTCTCAACAGCAAGATCGGTAAGAAATCTTTAGCTTTTCGTCTCGTGTTCCAATCGCACGAGCGTACCCTCACTGATGCGGAGGTTAATGGGGAGATGGAACATCTCTACGCCGCGCTCAAGGAGCATCCCGGGTGGCAGGTCAGGTAGAGATTTTTCCTAAGGTCTCTTTGTGAACTAAAAAACACCAAGCCAAAGGGCTCGGTGTTTCGGTCTCGCTTAGGAGGCTACTCCGCGTGTCCGCAGGATGTGCCGTACGTGACTACCCGCGACGGAGGGGGCGTGAGAACGAAGTGTTCGCCACTTCGGATTCCGATGTGGATGTGGCCTTCACTGTCTTCTTCGAGAAGGCCGATGGCGCCATTCGGGAATTCCCGCCGCGCCGCATGTTCGGATCCAGGTTCGCGGATCGAAAGGAATGCCCCGCGGTTGTCGTAGTGGGCCTGCGTGACAGCTCCTAGAGGTTTTCCACCGAGCCATAAGATCCAGCCTTTGAGGCGCGCGGGATCGTGCAACAGCTCTTCACGGACGTCTCCTGTAAGTGTGGCCATAAGCGTGTACTTTCGTATGTGGTTGAGGGTGAACGTTTCCTTGGTAGTTATACTGTAATCATTACTTTTGTCAATTTTTTTACCACACACTATCCACATTTCAAAAACTAAAAAAGCCTTTCATTTTATGGCTTTTTTTGATAAAATACAGGAGTAAATTCAGTCGCTTTTTTATTGCTCGGATACGGTATGGCCAAAGAAAAACCAAGTAAAGAAAAAGAGGAAAAGAACGGTAGCGGGCATCATTATGACGCCTCGGCTATTACTGTTCTCGAGGGTTTGGAACCGGTACGCAAGCGCCCGGGTATGTATATCGGTACAACAGGACCTGACGGTCTCCATCACCTTATTACCGAGATCTTTGATAACTCTCGTGATGAGGCCATGGGAGGGTATGCTAACGACATCGAAGTTGTTCTGCTTCCTGGTAATCAGATACGCGTGACCGACAATGGGCGAGGTATTCCTGTGGACATTCACAAGCAGACGAAGGTTTCTGCGCTCGAAACTATCATGACAACTCTTCACGCTGGAGGAAAGTTCGGAGGCGAAGGATACAAGGTTTCGGGGGGTCTCCATGGAGTCGGCGCGTCCGTTGTGAATGCGCTCTCTAAGTACTGCAAAGTGACCGTTCATCGGGACGGGGGAATTCATGTTCAGGAGTATTCTCGAGGCAAAGCAAAATCGCGCGTAAAGAAGGTCGGGAGTTCAAAATTGCACGGGACGATTACCCAGTTCGATCCGGACCACGAAATATTTCCAGAGATCGATTTCGATTTCAATAGGATTGTCAATCACATGCGCCAGCAGGCGTACCTCGTACGCAGTCTGCGCATTTCAGTTATCGATCTTCGCGCCTATCAGGGCTCTCTTGATACGGATGATGTTTTTTATGTTCGGGAGATGGGCATCGACGCCCCTTCTCATACCTTCTATTTCGATGGGGGATTGGTGTCGCTGGTTAAATTCTATAACCACTATTTCAAAGCGGTCCACAAAAATATCTTTTATGTCGAAAAGAAAGTAGAGGGCGTTGAGTCCGTAGAGATCGCCTTGCAGTATGTCGATGATATCGCCTCGCGCGTGCTAGCATTTGCCAATAACATTCACACACCCGAAGGGGGGACGCACATCACAGGCTTCAAGACCGCCCTAACGCGCACCATTAACGCATACGCGAAAAAGAATGAGATGGTGAAGGGTGACGAAGATAATTTTACCGGAGACGATGCCCTTGAGGGGTTGACCGTCGTTGTGTCGGTCAAACTCCGAGAGATTCAGTTCGAGGGTCAGACAAAGGCGAAGTTGGGGAGCGTTGGGGCACAGGGGGCCGTCAATACGGTTTTTGGTGATGCGTTCGCTGCGTTTCTTGAAGAGAATCCGGATGATGCGCGATTGATCATCTCAAAGATCATTTTGGCGATGAAGGCCCGTAAAGCTGCAAAGGCTGCGAAAGATTCTGTTTTGCGGAAAGGCGCTCTTGAGGGTATGACGCTTCCAGGAAAACTCGCTGACTGTCAGTCGGGTGATCCTACTGAGTCGGAGTTGTTCATTGTGGAGGGAGATTCAGCCGGCGGAACGGCGAAGAGCGGACGTGATAGGCGTATCCAGGCCATTCTTCCGCTTCGAGGAAAGATTTTGAATATCGAACGCGCGCGACTCGATAGGATGCTCGGCTCGGAACAGATCAAGAATCTCGTTGTGGCACTTGGTACTGCGATCGGAGATACGTTCGATATCACTCGTCTGCGTTATCACAAGGTCATTATCGCGACCGATGCCGATGTTGACGGAGCACACATCCGAACGCTGTTATTGACGCTTCTGTATCGTTACTTCCGTCCGTTGCTGGAAGGAGGGTTCATCTACATAGCCCAACCGCCGCTCTACAAGATAAAGAAAGGCAAGGAGATCATATACGCCTACTCGGATGAGGAGAAATCTCGTTTCGTAGGGAAGGATGCAGATGTACTCGAGTCATCCCAGGAGGGTGTTTCGGAGGAAGAGAGTGTTCTTGGCGAGGAAGCGACAGAAAAGAAGGAGATAAAAGAGAAGAAGGATAAAGTATATATTCAGCGATATAAGGGTCTTGGAGAGATGAACTCGGAGGAACTTTGGGAGACGACCATGGATCCTGCCCGACGCGTGTTGAAGCGAGTAATGATCAGTAATGCGCAAGAGGCCGACAGTGTTTTTGAGATTCTCATGGGAACCGATGTTCCGGCTCGTAAATCGTTCATTCAGACGAATGCAAGAATGGCGAACCTGGATATCTAGATTTTTTCTAGGAATCCTGTGGCTCTAACATATATTTACAATAACCGCTGCGTACTTTGTACGGAGCAGCGGTTACGTTTTTCTTATTCGAGCGAGGGTTTACTGTCGAGGTTGGGGGGTTACTGAAATGGAAGTTCGTGCAATATTGTTCCCTTTGTTCGATTCGTTGAGCGAGTTTGTCGGGTCTGCGTTGATGATGACTGGTGCTGGGTTAAGCGAGACATCGATCTGGTCGAACCCAAGCGTGAATTCAATGCGGTCACCTGGAGCAAGATTCTGTTGGTCTTCTGAATGAAAGATGAAAAGAGGGAAGGTTGGAAGTACTGCATTGAAGCGCCATGTTCCTGTCGACCGTGTGCCGATGTTTACGATCTCGAATTTGACCCCCGCCCGGTCGGCCCATCCGACTGTCGATGAGGCAGTGAAGGCGCCTGTCGATCGATCAACGATCCCGGCGGCAAGTATTTTGACGACAAGGTCAGGTTGTCCGTATTCGGCTCTAGGCTGAAGTGTTAGCGTATAGGTTTTTTCTGTTCGCGTTGTTGTCGAGGTTGTTGCTCGAGAAGCATCAGTGGATGTTGCGTTGTAGGGCAAGAATGATGCCGCGGGCGTTCTTGGGGCTGTGTCTTTTTCGGGTTTCGCGGGTGGCGTAGAGACCGTTTCCGAAGGAGTACTTGTTCCGATAACTTCCTTTGCGGCTGGTCGTGCGACCTGTCCGCGAACATTAATAGATGTTTCTCCTGATATGGTGCGGCCAGTGTCGTCAGTGAACGTTATTGTTATACCGATATCTGTCATGTTTCCAGTAAATTGTGGAGTGATGGTAACGGCACTTACGCTATCGATAGCAAGTGGTGTGTTGCAGAGAACGACAGCTCCTGTTTCTGAGAGGAGCGCCATGTCTTCGACGCAGGCGTAAAAGAATGTGTATGAGCCATCGCGTTGTTTTGAGATGTGTTCCCAAGAGATCACGGTAGGCGACCCGGAATCCACGATCGATTCTGACGAGGTGACGATGAGTCTCTCGCTTGGTATGAACAGGGAAGTTACAGAGACGAGCGCAGCGTTTATGTTTGGCCATATGCGTGTGCTAATGTATTCACTGACCGAAGGCAGTGCCTGCACAGCTCGTATGCTGATCCAGGTTCCGAAGACGAGTACGGCCAAGAGGCCCACTATCGCTAGTGGCTTAACAAGTTTTGCTCGGATTGTATGGAAGGCGCTCCCGTTGTTCATAATACTATTATGATATTTTTATATGAATTTGTCAATATAAACCATTGACTTTGCATTAAAATAAGATATATTTCAGTTGTGTTGTTCGGCTCTGTGCATAACAACCCTACGCAATATTATTGTTCTGTCAACGGTTTTTGCGAGGATGAGAGCGGTTCATTTTGTACACGGTATTGAGCTTTTATGTATTCATTCATTCGTCTGTGGATGGGGGTATTCTCCGCAACCGTCGCGGTACTTTTTGCTGTTGGTCTTGTTCCCCAGAAAGGATACGATCTCATCGAGGTGGCTGCTTCGATATTTGTACGACATGAAGCAACAGCGGCCCAGACGCAAGAACAAACGGAACGCGAAGAGATTCGTTTGGAGCGACCAACACGCATTGTCATACCGTCTGCGAATATCGATTTTGATATCGTTCTGCCGGCGACGACAGATATCAGTGATCTCGATCAGGCGCTTTCTCAAGGTGTCGTCCATTATCCCGGATCAGGTATTTTAGGCGATACGAGTAATATGCTTTTGTTCGGACACAGTTCCCACCTTCGGCATGTTCGTAATCCTGCGTATAAAGCTCTTACAGGTATCGACGCGGTCAAGCCGGGCGATATGATCGAGGTTGTCGGAGAGACAAGTGTGTTTCGGTATATTGTGGAATCTGTTCGTATTGCGGATAAAGATGAGGAACTCGTCACATTCTCGACCGGTCGGGCCGAGCTTACGATATCAACCTGCGATACTTTCGGAGCGAAGGATGACAGGTATGTTATCAAAGCCGTCTTTGCAGAACGAGTTGAGCCCGGTGAGCCTCTTGATGAGGAAGGGAAGAGTTGGTATACAGAGGTTTCATAAAAATGATCATGCCATCCAGAAAGAAAAAAAAGATATATATTTGGAAGTTGCTACTTACAGCGTTTTTGTTCGGTTTTGCGTTCTTTCACGCTGATGCAACGGGAACATCTGCGCGGTGTATTTTGGTGCTTACAAAGTCGGTCGATAAGACCGAGGGGCTTGATGGCGATATCCTTACATATACTATTCGATATAGAAATGACGGGACGGCTATGTGCACCGGTGGTGGCGTTCGGATCGAGGATACTGTCCCGGCGGGACTTACGTTCGTGAACGAGACGCACAGTCCGTGGATGTCGTCCGGATATAACGGTGTACCTTTGTATACTAATTCCACGAGGGTTTTATCTTGGAATGCCCATGAAGTTTCTCCTGGTCTATCGGGCGAGATATCGTGGACCGCTCGAGTAACGACCAGCTCTTGTTCGGGAGAGACTATACGCAATAAGGCGAGGATAAGTTCCAATGAGTATAACTGGCAGTGGGTCTGGAGCAACGAAGTGTCGACTACTGTTAAACGAAATTGCCCACAACCTCTAACGCTTCAATGCGCCGTTTCTCCTAGCGCGATCACCACAGGTGGTTCGTTGGTGTGGAGCTCTTCAGTTTCCGGCGGCACCCTTCCCATCAGTTTTTCCTGGTCCGGCTCTGACGGCCTCTCGGGGAACACTGCTTCGGTCACCAAATCGTATTCGACGGTGGGGACGAAAAAGGGCAGGGTCACAGCGACAGATGCTCTAGGACAGACTCTCACGCGAGAGTGCGAGGTGGTCGTGAATGAGGAGGTCATTACGATACCGTCCTGTCCCTTCGAGCCTCGCTCGGGGAGAGTGGTGGTGCAGTTCCCAACAAGCAAGAAGATCGTGGCGAACGCGAGCCTTTCTTCGGCTGAGAATGGACCCGTTGCGGCAAGTTTGCCGGCCGGAGCATACTCTGTCAGTTTGGCCTCATTTGACGGATATGTTGGGCGTGAGAATAAGACACAGCTTCGCGAACAGTGGTATGCGAAACTCACTCCTTCGAATGGCGCAGACCCTGTTATGGTGACCGGAACGATATCCGATCTTGAGGACGGGGTTCGCACTGCTTTTAAAACAGAGGTTGTGAACGAGCGTCTCATTCTTCCATCTTCAGTTAACTCTGTTACGGCTCGACACGCTGCCTTTTCTGATCCGTCAGAGGCTCATAGCGTATATGCTTTGTGCGCCGCTTTTGATGTTATTCCCGAGGATACCGAAGAGCTTGTCGGTGACTGTTCTGTTGAGCCCGCGCGAACTCGAGTCAACGAGAGTGTCACGTGGCTGGCGCAGGCTTCCGGCGGCACTCTTCCTATCAGTTTTTCCTGGTCCGGTTCTGACGGTCTTTCGGGGAACACTGCTTCGGTCGCCAAATCGTATTCGACGGTGGGTGTCAAAGAGGGAACGGTGACCATATCGTCCGGCGACGAAAGTCTTGTTCGGACCTGTGAGGTGGTAGTGGGTGGAGATGTCACTCCTCCTCCACCTCCACCACCGCCAAGGTGTTCTACGGGATGTGGCGGAGGAGGTTTCGACCCTCCCACAGTTGTTTTGGTGAAGACCGCTACCTCATCGGGGGCTACGGTGTATGTGTCGCAAATATCCTTTACGAGTACTTCGACGGGAAGAGTCGCGGGGGTATTTCTGAGCCAATTGCCTTATACAGGAGTGCTCGCGGATTATGGAAGCTTGATTATCTTCGCTATTGGCGTACTTTTCTGGAGTGCAATTGTTGCGTATGCCATTCGAAACAGGTGGCATCGCAAAATCCTACGTTTATTCGCCGTGCTAAATGCGACAGATAGTCAGCGTGTTTGGGATATCGATCAGGTTCAAGGGTCATCGGAAATGGCAATTCCCGAACCGGATTTGACACCTCATATCGCCGCTCCACTGTTCGGCAATCCCTACGCAGATATTGCACGAACACCTTCCACGAGACCGTCGTCTTTTGAGTCACCGCGTCAGACGGTTGCGCATGTTTCTTCCGATGGTTCGCTTGCGGCAAATACGCCACCTGTTCAGGAGCAAGCGTCTGTCGCTGCCATTTTGTCGGAGGGTGATCGTTCGGGCCAGATAGCGGCTCACGATGACCGTGCGTACGATGTGCCGAGTTCTCCTACGTGGATGAAATATCAACCGATCCGCCATACTCTTCACACGCTTCTCATTCGGGAGGCGCAAAAGGAGCGCGTGATCATCTCGGATGCAGGCTTTGAGGTTGTTATCAACGCAGGAGATGGCCAGGAGGGAGAGACTCTCCAGATACTTCGGCAACTCATACGAGTGGCCGATACGACGATCCCCCGAGATGGAGGTTGGCTTAATCTTAATGCCGACCAGATACAGAAGATACTTTTTTCGACCTATATGTCCATGTCTGCGATATTCATCGAATGGCTTGTTAAAGGTGAAGCACAGAGCGCATTCGCTTTCATTCGGACACTCAAACAGCAGAAACATCCCATTGATGAATTTTTGACAGAGATCGTCTCAGCGCTCGACGCTGTATTCAGGGGGCGTATTGAAGGGAATGAGAGATCGTATGATCCTCATATCGCCGAGAGCGTGAAGGCCTGGAGCGATGACCGTCTTCAGGAGGTTATCGCCGTGCTTATAGGTGCTCTTGATCGGGGATATGCTTCGATCGAGGTTGGCGCAAAGCTCGCACTTGTGAAGCTCTTTGCTTCAAGAAAGGGGAAGTCCGGCGCACCTGAAGGTCGTTTCTCTCGGGCCGAACAATCCACGTCTGCACGACGAGAGGAAAGACCGGTCGCATAAAAAAATCCGCATTAAGCGGATTTTTTTGTTATCTCATCGGTGAGACGTTGAATAATGGAATCGATGGGGGCCGGTCCCAGGTTTCCTGAACGAGATTCGATCGTCGCCGCTTCACCAGCGAGCTCTTTGTCGCCGATGATCAGGAGGTACGGTATTTTCTCCATCTTTCCAGCGCGTATCTTTTTTCCCAGATTTTGATCGGACGAATCACGGTCTGCACGGATGTTTGCTGTAAGAAGTTTTGCAGTGACTGTGGCGGCAAAGTCCTGGTGTGCGTCACCGATGGGGATGACCCGCGCTTGGACGGGAGAGAGCCACAAAGGAAAGGCTCCTCCTGTGTGTTCGATGTAGACCGAAAGGAATCGTTCGATCGATCCCAGCAGGGCCTTGTGGATCATGACGGGAGTCTTTTTTGATCCATCGCTGTCCGTATACTCGAGTTTGAAACGGCTCGGCTGTACGAAATCGAGTTGTTGCGTTGCGCACTGCCATTCGCGTCCCAGGGCATCGGTCACAAGGATATCTATCTTGGGCCCGTAGAATGCCGCTTCACCGGGCGCGATGAAGTAGTTGAGCTCAAGCTTTTTTGCGATGTCTTCGATCGTTTTTTCCGCGAAATCCCATTGTGCAGGGTCACCGAGCTGTTTAGAGGATTCTTTGGGGTCACGGAACGAAAGGCGGGCACGGAATGAAAGACCAAGCGCCGCGTACATCTCCTTTATCATCGACATGATGTTGCGGAACTCTTGTTCGATCTGTTCCATCGTGCAGAAGATGTGGGCATCGTCTTGGTTGAACGACCGGACGCGCGAAAGCCCCAGAAGCTCTCCTGCTTTTTCGTCGCGATAGCAGGTCGTCGTCTCCATGAGTCGGACGGGCAGGTCTCGATAGCTTCGAGGTCGGGAAGCGTATATCTGCGTGTGGTGCGGACAGTTCATTGGCTTTAACGCGAACTGATCCTTCGTTTCCTGACTCTTCACAAGGAACAATTCGTCACCGAACTTATCCCAGTGTCCGGAGGTCTTGTAGAGGTCTATTTTGGTGATATGAGGGATCCACACTTTCTGGAATCCATGTTTTTTTTGAAGTTGCTCTGAGTACGTGATGAGCTCGTCGCGGAGAATGGTTCCTTTGGGAGTAAAGAGGGGGAGTCCCGAACCGACAAGGTCTGAAAATGTGAACAGGTCAAGCTCTTTGCCGATCTTTCGGTGGTCGCGCTCCTTGGCTTCGGTGCGCTGTTTTTCGAATGCCTCAAGCTCCTCTTTTGATGAAAAAGCGAGACCATAAATACGCGTGAGCATCGTATTTTTTTCGTCTCCTCGCCAGTATGCCCCCGCAACACGGTCAAGTTTCCAGGCACCGCTAGGGATTTCCTTCATATCGTTGACGTGACCTCCTCTGCAGAGATCTACGAATGTTCCCGAAGTATAGAGGGTCAGCGGTTCCTTACGTGCCGCTATTTCTTTGATGAGTTCTATTTTATATGGGTTATGCTGGAATTTCTTTTGAGCATCGTCTACAGAAACCTTTTCGGATTCGAACCCGTCCCATTCTTTTACGATCTCGCGCATAGCGGCTTCAATCCGGGGCAGATCTTTTTCTGATATCGGTTTGCTGAATTCGAAATCATAATAGAAACCGTTGTCGATGGCTGGACCGATCGTATTTTTCGTATCAGGCCAGAGTTTAAGTACCGCTGCGGCCAGTAGGTGGGCGAGTGAGTGGCGAGCTTCTTCGATCGAAGATTTGTTCATGTCCGGAATCATATCAAGTTTGTATCGTTTGAGCAAAAAACAGCGCTGTAGAGCGCTGTTCGGTCAAGTCGTCGCCGGTGTGGCATCATCGCGAGTGTCGCGCGGGTCATGGTATGCACAGACGGGACAACATACCTGTTTCCTTTTTATTCCTCCACAGCAGGGGCATTCTTCAAGTGTTGGATTTTTGCGGATTGCGCGCCGACGAGACGGGGATATTTCCTGTCGGATTGGTTTAAGGGCCAGAATTGAGGCAAGGGCCTCTTCGACCGTGATGGGCTGGCGTGAGGGGGTGCTCATTCCAGGGTTTAAAACTAAATGATGTTCAAGTATGTTTCAAGGTTCGAGCAGGACAAGGGAGTTCGGACTTCATTTATCAGAGTGTCAACGGTTTGCATTTATCAGCAATGAGACTCACGGCATCGTTCCGGTGGGATATTTTACCTTTGATGGAGATGGCAGCATCCGGGATGAGTATTTCTTTGAATTCAGAGAATGTTTTTGGGAACGCCACGACTTCAATGGTGCCCGTAAGATCGACAATCTTAAGAAAGGCCATTTCGCCGCCTTTTTTTGTTAGTACAGGACGGACCTCTTCGATGATGCCCGAAATGACCGCCATCATATCTTCTCGCAGTTCTTCTTTGATGCGTTTGATATTCGTCTCCTTTTTTGAAAGCAGGTCGCGAAACTCATCGAGAGGGTGTCCGGAAACATACAAACCGAGAAGTTCTTTCTCCCAGGCCAGCTTTTCCTTTTGAGATGCTTGAGGGTGGGGTTTAAGAGAGATGCCAGAAAAAACGGAGCTGCCAAAAAGAGAATCCTGGTCGGCGGACCCTTTTGAGCTCTCTTTATGATATTCAAGGAGGAGCTCGATGTTGCCCAGCATTTGACCGCGTTCTCCGAATTGATCGAGCGCTCCTGACATGATCAGCGCTTCAAGTGATTTTTTGTTCAAATTCTTATCCTTGATCCTCTCAAGAAAATTAGAGAGAGAACTGAACCGGCCGTTCTTTTGCCTTTCTTCGATTATCGTATTGGCGATACCTTCTCCGAAGTTTTTTATCGACATGAGCCCGAAACGGATCTTGTCCTCTTTTCGGGACGCTCCGCGGACGACCGTGAATCCGGAAAAGCTCTCATTGATGTCCGGGGGAAGTACGGGAATGCCCATGCGCGTACATTCATTGATAAAGACCGCTATCTTCTCAACGTCGCCGGCGTCGGCGGTAAGTACTGCCGACATGTAGATGGCGGGGAAGTTCGCTTTCATGTATGCGGTCTGGTACGCGACGCGTCCATAGCTTGCCGCATGAGCTTTGTTGAATCCGTATGCAGCGAAGGGTTCGATGAGTTTCCACAACTCCAGCGCCTTTTCCTTAGTGGCGCCGTTCTTGATGAATCCTTCAATGAGTTTTTCTCGTTGAGCGGCCATTTCTTCGGGGATCTTCTTACCCATGGCTTTGCGCAATTTGTCTGCCTCAAGCCATGAATACCCGGCAAGTTTGATCGCAATAAGGAGGACGTCGTCTTGATAGGTGATGACGCCGTGTGATTGAGCCAGGATGTCCTTGAGCCGCGGGTCCAGATAGGACACTAGTTTCGGATTGTGTTTGCGTTCGATGTACCGCGGGATGGATTCCATGGGTCCCGGACGATACAGTGCGACCATCGCGTTGATATCGTGAATGGTGCTCGGGCGGAGTTCTTTGAGGTAGCGGGTCATGCCGTCGCCGTTCAGCTGGAATGTGCCTTCGGTCTCTCCTCGAGCAAGCATGTCGAAGGTTTTCTTGTCGTCGAGCGGAATCGTATCCATGTCGATCGAAAGACCTTCGAGTTTTTTGACCAAGTCGACGGCGCTTGAGAGTATCGAGAGGTTTTTGATGCCAAGGAAGTCGAATTTAAGGAGGCCGGCCTCCTCAATGGCGTACATATCGTATTGGCTGATCAATTTACCGGTGCCTTTCGGATCGAGCTGAAGGGGGGTGAATTCGGTAAGAGGGCCCGGGGATATGACGACGCCGGCAGCGTGAACGCTGATGTGTCGGGCACACCCTTCGATCTTCTTTGCCATATCTATCACGGTGCGAACGTCCGGGTCTGTCTCGTACATCTGTTGAAGGTCGGGGATCATCTCCATTGCGTGAGTGATGGTCATGGGAAACCCCTGCGCTCCGAAGGGGATGAGCTTCGCGATCTTATCGCCGACCGTATATGGATATCCGAGAGCTCGCGCGACATCACGGACCGATCCGCGGGCCATCATGGTACCGAATGTTCCGATCTGTGCGACGTTCTGAGCCCCATATTTCGTTCGGGCGTATTCGATCATTTCATCTCGACGATTATCAGCGTAGTCCATATCGATATCAGGCGCCGATGGACGTTCAGGGTTCAGGAAGCGCTCAAAGGGCAGTTTGTACTCAAGGGGGTTCACGTTCGTGATGCCTGCGACATAGGTGACAAGGGACCCCGCGACCGATCCGCGGATGGTCGTAAGGATGCCGTGTTTGTGGGCGTATCGGAGCAGGTCGGATACGACAAGGAAATACGGCGCATAACCTTTCTTTGAAATGACCGAGAGTTCGTACTCGAGGCGTTCTTTGACCTCTGGTGTTTCGGTGAGGCCTCTGCGGGGAATTCCTTCGTACGCAATTCTCCGCAGTTCTTCGTCCGGGGTACGTCCTCCGGGGATATCGAATATAGGGAAGACCCACTTACCGAGCTCGAGTTCGAGATTGCACATGTCGGCGATTTTTGATGTTTGTTCAAGTGCTTCAGGTTCTTCCGCGAAGAGTTTTTCTGCTTTTTGTTGGTCGATGAATGAAAAATCATCCTCTGTTTCATCTCCTCGATCGGAGGGGTCGCCGCCGTTCTGGACCGAAAGCAGGGTTCGGCGAGCTTGCCGGTCGTCGGGAGAGAGATAATAGACGTCGTGGGCGGCGACGAGAGGCACTTTCGTCTTCTTTGACAACGCTTTTACGCGCTTCATGAGATCTTCATGGCCTTCGAACTCCGGATGGTGGGTCAGTTCGAGGTAAAAATTTTCTGGACCGAACTTTTCTTGGTACCACGCTACAAGTTCTCCCGCTTTTTTCTCGTCAGAGGCTCGCAGAGCGTGAGATGTTTCGCCGCCGAATGACGGCATGATGCAGATAAGCCCGTCGCGATATTTTTCGATAGTCTCTTTGTCGATGCGGGGTTTGTAGTAAAAGCCCTCCACATAGCTTTCTGTTACAAGTTTCATAAGATTTTTGTACCCGGTCATGTTTTTGACCAAAAGAACGAGGCGGGAGGTCCTGTTATCTATGCGAGATTCTTTGTCGTGGCGCGTACGAGGCGCGACGAAAGCGTCGACCCCGAGTATCGGTTTTATGCCCTGCTTTTTGCATTCTTTGTAAAACTCGATCGCGCCGTAGAGGTTGCCGTTATCTGTTAAGGCCAGAGCCGGCATCTCCATTTTCTTTGCTGTCTTTACGAGCTCACCGATCCTTGGCAGTGCTTGTAGGAGGCTATAGTGGGAGTGGACGTGAAGATGGATGAATTTAGCCATTGGAGTACTATAAGTATATCGCATGGCCTCAACTCGCCAAAAAAAGAAACCACATTGGATCGTCGGTGTCGATGAAGCCGGTCGAGGGCCTCTCGCGGGGCCTGTGTCTCTCGCGGCGCTCGCTGTACGATTCGATGATAGGCACATCTTCGAAAGTGAGAAGGTTCGCGATTCCAAGCAGCTTTCAGAGAGTGCTCGTGAGAAGGTGCTGGCCGAACTTAGAGTGTTGCGCAGAAGGGGGGTGATACGATACGCGGTCTCGCTTATCGGTCCTGATATCATCGATCGTCGAGGGATCGTCTCTGCGGTCAAGCGCGGCATTAGGAATGTTTTGTCGCGACTTAGACTTGAGGCCAGTGCAACGGTCGTTCTGCTTGATGGGGGTATTCGCGCGCCAAAAAGATTCACGGAGCAGAGAACTATTATCAAGGGCGACGCAACGGTCCCGATCATCGCTCGCGCATCGGTCGTGGCCAAGGTGACGCGGGATCGTAAAATGAAAAAATACGCTCTTGAATTTCCCGAGTACGGTTTCGAGGTGCACAAGGGGTATGGTACCCTCTTTCATATGAAGAAAATAAGAAAACACGGACCCTCGAAGATACACAGGAGGACCTTCCTTAAGGGCGTATAGAGCCTTGGTCCAATATGAGCCTATGTAAGGCCGTTATCCAGTTTTTTCCTATGAAAAGTTGTCCAAATCAGCTATCATAAGACTCGTATTTCCATATGTTTTCCTCAGAAATAACCGAACTTTTAGAGAACCTCAAAAGGGGTAGGGAGGCACGGCGCATCGTTGCGACGGACGACAGCCTTATTCAGGTCAATCGGCTGACCTCGAAGGCTGGGGCGTTGTACGAAAAGGTGCGCTACCTTGTTGACTATAAGGAAGAACATACCATCAGGCGGTCAGCGGTCGAAAGGATCCTGAAGCGCAAACTCCTCATTGAGAATGACACCGCGGTCGGCCGAACCATGCTTCAGGAGCTGGTGACGGGAGGGTATCTCCCTAATAACAATATTTCGGAAGCGAATGCCGCGGAGATCCAACGTATCGTGGACAAGTTCCTCGCGCTCTATCGTGAGGTCGCAAAGCTCGGTGTCGATACGCAGAATCTAAGGAAAAAACTCATCAACCTCGGGGCAAGCGAGATTGAACTCTTCTTATACCCGACAGTCGCTGACGAGTTCGTTGTCGACGCTCTCTATCGAACTGTTCATGACCGCATCAAATCGAACTATCTTTCAACAGAGGAGCTTGATATACAGACATATATCGCGTGCCGTCGCGGTCTGTTGAATAACGACGATGATAAGCTTTTTTATCATTTGTTCATCACATACATACCGCAGTGGAAGGAGCCGGTACTGCCACCCGAAGAGATCGCGCGTATCGCTCCTTTACTCGGTCCAGTGCTGGGTAAGATCCAAAAAGAACTGAACCACCCGGTTCGCTGGCAGCTCGTCGCCCGTCTTAAGAATTACGCGATCTACTTTTCGGTCATCCGGGGTCTTATCGAGCGTTTTGGCCTTGAGGTTGAGCGCGTTTTTTCAGATAGAGAATATCTCAACACACAGGTCCGAGAGCTTGTGGAGCGAAGGAATTCGCGAGAGAACAAGACCACCCAGGAGAGCGGCATGCGCGCGGTGTTCTATATCTTTTTGACGAAGATCATCTTAGCTTTCGTTTTCGAACTCCCGTATGAGCTTAAGTTTTTGCACAGGATCGACTATATACCACTGACGACCAACGTCTTGTTCCACCCACTCCTCTTGTTGGCGATGACCCGAAGTGTTCGTCTTCTCGACGAAAAGAACACGCAAGCAATCATCTCTGGCGTTCACTCTGTTGTGTACGGCGGAGAGGTGAAGACGGTCATGATAAAGGCCGAACAGGCAGGTTTTTTGGGCGGTGTTTTCCTGCTTCTCTACAGCGTTTTGTTTTTGGTGACATTTAGTATTTTGCTGTCAGTCCTGCGAGCCTTGCATTTCAACATCGTGAGCATCGCACTTTTCCTTTTCTTCCTTGCGCTTGTCAGTTATTTCGGCCTGCGCATTCGTTACAATGCAAAACGCTTCATGGTTGAACGCAGTGATGATCGGACGCTCTCGATTTTGTGGAATGTCTTCACGTTGCCGATTATTCGTGCGGGACGATGGCTTTCTTCGAAGTTCGCTGCGGTCAATATTTTCGTCTTTATCCTTGATTTCATCATCGAAACCCCGTTCAAGATGGTGCTCAAGTTTTCAGACGCTTTTCTGTCTTATTTGAAGGAGAAACAGGAAGATACGGTCTAGGCCCTTGTCGAAACCCAGTAAATAGGCTATACTCTCAAAACTATGGTAGTACGAATGCGAGCAAATCGGTCACATACGGCAAATCGCCGGAGCCATCATGCGCTTAAGGCGACGCACCTTTCGGTGTGTGCGTCGTGCGGGGCAAAGAAGCTTTCTCATACGATGTGCCGAGCGTGCGGCAAGCATAAATCCCGTGAAGTGGTGAATGTTCTCGGCCGGCTTGAACGAAAAGAAAAGAAACGAAAGGAAAAAGCAAAAGCCGCAGCCAAATAAAATTATTTCGGCCGGTAGGGAACTCGAAGAATAGCTCTTGTAAAACAACGTCCGCATCTTTAACAATCGAATATGGCAAATAGGCACCTAGCACGTTCGACAGTCCTCCAAGCACTCTTCGAGTGGGATTTTAGGAACCTTTCTGATTCAGGCGCACGGGATGCGCTCGTTCGGGACGCTAAGGAATTCGCCTCGGGTGTCGATGACATTTCCTTTATGGAGCAACTGCTCGATAGTGTCATCAAGAAACAGGTTGAGTTGAATCAGATCATCGAAAAGGCCGCTCCTGATTGGCCACTCGATAAAATATCGATCGTCGATCGCAATATTCTTAGGCTCGGTCTCTACGAGCTTCTTTTTGCTGATCGCAATGAGGTGCCTGCAAAGGTTGCCATCAACGAAGCGATCGAGCTTGCAAAGACCTACGGCGGTGAGAATAGCGGGCGTTTCGTGAACGGTGTTTTGGGATCGGTCTACAAAGAGATCGGTGAGCCGGGCAAAGAGGCCGCTCCAAGGAAGCCTAAACAGCCGAAAGAAATACCGATTGAGCGTCTGGCGGGGGCTGTTGTCTACGCCCGTGATAATACTGATGTGTATCTTGCGCTGGTCCATGATGTTTTCGGGCATTGGACCCTTTCCAAAGGACACCTCAAGGAAGGGGAAGCTGAGGATGAGGGTGTCCGGCGGGTGATCAAAGAGGAGATAAATCTCGACGTAAAGCCGATTGAGAAGCTTGGAGATAATGAGTATGTCGCAAGCCAACCTGAAAAGGGAAAGATCAGGAAGCAGGTCATGTATTTCTTGGCCGAGACGGCGTATACCGATCTCAAACTCATGAAGAGCGGGGGGCTCGATGACGCCCGCTGGTTCAAGCTTTCGGACATACTTGAACTTAATTTTTATAATGATATCCTGCCTATCGTTACCAAGGCGATACATATGTTGGTAGGTAACAACAAAGAGTAGGGTTACTAAATAATGGGATCAAGAATTGGGAACTAAGAATTAAGCCGAAGCCTTGATTCTTGCTTCATAATCCTTGATTCGTTGAGTACTATGACGTTCAACGAATTTGAGAAGAATATAGGTGTTACGTTTGCCAACAAGAACCTCTTGCGGCAGGCGTTCACGCACCGTTCATATATAAACGAAAATCGAAGCGGGGCGCCTGATCACAATGAGCGCTTGGAGTTTTTGGGTGACGCCGTTTTGGAGCTTGTGATCACTGATTTCCTCTATCACAAGTATCCGCAGGGGACGGAGGGCGATCTTACGTCGTATCGCGCGGCCATGGTGAATGCGATAACTCTTTCCGGCGTTGCGGCAAAACTCAACATGAACGATCTTTTGCTGTTGTCTCGGGGGGAGGCTAAAGACACCGGTCGCGCCCGACAGTACATCCTTGCTAATACATTTGAGGCGGTGGTCGGAGCGATCTATCTCGATCAGGGGTACGCTGCGGCTGAACGATTTATTGCTGACAGCACGTTCCCTCTTATCGAAGAGATAGTCGCCAAAAAATTATGGCTTGATTCAAAATCTTTTTTTCAAGAGCAGGCACAAGAAAGAGTTGGTATCACCCCGGCATATAATCTCATCAGGGAGACAGGTCCTGACCACGATAAGCAATTCACGGTGGGAGCGTATCTCAATAAAGAGCTCGTGGCCGAAGGCACAGGTAAGTCCAAACAAGAAGCGGAACAGGAAGCGGCCCGTGCCGCGCTTGAAGCGAAGCGTTGGCGATAGGAACCTTGCCAAGACCAGGTATTCATGATATTCAGTGTCTGGTCGCGGTATCGTATGCCGCAAACGAAAGGTTCCTTGATGGTCAGTAAAATCATTATTATCGTTGATGGAAGCGTGCGTGACCGCCTGTCTCGGGACAGAAAGTTCGGACGTTCAAAACAGTTCGACCTCGCCTCTACGCTGCCTCATTTGGTGTTCGATTCCGGCCTGCGGGGAGGTTTCAATCCCCAGGTTGATCGAGGTTTCAGTTCTCGGTACGGAATGTTGTACGAAGGCTGTGCCTCGTTCGATGACTTCAATGCTGCCTTTAAGGTGGCTGTGCGCATGCAGTGCGTGATGCGTCTCCTGGCGGAGACTATTCTCATCGAAGGGACCCTCTTTGATAAGCATAAGCGGAGGGTCTTCGAATTCAGGGCCAACTTCGACGCTAATGGTTCCGGAGGCATCTCCTCTTCGACGGTGCATAGGATCGCGGCGTAATCTGCGGCCGGCCACACAAGTGGCCGGCTTTTTTATTTCAATCAGAAACGATATAATTCGCCGTATGTTGCGCAGTCTAGAGATCTCAGGATTCAAATCATTCGGCAAGAAAACGGCGCTTGAATTCATGACGCCGATCACTGCTATCGTCGGTCCCAATGGTTCTGGAAAATCGAATGTTGCCGAGGCATTTCAGTTCGTTCTCGGGGAACAGTCCCTTAAATCCATGCGCGGCAAAAAGGGTGAGGATCTTATCTTCAATGGAGGAAAGACGGCACCTCGAGCGAATCGAGCGTCGGTAAAGGTCGTTTTTGATAATTCAAAACGTATCCTGAATATCGATTTTGATGAAGTGACGATCGAACGCGTGGTTCATCGCGACGGGGTCAACGAGTATCTCATCAATGGGAGCGCTGTTCGCCTTAAGGATATCGTGGAGATCCTTGCAGCGGCCCACATTGGTCCTTCGGGACACCACATCATCTCTCAAGGCGAAGCCGACCGTATATTGAATGCGAACATCAAGGATAGGCGAGAGATCGTCGAAGAGGCTCTTGGCCTTAAGATATACCAATATAAAAAGCAGGAGAGCGAGCGGAAACTTGAAAAGACCGAGGAGAATATCTCTCAGGTCGAATCGCTTCGTAAGGAGATTGCCCCGCATTTGAGGTTCTTGAAAAAGCAGGTTGAGAAGCTGGAGAGGGCAGAGGAGCTCAAGAGAGAGCTTGTGTCGCTCTATCAGGATTATTTCGCGCGCGAATATTTTCATATATCATCGAATAAAAAAAGGCTCGCCGAGGCAAAACAAGGCCCGCATGAAAAGATCCGGGTGCTTGAACAGGAGCTCGCCGAAGCTACGCGCGTGCTGAATGAAGCGTCGCACAAAGATGCCCGGAGCGCGGATATCATTTTTCTGGAAAAACAGATAGGTGAGATCCGAGAGAAGAAAGATACATTGTCCCGTGATATCGGACGGATCGAGGGCGAGATCGGTTGGCAAGAACGGGTGCTCAAAAAGGAGCGTGACGGAGGCGCAAATGATGGCGGTAAGACCATTCCGCTCGCTGAAGTCGAAGGTCTGAAGAAGATGATAGACGATGAGGCGAATAGGGCCGATAGTGCTCCCGATCTTCCCGCTGTTCAGGAGATTGTTCGGCGTATACGTTCTTTGTTCGAACGATTCGTGACCGAAAGGAAAACGGTGTCTAATGCATCGGTCATCACGGAGTATGAGAATGCTCTTGCTGTGTTGAGGGAAAAGAAGACATCTTTTGAATCGGAGCTGGCTGTTGTCCGAGATGAGGAACGGAGTTGTAACGAAAGGCTCGCTGGTCTTAAACAGGCGATAGAGCAGGAGAAGGCCGGGACTATGGAGGCGGAAAAGGCCATATTCCGCATTATGGCCGAGCAGCAGGAGGTTCATTCGCGACTCTCTCTTATCAAGGGTGACGAAGAGCGTCTGCGCCTTGAAGAGGAGGATTACAAGCGAGAACTTCATGAGGCTGCTGTGCTCGTTGGACGCGAAGGGATCAATTTCTCAGAAAACGCTTTTTTTGAAGCAGAAGAAAGGGCGCTTCAACTTGATAGGCGCAAAATGATAGAGAAGATAAAGATACGGCTCGAGGAGTCCGGTATCGCAGGAGGGGCCGATATCATGAAAGAGTACAAGGAGGTCGAGGCGCGAAGCGCATTTTTGGAAAAGGAGATTATCGACCTCGAAGCTTCGGCTGAAAACCTCAAGACTCTCATCGGTGAACTTGAAGAGCGGATCGGAAATGAGTTCCGCGAAGGCATTTATAAGATAAACGCAGAGTTCCAAAGATTTTTTGCATTGATGTTCGGCGGAGGCCATGCCTCTCTCGAGGTGGCAAAGCCAGAGCGTAGACGGCGAAGCGAAGCCGAAGACATCTTGCTTGCTGGAGAGGGTATCACTCTTCCCGATGAAGATGTTGATGAGAAGGTTGAGGAGGGCGTTGATATTCATGTCAGTTTGCCGCACAAAAAGATCAAGGGTCTCACGATGCTTTCCGGCGGAGAGAGGGCGCTTACATCGATCGCGCTCCTTTTTGCCATGTCGCAGGTCAATCCGCCGCCTTTCATTATTCTTGATGAAACTGACGCGGCTCTCGATGAGGCAAATTCTCGAAAATACGGCGATATGATCGCGAATCTCTCGACGCTCTCACAGCTGATCCTTATTACGCACAATCGAGAGACTATGTCTCGTGCCGGAGTGCTCTACGGCGTTACGATGGGAAGCGATGGTATTTCCAAACTCCTATCAATCGCGTTCGAAGAGGCGGTCGTAGTCGCGAAATAGACCATAAAAAAAGACCCGAGCCACACCAGAGCAGCTCGGATCGGGTGCCGTGTACGCTAACCGGTGTTTTCTTGGCACGGTTGAGCGTTCGGCGGCGATGTCATCGGTCTCATAAGGGATGTCCTTTTTGTTGAACCAGCTGACGTTTCGTATCAGTGCATTCGGGGGCCAGCCTTCGCAAAGGTCAGCCCTGCACATGGAAAATCATACGCGAATCTCTATGAGGGGTCAATTGATGAGTTGCGCATCGAGAGCGCGTCGCTCGATATCCGCTCCTGTAAAGATAAAGCGAACGCGGTCACCCAACGACAACATCTTTTTTGTTCGCTCTCCCACGATACGATAGTTCTTTTCGTCGAGGGTGAATGAGTCTCCGGGAATGTCTTTTAGGCGGACCATACCTTCAGAACCAGTCTCCAATTCTTCGATGTAGATGCCCCATTCAGTGACGCCGGAGATAACTCCCGCGAACTCTGTTTTGAGATATTGCTGCATATACTCGACCTGTTTGAGCTTGATCGACTCGCGTTCAGCTTCTGCAGCGGCTATCTCACGGTCCGTTGCTTTCGAACACAAGAGCTCGTATTCCTGAACCTCATCTGTCGATGCGCGGGTCCCATTCAAATGGTGCTCAAGGATGCGGTGGACCAGAAGATCAGGGTATCGGCGGATAGGTGACGTGAAGTGGGAGTAATATTCGAAGGCAAGCCCAAAATGTCCTATGTTTCGGGTTGAATATATCGCTTTGGCCATGCTGCGGATCGCAGCGGTCGTGACGAGTGATTCTTCCGCCTTTCCCTGTACTTGCTTGAGTATCGCATTGATATCTTTTGCACGGATACGGCCATTTTTGGGGATAGGGAGTTCATATCCGAGCGCGCCCAGAAAGATCCCTAACTCTTTTATCTTTTCTCGGTCAGGCGCATCGTGAATGCGATAAACAAGAGCTCGTGCAACGCCATGCTTTTCATGTCCTTTGAATATGAATTCGGCAACCTCTCGGTTCGCGAGAAGCATGAATTCTTCGACGAGTTTGTGGGCGTCGAGGCGGCTTTTTTTGTAGATTCGCGTTGGTCGACCAGAGGCGTCGACTTCGACTTTGACCTCATCTTTTTCGAAACTGATCGCTCCGCGGAGTCCTCGTTCACGGTTGAGTTTGCGGGTGATAGCATTAAGGACGTTCAATTCTTTGTGGTAGATGCCATTCGGGTCACTGATTGAGGCTTGAGCATCTTCGTATGAGAATCGGTGTGCTGAGCGGATGATGCTCTTTCCGAACCAGCGGGAGTGTATATGCCCTTGTGTATCCATCTCAAAAACGGTACTGAAGGCAAGTTTTTCTTCGTGCGGGTTCAGGCTACACAAATCGTCAGAGATGGTTGGGGGGAGCATGGGAATCGTCCGATCGGCAAGGTAGACGCTGAATTGACGCTCGCGAGCTTCGCGGTCAATCGCGGTACGCGGACGCACATAGTGAGAAACATCGGCAATATGGATACCAATTTCGTATCGCTCAGGGCCTGTTTGTTTGTATGAGATGGCATCGTCGAAGTCTTTTGCATCCTTTGGATCGATCGTAAGCGTAAGGGTGTCTCTGAAATCCCTTCGGCGAGAGGTTTCTTTGGAGATTATTTCCCGGGCGTTGATTGATAGGGAATTGGCTTCGGCGAGCACGGCGTCCGGGTATCCCGAGTCGAAACCTTTTTCAAGGGCGATCGAGCGCATCTCGACGGTGTTGTCTCCTTTTTTTCCGATTATCTGAAGGGTGGTGCCGATTGGTGCGAGGCGCGGATCGTTCCATCGTATGATCTGTACGAGCGCCTTATCGCCGGGAGATACCGCACCGCGATGCTTTTCCGGCAATTCGATATGAGTGTAGAACTTCTTATTGTCCGGTATAAGAATGTACGTGCCGTTGCGTACATCCACTGTCCCTACGAAACGATCTTTGGCCCGATGGATAATCGTATCCACGACCCCGCGCATTCGTCCTGAAGGGAATTTGCCGGTCAATTTTACGGCAACCTCGTCGTTGTGAAGTGCGGTGTTAAGGTCGTCAGGTCGGATCTCAATGTCCTCCGAGAATTTTTCTGAAGAAACATATCCGGTCGCTTTTGAGGTGATAAAAATTTGCCCCTGAACGATCTTCGGGTTCTTATCTTTGTGTTTTGGTCGCGGGCCATTCTTTGTGGCTCCAGCTCGTGTGTTACGCATTTACAAGGAGTATACCAGAAAACAACCTAATTTGACAGTGTCAAACTTTGTTTGTAGTCTTTTTCGGAGATAGTATGAAAATTCTTCTTATTCGTCACGGAGAAGCCGACCATAGCGGGCACCTGAACGAGGTCGGCTGCGAGCAGATGAGGCGACTTTCGACTCGGGTCAAGGATATGGGTGTGTTTCCTCGGGTCAGGCTGTTTTCGTCAAAGGCCCCGCGCGCCTTCAAGAGCGCTATGTTCATGTCCGATGTTCTTGGTGTTGATCCGGAGGCGGACGATTTCTTTTTTTCGAATGATGCGACCGATATGACCGTTAAGGTCGTCGAGCTCTATGAACTGGTTCAAGAGCACGAAGGCAAGACTGATATGATCGTAATCATAAGCCATCTCGAGGTGGTTCGTGATTTTCCGGCTTATTATCTGGATATGGCTTTCGGGAAGCGTTTTACCAAGCGAGAATCGGAACACGGCAAGGGTTGGGTGATTGATTGCGATGCGGGTACAGCGGAGCGGTTCGCCACTTGATCTTGTCGAAGGCCGGACATTCGTCCGGCCTTTAATGTGGCTATATTGACCAAATGAGATGGTTTTGATACCATCATCCCACTATATGTTGATGATTCGCTTACAGCGTGTCGGCAAGAAGAATGACCCGTCGTTCCGGGTTGTTTTGACTGACAAAGAGAATTCGACCAAGAGCGGCCGTTTTTTGGAGGTATTGGGCCATCACGATTTTCGCGACAAGTCAGAAAAGGACAATCATCTCAACGGTGACAGGATAAAACACTGGATATCAAAAGGAGCTCAGGTTTCGCCGACCCTCAATAATCTTTTGGTAGAAAAGAAGATCATCTCCGGCAAGAAGATAAATGTGCTTCCGCGGAAGAACCCTATCAAGAAAGAAGAGCCGCCGGCTCCCGCCCCAACTGCTCCGGCAGTCGGAGTAGCGGCGTAAACATGACGAGTAAACCCCCCGCCACGAGCGGGGGATTTTCGTTGACGATTAATTTATTTTTATGTACGATTGAATTCGGCAGTACGTAAAAGAAGTTAAGGTCGAATTACTGCAGACTGTATTAATGAAGCGTGAATACTATGGAACGAGACGCACAGTTTCTTGAATACGTAGTTAAGTCGCTTGTTGATGCTCCCGATGATGTAAAGATCAATCGGAGTGTCGATGAGATGGGTGTGCTTTTGACCCTCTCTGTCAATCCGGCGGATATGGGCAAGATCATTGGCCGAACAGGTAACACTGCAAAGGCGATTAGAACCCTTCTCCGCGTTGTTGGCATGAAGAATAATGCCCGCGTGAACCTCAAGATCAACGAGCCAGAGGGAAGCACTCGTCCGATGAAGGCAACAAAGACGGTGGACGAGGCGATGGATGATTTGAAGATATAGTTTCTTTTTTAGAAACGTGCAAAAACACCCGAACAGGGTGTTTTTGCTATTCATGTGAAGCTCTGGTAATGTTCCGGCAGATTATGAATGAGTGCTTTTTTCCGTCTTTTAAACCTATCTTCGAACTTACCAAGGAGGAGATTAGGCGTCTTAGTCCGGCAAAGTTTCGCCGCCGCCTTGTATATCTGGAAAGGCAGTTCCGTAAGTCCGTACTGGTTAGCGAACGCTTTTCCCGCGCCATTCAATGCATGGAAGGATCATGCAGACATATTGATTCCGAATCGCGCCCAAACGCCATGTGGTGTAATGACTGCAAGCGGTACTACAATGTTGATATAAGTTAGAGCAAGTGGTGCCTCGAACCGACCTCCATGGCCGGTTCTTTTCTTGCGCCTTTTGTCCGAAACGTATACTCTGAAATTCATGGTATTTCATGTTATAACACTATTTCCGCACGCGTTCGATTCGTATTTGGGCGAGTCGATCTTGAAGCGCGCTATAGAGGATAAGAAAATAAAAGTGAAATTTTACAATCCGCGGGACTACAGCAAGGATAAATGGGCGCGTGTTGATCGACCGCCGTACGGGGGCGGTCCGGGTATGGTTCTCGAGGCGGGATCGCTTGCGAAGGCTATAGAAGCAGCACAAAGATCTGCTCGGACAGGAAAGGTAAAGATCGTCATGTTGTCGCCGGGAGGAAAGCAGCTCGATACCTCGATCGCAAAAAAATATGCGACTGATTTCAAGCATATAATCCTTGTGTGCGGACGCTATGAGGGAATAGATGCTCGGATCAAGAAGATATTCAAGGCTGAAGAGCTCTCGATCGGGCCGTATGTTCTTACGGGAGGCGAATTACCCGCGATGGCGGTCATAGATTGTGTCTCGCGACAGATTGAAGGCGTTTTAGGTAATTTTGATTCTCGTGAAGAAGAAAGGGTGTCTTCTCCTGAAGTTTACACACGGCCAGAAGTTTTTGTATGGAAGGGTAAAAGGTATCGCGTGCCGAAAATCTTACTTTCGGGGAATCATGCCAAGATCGATGAGTGGAAAAGGCGAAAGAAACAGGGTAATTGATCATTGGTGAATAGGGGGTCGGGTCCAATATTGTTCGTGAGGGGCCCTGTCTTCTTACTCATTCACCCCACAGTTCTGTGTCGTTAATAAAAAAGTCCGCACACCCGTGCGGACTCGCCCATCGCTGGAATGTCTTGTGCGGCGATGTGCTCGATGTACGACTTTTGAACGCGCCGTTTGTGGTCGTACTCGTGGACAGCAGACTAACACAACAATCTTATGGGGACAAGTCGCAGTTCCATGAACAGTTTTCAACGACGGCTCTATATGGCGATATTCACAGTATTTGTTGGAAATGGTTGACATTTTGTGCTTGGTAAGTAGACTTAACCCTTACGATGCAAGATTGAGTTACGGGCGCCGCGTCAATTACTAGCACTACTCTCTGTATCTTGCGATACGCTCACAAGTAGGCAACGAGGGCCGGATCAAGACTACCTTAGCGCACTAAGGCAGCTTTTTGTTTGTGTACTCGGAACTGCGGTGAAGAGAGATTTTATTAACAACATAGGTCGCTCATGAAATTAACGAAAAAATACTTCAGCCGGTTCAAGGAACCGCTCGTGCCGGCACCGAGTCTGGTCGAGTCCCAAACGGACTCGTTCAAATGGCTCATGAAGACGGGGCTCGCAGAGGTGTTCAAGGAGTTCTCTCCGATCAGGGATTATTCAGAGAAGAAATTCGAGCTTGAGTTCACAGGATTTACGCTTGCCGAGCCGAAGTATGACGAGTATTACGCAAAAGCGAACAAGCTCTCATACGAATCGCCGCTTAAAGTAACGATCAAGTTGAAGAACAAGACCTTGGGTACCGTGAAAGAGCAGGAGATATTCCTTGCGGATTTTCCGCTCATGACGAATCATGGAACGTTCATTATCACCGGCGTTGAGCGCGTTATAGTGCCGCAGCTCGCCCGGTCATTCGGCGTATTCTTCACATCGAGCGAAATAAAGGGTCGCCGACACTTTGGCGGCAAGATCATTCCTTCTCGCGGCGCGTGGATTGAGATCGAAAGCGAGGCGGACGGGGTTATCTATGTGCGCATTGATCGCAAGAGAAAGTTTCCTGTTACCTCCTTGTTGCGTGCTCTTGGCGCTTCGACCGACAAGGATATCTTGAAGTTGTTTGAAAATGATCAGGCCGCTAAGACCATCATCGAGGCTATTCTCGCTAAGGACCATGCAAAGACCCAAGACGAGGCGTGTATCGAGATTTATAAGCGCCTTCGCGACGGCGACCTTGCCAATGCCGATAATGCACGAGAATTCTTTAGGTCAGCTGTCAGTGAGGAGCGTTATGATATTTCCAAAGTTGGTCGCTTTAAGTTCAACAAGCGCTTCGGCAAGGGTATGGATGATAAGTCCATTGCTCGCCGCACGATCAATGTCAATGATATCGCGACCATCGTGAGCCACATCATTGCTTTGAATTCGAATCCGGATGCGATGGAGGATGACATCGACCACTTGGGATCGCGCCGCGTGCGCTATGTCGGCGAACTTCTTCAACAGAAGATTCGCGTCGGTATGTCGCAGATGAAGCGCAATATCCAGGATCGAATGTCGACCATCGAAAGTGATGTGACGATGCCGGTTCAGTTCATCTCGCCGAAACCCCTCCAGGCTCGTATCAAGGAGTTTTTTACGACCAACCAATTGTCACAGTTCATGCAACAGGAGAATATCCTGGCAGAACTCGAACACTTGCGAACACTTTCGGCTCTTGGTCCAGGAGGACTTACGCGCGAACGCGCGGGGTTCGAAGTTCGCGATGTTCACCCATCCCACTACGGACGTCTTTGTCCCATTCACACCCCCGAAGGTCCGAACATCGGTCTTATTCTTCGTCTATCGATCTATGCGCGCATCAATGAGTTCGGTATGATCGAGACTCCGTATGCGAAGGTGAAGAACGGTAAGATCACGGGAGAGATTGCGTATCTCAATGCGCTTGAAGAAGAAAGTTTCAACATCGCTCATGCTGCAACCCCGTACAATGAGAAAGGTGAGTTGACTCAAGACGAAGCCGAGGTTCGCGTTAATGGAAAGCCTGATCTTGTTCCGAAAGATAAGGTCGACTATATCGATGTTGCGACCAATCAGGCATTCTCGATCGCGACTTCGATGATCCCGTTCTTGAACCATGATGACGCTAACCGCGCGCTCATGGGATCGAACATGCAGAAACAGGCGACGCCGTGTATCGTTCCACAGGCTCCTCTTGTGGCCACCGGCATTGAAGAGAAGGCCGCCCACGATACGGGCCGCGTCGTGTTGGCGGAGGATGACTGTACGGTGACGTATGTCGATGCAAATCGTATCGTCGTCAAGAATAGTCGCGGCAAAGAGAAAGAGCACAAGCTTGTGACATTCAATCGAACGAACGGTTTTACCGCATTCCACCAGCGTCCATCAGTCGATCTTGGCGCTAAGCTGAAGAAGGGAGATGTCATCGCTGATACATCGACGTCCGATCAAGGACAGATGGCCCTCGGTCAGAACATGCTTGTCGCGTTCATGACGTGGTCAGGTTCTAATTATGAAGACGCTATCATTCTTTCAGAGCGCGTGGTCAAGCAGAGTCGTTTTACCTCCATCCACGCTGAAGAGTTTGTCGTGAATGTTCGCGATACGAAGCTCGGTCCCGAGATCACAACCCATGATATTCCGAACGTCGGAGAGGCAAAACTCAAGAATCTAGATGAGGACGGTGTCATCCGTGTTGGTGCCGAAGTTCGTCCAGGAGACATCTTGGTGGGAAAGATCACGCCAAAGGGTGAGACCCAGCTTACGCCAGAAGAGCGTCTTCTTCGCAGTCTTTTCGGCGAGAAGGCTCGCGACGTCAAAGATACGTCGAAGCGCATGGAGAATGGAAAGCGCGGTCGCGTTATCAGTGTTAAGGTCTTTTCCCGCGAGAAAGGTGACAAGCTCGAGAGCGGTATCATCAAGCGCATCCATATTGAAGTCGCTCAGTTGCGAAGCGTTTCTGTCGGCGACAAGCTCGCCGGCCGACACGGTAATAAGGGTGTTATTTCTCGCATCTTGCCCGAAGAGGATATGCCGTACATGCCAGATGGTCGGCCAGTGGACGTCATATTGACCCCGCTCGGTGTTCCGTCACGTATGAACCTCGGGCAGATCCTTGAGCTTCACTTGGGACTCGCGGCACATACGTTGAACTACCAGGCGATCGTTCCGCCGTTCACGGGCGCGACAGACAAAGAAATCAAAGAAGAGCTTGTTAAGGCCGGTATGAAGGCGGATGGCAAGATGAAGCTTTATGACGGTCGGACCGGAGAAGCCTTTGATCAGGAAGTTGCTGTTGGGTACATGTATATCTTGAAACTTCACCACATGGTGGAAGATAAGATCCACATGCGCTCAATCGGTCCATACTCGCTCATCACGCAGCAACCGCTCGGTGGTAAAGCGCAAGGCGGAGGTCAGCGCTTCGGAGAAATGGAAGTCTGGGCGCTTCTGGGTCACGGATCGGCATACACGCTCCGAGAAATGCTCACGGTCAAATCAGATGATATCGTTGGTCGTTCACAAACCTTCGATTCAATCATTAAGGGGGAAAAACTCAATCATTCCAATATTCCTGCATCATTCAATGTTCTATTAAACACCTTGAGGGGCCTCGCGCTCGATGTCGAACTCAAGAAGAAGGGTGAGTCGTCGAACCAATAATCGCCTAAACGTGAATCTATGATCAACAATAAAAAACAACAGAATCAGGGAATAGACTTCGATACGATCACGCTCCGGCTCGCCTCACCTGACAGGATCAAGGAGTGGTCATACGGTGAAGTTACGAAACCTGAGACCATCAACTACCGCACACAGCGTTCGGAGAAGAGCGGTCTATTCGATGAGAAGATATTCGGTCCAGATAAGGACTATGAATGTTATTGTGGAAAATATCGCGGTATCCGTTACAAGGGAATCGTTTGTGAGAAGTGTGGAGTGGAAATCACGCGTTCGATCGTTCGACGCGAACGCATGGGCCACATCGAACTTGCAACACCGGTCGCTCACATCTGGTTTCTCCGAAGCGTTCCGTCTCGTATCTCGCTAGTGCTCGGTATGAGCGCGGGAGAGGTGGAGAAGGTCGTCTACTTCGCCGGTTATATCGTCACGTCAGTATCGGAGGATGAGCGTTCAAGGATCTTGAAGGACCTCGATTCTGAATACAAGGCAAAATCAAAGAGTCTGAGCGATGAAAAGGGCCGAGAATCTCTCAAGGAACTTTTCCTTAATGCAAAGCGGGATATCGAGAGCGTTCAAGCGGGTATGGTCCTCGATGAAGTTTCGTACCATACGTTCTCGCTCAAATACGGGACATTGTTCGAGGCGGAGATCGGAGCTGAAGCGGTCTACAACATCTGCAAGAATCTCGACCTCAAATCATTGGTCAAGAAGCTCGAGGTTGACCTTGAAGACGCAAGCTCGATTGATCGCGAAAAGATAAACAAACGCCTTTCTGTAGTTCGGGCGATGATTTCGTCGGGTATCCGC
>Ga0207952_1000239_pt1 | contig 53812 bp, 54 predicted proteins | sample SubbioR12Aug_8Ca_FD_184831 | JGI IMG/M metagenome (GOLD analysis project Ga0207952, IMG submission 184831) | Serpentinite rock and fluid subsurface biosphere microbial communities from McLaughlin Reserve, California, USA - CR12Aug_8Ca (SPAdes) | ecosystem: Environmental > Terrestrial > Deep...
GGTCAGGTTTTCTGAGTCGAGAATTCCCCGAGTTGTAACGTATCGTCGCCAGCGCAAGCGTTTCGCGAGGCCTCCCAAATTTTCCCCGGACAGCCCTGCAGATGACTGGGGAAGAGAATGAGCCCGCTTCTGACGGTTCAAGCCTTGTCGGCAAGACTCTAGGCTGCGGCAGCCCGCTTGCGGGGCGGCGTCAGGATGATCGGCGCGAGGTCGGCCGCCACCAGCGATGCCGCGCGGCGCTCCTCCGACACGGGACGGTAGAGCGTGTCGCGTTGCTGCGGTTCGCGGCCGATCGAGCGGATCAACGCTTCCATGGCGTCGGGCGGAAATTCCTGGCCATGCTGCGTGCCGGCGGCGCGCGAGATGCTCTCGTTCATCAGGGTGCCGCCGAGATCGTTGGCGCCTGCCTCGAGGCAGATCGCGGCCCCTGCCGGGCCCATTTTCACCCACGAGGTCTGGATGTTGGGGATCACCGGATGCAGCGCCAGGCGCGCGACCGAATGCATGATCACCGCCTCGCGGAAGGTCGGCCCGCGGCGGGCGCGGCCCTGGCGGTACATCGGCGCTTCCATGTGCACGAACGGCAGCGGCACGAATTCGGTGAAGCCGCCGGTCTCGGTCTGCAGGTCGCGCAGCGCCAGCAGATGCCGCGTCCAGGAAAGCGGCGTCTCGACATGGCCGTACATGATGGTCGAGGTCGTGCGCAGGCCGAGCCCGTGCGCGGCGCGCTGCACATCAAGCCATTCCGTCGTATTGATCTTGTCCGGGCAGATGATGGCGCGGACCTCGTCGTCGAGGATTTCGGCCGCCGTGCCCGGCAGGGTGCCGAGGCCGGCCTGCTGCAGGCTGGCGAGGAATTCCGGAATCGGCTGCTTCAGCGTTGACGCGCCCTGCGTCACTTCCAGTGCCGAGAAGGCGTGGATGTGCATGCCGGGTACTGCTTCCTTGATCGCCTTGCAGATCGCGACATAGGTCTCGCCCGTGTAGTCGGGGTGGATGCCGCCTTGCATGCAGACTTCGGTGGCCCCGCGTTCCCAGGCCTCGACGGCCCGCCGCTTCACCTCGTCGAGCGCCAGATCGTAGGGCGCGCCGCGCAGATCCTCATGCGTGCGGCCCTTGGAGAAGGCGCAGAACTTGCAGCGGAAATAGCAGATGTTGGTGTAGTTGATGTTGCGGTTGACGACGTAGCGTATGACCTCGCCGCTGACGGCCTGGCGCAGTGCATTGGCCGCGCCCGTGACGTGGCGATAGTCGGCGTCGCGCGCCGCGAACAGGCGCAGGATCTCGGGCGGATCGAGGCGCTGGCCCGACGTCGCGCGGTCGACGGCACGGGCGATCGCGGGCTCGACCCCGCTCACCAGGACGCGCGGCGCGGGCGGCGGCGTGGTCTCGCCGGGCGACCAGTCGTCGTCGCGGGCGAGGCCCTCGGCGTCGCTCATGCGCCGCACCTGCGTGGCCACTTCCGGCGCCAGCCAAGTATCGGGATCGCGGGCATAGGCGGGATAGAGCGGCAGGCGATTGACCAGGACCTTGCCCAGCTCGGCGCTGCGTCGCGCCAGCTCGTCGATGGCCGGCCACGGCGCTTCGGGATTCACGTGGTCGGGCGTCACCGGCGAAATGCCACCCCAGTCGTTCAGGCCCGCCGCGATCAGCCGCGGATAGACGCCCGGCGACAGGTTGGGCGGCGCCTGGAGGTTCATGTCGGGCCCGAGAATCTTGCGGGCCATGGCGATGGTCCACAGCAGGTCTTCGAGATCGGGTTCGTCGGCGTCGGCCCACTTGGTGTCGGGCTTGGCGCGGAAATTCTGGACGATCACTTCTTGAATGTGGCCATGCTCGGCATGCAGGTCGCGGATCGCCTCCAACGCTTCGATGCGTTCCTCGCGCGTCTCGCCGATGCCGATCAGGATGCCGGTGGTGAACGGCACTCTCAGTTCGCCAGCAAGTCGGATCGTCTCGAGCCGCACGGCTGGATGCTTGTCGGGTGAGCCGTAATGCACGCCGCCTTTTTCGCAGAGCCGCTCGCTGGTCGATTCGAGCATGATGCCTTGGCTCGCCGTCACAGCGCGCAGGCCCGCGATCTCCTCGCGCGTCATGACTCCGGGATTGGCATGCGGCAGCAATCCGGTCTCGCGCAGCACCCGGCCGCACATTTCCGTCAGGTAGCCGATCGTGGTCTCGTGACCCAGCGCGGCCAGCGCCTCGCGCGCCGCGCTGTAACGCAGCTCCGGCTTGTCGCCCAGGGTGAACAGCGCCTCGGTGCAGCCCGCCGCCGCGCCGGCGCGTGCGATGGCGAGAACCTGATCGGGTGAGAGATAGGCCGGCTGGCCGGCGCGCGGCCGTTCGGCGAAGGTGCAGTAGTGGCAGACGTCGCGGCAGAGGTGCGTGAGCGGAATGAACACCTTGCGCGAATACGAGATCAAGCGGCCGTGGCCGCGATCGCGCAGCTCGCCCGCCTCGGCCATCAATGCGGCCAACGAAACGCCCGTCTTCATCATGACCAAAACATAGCGTCAAACGCCTCCGGCCGCATCGTGTAGTATGGCCGCCACAATTGGGAGGATGACACGATGCTGATCGGCTTCAATGCGCCGACCGCCGGGCTGCTGGCGGCACCCGAGCACCTGACGCGACTGGTGGTAGCCGGCGAGGCCCTGGGCTTCGATTACGCCACCCTCAGCGACCATGTGGTGATCCCGGTCGATATCCAGGCAAAATATCCCTACAGCGCAACTGGTGAATTCCCCGCCGGCTCCCGCGTCGAGCGCCACGAGCAGCTGATCGAAGTGGCTTTCCTCGCCGCCAAGACGACGCGCCTCCGGCTGGTCACCTCGGTGATGGTGGTGCCGCATCGCCCAGCGGTCCTGACCGCCAAGATGCTGTCGACCATCGACGTGCTGTCGGGCGGCCGCCTCACCGTGGGCATCGGCGTCGGCTGGCTGAAAGAGGAATTCGAGGCAATCAGCGCACCCGATTTCGCCCAGCGCGGCAAGGTCACCGACGAATATATCAAGGCCTTCATCGAGCTCTGGACCAAGGAGAGGCCGCGCTTTGCCGGCGAGTATGTCTCCTTCGACAATATCGACTTCTCGCACAAGCCGGTGCAGAAGCCGCATCCGCCGATCTGGGTCGGCGGCGAGAGCGGGCCGGCGCTGCGCCGCACCGCGCGCATCGGCGATGCCTGGTATCCGATCGGCACCAACCCGGCCAACCCGCTCGACAGCCTGGCGCGCTTCAAGGCCCAGGTCGCGCGCCTGCACAAAATGACGGCCGAGGCTGGCCGCGATCCCAAGGCCATGGGGCTTGCCTTCCGCTGCACCGCCTTCGGCGAAAAGATCCCGGCCAAGGCGGATGATGGCGAACGTCGGCTGTTCTCGGGCAAGCCGGCGGAAATCGCCGCCGACATGCGGGCGCTTCGCGACATGGGCGTCGGCAGCCTCGACTTCGGCTTTGGCGGCGCGACCGTCGAGGCGATGCTGGGCGAGATGCAGCAGTTCAAGAAAGAGGTGCTGCCGCTCGTTTAGTAAGTTCAGCTATTGCATCCCTATCGGTGTCATCCCGAGCGAAGCGAGGGATCTTTCCGGCTTTCGATCAAAGATCCCTCGCTACGCTCGGGATGACACTGCTTTCCTGATGGCAACTCAAGCCACCGCGCGCGCGAGCTTCGCCCAGCGGTCGAGTTCTGGAAGGATCTTGTCGGCCTTGGCCGAGTCGAGGCTGATGATGATGCGTTCCACGCCGTCGTCGCGGTCGCGCTTCAGCAGGCTCTCGTCCTCCTTGGCGCCCCAGATGGTGACCGGCACCGAGGCGGGATCGCGGCCGGCTTCCTTGGCCATCTCGCGGAACTTGGGCAGCAGCGCGCTCACGTCGGCATAGGTCGTGCGCACGCGGTGCGGCATCCAGCCATCGCCGTAGCGCAACGCGCGGCGGGCGCCGTAGGGAAAGGCGCCACCGACAATGATCGGCGGATGCGGCTTCTGCGCCGGCTTGGGCCAGCTCATCATCGGATCGAAATTGACCAGCTCGCCGTGATACTCGGCCTTGGACTTGGTCCAGATCTCCTTCATCGCCTCGATGCGCTCGCGCGCCAGCTTGTGGCGGGACTTGAAGACGGTGCCGTGGTTCTCCATCTCGTCGCTGTTCCAGCCGTTGCCGACACCGAACAGGAAACGCCCGCCGGAGAGCTGGTCGATCGACGAGACCTGCTTGGAAGTCTGGATCGGATCGCGCTGGGCGACCAGACAGATGCCGGTGCCGACCTTGAGCGCCTTGGTGGCGACGGCCGCAGCCGTCAGCGTCACGAACGGGTCCATCGCGTCGTAGTATTTCTTCGGCAGCTCGCCGCCGCTCGGAAAGGGCGACTTGCGCGACAACGGAATGTGCGAGTGCTCGGGCGCCCAAAGCGAATCGAAGCCGCGCTCTTCCGCGGCCACCGCGAGTTCGCCGGGGGCCATGGAATAGTCCGTAAAGAACATCGCCACGCCGATTTTCATTGTTTCCTCCTAGGCGGCCTTCGGCCATTTCGCGCCGACCCGCGGCAGCACCTTCTCGATGAGTTGCCGGGTCTGGGCGAGCACACTTGCGCCGTCGCCCACCGGTCGCAGGATGAACTTCTGGACGCCGACCTCGACATACTCGGCAACCCTGTCGAGGATCGCCGTTTCGTCGCCGATCGCGAAATAGCGCGCCGGATCGCGGTTGGTGCGCTTGGCGTAGGCCGCCATGGCGCCCGACACGACACCGTCGGAGGCGCCGCCGAAATAGAACGGAAAAGCCGCGCCGTAATGATCCTCGTCGATCGAGCGGCCGGCCTCGGCCGCGGCCAGTTTTATGGCGGCCACGACCCGGCCCGCTTCGGCCGGCCCCTCGGGGCCGCCCTGCCAGCCCGTGCCATAGCGCGCGGTTCGCCGGATGGCCGCATCCGACGCGCCACCGATCCACATCGGCAAGTCGGGCTGCACCGGCCGGGGCGAGATCGAGGCGCCGGAGAGGCGGTAGTACTTGCCCGCGAAGTCGACGCTCTCCTCGCGCCACAGGCGGGCGATGATTTCCAGGCTTTCGTCGGTGCGACGGCCGCGTGTCTTGGTGTCGATGTCGAGCGCCTGCCATTCCGGCCCGAGCGGGCTGCCGATGCCGAAGGCCGGCAGCAGGCGGCCCTCCGAGAGCACGTCGACCGTGGCGCACTGCTTGGCCAGCAGCACCGGATCGCGCAGCGCCAGCGACACCACGTTCATGCCGAAGCGCATGCGGCGCGTGCGGCCGGCCAAGGCTGCCATGGTCGTCATGCATTCGAGGATCGGCTGGCGGCTCACCAGCCGGTCGGTCTGCCACAGGGAGTCGACTCCGCCCGCCTCGCAGAGATCGACCCAGCGCCAATAGTCGCCCGCCCCGGCAAACGGAAATTCCATCAAGCCGAGACCGACGGCGACGCTCATGCGTGCGCCTTCGCGAGCGGCGCGATCGTATCGAGATGGCGCAGGATCTCGTCGCGGGTCCCGTCGGGAATGGCCAGCAGCGCGTTCGGGATGCCGGCCTTTTCGTAGGCCGCCAGGGTCGCGGCTTCCGCCGGCGCGCCGAACACGGTGATGGTGAGCGTCGCGGGATCGCGCTTCACCGACTCGGCCATGCGCTTCAGGCGATCCTGGGCGGTGGCGGCTTCAAAGCCGGAGCGCGGGCGCGGGAACCAGCCGTCGCAATATTCGACGACGCGCTTCAGCGTATGGTCGGTCTCACCGCCCAGCAGGATCGGCGGATGCGGCCGCTGCGCGGGCTTCGGCCACGACCAGGCCGGATCGAAATTCACGAACTCGCCGTGGAAGGACCCCGCCTCCTGGGTCCACAGCGCTTTCATCGCCAGCACATGTTCGCGCATCTGTTTGTAGCGGGTGGTGTAGCCGACGCCGTGGTTCTCCATCTCGTCCTGATTCCAGCCGGCCCCGATGCCGAAGACGAAGCGGCCGCCGGAGAGTTGGTCGAGCGAGGCGATGGCCTTGGCCGTGGCGATCGGCTCGTGCTGCGGCACCAACAGGATGCCGGTGCCGATTTTTAGCTTCTTGGTCGCCGCCGCCGCGAAAGCGAGACCAACGAACGGATCGTGCGTGTGTGAGTAACGCTTGGGCAGTTCGCCGCCCGTCGGAAAGGGTGTCTTGCGGCTGAGCGGAATATGGGTGTGCTCGGGCACGAACAGCGAGTCGAAGCCGCGTTCCTCGAGGGCACACGCGAGTTCGGCGATGTTAATGCCGTAGTCGGTCGGGAAGTAGAAGACACCTAAACGCATGAAAGCTCCTATTTCTTGGGGGCTTCGACGTGGCCACCGAAGCCCAGCCGCATCGCCGACAGAACCTTCTCCGCGAATGTGTGCTGCTGGCGCGAGCGGAACCGCACGAACAGCGAGGCTGCCAGCACATCCGCCGGCACCGCCTCCTCGATCGCGGCCTCGATGGTCCAGCGGCCCTCGCCGCTGTCCTCGACGTGGCCGGAGAAGCTTTCCAGATGCGCATCCTTGGCGAGCGCACTGGCCGTGAGGTCGAGCAGCCACGATGTCACGACGCTGCCACGACGCCACACTTCGGCGATGTCGCCGAGGTTGAGGTCGTAGCGCTCGTCGGCCGGCAGCTTGTCGTCGGCGCGGTGACGCATGATGTCGAAGCCTTCGGCGAAGGCCTGCATCATGCCGTACTCGATGCCGTTATGGATCATTTTTACGAAATGCCCCGCCCCCACCGGCCCGGCATGGATGTAGCCGCGCTCGGCACGCGGATCGAGCTTCTCACGGCCTGCCGTGCGTTCAATGTCGCCAAGGCCCGGCGCCAGGGCCGCAAAGATCGGATCGAGGCGGGTCACCGTCTCGGCATCGCCGCCGATCATCAGGCAGTAACCCCGCGCCAAACCCCAAACGCCGCCCGACGTGCCAATGTCGAGATACTTTATGCCCTTGGGTGCGAGCTCGCGTGCACGGCGGACATCGTCTTTGAAGTTGGTGTTGCCGCCGTCGATGATGACGTCGCCGGCCTTCATCAGCCTGCCGAGCTCGGCGATGGTGTCCTCGGTGATCTTGCCCGCCGGCAGCATCACCCACACCGTGCGCGGGCCGGATCCCAATGCTTCGACCAGCGCCGGCACCGAGCCCGCGACGGTGACGCCCTTGCCTGCCAACGCGGCACCCGCCGCGGGATTGGCGTCGAAGATCGCGCAGGAATGCCCCGCCCGAGCGAGCCGCCGCACGATATTTCCGCCCATTCGTCCGAGGCCGATGACGCCGATCTGCATGAGTTGTCCGTTTCTCCTCTGTGCGGCTAGGTTGGCGTCGCGCGTCCGGTGCGTCAACCTGCGGGCGGCCGAGGACTCGAGGAGAGAGAAGAGCATGTCGCTGTTGGCAGATCGGGTCGCGCTGGTGACCGGTGGCTCGCGCGGGATCGGCCGCGCCGTGGCGCTTGCGCTGGCCGAGGCCGGGGCGGCGGTGGCGGTGAACTATCGCGAGCGCGCCGATGACGCACGCGCGGTGGTCGACGCCGTCCGCAGTGCGGGAGGACGGGCCATGGCGATCGGTGCCGATGTCTCCCGGTCGGCCGAGGTTTCGGCGATGGTGGCGGCGGTCGAACGCGAGTTGGGACCGGTCGACGTGCTGGTGAACAATGCCGGCCTCGCCATCATCCGCGGCGTCGACGATCTCACCGAAGAAGACTTCGACCGCACCATCGCGGTGAACCTGAAATCGGCATTCCTGTGCACCCAGGCCGTAATACCGACCATGCGGGCACGGAAATGGGGACGGATCGTCAACATTTCCTCCGGTGCAGCGCGGGGCGCCGGCGGCGTCGGGGTGCACTACAATGCCTCGAAGGCGGGCATGGAGGGGCTGACGCGGGGCTACGCCGCGCGGCTGGTGAAGGACGGGATCACCGTGAACGCCGTGTCCCCGTCGTTGATCGAGACCGACATGGTGCGATCGGGCAGCCTTGCCTCTGCCGCCAGCCGAATTCCGCTCGGACGATTCGGAACGGCCGAGGAATGCGCCCAGGTCGTACTGATGCTTGTCGGCAATGCCTATATGACGGGTCAGACGGTGCCGCTGAGCGGCGGCCTGTCGTTCAACTAGGCTTGGGCAACCAGAGGCCGCCATGTCGAAACGATTCCTCAATGGAGACGGCTGGCGGGCGCGGATCGGCATCGTCGTACCCAGCGTCAACACGGTCATGGAGCCGTGGGCCCAACGTACGGTGCCATCGGGCGTCAGCGTCTTCGCCTCGCGCATGTTCATTCCACCGGCCACCACGCCCGAAGCGTTCATCGAAATGGACCGCACCGACGGCAAGAGCGCGATCCGCCAGCTCTCCAGCGTCTTCCCGGACGTCATCGCCTATGGCTGCACGGCTTCGTCGATCGTCCAAGGGCTCGCCTACGACGCCCACCTGAGAGCCGAGATCGAGGAGACCTACGCGGTGCCGGCAACGACCGCGGCGCACGCCATCCTGACGGCCACCCAGACGCTCGGCGCCAAGACGGTCAGCATCGTCTCGCCCTATGCCGACGAGGTCGACGCCGCCGAGCACCGCTACTTCGAGAGCGCGGGCCTAAAAGTCATCGGCGGCGCCCATCTCGGCATTTCCGACGGCTTCCGGCTGGCCGAGCCCGAACCCGATGCGCTTTTGGAGCTTGGCCTCAGGGGCTGCGACGCAGGGGCGGACGCACTGATCGTGTCGTGCCTCAACACGCGCTCCCATACCGTCATCGCAGCGCTTGAGCAGGCACTCGGCAAGCCGGTGATCACGTCGACCCAGGCGACGCTGTGGCATGCGCTGCGGCTGGCCGGCATCAAGGACTCCATCCCGGGCTTCGGGCGGCTCCTCGAATTGCACTAGGCGAGATCGTCGACGTCGTTGCGCAAGCTCCGGCCGTCGCGCCAGCGCGCCAGATTGTCGAGGAAGATTTCAAAGATCGCCTCGTTCTGGCCCAGCGAATGGCTGGCGGTGTGCGGCGAGACGAGGACGTTGGGCATGTCCCACAGCGGCGATACAGGATCGAGCGGCTCGCGCTCGAAGACATCGAGATAGGCGCCGGCGAGATGGCCGCCGGCGAGTGCCGCGATGACATCGGGCTCGACGGCGATTTCGCCGCGCGCGACATTGATGAAGTAGGCGCCGGCCGGCATTGCGGCGAAGGCCGCCGCATTGGCGATCCCGCGCGTGAGAGGCGAGGCCGGACAGCACAGGATCAGCCAATCCGCCTCGGGCAGCACCTCGGCCAGGCGATCGTAGGCGACGGTACGGTCGCATGGTGCCACCGGCTCGGAGCTGCGGCGGGCGCCGATCACCTTCATACCCAGGGTCTTCAGGAGCGTCGCAATGTTGCGGCCGATCGGCCCGAGCCCCACGACGACGGCGCACTGGCCTTTCAGGTCACGCGGTGCGCGATCGCCGATCCGCGGCTCCCAGGCATGCCGTCGCTGGGCGTCGGCCAGCAACGGGAAGCGCCGGTTGAGGGCGATCACCGCGCCCAGGACGCTGTGCGACACCGTCACCGCCGTCGCGCCGGAGGCGGTCGTCACCTTCACGCCGCGGTCGCGCAGCTCGCGGTAGATCGGCCGCTCCGCCCCGGCCGGATGGATTTGCAGCCAGCGCAACTTCGCTGACCGGCGCAGCACGATCTCGAAGTCGCGCAGTTCCGGCGTCGGGTTGTTCGTGCTCGACTTGCCCGTGACCTCGCGGGTCATGAAGGCAAAATCGGCGTCGCAGGGCCCGTCGCCGGCTATCGCCACCTCGGCCGTCAGGAAGGCGAGGCCGCCTGACGGAACGGCCGCTGCGATGCGGGGTCCCCAGGTGCGATGCGCGAAGTCGGAAAGCAACAGCTTGAGCGGCGGCGTGGTCATTGATGGCAACGATGCCGTGCCGCGGCGCCATCGTCCACATGCTCGCGGGCGATTGCCGAGCGACTACCGGTCGCGCTAAGCCGTGGGCCTCGGGAGAAGCGCGGGAATGGACAGTTTCGACTATGTGATCGTAGGCGCCGGCTCGGCCGGCAGCGTGCTCGCCAACCGGCTGAGCGAGGATCCGACTGTCAGCGTCTGCGTCCTCGAGGCTGGGCCGTCGGACTGGCACCCCTTCATCCATATCCCCGCCGGTTTCATGTACACGCTGGTCAATCCCAGGGTGAACTGGCTCTACACCTCGGAGCCCAGCGAATGGACCGGCGGCCGGCGGATCGCCGCGCCGCGCGGCAAGACGCTGGGCGGCTCGAGCTCCATCAACGGCCACATCTACAACCGCGGCCAGCGGCTCGACTTCGACGGCTGGGCGCAGCGCGGCAATCACGGCTGGGGCTATGCCGACGTGCTTCCTTACTTCCGCCGCACCGAACAGCGCATCGCCGATGTGCCCGACGCCATGGACGAGACCTTTCGTGGCAACGAGGGCAAGCTGCCGATCACCGACCTCGATTGGCGCGATCCCCTGTGCGAGGCCTTCATCGAGGGCGCGGTGCAGATGGGGATCCCGCGTAACCGCGACTACAACGGCACGATGCAGGCCGGCGTCAGCTACGTGCAGCGCGTGATCCGCAACGGCCGCCGCGTGAGCGCCGCGCGCGCCTTCCTGCATCCGGCGATGAAGCGGCCGAACCTCACCGTGCGCACCCACGCCCAGGCGACCGAGATCGTGCTCGAGGGCAAGCGCGCGACGGGCGTGCGCTACCGCAAGGGCGGTCGCAACGGCAGACAGAGCGAGGTGCGCGCCAACAAGGAAGTGATCCTGTGCGGCGGCACAGTGAACTCACCGCAGCTTCTGCAGGTCTCGGGCATCGGCCCGGCGCCGCTGCTGCAGTCGCTCGGCATCGCGGTGAAACATGCCCTGCCGGGTGTCGGCGAGAACCTGCGCGACCACTACGCGCCGCGCTTCGTCGCCCGCGTAAAAAACGCCATGAGCATCAACGAGCGTTCGCACGGGCTCAGGCTGGTGAGCGAGGTGCTGAAATACGCCATCTCGCGCAGGGGCATCCTGGCGCTCAACCCGACCCTCATCTATGTGTTCTGGAAGTCCGATGAGCGCGTCGACAACTACGACCTGCAGCTCACCTTTACGCCCGCCAGCTACAAGGAAGGCGTGCAATCCACGCTCGACGATTTTCCCGGCATGACGATCGCCTCCTGGCAGCAGCGACCTGACAGCATCGGCTATGTCCGCGCGCGCTCCGCCGATCCGTTCGAGGCGCCGGTCATCCAGCCGAATTATCTTGCCGCCGAAAGCGATCGCCGCGTGCTGCTGGCCGGCATGAAGCTCGCCCGCCGCCTGCTGGGCTCGCCAGCCCTCAGCAAATACTATGACCGCGAGGAATTCCCTGGCGTCGAGAAGCAGTCCGACGACGAGCTGCTGACGGCCGCCAAGCAGCGCGGAACGACCACCTTCCATCTCATGGGCAGCTGCCGCATGGCGCCGGACAGCGATCCCACGGCGGTGGTCGACGACCAGCTCCGTGTGCGTGGCCTAAATGGCCTGCGCGTGGTCGATGCCTCGATCATGCCGACCATGCCCTCGGCCAATCTCAACGCTTCGGTGCTGATGATTGCCGAGAAGGCCGCCGATATGATTCGCGGCCGCCCGGCGCTGGAAGCGGTCGCGCTCAAGGACTGAGGGAGGCTAACCGATGGCCGACACGGCGAACGAACCGGCCATCGACGCCATCGCCAGTCTGGTGCCCGCGACCTTGCGGGCGCTTTACGCGCTGGAATTCACCGGCCGCCATCTCTCTCCGGCCAACCTGCCCCGACTGATCGACGCCGTCGCCGGCCGCAACGACGATGTGAAGACAGCCCTTTCGGCTTCGCGCGCCATGGCCTGGCCGGAGCGGCTCGCGCCGGTGCGCACTTGTCTGGAGGGCGCCGCCGAGGCGGCGGGCGAAGGTATTTCCGGTCTTCTGGCGGCCGGCGACGCGCCACAGCCGATCGTCGCCGCCTATCGGGCACTGCGAGGCTATGCCCGTGCCGCCGAGGCGATCTATCCCATGGCCTCGCACCTGAAACCGGTCAGCCAGTTCTTCCTCGAACCGGCGGCGCGCGACGACGCGGCTTTGCTGGATCGACTAGCGGCCGCCGATGCCACCCGCGACGGGGTCGGCGTCATGCATGTCGGCGGCCCTGCCGGCACGCGCGGTGCCTTCTCGCTCTACGTTCCGGAAACCCATGACACGCAGCCTCGGCCGCTCGTCGTCGCGATGCACGGCGGCAGCGGCAATGGCGGCGCTTTCCTGTGGAGCTGGCTTAGGGAGGCGCGCACCAGGGGCCTGATCGTGATCGCGCCGACGGCGAGCGGCTCGACCTGGTCGTTGATGGAACCCGAAGTGGACGGACCGAACATCGACCGCATGGTCGCGCATGTCGCCAGCCAATGGTCGATCGATCCGACGCGGCTGCTGCTGACCGGCATGAGCGACGGCGGCACCTTCACCTATGTGCTCGGGCTCGGGGCCGACTGCCGCTTCACGCATCTGGCGCCCGTGGCCGCCGCCTTTCATCCAATGATGATGGGCCTTGCCAACCCGGACCGAGTGCGCGGATTGCCGATCCATATCGTGCATGGCGCGCAGGACTGGATGTTTCCGCCCGGGGTCGCCCAAAGCGCCCGGCACGCCCTCGAGCAGGCCGGCGCGATGGTGATCCACCGTGAGATCGCCGATCTCTCACACACCTATCCGCGCGACGAAAATTCGGCGATCCTCGACTGGTTCCTGGGCTAGCGTTCAGGCGTAGTTGCCGCGCCGACACCGGCGCCCACGGCACCGCCGATCAGCGCGCCGGGCAGAACGCCCACACCCGTCGTGCCACCGACCACGGCCCCACTGCCGGCGCCAATGGCACCACCGGTCACCGCACGCTGGCCCCAGGTATCGCCGCAGGCGGTCGCGCCGGACAGAACGGCCACGAGCACCATGAACTTGATTGCCGACATGAAGATGATCTCCCACTGGTACTTGTCGTATCAACGTGGCAGCGAATCACCGGGTTCCTGACACTCCTCCTCAGTTCGGAGCACGGGGCTTGCGGCCAGCCGATTTCGTCTCGGGTCCGGCGTCGTTGTCGAGCAACCTTACAAGGTCGTCGGGCAACGGCTCCTTCGTGATCGAGTCATATAGCTCGTGGAGCTGCTTCTGCAGCCAGTGATCGAACGGCTGTTTGGCCTTAGTCACGATTGATGTCCTTGAGTCCGGCTGCATGACACATCACTAGGTGTGCGCCGCTCGAGTGATCTTGATGCCTGTCCTGAGGGAACACCGCCCAGGCCACATTGGTTGCTGGTCGACACAAACAAACGGAAGTCAATCCGGCCCTTCGACTCACCCGCGACACTCGTGCCTCCAACATGTTTCTGCACGGGCACGCAACCTCCCGGGGCCGCACACGTTCTCTCCCGAAGCCGATGACAAGGAGACCTACATGATCCCTCGACTCTCCACGGTAGTCTCCATCGGGCTGCTCGCGACAGCCTGCCAGAGCCCACAGGAGGCTCGATATGCTACGCTGGTCGGCTATGGCGTGGCCTATTCGGCGTCCGAGCAAGCCTGCGCCGACTACGGTTTTCCCCCTGGGACAATCGGCTATAGCAACTGCGTTTCACGCGAACGCGCCGCCCGCTCGAGCGGGCGGGTGAGCGTCGACTACGCCGAGGTTAACCTGACCCGGGACGCCCAAGATGCCTGCTACTCCTACGGTCTGCAGCCGCGGACCGACCGCTTCGACCGCTGCGTCGGCCGCGAGATCGATGCCCGCCGCTACCGTTCGGAAGCAAGCGTGCAGACCTATCCGCCCTATCGCACTGATCAATACGGCTATCGGGTCGATGCCCAAGGCTATCGCGTCGATGCCAATGGTTATCGCCTCTCGCCGCAGACGCCGTACGCGCCGCCCGCCTACGTTGCCACTCCGACCTATGCTCCAGCCTACGTCGAGCCGCGTCCGGCGCCCGCCGGCGAAGTCGCCTTCCGCGACGAATTCGGCTTCCGCTATGACTCCCAGGGAAATCGCCTCGACCGCAACGGCAACATCATCAGCCCTCAGACCAGGACGCCTTAGGGCCCCAATCATTCGATCCAGAAGGGCTCGCGCAGGCGGGCCTTTTTTGTGGGCCGATCGAGGGAACCTGTCGGCGCTTGGTGCGTTAACCTTTCCGAGAACCCTATGGTGCTTCGCCCAATGAAAGGGCAAAAATGAACGGATTGAGGGAGGAAGCGGCCGCAACGCTGCCGTATCTGCGTCGCTATGCGCGCGCGTTGACCGGCAGCCAGCAGCACGGCGATCAGTGGGTTCGGATGTGCGTCGAGGTTCTGGTGCAGCAACCAGAACTCCTGAGTTCCAAGGCCGCGACAGCGGCCGACATCTTCACTCTCTTTCACAAGCTTCAGCAGCCATTCGGCACCCTCGAGCAGAAGAGCTCCACCGAGGCGACCGACGCGCCGGGAAGGCTCAAGACCCACCTGACCGACATTCCGCAGCGGCAGCGCCAGGTCCTCTTGCTAACGGCACTCGAGGGCTTTCCGATCGACGACGTGGCGCGCATCCTGGGAGTCGACGTCGACGAGGCTGAAGCCGATCTCAAGCAGGCGCACGACGAACTGGAACGGGTCGCCTCGGTGCGGGTGCTCGTCATCGAAGACGAGGCGGTGATCGCGCTCGATGTCGCCAAGATCGTTCGCAACGCCGGCCACCAGGTCGTGGGTATCGCTCCCACCGAGAAGGCCGCTATCGACCTCGCCAAGAAGCACCTTCCCCACCTCGTGCTTGCCGATATCCAGCTCAAGGATGGCGACAGCGGCATCGTCGCCGTTCGCGAGATCCTGAAGGCGGTCTCGGCTCCCGTCATCTTCGTGACCGGCTTTCCCGAACGGCTCCTGACCGGACATGGGCTGGAGCCGGCTTTCATCATCACCAAGCCCTTCAATCCGGAGATGCTGAAGACGGCAATGGCTCACGCATTGAATTCGGTGGTGGTGTGACCGCCACCACGGAGGCCTATTCGTTGTACTTGGCGGTCGTGACGCCGCTGTAGCGGTCGTAGAAGACCTGAAGCTTCCTGAGATCGCACAGATTCAAGTACTGCCAGATCGCCGGTGCGGCACCATCGGCGAAGCTGAGCTTGATATCGACCATGCATACGAGTTGCGACGCGGGGATCACCACCTGTCGGGACTCGCCGACCTTGATGATCGGCGGACGGAGAACGTTGGGGCTCCACATGCTCAGCTGGGACTGGGAGATCGACATCTCGCTGATCGGAGAACTCGTCGAATTGACCAGCAGGAAGGTGGTATCCACGGCCAGCGCGCTCCCGGCGAGCAGCGACAGCACGGCAACGGCAATCGAACGCAACATGTACTTGGATCCCCTCAAAAGACGCCGGCATCTTATCGCCGCATCGCAAGGCGGCTCAAGCGACGGATCGGATGCCCTATCCCACCGAGGCGCGCCGCGCTAGAGGGAGAACATGACGTCGCTCCTCATCACCCACCCGTCGTTCCTCGAACACGACACCGGCCAGCATCATCCGGAGCGGGCCGATCGGCTGCGGGCCGTCCTCGCGGCACTCGACGACGCGGCCTTTACCGACCTCGACCGCCTCACCGCGCCGGCGGCGACGATGGAACAGCTCACCCGCGTTCATCCGCAGGACTATGTCGACGCGATCCTCGGCGTCCGCCCGCCCCCCGGTGAACTCGCCCAGATCGACGCCGACACCGTCATGAGCGCGCGCAGCGCCGAGGCGGCCCGGCATGCCGCCGGCGCGCTGGTGGCCGGCGTCGACGCCGTCGTCGAGGGTCGGGCCCGCACCGCCTTCGCCGCGGTTCGCCCGCCGGGACACCATGCCCTGCCGAGCGTTCCCGGCGGCTTCTGCCTCTTCAACAGCGTCGCGGTCGGCGCACTCCATGCCCAGTCGGCCCATGGCCTGGAGCGCGTCGCCATCATCGACTTCGACGTCCATCACGGCCAGGGAACCCAGGCCATCGTCGAGCCTGATCCGCGATTGTTCTATGCCTCGTCCCACCAATCGCCGCTCTATCCCGGCACCGGCTCGGCGCGCGAGCGCGGGATGGCTGGAAACGTGGTGAACGTGCCGCTCGCCGCCGGCAGCGGCAGCGCCGCGTTCCGCGCCGCCTGGGCCGAGCGCATCCTGCCGGCGCTCGACCAGTTCGCGCCCGAACTCATCCTGGTGTCGGCGGGCTTCGACGCCCACCGTCGCGATCCACTGGCGCAGCTCAGCGTCGAAACCGCCGACTTCGTCTGGCTGACCGAGGAGCTGCTCGCCATCGCCGACCGCCATGCCGCCGGCCGCCTCGTCTCCGTGCTCGAGGGCGGCTACGATCTCGACGCCCTGGCCGAGTCGGTCGCCGCGCATGTGCGCGCTCTGATGCGGCGTTCCTGAGGCATCACTTCGCGTCGTGGTGCCAGACGCCGTTCCATCCCTCGGGCGTGCCGCTGCGGAGAAATTCGGTGCAACGCGCTATGAAGACACGGCTCGGCCCATCGCCCGGCCGCAGCGCTGCGACCTCGCCAAAGCAGGCGATCGCCGCCTCGAAGCGCCCCTCGGCATAGGCCGTGCGTCCAGCCTGCCAGTGGGCGAGCAGTTCGGCGTGATCGGCCGCATTGGCGATCTCGCCCAACGGCTCGTGAATGTCGTGCATCTCGGTCGTCCCCACCGCCACGATGCGGTCGATGTGGCGCCAGACGAAGCGGTCGGCCGTCGGATTGGCTACCTCGCCGCTCGCCAGCACCTCGGTTCCATAGATCTTGTTCATTCCTTCGAGCCGTGACGCCTGGTTCGCGACGGCGCCGACCAGCGTGTAGTTGATGCGCTCGCGCGCGCCGACGTTACCGACCACCGCCGGACCGGTATGCAGTCCGAAGCGGGTACGAAAACCCGGCCGGCCGCGCTGTTGCCATCTCTCGGAAAGTGCGCGCCCGGCCGCAGCCGCCTGCAGCGCGGCCCGGCAGGCGTTGGCAATGTGGTCGGGGTCCGGCTCGGGGGCGTTCCAGAACGCCATGATGCTGTCGCCGATATACTTGTCGATCATGCCGCGATTGGCCGAGATCGATGCACCCAGAACCTCGAAGTAACGCGACAGGCGGCTGGTCAGGAGCTCGGGCTCCATCGTCTCGCTGAGCCTGGAGAAGCCCTCGATGTCGGTGAACATCACCGAGACTTCGCGGCGCGTACCGCCGACGCCGCTGCTCTCGGGGGAGCGCATGATCTGGTGAACCAGGTCCTTCGAAACATAGCGGCCGAAGATCTCGAGGCCCTCGCGCATCCGCTCGATCGCGTCGGACAGCCGGACGATCTCCCTGATACGGCTTTGCACCGGCACACGGTCAGTGAAGTCGAGATTGCGGATCCGTTCAGTCTTGGCGGCGATGCGCCCCACCGACCGCGACACCAGCAGCGAGGCCAAGAGCGCGCCCAGGATGGCGAAGCCGACCGCGATGGCGGCGGTACCCGCCGCGCGCTCGAGCAGGACCCGCGAACTGGCGGCGAGTTCGGCGACGGGAACGGCGGCAGCCACCACGAAGCGCTGGCCGAGAGCCTCGGGAACCCGCCTCACGATTGCCCGATAAAGTTGGCCGCCGACGAGGATTCGGCGATCGACTCCGTGGCCGCTGACGACTGCGTCGCGGATCACGTCCTTCAGCGCCGTACGCACTTCCGTGTCGCCGGGGAGACAGCCGGGAATGGCGCCGACGCATCCCTCCGACTCGACCTCAACCGCGCCCACACCATGTCCGACCATGATGATCGCGTTGGGCGTGATTTTGTAGGTGGTGATCAGTTGCGACAGCGTCTCCAGCGTGTAGTCGAAACCGATCACGCCGCCACCGCCATACAACGGCACGCCGGACGAAATGCCCGCGTGCTTCGACCAGGCGAAGTGGTAGGGCGCAGTGAGCACGGCGTCGTGCGCCTTCTCGGCCTCGACATACCAGGGCCGGCTCCGCGGATCGTAGTTGGTGGGCCGGACGCGCTCGGCGCTCCGGGTTCCATCGGGCGCCTGGAGCCACGAGGTTTCGCGGCGCGCCGGCCCCTCGCCGTCGACCACGCGCATGACGGTCGCGTTCCGGTCAGCGACACCGTAGTCCGATCGCTCGGTAGGCGAGAAGGACTCCGGCCGGCCGACGTAGACCAGGCGTCCGTCGGCATAGCCGACGAAGGCCCCCGCGACCGAGGGATGCCGCCCCAGCAGCGCGACAAGCTGACGGCGGCGCTCGTCGTCGGCAGCAGGTCCCTCGCCGGCGGCGAAGCTCGGCGAATCGGCCAACGTGAGACCGACATAGATCACGACCCGCAGGCCGTCAGTCAGGAATCGTTCGACCGCCTTCTCCAGCTCGGCCACGCGTGTGTCGGCGCTACGCTGCTCCAGCGATTCGACCGACCGCCAGCCGAGCCACAACAGCGCCGAACTGAGCGGCGCCAGAACCAGCGCCATCAACAACAGGATCGTGGCGCTGAAGGGAAGCGACAGTCGTCGCGCCGTCATATCGCCTGCGATGCCATCGTGTGGCTGCGGGTCGATCCTTCCCGGCCGACTATTGCTTGATGGCCGACCACTTGCAGCCAAGGCTCTTTTCCGTGACCGTCAAGGTCTTGGGCGTCGCCGCCAGATCGGCGACCATGTGCAAGTTCAGGCGCCCGAGGACGAAGTCGCCGGCATAGATGTTGGGTTGGGCGAGCTTCAACTTGACGTGGATGTTGCCCGGCATACTCACCTCCGCCTGGCCGCCCTTCAGCGTGAATGTGTGCTCGCGGGTGAACTGCGGATCGGCCGCGATGCAGCCCTGGATGTTGTTGGGTGCTGCCTTGAGCCAGAATTTGGCCTCGGCATCCTGGGCCAGGACGGCGGATGGCAACGCCAAAGCAACGGCGGCGAGAGCGACATACTTGGCGATGGTCATTGTTCGATCCTTCAAATGGATGGCCGAAGCTCACCACCTTACATCGGCCGTGCACCGCCGTCAGTCGTCGCGGCGCAACAACCCGTAGGCGAGGCCCGCGATCGCGCCGCCCAGCAGCGGCGCCACCCAGAACAACCAGAGTTGCGACAGCGCCGCGCCGCCTACGAACAGCGCCGGAGCCGTGCTGCGGGCCGGGTTCACCGACGTGTTGGTGACCGGAATGCTGACCAGGTGGATCAGGGTGAGCGCAAGCCCGATCGCCAGGCCCGCAGCCGCCGGATGCGCCCGCTTATCGGTCGCGCCCAGGATGATGGTCACGAAGCCGAAGGTCATGACGACCTCGACGACGAGGGCCGCCACAAGCCCGTACTTGCCCGGCGATTGCGCATCGTAGCCGTTGGTCGCGAAGCCACCGATGTCCGCCCCTGCCTTGCCCGTGGCAACGACGTAAAGAATCGCCGCGCCCGCGATGCCGCCCAGCACCTGCGCCGCCACATAGTGCAGGACCTCGCCCTTGGGAAAACGTCCGGCAACCGCCAGGCCGACGGTCACCGCGGGATTGAAATGACCGCCTGACACCGGGCCGAGGGCGTAGACCATCGTCAGCACGGTGAGGCCGAAAGCCAGGGCAACGCCCGCGAAGCCGATGCCAAGCTGGGGAAAGGCGGCAGCGATAACCGCGCTGCCGCAGCCACCGAGAACGAGCCACGCCGTGCCGAGAAACTCGGCATAGAGACGATTGACGATCGGCATGGCGGCTCCTCCCCTTAGTTAAACCCGAGTCTACTCCAGCGCGGCCCGGTCGGCTGCGCCTCTGCGGGGTAGTCTGCCTGCGTTTTTTGCACATCGGAGGATCGTCAATCACCGCTCACTTCCTGCCCTGCGGGTAGATCGTCTCGCCGCGCTTCAGCATCGCCACGAAGGTTGCGATCTTCTTCTTTCGCCCGGCCTCGGTCTTCATGTTGCCGGTGCGGAAGGCGAGCGCGAAGCGGTTCTGCGCGCTCAGCTTCTCCAGCATCGCCCTGGCCTTGGGCTCGGCATCGATGGCGGCCTGGAGATCGTCCGGGATCTTCGTGTCCTTGCTCCGGTAGGCGCGGCCCCAGCGCCCGTCGGCCTTGGCTGCATCGACCTGCGCGAGCCCGTGCCCTGTCATCCGGCCTTCCTTGATCAGCCGGGCGACGTTGTCGACATTGATCTGGCTCCACACGCTCTTCCGGCCGCGCGGCGTGTAGCGCTGCAGGTAGCTCTTGCCGTCGAAGCCCTTGCGCAGCCCGTCGATCCAGCCCCAGCAGAGCACGATGTCGATGGCTTCCTTCGGCGTGATCGACTTCAGCCCCGAATCCATCTTGTGAATCTTGATCCAGAGCTCATCCGACCTGTCGTGGTGCTTGCCAAGCCACCGGTAGAAACTCGCAGCGGTCGCAAACTCATGGACCTTGGCCGGATCGACCTTCACCGGCCCCATCAACACACCCGGTAGCGTTCGACCGCCGCGGGATCGAGCTCGATGCCGAGACCCGGCCCATCGGGCAGCAGGACGTGCCCAGCCTCGAGCCTGAGCGGCGTCTTCAAGAGCCCCGTGCGCAGCCGGTTGTCGCTCATGTCGTATTCCAGCATCAGCGGGTAAGGCGAATGGTCGGTGTGCGGCGAGGCCGGTAACGCCGCAATGAAGTGACAGGCCGTCACCAGGCCGACGGCTCCTCCCCAGACATGCGGCGCCACGCGCAGGTTGGCAGCCTGGGCCAGCGTCGCGATGCGCCGGGCCTCGGTGAGGCCGCCGGCCGCCGGGATCGAGGGCTGCACGATGTCGAGGCAGCGCCCGTCGATCAGGGCGCGGAAGTCGCGCACGGTATGGTGCGCCTCTCCTGCCGCGATCGGGATCGGCGAACGCGCCCTGAGTTCGGCATAGCCGGCGAGGTCGCCGGGCGGCAGCGGCTCCTCGATCCAGTGGATAGCGAACGGGTCGATGGCGCGGGCGCATTCCAGCGCCACGTCGGCGGTGTAGGCACCGTTGATGTCGACGATCAGCAGCTTGTCCGGACCCAGCGCCTCACGCGCCTGACGCACCCGCTCGACATCGTTCCTGATGCCGCGGCCGATCTTGATCTTGGCGCCGGCGAAGGGATGGCCGGCCGCCTCTGCCAGCATGTGGCCGAGCTGGCGATCGGGATCGTCGGAGAAGAAGCCGGTCGAAGCATAGGCCGGAATCCGCGTCGTGCCGCAGCCGCCGATCAGGTCGCAGACGCGCACGCCGAAGCCGCGCGCGATTGCGTCGTAGAGAGCCACATTGATGCCGGCCAGGCAGGCGGTGAGCTGGTTGCCGACGCCCAGGTGGTACATCGCGTTGCGTATCCGGGCCTCGATATGGTCGAAGTCGAACACGCTCTTTCCAGCGAACATCGGTTCGAGCATGCGGAAGTATTCCCGCGTCACCAGCGGGTTGCCGAAGGCCTCGCCGATGCCGCGCACGCCCTGGTCGGTTTCGATCTCGATCAGTCCGCCCTGTCGGCGGAAGCCGCCGCCGCGCGACATGCCATAGGCCTTCTCCGGTGCGAAGGCATATTCGAGGCCGGTGAATGTGAGGCGACGGATCAAGGGCATGACGCCATTTTGGCGACGACCGCTCTCGGCTTCAATCGTCTCCCTCGAATTGCCGGTATCGCCTCAAGGAACCGACATAGCCCATCACCATGGCCGCCGGCGCCGATCCCGCGCTATGGTCACGCCATGAGCTACGACGCACCCTTCACTGGCCTCAAGGTGATCGATCTCAGCCAGGGCATCGCCGGTCCCTACTGCGCCATGCTGCTGGCCCAGCACGGCGCGCAGGTGATCAAGGTCGAAAGCCTGGGCGAAGGCGACTGGGCCCGTGCGCTCGGTGCCCGCTACGGCAGCCACACCGCCTTCTCGATCATCGGCAATCTCGGCAAGCGCAGCATCGCCGTCGATCTCAAGACCGAGGCCGGCAAGCAGGTGCTGTGGCGCCTGTTCGACGGCGCCGATGTCTTCCTCGAAGGCTTCAGGCCCGGCGTCATCCGCCGGCTGGGATTCGACTATGAGGCCGTTTCCGCCCGCATGCCGCGGCTCCTTTATCTGTCGATCTCGGGCTTCGGCCAGACCGGACCGCTGGCCGAACGGCCGGCGATGGATCCGGTGCTGCAGGCCTATACCGGCCTGATGTCCGAGAACCGCGGCGAGGATGGCATTCCGCACCGCGTGCCGGTGATCGTGGCCGACATGTCGACGGCGCTCTACGCCTACCAGGCGCTCGCCTCCGCACTCTACGCCCGACGCGACGAGACGCACGGCCGCTACATCGACGTCAGTCTGATGCAGGGTGTCACCGCGCTGCAGGCGATCCGCCTGATGGCCTGCCACCTCGAGGGCGGCACCATGAAGCCCGGCGGCGCACCCGGCGGCGTCTTCCAGACAGCCGACGGCTGGATGTCGATCCTGGCCTTCAACGACCGCGACTGGAAGAGCCTCTGCACGGCAATGGACATGCCCGCGCTCGCGGCCGATCCGCGCTTCGCGGGTCCGGCGTCGCGGCTCGCCAACGATGTCGCCCTCTATGCCATCGTGCGCCCGGCGATCGCGGCGCGACCCTGCGCCGAATGGGCCCGGCGCCTGACCGACGCCCGCATCATGCACGAGCGGCTGAACACTTATGCCGAGTTCCTTGCCCAGCCGCACGTGCGCGAAACAGGCCTGATCCACTGGCTCGAACAGGCGGGCGTGCCGCAGCCGGTGCCCGTGCCGGCGCTGCCCGGCACGCTGCCGCCCGCCGCGAACACGCCGCGCGCCGAGGCGCCGCTGCCGGGCCAGCACAGCAAGGCCATCCTTGCCGAGCACGGCTACGCACCGCACGAGATTGCGGTCCTGCTGGCCGATGGCACGGTCGCGGCTTCCCCATGACGATCACCCGGCTCGATCCCACTCACTACATCACCACACCGTGGAGGAACGGCGGCGGCGTCACGGTCGATATCGCCGTCGCAACCGACAAGGCGGGCGACGTCTGGCGCTTCGGCCGCACGCCGATCGTGGCCCCCGGCCCCTTCTCCGACTACCGCGGCTTCGACCGCGTGCAGGTGCTGGTGGCCGGCAGCGGCCTGGTGCTGAAGACGCCCGACGGCGAGATCGACGTCCGCGAGCCGTTCCGGCCGGTGCGTTTCGCCGGCGACACGCCGATCGTGAGCCGGCTGGAAGCGGGCCCGGTCGAGGTGGTCAATCTCATCGGCAATCGCGCCAAGGTACGAATCGACATCAGGGTTCTCGACGAGGACCGTTCGCTCCGCCTCGGGCCGGGAACACACATTGTCTACAACCCGCTGGGCGAGAGCGCGCTAGACATCGACGGCACGCACCACGTCCTGGCAGCCGATCACGGCTTGCGGATCGAAGCTGTCGATGCCACGGCCCTAGCCGGCCGCGGTGGCTGCCTGCTGGTCGCCACTATCGTCTAGAATCCAATCGAGGAGCGTTTCATGCGTATTGCAATCGTCGGCACTGGCGGCATCGGAGGCGGCTATGGCGCCGCGCTGGCCAAGGCGGGCGCCGATGTCACCTTCATCGCGCGCGGCGCGCACCTCGCCGCCATGAAGAGCACGGGCCTCAAGGTCGAAGGTGGCCGCGGCGAGACGCATGTGTCGCCCACGCAGGCGACCGACGATCCGAACACGGTCGGCCCGGTCGATGTCGTGCTGTTCTGCGTAAAACTCTGGGACGTCGAAAGCGCCGGCCAGCAGATCAAGCCGATGGTGGGCAAGGATACCGCCGTGGTCACCCTGCAAAACGGCATCGACGCCCACGAGCGGCTGGTCCCGATCCTGGGCAAGGCCGCCGTGATGCCGGGCGTCGCCAACATCAGCGCCACCATCGCCGAGCCCGGCGTGATCCGCCAGACCGGCACGGTAATGCGCATGGTGTTCGGCGAACTCGACGGCAGGAAAAGCGCACGTGGCGAGGCACTGGCCGCCGCCTGCGCCAAGGCCGGCATCGACGGCGTCTTCAGTGAGGCGATCCTGACCGAGCTTTGGATGAAGTTCATCCTGCTCGCCTCCAACGCCAGCATGATGGCGCTCGCCCGCCTGCCGATCGGCCATCTGCGCGACGACCCCGACATTGCGCCCTATTTCATCGCCGCCTATCAGGAGGTGGTCGACGTCGGCCGCGCCTCGGGCATCGCGCTGCCGGCCGATGCCGTGGACCGCACGCTCAATTTCAACCGCAATGCGCCGGCGCATCTCATGGCCTCGATGGGCGCCGACCTTTTGCGCGGCAACCGCATCGAGCTGCCGTGGCTTTCCGGCAAGGTAATCGAACTCGGCCGCAAACATGGTGTGCCGACGCCCACGCACGCCTTCATGGATGCGATGCTGAAGCCCTATGTCATGGGCACGCCGGCCTGAAATGATTGGCCAGCGCTCCTCGCTTCTCGCCCTCGGAGCAGCGGCGGCTGTCCTCCTAATCGCCGCTCATCCGAACGCGCAGAGTCAGCCATGGAACTCACCGCTGGCCCCGAGCGAGAGGGACTACTTATTGAAGGTCTTGACCCACTCTATGCCGTTCGGACGGCATCCAGCAGCAAACGGCATCCCAGTTGCCGAGGCGCTGGTGCTTGTTCAACTCGTCATCGCTCGTGATGGGCAACTGATCGATTCCAGAGTGGCGCTGAGCAGCGGCCACGCCGTAGTCGACGCTGCTGAACTTGACATGTTTCGACGAGCGACCCCGCTTCCGCCATTGCTCCCCGAGATCACAGGAGAGATCGCAACGTTCGTGGTTCCCGTCCGATTCCAAACTCAAGGTCGTTAACGACAAAGGAGCCTCCCATGCGCGTTCTGCTTGCCGCCTTGTTTGTCTTAGCAGGCATCAGCTCTGCCGCCGCGGCCGATCTAAAACTGCTGACCGCCGGCGCCTACAAGCCGGTGGCGCTGGAGCTGGTAGTTGAGTTCGAGAAGCGGACCGGCCACAGGGTCACGGTCGAGAACGACACGGCGGGCGGGCTCGCGCGCCGTGTCGCCGACGGCGAAACCTTCGACGTGGTCGTCATGCCGCCCGGCCGGATGGGCCCCCTGCTCGGCGGCAAGATCGTCGAGAGCAGCGCCAAGGTGCTGGCGCGCGTCGGCATCGGTGTCGCCGTCAAGCAAAGCGCACCGGTGCCCGACATTTCCAGCGTCGAGGCCTTCAAGAAGACGCTGCTGGCGGCCCGCGCCATCGCCTACACCGATCCGGCGTCGGGCGGCACGGCCGGCACCTATCTCGCCAATCTGTTCGACAAGATGGGCATCGCCGCCGCGCTGAAACCCAAGACCGTCCTGGTGAAGGGCGGGTACTCGGCCGAGAAGATCGTGAGCGGCGAGGCCGAGATCGCCCTGCAGCCGACGAGCGAGCTTCTGGCCGTGCCGGGCACGATGCTGGTCGGACCCATCCCGCTCGAGGTCCAGCACTACATCGCCTATTCGGGCGGCGTCTCCGCCGCTTCGCGCAATCCCGCCGCCGCCGACGCACTGCTGCTGGCGCTGGCCGACCCCTCCAATCTGCCGCTGCTCAAGAGGAAGGGCATGACCGAGCCCTGAGTGGACCATTCCGTGGCACACCTCGTTGTGCCACGACGTGTCCAGCGAACTGTGCCACGAACCGGCCTCAAGGCCTTGATCCGACGGCGCAATCGCCCCCTGACGAACTGTGCCACCAAGCCCCGCCCCTCGCCGAGATAAGTGTCCAAAAAAATCGCTGAGTGGACCACTCGTGGACCACGAAAAACGCCCGGAGGCAGAGCCTTCGGGCGTTGTGCTGGCAATGCTGCAAGAACATCGCCATGCTAGCAGAAAATATACGCCGAACCTGCTGAAACTGCAAGTTTAATTTTGCTACATCTTCATACCGGACCAGATCGATGTCCGCACTTTCCGACGGCAGTCCGGTTGCCAGCGCATCGCCCTGCTTGAAGGCGATATTACTCCGTCCGCGATTCCTCTCGGTCGCCGTCCGCACCATCCCGGCCGAAAAGTCGACGCCCGTGACCTCCACCGCGCCGAGATCCGCCCACGCAGCGCTATAGAGGCCGCCGCCACAGCCGATGTCGGCCACGCGCTTGGCCGCCGGGTCGACCAGCGACCGGACGAGGGCGGCCCAATCGGGCTGCACCTCCCTGCCGGCATAGCTGTAGCGATTCGCAGGCGCGTGAAAGTCGATGTTCATGACCAACCTCCGCCCAAGGAACCACGCTTCTTCCGGGTCGAGGCCTTTGTCGGGCGCTCCCATACGACTCCGGGATAGCCTTTCAGCGGCACCAGCGGCTCGCCGAGATATGTCCAGTCCTGCAGCTGGTCTATCGCGATATGATAGCGGGGTTCGCGGCCCGTGCGGCTCGTGAACAGCGCGCGCGGGACATTGACCATGTGCGCCGACCGCGCGCGTTCATAGGCGAGCGGCGTCCCGCAGCGGGCGCAGAAACTCCTCGTCGTCCCGGTGGCCTCGTCGCGAAAGCGCGTGATCTCGTCCGCGCCTCTGGTGACGCGAAAGCGCTTGCGCCAGCTACCGACATAGGTCGCATAGGCAGCGCCATGGGCCCGCCGGGTCGCGCTGGAATGATCGTGCCAGGCCCATCGCGCCGGGGTCCCGATCTCGATTTCCACCGCGCCGCAAAGACACTGGCCCACGGCCGATGCTTCGGAATCTGGGCGGGGTTTCGCCGCACTTGTCGCCTTCCTCACGTTGGACCTCACCTGCAGAGCTTTCGTCCATGCATTGACGGATCTAAGAGGACTCACCTCAATCAGCCGGCCGGCGGCTTGTTCACCGCCAGTTGCGCCTCGAAGGCACGCTTGTAGGCGGGCCGCGCTTCGCCGCGGGCGACATAGGCGGAGAGGTTGGGATATTCGTCCAGCAAACCCGACGCTCTCAACCTCAGCAGCACCGACACCATCATCAGGTCGCCGGCGCTGAATGCACCATCGAGCCAGTCGGCATCGCCAAGGCGACGGGAAAGCTGGCCCAACCGGTCACGGACGCGATCCTTGACGAGAGGCATGCGTTGCGCGGACCAGGACTTGTCGCCCTCGAAGATCACGGCGGTCTGGAGTTCGAGGATCGGCGGCTCCACCGTATTAAGCGCGGCGAACATCCAGGTGATCGCGCGCGCCCGGGCATTCGCCTCTGCCGGCAGCAGCCCCGCATGGCGCTCTGCGATATGGAACACGATCGCCCCCGTCTCGTATACGCCGAGGTCGCCTTCTTCGTAGGTCGGGATCTGCCCGAAAGGATGAAGCGCCAGATGCGCGGGTTCCTTCATCGCCCTGAACGAAACAAGACGAACCTCATACTGTTGGCCCACTTCTTCCAGCGCCCAGCGAACGCGCGTGTCACGCGCCAGTCCCTTGCCGCCATCGGGTGACCGTTCAAAGGCGGTGATGGTGATGGTCATCGTGAGACTCCTAGCGCCGGTCGCCGGCGACATACCGCACTCTAGTGGCCGGCCTTCAGTTCCTTGAGCGCATCGGTCCAGGCGCCGACCGTGTGGTCGATATCGGCCCGGGTGTGGGCGAGGCTCACATAATACTTGCTCTCGCCTTTCATGATGCCGCGTGCGCGCAGAAGCTGGTTGAAGCGTTTCAGGATCGCGGCGTCGGCCTTCAGGGTGTCGCGATAGTCCTTGATCGGCTGGTCGGTGAAGAGGATGTCGAACAGCGGCGGCTCGCCGATCACCTGCGCCTTGAAGCCCGAACGATTCAGAAGCTCCTGCAGCGTGCCCATCAGCTCGCGACCGGTGGCGAAGACCTTCTCGTAGGTGCCGGGTTGCTTCAACACATCGAGCGTCGCGAGACCGGCAACGGAGGCCACCGGATTGCCCGAGAGCGTGCCGACCTGGAAGATGAAATCCTCATCGCTCATCGTGAGCCGGTCGAAGTGCGCCATGATGTCGGCGCGCCCGGCGATGGCGGCAAGCGCGAAGCCGCCGCCCACGATCTTGCCCAGGGTGCAGAGATCGGGCGTCACGCCGTAGTATTCCTGGGCGCCGCCATAGGCGAAGCGGAAGCCGGTCACGACCTCGTCGAAGATCAGGGGAATGCCGTGCTCGGCCGTCACCTCGCGCAGCGCCTGGAGGAAGCCCGGCTTGGGCGGGATCAGGCGCTGGAACGGCTCGACGATGACGCCCGCCAGCTCGTCCTTCTGCTCCTCGATCAGGCTTCGCACCATGTCGATGTCGTTGAAGGCCGCGACCACCATTTCGTCCACGACGGATTTCGGAATGCCAGCCGAGTCGACGGAGCCGCGCGGGAAATTGCCGGGGTTCTTCGGTGCCAGCGAGACCAGCGCATAGTCGCTCATGCCGTGATAGCCGCCCTCGAACTTCAGGATCTTGTCACGCTTGCGGAAGGCGCGCGCCGCCCGCATCGCATAGAGATCGGCCTCGGTGCCGGAGCAGACGAAGCGCACCTGGTCGGCACAGGGCACGGCCTCGACGATCGCGTTTGCGAGCGCAATACCGTGGCGGTTGTTGCCGAAGAAGGTGGTGCCGAACGGCACCTGGGCCTGGACCGCCGCCGTCACTTCGGGGTGCGCGTGGCCCACGAACATCGGCCCGGAACCCAGCAGGAAGTCGACATATTCCTTACCGGCCTCGTCCCAGATCCGGCCACCTTTCCCTTCCTTCAGGATCACCTCGGCCGGCATGTTGCCGAAGCTGCCGCCCGGCAGCACACGCTTGGCGGTTTCGACGAGATCGTTGGTGGGATCGACGGGGGTCTGGATGTTCATGATGACCTCATGCTTGGAAATCGACTCGGGGCTGGGAGCGCGGCACTCCAGTGCCGCTCTTCTCGTCGTTCAGAAGACATGAGCGCCACTGGAGTGGCGCGGTCCCAGCGATGAGTACTATTCGATCGGCACGAAGATCGAATGACGCAGCTTGCCCTCGATGGCTTTCGAGCAGTGGCCCTTGCCGTGCGTGTCCTCGACCAGGATGACTTCGCCGGCGCCGATGATGCGGGTCTCGCCGTCGCTCGCCTGGATCGAGACGCCGGCATCGAGGTTGATGATGTATTGCCGGCGTGGTGCCGGGTGCCATTCGTAGTCATAGGTACCCGGCGTCTCGCGGAAGATGATTCCGGTCGCGGGCAGCACCGCCGAGGTCTTGCCGCCGCGGCCTTCGTTCTTCCATTCGACTTCGATGTCACGGAAGTGAGTTTCGCCCTTTGCGTCGACATATAGGTTATGGATGCGCATGAATTTTTCTCCCGCTTGCCGTTTCCGGCATGGAGCTTAGAACGAAAGCATGCTCAGGAAACCCATCGAGGCCGCCCTTTTCGACATGGACGGTCTGCTGCTCGACACAGAGGCGCTCTACATCCAGGCCATGCAGGCGGCGGCACGGACGCTCAAGCGCGATATGCCGCTCGCCTTCTGCCATTCGATGGTCGGCATTCCCGGCAGGGAATGCAACCTGATGATCGAGGAATTCTACGGCGCGGGCTTCAGCATCGACGAGTTCCGCGGCCATTTCTCTGCCCGCATCCGGGAACTGCTCGACGAGCGCATTCCGGTGAAGCCCGGCGCGATCGAGCTGCTGGATTTCCTGGAAGCGCGAGGCGTGCCCCGCGCGGTCGCGACCTCTGCGGGGCGCCAGACGGCGGAACATCATCTCGCCCGCGCCGGGCTTCTCGGCCGCTTCCAGGCGCTGGCGACGCGTGACGACGTCGCCCACGCCAAGCCCGCACCCGACGTCTATCTCGAGGCGGCCCGGCGCCTGGGCGTCGCACCGCAGCGCTGCGTCGCCTTCGAAGATTCCAATGTCGGCTTCACCGCCGCCCACGCCGCCGGCACCATGGCCTTTTTCGTGCCCGACATCGTGGCGCCGCACCCCGAGGTCCGCGGCAAGTGCGTGCGCGTGCTGGACGACCTGCACGAGGCGAAGCGGCTGCTCGAAGCAGCACTTTAAGAAAAGGATCGGAGCAATCGCATGGAAATGGTTCGGCATAACCCCTCGACGGGCATCTATCCGGCGACGCCCGACTATGTGCACGCGCTCGAGGTGCGCAATCCGACCCGGTTGCTCTACGTCAGCGGCACGATGGGCCTCGACGAGCGGGGCATCGCGGGAAAGACCCTTCCCGATCAGCTCACGCTGATCTGGTCCAACATCCGGACCATCCTGGCCAGCGCCGATATGTCGGTCGACAACATCGCCCGCGTCACCAGCTACCTGCGCGATCCGTCATACGCCGAGGAAAACCAGAACGCGCGCGTCGCAGCCCTCAAGGGTCGGGTCATCCCGACAACCACCATCGTCGCCCAGACGCTGGTTGCCGACTGGCTTGTCGAGACCGAGATTGTCGCTGTCGGCTGAGTCAGCCGGTCGGGCGTGATCCGCCCTAAAATTTCTCGACCCACGGCCTGACCTCGACCTCCCAGCTCCAGGCGCTGCGGTGCTGCTGCAGCGTGGCCCAGTAGGTCTCGGCGATGGCGTCGGGATCGAGCAGGCTGTCGGGCGCATCGGCCGGCACCGGCCGCTGGGCGCTCCTGATGCCGCCGTCGATCACGAAATGCGCGACATGGATGCCCTTGGGTGAAAGCTCGCGCGCCATCGACTGTGCGAGGCCGCGCAAGGCGAACTTGCCCATGGCGAAGGTAGCCGAGAGCGCAAAACCTTTCACACCCGCAGTGGCGCCCGAGAGCAGGATTGCGCCATGGTTTTTAGGCAGCATCCGCTTCGCCGCCTGCTGGGAGACCAGGAAGGCGCCGAAGGCACTGATCTCGATGGCGCGCTTGACGTCGTCGGGGGCGAGATCGACCAGCGCGCCCCGCACCCGGTTGCTCGCGTTGTAAACGACGACTTCGGGCGTCCGACCCTTGGCGTCGAGCGCCTCGAACAGAGCGGCAACCTCGTTCGGATCGGCGGCGTTGCAGGCATGAACTTCGGCGCTTGTCTCTTTCGCAAGTGCAGCAAGCTTGGCCGTCTGCCGAGCGGCCAGCGTGACGGTGAGGCCGTTGTGCGCGAACAACCGGGCCAGCGAGGCGCTGAGCCCCGGGCCGGTCCCGACGATCAGCGCAGAGCGGTATTTCGGTCTTTCCATGGGGTCCCCTCGTTGCCCGGGATTCCACGCGGGTATACGCTGATTGGCAATAGGGAAGGAAACAACCATGGACCAGGCCCAGCCTGTCGGCCGCATCGACGTCATCTCCGACGCGATCTGCCCCTGGTGTTACATCGGCAAGCGCCAGCTCGAGCGCGCGCTCACCCTCCTCGCCAGCAAGCACTGCGCCGTCACCGTCGCCTGGCATCCCTTCCAGCTCAATCCCGAGATGCCGGCCGAGGGCGTCGAGCGCAAACAATATCGCGTCGCCAAATTCGGCAGCCTCGAACGCTCACAGCAGCTCGACCAGCGCATTACCGAGACCGCGGCCACCGTCGGCCTCGAATTCCATCTCGACCGGATCACGCGCACGCCCAACACCGTGAACGCCCATCGCCTGATCCGCCTGGCCGGAAAGAAGGGCGTGCAGGACGCCGTCGTCGAGGCGCTGTTCGAGGGCTATTTCTGCGACGGCGCCGACATCGGCGATCGCCAAATCCTGGCCACCATCGGCGCCGAGGGCGGCCTCGACCGCGACGAGGTGCTGGCGATGCTGGCCGGCGACGAAGGCCAGAAGGAAGTGCTGGCCGGCGACCAGATGGCGCGCAACGCCGGCATCCAGGGCGTGCCGAGCTTCGCCCTGCAGGGCCACGTCCTGTTCTCCGGCGCCGTGCCGGCCGAGGAGATGGCGCAGGCCTTCACCCGCGCCTGGGAAATCCTGAAGAACCGCGCCGCCTGAATGTAATTCTTCCCCCTCCCCTTCGCGGATTCCGCGAAGGGGAGGTGTCACCGTCTTACGGTGACGGAGGGGTCATAAGCCACGTGTTGAGGCCTATGACCCCTCCGCCCCCGACTACGGGGGCACCTCCCCAGCGAAACGCTGGGGAGGAGGATCGATCTCAGTTCGCGCCGCGCCCCGCGCTCATGGTGGGCGACGACAGCGGCCCCTTTACCGTCATGACGTAATCCGCCGGGCCGCGCTTTCCGGTGTCGATGCCGATCGTGGTGTCGGTGGTCGCCGTCGTCAGGCTGTTGTGGCTGGTGATGAGCGCCACCGCGTTCTGGCCCTGCACCGTATGGTTCTGCAGGCTGAGCATGCCGCCGGCGAGGCGAAGCTCGCCCGTGACGGTGCTCTGGTGGTTGATGAAACCCGCCAGCACCGCCTGGTTGAATCCCATCTCGCTGCTGAAGATGCTGGCGACGCCAACGGCGAAGGAGGCGAAGGAGAGCGAGCCCTTGGTGACCGAGGGGTAGAGATAGCCGCTCACCTGTCCGCGCCCGACGAGCGAATCGCGGATCGCCCCGGGTGAGTCGCCGCTGCCCCGGAGCTCGATATTCATGACGCTGATCTTGCCATCGACCGCCACGCCCAGGTTGTCGTTGCCGAAGGTGTTGGTGCCGGCCGTGCCACGCATCATCTCGCCAAGATAGATCCCCTGCAGGCTGCCATGAAGATCGACCGCGAGCGTCTGCTTGGACGCATCGACCGTGCCGGCAAAGTCGACGGCGCCGCCGTAGAACTGCCCCGTGAGCTTGGCGATCTTGAAGACGCCGTTCCTGAGCGTCGCCGACAGATCGGCATAGGTCACCTGGACCGAGCTGACCGCGATGGCGCTGGTGAAGAGCGTCAGGGTGGCGTCGAAGGCACGCAAGGCCGACAGGTCGATGGCCTTGGCGGTGGTTGCGCGCGAGACGGGGGCCGGTGCCGGACCTGGCGCCTGACCTGATGCCGGCGCTCGCGACGCCGCCGCTGCCGCGGGGCCGGGTGCGGCCTGGGGCGCGCCGTCGGCGGCGACGCCGAGCCATTTGTCGAAGTCGAGCGTGCCCGGAATTTTCAGGTTCGCCGTGATGTTGGGCCGGGCACCCAACGTCGCGTCGATCTTGCCCGCCATCGCCGTCGCCAGCGCCCGCAGATCGCCCTCGAAAGTCGCGCGATCGGCATTGCCCTTGAAACTGCCGGCGGCGGAGATCGCCCCGACACCCGTCTGGTTTCGGCCGGTTGCGACCGACGCCAGCCGGCTCGCGTCCGCCGCCTTGATGTCGAATGTCGCGAAGTCGAAGCGGAATTTCTCACCCAGCACCAGGTTGCCGGTGGCATGTGCGGTGGCGCCCAGCAGGGTGACGGCGACGTTACGCAACGCGAGTGCGTCCAGCGTTCCGGCCACGCCGCCGCTGGCCGACGCCGCGCCGATCTTGCCGTTGAGGAACTTCGGCAGCGCGGCGTAGTCGAGCAGGCGATCGACGTCCGGCGCCGTGATGTTGAAGGCGACGTCGAAGTGCGGGGCGGTGCCGAAGTCGCTGACTTGTCCGCGCAGATCGCCCTTGGCGCCCAGCAGGTCGGCGGCCTTGAGTCCGTTCAGCTTGAGAAGCCGGCCCTGCATGGTCAGGTCGGCCTCGACGCCCTTCACGGGCTGGCCGCGGTAGACGAGGCTGGCGATCTTGGCTTTCAGCCCGAAGATCGGCGCCGCCGGATCGGCGGTGGTGTTGACGGGAGCATTGGCGGCCGCAGGCGTCGCCGCGACAGCCGGCGCGACGGGCAGCACCGCCGCCTGTCCCGTCGCCGGTTCGGGCAGGTAGCCATCGAGATCGAAGCGATCGATTTGAACCTGCGCCACCGTCGTGATCGGCACGCCGAGCGTGAGCGTGGCGCTGCCGGTTGCCGCGACGCCATCGAGGGCGAAGGTGGCTTCGCTCACCTGGACCTTGTCGGCCGCCGACGCGATCTTGCCATGGCCGCTCAGCGTCTGAAGCCGGCCCGCCGGCACGCCCGACGTGTCGATCTCGAGCCACTTCAGCGTCTCGCGAAGTCTCAGACCATTCAGGTTGAACTCGCCGCCGGCGGCGGGCTTGGCGGGATCGCCGGTCGCCGCCGTGGTCGCCCGCAGCGTCATGTCGCCTGGCAGCACCGCCTGCAGGCGCGGCAGCGAGATCACCCCCTTGCGGACGTCGACGGCCAGAGAGACGTCGCGAATCGCGCCCTTGCGGTAGATGAGTTCAGCGATATCGATCGCCACCGACACGCCGAGCTCCGGCGGGAACGGCGAGAAGGTTGCGGGTGCCGGCGGCGTGGCGGCGACCTTGGGGGTGGGTGCCTTGGGGGCAGGTGCCTTGGGGGCGGACGCGGCCGGCGCGGGCTTTGGCGGCGCGACCGGATCAGGCTGGGCAAGCAGGCTCATCCACTTGTCGATATCGACCTTGGCCAGCGCCACGTGGCCGTCGAGCAGCAGCGCGGGCTTGTTCGACAGGGCTAGCGAGCCCGTGGCGATCTCCTGCCCGATCGTCATCTTGAAGTCGCTGATCGCCACCCGCTCCGGCGACACCTCGACACCGCCGTCGAACGCGAACCGGCCGACGATGGAGGAATCGAAGGCAGGTTTCGCCTGTCCGGAGACGGTGACGAGAGCGGCGATGAAGTCGGTCAACAGTCCGGTGGCCACCGAAAGATGGCCGTCGATCCGCCCGGTCGGACCGAAGCCGGACCAGCGGCCGACGAAGTCCAGCTTGCCGCTGGCGACCTCCAGCGCCGCCGCGACATCGCTGCCCTTGTCGGTGCGCGGACCGACCTTGAGGTCGAGCGTCAGGGGAACGCCGTTCACGGTCGCCGTGCCGACTATGGTGAACGGCCCGTCGAACGACCCTACCGAAGCCTGCGCGCGGACCTGCTCGGCGATGGTCGTCTTGCCGGTGCGGGGATCGGTGTAGCTCAGCGTGCCGCGGATGATCCGGAGCCGCCCGATCGCGAGATGAAAGCCGGTGGCCGGCGTGCCCGCCGGCTGGGCGGCACCGGCGCCCGGCGTGAACTCCCAGTTGGGTTTTCCGTCGGCGTCAGCTTCGAGCACGATGCTCGGGCGAAAGAGGACCAGCGTGCCGACTTCGATCCGTCCCTGCAGCAGAGCCAGCAGCGAGGGCCTCACCACCACCCGCCGCACATCGAGCATCTGTGCGCCCTTGGTGCCGACGGCATTGGCGAAGTGAACCTGGCGGGCGGAAATGCCGGGCACCGGATACATCGAGAGTTCGATCGGCCCGTCGATCACCAGCTCGCGCCCCGTGGCGTCCTTGACGGCCGCGATCATCGCCGGCTTGAAGGCCTGCATGTCGATCAGGTAGGGCGCCGCGCTCCAGGCAAGGACCAGCGTGCCGGCCACCGCGACGGTCCACATCATCCACTTTCGAAAACGCAGGGCCATGGCCTCAATCAACGCGCGAAGGCGCTCAGGGTTCACTGAGGACGCCGCTTGTTCGCGTGGATTTTACCACCTTTGCGCGCCAACCTTGAACCCGGAAAGCCTGCTATCCTGCCAGCCGATAAAGGCGATGAGGGATCGGAAGATGGGCGACATTGCGTTTGGCTTCCAGGCGGCGCCGGCCAGCGACGTGCACAAGTCCGACCAGGCGCTCTACCGCGAGGTCATGGACGACTGCGCGCTCGGCCAGAAGCTCGGCTTCGACGCGGCCTGGCTGCTGGAACACCATTTCAGCGACTATTATCCGACGCCGAGCCCGCTGCTCTTCATGGCGCACATCGCGGCGGCCTTTCCCGACCTCTCGCTCGGCACCTCGGTGCTGGTCCTGCCCTGGTACCACCCGCTGCGGCTGGCCGAGGAAGTCGCCATGCTGAACAGCATGACGCGCGGCACGCTGCATCTCGGCATCGGCCGCGGCACCGCCAGGATGGAGTACGACGCCTACAACGTCGACATGAACGAGGCCCGCGCCCGCTTCGCCGAATGCTACCGCATCGTCGAGAAGGGGTTGGCGGGCGAACCCTTCACCCACGACGGACAATTCTGGAAGATCGCGCAGCCGATCCGCATCCGGCCCGAGCCGGTGCCGAAGAAGGTGCGCTTCTACGGCGCCATTGGCAGCCCGGCCAGCGCCGAGGTGATGGGCGATCTCGGCGTGGCGCCGATCTGCCTCTCGACCTTCCCGGACAAGCTGCTGGCCAGGATCCTCGAGCGCTGGCGGGCGCGGGCCGGCGCCGCGGCGCGGGACGCGATCCTGCCGATCTCGGTCAAGCTGTTCATCGCCGACACCGACGAGGAAGCGCGCGAACTGGGCCGCCGCCACTATCCGCCCTACTTCGACCTGCAGTGCACGCACTACGAGTCCGATGCCAACCCGTGGGCCGACATTCCGGAGTATCAGGATTTCAGCCGCATGTTCGCCAACCTGCGCAAGCTCACCGATCCGGCGGAGCTGGGCCCCTTCATGGACTCCAACCTGGTCGGCAGCCCCGAGACGATCTGCCGGCGCATCGACCAGCTGGCCGCTCTCGGCTTCAATTATTTCATGGTGTCGTGCGCCACCCCCGGCACACCGATCGGGCTGCGCCAACGCATGATGACCCGCTTCGCCGAGGAAGTCTGCCCGCGCTATTCCTCCACCATGCGAAGGACCCGGGCGGCCTGAGCTGCATACCGTATCGTTTGTTTCTTCAGTGACTCTGATACCTCAATGCGACCTACAACCCACGAGAAATTGGGTGTGCACGAATGAAACTATCGACACCCACCAGGCGTTGTAAACTTTGCTGACGACTCGCGGAGCCAGCCGTGGGGTCGATGTAAGGGTAAGGATATGCGTTCGAGGGACCTGATCGGCTGCGTGCTCGCCGCGATGCTGTGCTCGAGCGGGACTGCTCTCGCGCAGAAGAGCGGCGGCGTGCTTCGCATGTTCCATCACGACAATCCGCCGAGCACCTCGATTCACGAGGAAATGACACCCTCGACCGTCGTGCCCCTCATGCCGGTGTTCAACAACCTTGTCCTGTTCGATCAGGCGAAGGCCCAGAACAGCGAGCAGTCGATCGTCCCCGACCTCGCCGAATCATGGAGCTGGAGCGACGACGGGACCGAACTCACCTTCAAGTTGCGCAAGGACGTACGGTGGCACGACGGCCGGCCCTTCACGGCCAACGACGTGGAATGCACCTTCAATCTTCTGACCAGCCGCGGTCGTGACAAGCTGCGCCGCAACCCGCGAGCTGCGTGGTACCGCAACATCAACTACGTTCACAGCAGCGACAGCCACGAAGTCACGATCTACCTCAATCGGCCGCAGCCGTCGCTTCTGTCGCTGCTCGCCTCGGGCTTGTCACCGATCTATCCCTGCCATGTCACGCCCAACCAGATGACAACGCGGCCGATCGGAACGGGCCCGTTCAAGTTCGACTCGTTCGTGCCGTACGAACGGATCAAGCTGGTACGCAACCCGGACTACTGGAAGCCGGACCGGCCCTATCTCGACGGCATCGAATTCACCATCGTCACCAGCGCCCAGACGGCGCTGCTGAGTTTCATCGCCGGCCGCTTCGACATGACCTTCCCCTGGGAGGTGACGGTTGCGCAACTCCCGCAGACGCGACGGTCGAAGGTGGTGTGCGAGACCACGTCGATGAACAACAGCACCAACCTTCTGGTCAATCGCAACGCCGCCCCCTTCGACAATCCCGACATCCGCCGGGCGCTTACGCTGGCGCTCGACCGCAAGGCCTTCATTGCCGTCCTCGCCGAAGGCGAGGGGGAGGTCGGCGGCAGCCTCCAGCCGCAGGGCGACGGGCTGTGGGGGATGCCGCCGGAGAAGCTGGCGGCCATCAACGGCTACGGACCCGACGTCGAGCAGAACCGCGAGGAGGCTCGCGCCCTCATGGCCAAGGCGGGCTACAGCCGGGACAAGCGGATGGCGATGAAGGTCGCGACGCAGGGCGTCTCGCTCTATAAGAATCCGGCGCAGATGCTGATCGACCAGCTCAGGGAAATTCACATCCAGGCGACGCTCGACGTCGTCGAGACCTCGCACTGGTTCACCCGGCTCAATCGCCGGGACTACTCGCTTGCCGTCAACAGCACGGGCAACGGCGTCGACGACCCCGACCAGGCGTTCTACGAGAACTTCTCCTGCCGCTCGGAGCGCAACTACAACGGCTACTGCAACCCCGAGATCGAACGGCTGTTCGATATCCAGTCGGCCGAACCCGACTTCGAGAAGCGCCGCGAGCTGGTCTGGGACATCGACGCGAGGCTGCTGGCCGACGGCGCGCGGCCGCCGATCATGTGGAACCGCGCCGCGACCTGCTGGCAGCCCTACGTCAAGGGCTACGTCGCCCCCGTCAACAGCACGTACAACGGCTTTCGCCTCGAGGACGTCTGGCTCGACAAGCCCTGAGGCGGCGCTTCAACTGGCGCGTGATGCCCGGCGCAGTTTCTGGATCGTCTCGTCGAGCGTCGACAGGAAGCGCGAGCGGTCGCGCGGGCTCATCGGCTTGGGGCCGCCCGTCGTCTCGCCCATGGCGCGCAGGTTCGACATCAACTCGCGACTGGCCATCGCCATGCCGATCGACGAGGTGGTGAAGGCCACGCCCGTCGAGCCGATCGCCGACGCGCCCTTCTTCAGGCTGCGGTCGGCCAGGGGAATATCCGAGGTGATCACGATGTCCCGAGGCCCGACGCGCTCGGCGATCCAGTCGTCCGCGGCGTCGAAGCCGTCGCTTACCACCACGCGCTCGATGCGCGGGTCGCGCGGCACGTTGATGTAGGAATTGCTCACCACATAGACTTTCAGTCCATAGCGCTCGGCGACGCGGTAGATCTCTGCCTTGACCGGACAGGCATCGGCGTCGATGTAGAGGGAGATTGTCACCGGGCAAGCGTCCCCTGCTTCGGTTGGGATAACAAGATGAAACGGCAGGACGACAAGACATCCGGATTGAAGCTCGCGGTTCGCGACGCGGGGGCGACCAAGCTCCGCATCCTGGCGGCGGCGCGGATCGAGTTCGCCGACCATGGCTACATGGGCGCGCGCGTCGATCGCATTGCCCGCACCGCGCAAGCCAACAAGCGGCTGCTCTACTACTATATCGGCAACAAGGAGGCGCTCTATCTCGCCACGCTCGAGCGCGCCTATGCCGACATCCGAACGGCCGAGCGCGAGCTCAGACTCGAGGAGCTCGAGCCGCTGGCCGCGATCGAGCGGCTGGTCCGCTTCACCTGGGCCTACTTCAACGCCAATCCGAGCTTCGTGGCGCTGCTCAACACCGAGAACCTGCACCGCGCGCGGCACCTCAAGAAGTCGCAGCAGATTCCCGACATGAACTCCGCTGTCGTGGCCACGGTCGGGCGGATCCTCAGGAAGGGCGCCCGGCAGGGCGTGACGCGTGCCGGCATCGATCCCCTGCAGCTCTACATCTCGATCGCCTCGCTCTGCTTCTTCTATGTCTCCAATATCCACACGCTGACGGTGGTGTTCGCGCGCGATCTAAAAGCCCGCAAGGCCCTCGACGAGCGGATCGAACACGTGGTCGGCATGGTGCTGCGGGCGATCGCCGCAGCCCCGACGCGGAAATCCTGACTCCGGCTTGACAAGCCGGGTGGCCTATAGGAGCTATTAACCATCTGGTTACTTGGGGCGCGAAGACCCCATCGAGGACATGACTCATGACGACACGCACCCTCGGCCTCATCATGAACGGCGTCAGCGGACGCATGGGCGTCAATCAGCACCTGATCCGTTCGGTCGCGGCGATCCGCGCCCAGGGCGGCGTGCTGATGTCCGACGGCTCGCGGGTCCAGCTCGACCCGGTGCTGGTCAGCCGCAGCGCCGATAAGGTGAAGGCGCTTGCCGAGCAGCATGGGGGCTTACGCTGGAGCACCGACGTCGACGCCGAGATCGCAAGCGCCAAGAACCATATCTTCTTCGACACGGCGACGACGCAGATGCGCCCGACCCTGCTGGAAAAAGCGATCAACGCCGGCAAGCACATCTATTGCGAGAAGCCGATTGCCACCAACCTCGCCGAGGCGCTGAAGATCTGCCGGCTGGCCAAGCAGAAGGGCGTCAAGAACGGCACGGTGCAGGACAAGTTGTTCCTGCCCGGCCTGCAGAAAATCAAGATGTTGCGCGATTCCGGCTTCTTCGGCCGCATCTTCTCGGTGCGCGGCGAGTTCGGCTACTGGGTGTTCGAGGGCGACTGGCAGGCAGCCCAGCGGCCGTCGTGGAACTACCGCACCGAGGACGGCGGCGGCATCGTGCTCGACATGGTCTGCCACTGGCGCTACGTGCTCGACAATCTCTTCGGCAAGGTCCAGTCGGTGTCTTGTATCGCGGCAACCCACATTCCCGAGCGGGTCGACGAGGCCGGCAAGCGCTACGCCGCGACCGCCGACGATGCCGCCTACGCGAGCTTCCAGCTCGAGGGCGGCGTGATCGCCCACATCAACATGAGCTGGGCTGTGCGCGTCTATCGCGACGATCTCGTCACCTTCCAGGTCGACGGCACCTTGGGCTCCGCCGTAGCCGGCCTCAGCGACTGCATGATCCAGCCGCGCACGGCCACCCCGCGGCCGGTGTGGAACCCCGACCAGAAGCAGACCATCGATTTCTACGATAGCTGGCAGAAGGTGCCCGACAATGTCGTCTACGATAACGGCTTCAAGGCCGAGTGGGAGATGTTCATCCGCCACGTCGTCGAGGACGCCCCCTTCCCGCATACGCTGGTCGAGGGTGCCAAGGGCGTGCAGCTCGTCGAATGTGCGCATCAGAGCTGGAAGGAACGGCGTTGGGTCGATGTTCCGGAGTTGAAAGTCTGAGGCTCGAATCCTGAGGAGATTGCCATGTCGATCATCCTGCCCCTGCCCGCGCTGGGCGGCCACCTTTCGCCCTATACCCTGTCGACGGCGGCGCATTTTCCCGACCGCGTGACGCGGCCGCTCAACCGCGTGGCCCTGGCGGCCGCCCACGTGGTGGCCGATCCCCATGCCGACATCGATCCCTGGCTGCAGGCCTCGCCCGACTGGGACCGCACCATCGCCTACCGCGAATATCTTTGGGATCTCGGTCTCGGCGTCGCCGAAGCCATGGACACCGCCCAGCGCGGCATGGGCCTCGACTGGAAGATGGCGCTGGAACTGATCAAACGCACGGTCGCGGCAGCGCGCGGACGGACCGGCGCTGTCGTCTTCTCCGGCGCCGGCACCGATCATCTCGACCTCGGCGCCGTACGCTCGGTCGACGAGGTCATCCGCGCCTACGAGGAGCAGATCGCGGCCATCGAGGCGGTCGGCGGCCGCATCATCCTGATGGCGTCGCGCGCCCTGGTGCGGGTCGCGAAATCGCCCGACGACTATGCCCGCGTCTACGACCGCGTGCTGGGCCAGGTGCGCGAGCCGGTGATCATCCACTGGCTGGGCGACATGTTCGATCCCGCGCTGGCCGGCTACTGGGGTGCGGCCGACTTCGCCCCGGCGATGGAAACGGCGCTGGACGTCATCAACCGGTCGGCCGCCAAGATCGACGGCGTAAAGATCTCCCTCCTCGACAAGGACAAGGAGATCACCATGCGCCGCCGGCTCGACAAGCGCGTGAAAATGTATACCGGCGACGACTTCAACTATGCCGAACTGATCGCCGGCGACGACCAGGGCTATTCGCACGCCCTGCTCGGCATCTTCGATGCCATCGCGCCCGCCGCCACGGCCGCCCTGTCAGCGCTGGCCGGCAACGACCTCGAAAAGTTCCATGCCATCTTCGCGCCGACGGTGCCGCTGTCGCGGCATATCTTCCGCAGCCCCACGCAGTTCTACAAGACCGGCGTGGTGTTCATGGCCTATCTCAACGGCCACCAGGACCATTTCACCATGGTCGGCGGCCAGGAAAGCGCGCGCTCGACGCTCCATCTCGCCGAGCTGTTCCGGCTGGCCGACAAGGCGGGGCTGTTCCGCGATCCCGAACAGGCGGCGGCGCGCATGAAGGCCGTCCTCGCCGTGCGCGGCATCGCGACCTGACCGCGATGCGCGATTTCAGCGACGGTCCGCGCCATCTCTCGGTCAATACCGCAACTGTCCGGCGCCAGGGCGATCTTTTAGCCATCGTCGAGGCCTGTGCCCGCCACGGCATCCCGGCGATCAGCCCGTGGCGCGACCAGGTGGCGAGCGTCGGACTCGACCGCGCCGTCCGCCTGGTCAAGGACGCCGGCCTGAAACTTTCCGGCTATTGCCGCGGTGGGCTGTTCCCCGCGTCGGGCGAGCATCGCAGCGCCGCACGCGACGACAACCGGCTCGCGGTCGACGAGGCCGCGGCAATGGGTGCGCCCTGCCTGATCCTGGTGGCCGGCGGCCTGCCGCAATATGCGCGCCCCGGCTCGGCGCCTTCGAAGGACCTCGAAATGGCACGCGCGATGATCGAGGACGGCATCGCCGAGCTGCTGACCTATGCCCGCACGGCCAAGCTTCCGCTGGCGATCGAGCCGTTGCATCCGATGTATGCCGCCGACCGTGCCGCGGTGAACACGCTGGCCCAGGCGCTCGACATCGCCGAACGCCTCGATCCCGGCGGCCGCAGCGGTGCACTGGGCGTCGCGATCGACGTCTATCACACGTGGTGGGATCCGGATCTCTATGCCGGCATTGCCCGCGCCGGCCGCGAGCGGCGGCTGCTCGCCTATCACGTCTGCGACTGGCTGGTGCCGACCACCGACCTCTTGAACGACCGCGGCATGATGGGCGACGGCGTGATCGAACTCCGCCGCATCCGCCAGGCCGTCGAAGAGGCGGGCTTCACAGGCTTCTCCGAGGCCGAAATCTTCTCCGAGCGCTGGTGGGCCACGCCGCTCGACACGGTGCTGGCGACCTGCGTCGAGCGGCATCGCACCGTCGTGTGAACGGACGATTTTGCTAGCGGGTCTGCGGCGAGATGATGTTGCCGCGCGCGTCGAGGCGATTGCCCTGGGCGTCGTAGCGGAAGCCAAACTCGTCCTTGAACGCGGCCTCGCGCGGACCGCTGGGGGCCGTCGCTATATCGGCGCTGGCTCCGGCACCGCCGACACTGCCCTTGGCGGTTGCCCCCGCGCTACCCGACGGCCGGTCGCCGGGCTGGCGGACCCAGTCGTTCCGGCCGATGAAAGGACGGCCGTTCGGGTCGAGCGGCTCGGCCGACGGCGTCTGCTGCGTCATCGGCTGGGACATCGGCTGAGGCTGAGACATCGGCTGAGGCTGGGACATGGGTTGGGCCTGAGCCGCGCCGGCGGTGGCGATCAGCGCGAGTGTCGTCAGCAGCGTGCGTTTCATGACAGACCTCCTGCAAAATCGTGGGTCCGCTCTCAACGCGCCGACCGGCGACGAAGTTGCTAGGCCGAGTCGGCAACTTTCTTGCGTTCGATCATTTTCCGATCCCGTAGAAGGCCGCACAGGTCTCACCCAGGATCAGGTCCTTTTCGCGCGCGGTCAGGAACGGACAATACCGCCTCACGTAGTCGAGCGACTGCTTATAAGTGCAAAACCGCTCCACGTTCGGCATGTCGGAGCCCCACATCAGCCGGTGCGCGCCGAACTGGTTCTTCATGTCCTCGATCAGCGTCTGCGCTTCGGGGTACGGATAGTCCCACACGCCGCCATAGGTGATCGGAAACATCACCTCCAGCATCAGCGGCTCGTGGCGGTAGACGGCCAGCATCTCGTCAGGGAAGTCGTAGCGGCCGTTGCGCGCGAAGAAGGCGACCGGCGGGCTCATCGCCATGTGCACCTGCAAGGCCGGATGGCGCTTGAGCACGCGGCCGAAGGCGGTGATGTGCGCCAAGTAGCCCGCCCTGTCGTAGCTCGGCCCGGAGCTGAGCTCGAGGCAGAGCTTGATTCCCAGGTGCGCGAGCTTGTCCCAGAACGGCTCCATCTCAGGCGCATCGAGCGGCCAGGGGAAGCCGTGCCGGCTGAACGAATCGACGCTGAAATAGAGGCCGCGTAGCCTCAACGCATTGAAAGCATGGTCGACCTCAGCGAGCTGCTCGGGCTTGCCCGCCATCGCATCGTCGACATGCATCAGGCCGGTCATCCGCTCGGGATACTGCCGCTCGGCGAAGGCGTTCATCTCGGTCATCGCCCCGTAGCCGCCGCCCGCCTGCAGGATGCAATGATCGACGCCGGCGTTCATCATCTGGGCCAGCATCAGCTCCGGCGGCGCCACCATCTCCTGCATGCCCGCGGGCATGTACTGGACGCCGTAGTCCTCGCCCTCATGCGTGAACTCGAGCTGGCCGAAACGGCCGACGCGGAAATCGACGTCGGCGAGACCGGTCCATCCCTCGTCTCCCGTCCGGAACAGCGCCTTGGTATCGGCGCGCGCGCCATCACGGAGGCGGAAGGTCGGCGCGACCGTCCGGGTGACGACGCGCTGCAGGTAGCGCTTGTGGACCTCGCGCGTTGGATGTCCGCAGGCACCGATCCAGTGCGTGAAGATGTGGGCGTGGCAGTCGATGATCATTTATGAGAGCACTCCCACCTTCTTCCGCTCGATCAGCTTGAAGTCGATGGCGGCGCCCAGGCCGGGGCCGTTGGGCACGTGCACCATGCCATCGCGGCCGACGACGATGTCGTGCTCCAGCCCGTATTTCTGGGCGGCATCCGGCAGCAGCACCTCGAAGAAGGTCGTGTTCTTCATCGAGGCGATGACATGCAGGTTGGCGACGTTGTTCAACGAATTGCCGCCGTGGTGGACTTCGTAGTTCATGCGGAAGGCCTCGGCGAGATGCGCGGTCTTCACCAGCGTGGTGATGCCGCCCTTCACAGCCACATCACCGCGCAGAAAGTCGGTCGCCTGCAGCATGATCCAGGGCTGGTAGGAATCGAGGCCGGCGATGGGGTACTCGGTGGCGAGGATCGGGATCGAAAGCTGCTGCTTCAGCTTCACGTAATTGTAGATGTCCTGGTCGGCCAGCGGATCCTCATACCAGTAATAATCCATCTCCTCGACGGCACGGCCGACGCGCACCGCCGCCGGATAGTCGTAGCTCCAGGTCGAGTCGAGCATGATGGTGTAGTCGCCGACGGCGCGGCGCACCGCCTCACAGACCTTGATGTCCTGCTTCCATTGTGTTGGCGGATGGATCTTGTAGGCGGCCCAGCCGTTTTCCTTGAAGCGCACCGCCTCCTCGGCATATTCGGTCGGCGACGACAGCACGGCGGAACTGGCATAGGCCGGCACCGATTCGCGATAGGTGCCGAGCAGCCGGTGGATCGGCTGGCCCATCGACTTGCCTAAAAGGTCCCACAGCGCCACGTCGACGGCGCCGATGGCGCGCACGCCGCAGGCGCGCTGCTTCTTCCACAAATCCTGGACGAGAGCTTCGCGATGCAGCGGATTGCGGCCCATCAGCATCGGCTTGAGATGGGTGATGAGCCCCTGCCCGTCGGTCGCCGCCGAATTGGAGGCCGAACCCAGGAAGGCATTCCCCTCGACACCCTCGTCCGTGATGATCCGCAGAAGCCCCAAGGCGCTCGATCCCGAGAAGCGGCTGTGCTGGCCATATTGCGTCGGCGGAATGTCGTCCCAGGCGAAGAGCGTGAGCGTGACGTCGGTGATTTTCATGGTCCTGTCTCCCATACCCGTCGCTCGGCGCCGTACGGGTCGTTCTCGACCCGGCACGCCTCGTCGAAGATCATCGTGGCACGCCCGGCCGTCGAATAGCCCGGCCACGTCGGCAGCCCGGCATGGTCCGGCCGGCCGTGGCGGGCAAAGGCCAGCCAGGCGCGGCTCATCTTGTCAGCCAGCGCCAGCCGCGCGGGGTCGTCGCCGGTGAGCGCGGCGGTCTCGACATTGCCGAACACGAAAGGGATCTCCAGCGTGTGGCAGGAGCGCAGCCGGCCGCCCAGCACCGGCGTCTGCCAGGCGAAGAGATAGACGAACACCGGGGCCGCCTTCTGCGCGAGCTTGCGCTCGGCGATCTGCAGCGACAGCGAGCGGATGCCGAGATCGCTCACGATGGAAATCGCAATCTCGTCGGCGGGCTTCAGCGGCTGCGCCTTGCGATAGGCCGTGATCACCTCGGCGGTGCGCGCACCAAGGTAAGGCTTCAATCCTTCGGGCAGATTTTCGAAAGTGGCGTCCACCACCCATGGCTGATGGCCGATGAACAGCGTCTGCTCGTCCTTGTTGGAGCCGATCATCAGCGGCACGTCGGCCGACACCTGGGGCGCCGCGGGCGCAAAGGGCCCACCGGGAAAGATCTTGCCGTCGATCACGGGATTGAAACCCAGCCGCCGCCGGTCGGCGGTGCTCGCTTGGGAGATGCCCGCCAGCACCGCGCCCTGGGCTTCGAGCAGGCGCGCCGCCGGCAGCTTGCGGAGCTCCCCCGCCTGCTCGGGCTTCAGGCCGAGATGCGCCAGCACCTGGCGCGCGGTGTTGGTGCCGTCGGCGCGCTCGGCCATCTGCACGGCGGGGCCGCTCTGGATGATGGCCTTGTGGAACAGGCCCTTGGCGCCGGGCAGCGCCATCAGCACGCTCACCTTGGCGCCGCCGCCCGACTCGCCGAAGATGGTGACATTGCCGGGGTCGCCGCCGAACGCCGCGATGTTGTCGCGCACCCATTCGAGCGCTGCCACGATGTCCATGACGCCGGCCGTACCGGCGTCGGCAAAGCCATCGGCGATGTCCTCGAGATGGAGGTAGCCCAGCACGCCCAGGCGATGGTTGAAGGACACGACCACGACATCGTCGGCGCGGCAGAGGTTGGCACCATCGGACCATGGCGAGGAGCCCGAGCCAGTGATGAAGGCGCCGCCATGGCACCAGAACAGCACCGGCCGCTTGCCGCCGTTCACGCCCGACGACCAGACGTTGAGATAAAGGCAGTCCTCGTCGAGCTTCTGGCGGCCCGCCAGGGTGAAGATCTTCAACAGGTCCGTGGGCAAGCGGAATACATTTTCGCTCTGCACGGACATGTTGCCGTAGGTCGTCGTCTCGCGGACGCCGGCCCAAGGCGTCACCTTGTGTGGCGGCCGGAAGCGCAGCGGCCCCAACGGCGGTGCCGCATAGGGAATCCCCTTGAAAACGCTGACGCCGCGCTCCGTCCCACCGCGCACTTTTCCAGATGTGGTCTCGACGATGACGTCGGTGGTCATGTGCGTTTCATTCTCCCTTTCGTTCAGTATAAGCTGGCGCAATGAACGACAAAGCAAAAGCCGAATTGGCCCCGACCGGCATTCTGCGTGCCGGCATCAACCTCTCCAACTTCCTGCTGGTCACCGGCCGCAGCGCCGCCGGCGATCCCGAGGGTGTGGCGCCCGACATGGCACGCGCGATCGCGGCCGAGCTGGGCGTGCCGGTCAAATACATGTCCTTCAAGACGCCGGGCGAGCTGGGCGACCAGGTCGGCAACAATATCTGGGACATCGGCCTGATCGGCGCCGAGCCGCAGCGCGCCGAGAAGATCGCCTTCTCCGCCGCCTACGTCGAGATCGAGGCGACCTACATGGTGCCGGCAGGCTCGGCCATCAAATCCATCGCCGAGGTCGACAGGAAGGGCGTGCGCATCGCCGTCTCGGCGCGCAGCGCCTACGACCTCTGGCTGGTGAACAACATCAAGAACGCGACGCTGGTTCAGGTGAGCGGGCTCGATGCCGCCTTTCAGAAATTCATGTCCGACAAGCTCGAGGTATTGGCGGGGCTCCGGCCAGGCCTGCTGAAGGATGTCGAGAAGGCACCGGGCCTGAAGATTCTCGACGGCAAGTTCACTGCCGTGCAGCAGGCGGTGGGCACCGCCAAGCCCAACCTCGCGGGCGCGGCGTTCCTCGCCGCCTTCGTCGAGAAGGCCAAGAAGTCGGGCCTGGTGGCCGAGCTGATCGAGCGCCACAAGGTCAAGGGCCTGTCGGTCGCCCCACCGGCGTAAGACAGGTCTCACGATGACGTGACCAGGCGCCATCGCCTTTTGGTCACCTTTGCGGGCTTCGCTACCCCTCCAAACTGTGACGAGGCCTGATCCTCGCAATGGGGTATTGTTGTCCATGATCGATCGCGCGAACCTGATGTCGCTTGCCACCGCCGTTCCGCCCCATCGCCTGAGCCAGACCGAGGCGGCCGAACGCACGCGGGAGCTGTTCGCCCACCGACTGCCCGACTTCGGCCGCATCGCGCGCATCTTCAAGTCGACGGGGATCGAGTCCCGGTACCTGGTCAAGCCGATCGAATGGTACCTGGAACCGGTCGGCTGGCCCGAGCGCACGGCAGCCTATCTCGAGGGCGCTCAGGATCTTTTCGTTGCCGCCGCCGAGAAGGCGATGGCGGCGGCGGGCTGCCGGGCCTCCGACATCGACACGATCGTCACCATCTCCTCGACCGGCGTCGCCACGCCCAGCCTCGAAGCCCGCGCGTCGAGCCGCCTGGGGTTTCGCAGCGACGTCGAGCGCGTCCCCGTCTTCGGCTTGGGGTGCGCCGGCGGCGTCAGCGGCCTTGCCATCGCCAGCCGGCTTGCCCAGGCTCGGCCCGGCTCGACGGTGCTGATGGTTGCCGTGGAAATCTGCACCACAGCCTTCCGCCTCGATCAGCTCACCAAGGTCAACATGGTGGCGACGGCGCTGTTCGGCGACGGCGCGGCGGCCTGCGTGCTGCGCACCGGCGAGACCGGCATCGCCGCGATCGAAGGCGCCGGCGAGCATATGTGGCCTGACACGCTCGACATCATGGGCTGGAAGACCGAGGAGCGGGGCCTCGGCGTGATCTTCGACCGCGACATCCCGCCGTTCGCCGAACGCAACGTCGGACCGGCCGTCGACGGCATCCTGGACCGGCTGGGCATCGCGCGCGAGTCGGTCGACCGCTTCACCTGTCATCCCGGCGGCGCCAAGGTGATCGCCGCGCTCGAAAGCACGCTGCACCTTGACCAGGGCACACTCGACCACGAACGCACCGTGCTGTCCGACTACGGCAACATGTCGGCGCCCACGGTCCTGTTCGTGCTCGACCGGGTCAGGGCGGCGGGAATGCCGAAGCGCACGGTGCTCGCGGCCATGGGGCCGGGCTTCTCGTGCGGCGCGCTGTCCCTGGCGCGAGCCGCATGACGCTGACGGTCCTTGTCCTGGCGTTCGTCACACTGCAGCGCCTGGGCGAACTCGTCATTGCCCGCCGTAACACCGCCCGCTTGCTCGAGAACGGCGCAGTCGAAGTGGCGCCGGATCACTACAAGCTGATCGTCGGACTGCACACGCTGTGGCTGGCCGGTCTCTGGTATCTCGCGCTCACGCGCGGCCTCATTCCCGACCTTCTCCTGCTGGCGGTCTTCGTCGTGCTGCAGGGGTTGCGCGTCTGGGTGCTGGCGACGCTGGGGCCGCGCTGGACCACGCGCATCATCGTCGTGCCCGGCGAGCAACTGGTCGCCCGCGGCCCCTATCGCCACCTGTCCCACCCGAACTACTGGGTCGTGATCGGCGAGATACTCGTGCTGCCCCTCATGTTCGGCCTGCTGTGGTTCGGCGTCGTCTTCTCGATCCTCAACCTCGCCGTCCTGTGGGTGCGCATCCGCGCCGAGAACAAGGCGCTCGGCCGTTGACCGTGCCGGCGACCGAGGAGGCGCCGGCCTCCAACGGCACCTGGGTCGGCTTCGCCGCCATGGCGCTCGGCATGTTCATGGCCATCCTCGATATCCAGATCGTGGTGACGTCGCTGCCCAACATCCAGGCCGCGCTCGACATCCCGCCGGAGAAGATGAGCTGGCTGCAGACGGCCTATCTGATCGCCGAGGTGATCGCGATCCCGCTGACCGGCCTGCTGACGCGCGTGCTCACCATGCGCGGGCTGTTCGTGGCCGCCATCTCGCTGTTCAGCCTGGCCTCGCTGGGCTGCGCCATGAGCGGCGGCTTCGCCTCGCTGGTCGCCTGGCGCGTGGTCCAGGGCTTCGCCGGCGGTGTCCTGATCCCCTCGGTGTTCACCGCCGTCTTCCTGCTCTTTCCGGTGCGCCAGCAGACTGTCGCGACCACGCTGGGCGGCGTCCTCGCCGTGCTGGCGCCCACCGTCGGGCCGCTGGCCGGCGGCTGGATCACCGAAACCTATTCGTGGCACTGGCTGTTCCTGATCAACATCGGACCGGGCGTCGTGGCCGCAGCCCTTGCCGCCTGGTTTCTGCCGGTCGCGAAGACCGATGTCGCCCACGCCAGGTGCATCGACCTCGTGGCGTTGATCCTGATGGCGCTGGCACTTGCGTCGCTGGAGATCGCGCTGAAGGAGGCGCCGCAGTACGGCTGGGGCTCCGGCCTGGTGCTGGGCCTGCTGGTGCTGAGCGCTACCAGCCTTGCCGCATTCGTGCGCCGCACGCTGGGACGCTCGACGCCCATCGTCGATCTCAGCGCGCTCGCCGACCGCAACTTTGCCCTGAGCTGCGCCTTGAGCTTCCTGCTCGGCATCGGCCTCTACGGCTCGGTCTATCTGATGCCGGTGTTCCTGGGCTTCGTGCGCGGCCATGATTCCTTCGAGATCGGCACGATCATGCTGGTGACCGGTCTCGCCCAGCTCGCAACAGCGCCGCTCGCCGTCCAGCTCGAGCGCCGGCTCGACGCGCGCCTGCTCACCGCCGCGGGCTTTGCCCTGTTCGCGGTCGGTCTCGGCCTCAGCGCCTTCCAGACCCGACTGTCGGATTACGACGACATGTTCTGGCCGCAGATCCTGCGCGGCGTGGCGATCATGTTCTGCCTGCTGCCGCCGACGCGACTGGCGCTGGGTCATCTCGCGCCCGAACGCGTCGCCGACGCCAGCGGCCTCTTCAATCTGATGCGCAACCTGGGGGGCGCCATCGGCCTCGCCCTGATCGACACCGTGATCTACGGCCGCAGCCCGTTGCACGTCGACCGCATGGTCGAGAAGCTGAAGGCGGGAGACATCGCGACCGGGCGCCAGATCGGCCTGCCCGAGGGCTCGCTGACCGGGGTCGCGCCGCAGAATGTCGACCCCGAGACGGTCGCGATCGTCCGCGCCCTGGTCGAGAAGGCAGCACTCGTGATCTCGATCAACGAGGCCTGGGCAATGCTGGCGGCCTTCAGCAGCTTGGCGGTGCTGAGCGTTGTCTTCCTCAAGCCCGAGCCTGCGGGCGTTACAGCTCGCTCCCGATGAACTGCGCGAACTCCGCCGCCTTCTGTAAGGCCTGGGCTCAACCGGCGATGGCGTAGAGACGCCGCGCATTGCCCACAAACAGGGCATGACGCTCGTCGGCGGAGAAATCGCGCACGATCGCGGTGAAGCCGCGATAAATCTCGTCGAAGCTCGCGCAGAGACTGTCGACCGGGAAGTTGCTGGCGAACATGCAGCGCTCGACGCCGAACAGTTCAATGGTCGTGAGCACGATCTGCCGGTTGACCTCGGCCGTCCAGCCGACGCCGGGAATGCCGAGGCCAGAGATCTTCACCACGACGTTGGGCTCGGCCGCCAGCACCGCCATCGCCTTGCGCCAGTCCGCGATGCCCTCCGGGCTGCGGTCGGCCGGAAGGCCGGTGTGATTGAGGAAGATCATGACGTCGGGAAAATCGTGCGCCAGCCGGGCAGCGTCGCCGAGATGCTCCCACGGCGTCTGCAGGTCGAAGCGGCCCAGCCGCTTGGCCAGCAGCGCGAAGCCCTTGCGCCAGCGCGTCGCCGTCTGCATGTCACCGGGCCGCGGCTTGTGGCGAACGCTGCGTACGAAGTCGAAGCCGGTCAGGCGCTCCAGCACCCGGCCGGCGTCGGCACGGTCGAGCCAGGCCTGGCCCACCGCCACCGAGGGCAGACCCTTCTGTCGCAGCTCGGCCACGTAGGTCATCTCACCGATGGGATCGCGTGGATCCCATTCGGTCTCGACATAGACCGAGCCCGCCACGGTGTAGTCGCGCGCATCGGCCAGGTACTGTTCGTGCAGATAGCGCCGGCGGATGGCGTTGTAGTCGCCGTAGCGGAATGGGATCGGCGGCTCGTCGCGCAGCCAGGGGTGATAGTTCCGCGCCGGATCCCAGAAATGATGATGAGCGTCGACGATCTCCATCAACGTCCCGCATCCATGTCGGCGAGCTTTGCCACGCGGCGGCGAAATTCCTCGGCCGTCGAGAATTTCGCAGCGAGGTAGGCGGCGATCAGATCCTTGGCCAGCCAAGGGCCGACGATCTGGGCGCCGATGCACATCACGTTGACGTCGTCGTGCTCGACGCACTGGTGCGCCGAATGCACGTCGTGGCAGACTGCGGCGCGGATGCCCTTCATCTTGTTGGCGCCGATCGAGGCGCCGACCCCGGTGCCGCACACCATCAGGCCGCGCTCGGCGCGCCCCTCGGTGATGGCGGCCGCGACCTTGCGCGCGATATCGGGAAAGTCGACCGGCGCGGGATCGTAGGAGCCGACATCCTCGATCTCGTGGCCGCGTTCCTTGAGGAAGGCGAGCAACTCGGCCTTCATCGGGAAGCCGGCGTGGTCGGAGCCGATGACAAGCTTCATGGCTGCTTCTCCTGGGGTTGATAGGCGGCAATGAGGTTCCTGCGGCGCAGATCGTCGCCGATCAGGAAGTGCTCGCGCAAGGCACGCTCCGCCTGGTCGGGATCACGCCGCGCCAGCGACAGGAAGACTTCGCGATGGGCGTCGACCAGTCGCGACGTGATCGCGGGCTCGCGGAAGGTGTCGCGGCGGCGCTCGACGTGGCTGTGCATGAGGAGCGGCGAGATCGCCTCGTAGATCTTCATCAGGGCGCCGCTGCCGCTCGCCCGCACGATGGCGAGATGGAAGGCATAGTCGGCGCCGCCGCCGGTCTCCGGGTCGTCGAGGGAGTCGACCAGCGTGTCGAGGTTGCCGGCGATCGCCTGCAGGTCGCGCTCGCTCGCGCGCTCGCAGGCAAGCCGAATGGCCTGGCATTCGATGGCGATCCTGGCCTGCAGCACGTCGTCGAGGATGTTCGGCTGCGGCGCGAGGCAAAGGGTCAGCGCCTGACCCAGCACCGAGGCGTCGGCGGCGCGCACGAAGGCGCCGCGGCCGTGCTGGATGTCGAGCAGCCCGAGCATGGCCAACGAGCGCAGCGCCTCGCGCAACACCGGCCGGCTGACACCCAGCGCCAGGGCGAGCTCGCGCTCCGCCAGCAGCCGGTCGCCCGCCTTCAGCTCGCCCGACAGCAGCCGGTCGCGGAAAAAGGTGAAGACCCTGAGGGCGCCACTCGGTGTCTCGTCTGGGTCAGGACGAACGATATCAATTAGGGCCATTTGGTCAGTCCGTGGTCTTACCACTTTAAGTATTTTACTCAAATTTGTCACGCAACCTTTTGGCGGTCCCGGTCGTTAAGTCTTCCGGCGGGGGGATGTGTGCGTCTGTTGAGGCGCTCGAACGAGCTAAGCGTTGGAGTTGCGAACCCTCCCACTGATGCAGCGCCATCGGGACTGCATCAACTTTAGGCAGAGAGTTCGCCATGACCGCAGAGACCGAGGCCGCCGCGACTGTCGCCAACGGCCAGACCGCCCGCCGCCGCCTCTCTCCGCCATCCGCTCTCCCGACTCCCGACCTTTACGAATTGATGCGCGCCCTGGAAGCGGTCCGCGGCGGCGATTTCTCCGTCCGCCTGCCCAGCGGACAGGACGGCGTGATCGGCAAGATCTCGGTGCTGTTCAACGAGATCGTCGGCGCCAACCAGAACATGGCGCAGCAACTCGAGCGCATCGGCAAGTCGGTCGGCGAACAGGGTCGGACCCGGCAAAGGGTGAAGTTCGGCATTTCCACCGCCGCCTGGGGCGAGATGGAAAGCTCGGTGAACACCCTGATCGACGATCTGGTGTGGCCGACCACCGAAGTCACCCGCGTGATCTCGGCCGTGGCGCAGGGCGACCTGCTGCAGACGGCGCGGCTCGATGTCGACGGGCGGCCGCTCAGGGGCGAATTCCTGCGCTCGGCCACCATCGTCAACACCATGATCAAGCAGCTTTCGGTGTTCACCTCGGAAGTGACCCGCGTGGCGCGCGAGGTCGGCACCGAAGGCAAGCTGGGCGGCCAGGCCCAGGTCAGCGAAGTGACCGGCGTGTGGCGCGAGCTGACCGAGAGCGTCAACTCGATGGCCAACAACCTC
>Ga0207952_1000240_pt1 | contig 53747 bp, 36 predicted proteins | sample SubbioR12Aug_8Ca_FD_184831 | JGI IMG/M metagenome (GOLD analysis project Ga0207952, IMG submission 184831) | Serpentinite rock and fluid subsurface biosphere microbial communities from McLaughlin Reserve, California, USA - CR12Aug_8Ca (SPAdes) | ecosystem: Environmental > Terrestrial > Deep...
TGGCGTGAACAGGATTCATCAAAAGGATCATCTCCTGACAATACCGAGACCAGCACCGCTTGTGCTCCCAGGTAAGCAGCCAGCGGCATGCAATCGTGCGCCAGTGGTGTGCCAGTATATAAATGCATGGCAGCCTGGTTATCGCAATGCAGGTCCAGCACAATGTCGGCATCCACCGCCAGGATTTGCAGGATTTTCTTTTGTTGTTCTGTTGCAGTATCAGGTTGCCATGCTTGCAGCACAGCCATCGTCTGCTCGCGTATCAGCTTTACATTCTCTTTTTCATCAGCACCAAGCTTGCCTTCCAGCAAAGGCAAAAGATGCGGTGTCAGATGACGGTATCCACGATTGAAATTAACGCCCGTCGCCAGATCAAAGCGGCCAAATGCCGTGCCCTGTATATCCTGCGCCAGCCCTATGGGGTTAGCCACTGGCACCAGAACGATTTCAGCAGCAATCGCCGCAATTTTTTCATACTGTTCCAGCATCTCGCGCAAATAATGATTCACCAGCATGCCGGGTATTTCATCTGCATGCAGAGACGATTGTATATAGACTTTGCGGCCCTGATCAGGAGTGCCGTAATGAAAACTCCGCAATTCACGCACTGTCCCGCTACTGATATCTGGCAAGGCATGGCTTTGTATTTGCATAAAAACTCTTTTCTTTGTTGGTAATTGTGAGACCAAAAACAGAATCGAAATTTGATTCTGAATTTACATGATTGTTGTCTGCCTCATTCGACATTTATCCAGTTGCGATTACAAATGCGACCGATTTTCCAGTGGTATTTTTTTCACAGCATAAAAACAACACCCTTCCAACCGTTCGCCGCCTGCAAATAATGAACGATTTTTTACACATTCTACATTTATGAAAATAAAACGACAAATAGTATTGAAAATATTTTTAAACAGGGCTACAGTTCATTCATCGAAAAAAAGTTTTACTGAATGTTTTACTGAATACGGCACATGAAAAAATTAAATACCCCTGTTGAATCTGCCTCCCCAGAAATGGTCTTTGCCAAATCCACGCTGGGTGAATCACTGATGCTGGTCTTGCAGGAAGGATCTGTCTCCTATAAGCGGATTGCCAATTTCCTCTTGCGCAATCAGGTCAAGGTGACGGCACTGGGCATAGAAGACATGGCAGAGCAATGTGATGTGTCAACTGCAACCATCAGCCGCTTTGCGCGTGACATGGGTTTCAATAATTACGCTGGCTTGCGTAACCAGATTGCAGAAGTAGTACAGGCTGTGTTCCAGCCGGTAGAAAAGCTGCGCAATACCATAGAAGCCAAAAAGAATGCGCCCTCCCCTGCCCACACCAGCATGCAGTTTGCCGCTGCCAACATCGATGCTGCCAGCCAGGGCATGTCTGAACCAGATCTGAACGAGGTAGTCAGCCACATCGCCAAAGCTAAAACTGTGTATGTAATGGGCTTTGGCCTTAGTGCCCATCTGGCTGGCATGCTGGCCCTGCATTTGCAACCCTTCTGCTCACATGTGGTGGAGGTGGTGGGCTATGGTGGCACTGAAGTCGCCGCCGGCCATCTCGCGAATATTACTGACAAGGATGTACTCATCGTCATCTCTTTCCCGCGCTATGCGCTGGATGTCATCAAGCTCACGCAGTTTGTACGCGACCATGATGCGTGCATCGTCACTATTACCGATTCACCAGCCTCACCTATCGCACAACTGGGTAATTTTCTGCTGCTGGCACCCAGTACCCACGGTGTCTTGCCCAGCAGTGCGAGTGCTGCAATTGCCGTCATCGAAGCCGTGGTAAGCAGCATGATGGTGTCGAATAAAAAGAACGTGGAAAAGGCCATGCGCCTGACCGAAGCCATATCAGCCTATCTGCATAGTGCTGACAACAACGTCAAATACACACAGCCGTATAGCAACAAACCCAAGAAGTAAATAAACAAAATTAGCGAATCACAGTCACTCCCCGGAGTGCCTGAAGGGGATGCTTTTTTTAAAATTCTGTAAAACCTGAGGAGAAGAAGGCAATGGCAACGAAAAAACAAGCATGTCAGCCCATACCCAAGAAATTGGCTGTCGCAACCTGGTCTGCATTGAGCGTCATGGCGATGCTGGGCATGAATACGCAAAGTGCATGGGCGCAAGCGGAGAATGACCCGAACAAACCGCAGCGTGTAGAAATTACTGGCTCGTCGATCAAGCGCATCGATGCAGAAACTGCCTTGCCTGTGCAAATCATCAACCGCGAATCAATAGAAAAATCCGGCGTTACAACGGCAGCAGAATTATTGAGCAAAGTGTCGGCCAGCACTGCCGGCCTTACTGACGGTGCCAGCTTCAGTGATAACGGTGGTACGCAACGCGGTTTCAATGGAGCCAACCTGCGAGGCGTAGGTGTGTCATCTACCCTGATCTTGCTGAATGGCCGCCGCCTCGCCAACTTCGCATCGCCCGGCACTTCGTCTGGCGTGGATTTGAATTCCATTCCTTCTGCTGCCATACAGCGTGTAGAAGTATTGAAAGATGGCGCATCAGCCATCTATGGTGCCGATGCGATTGGTGGTGTCATCAATTTCATTACCCGTCCTGATTATCAAGGTGCAGAAATATCTGCCTATGTGGGTAATACCCAGCATGGCGGTGCAGATAAAAAGATCGTCAGCCTGTCTGGCGGCATAGGCAGCCTGAGCCAGGACAGATATAACCTGATGGGTGTGGTCAATTTCCAGAATACTGGTGGTCTACGTTCTACCCAGCGTTCATGGATAGGCTCAGCCTATCAGCCTGACATCAATCTTGATGTGGGCAGCTCCAATACTTTCCCGGCCAATGTACGCCGCACTACAGCCAGCGGTGGCGCAACCGGTTCACGCCTGAACCCCAGCGCACCAACCTGTAACCCACCTGCCACGGTGTTTGCGGCAGACAGCTTTGTAGGCAGCAAAGCCTGTTTGTATGACTACATGCATGACACGGAGATTTTCCCGGAATCGCAGCGCGCGTCGCTGCTGGGCCGCGCTCAGTTTGCCATTGATGCCGATAACACCCTGTTTGCAGAAGTGCTGCACAGCGATACCAAAACCACTTACCGCATCAGCCCGCTGACAGTCACCAACCTGAATTACCCGGTCACTGGAATTTACTATCCCAATGACCTGATCACGACCAACAAAACCCCTCTGCGTGTCGGCCTGCGTCTGAGTGCTGCCGGTCCGCGTACCAATGAAGTCAATGCGGTTGCACAACGCCTGATAGTTGGTGCGAAAGGCACAATTGGGGGCTGGGATTATGATACCGCCCTGAACCACAGCGTCAGCAAGGTCGATGACAAGTATGTCGATGGTTATGTCAGGACATCGGCTTTTGACAACGCCTTTTTGACCGGCAAGATCAATCCTTTCGGTCCTTCTGGAACTGAAGGCACGAGCCTGCTGAATGCAGCAAAGATCAGCGATGCTGCCCGTCAATCCAGAGCGACTACCGATGCTTTTGACATCAAGGCTTCACGCGAATTGTTTGCCATGGCAGGCGGCAATGCGGGCCTGGCAATAGGTGCAGAATACCGTCGTGAGAAACTGGAATTCACCCCGTCTGCCCTGCTGGCCGCTGGCGAGATACGCGGTGATGGCGCTGCATCAGGCTATGGTGGCAGCCGTACAGTCAAGGCCCTGTTCGCCGAAATGAATTTACCCATACTCAGAAATCTCGAAGCCCAGGCTGCCGTGCGCCATGACAGCTATAACGATGTAGGCAGCACTACCAATCCAAAATTTGGTCTGCGCTGGACACCCGCCAAGGAAGTCGTGGTGCGTGGTTCTTACAGTGCTGGCTTCCGCGCCCCCAGCCTGGCTGACATCAATGAACCGGCACGCACAGGCCAGACCAGCGGCATCTATAATGACCCGCTGGGTTGTATCAAGACCGGCAATATCGACAATACCAAGAACCCGGATTATTGCGGCATACAGCCTGACCTGATCAAGGGTGGTACGGCCAATTTGAAGCCTGAGACATCGAAGCAGTTTTCTGCCGGTATCGTGGTTGAACCCAGCCGCAACCTGACTGCCTCTCTCGATTACTGGCGCATAGAAAAGTCTGACACCCTGCTGGCCAACGAAGGTGCTTACTTTAGTGACCCAAAATCCAATCCCGGCTATGCAATACGTGGCGCGGCTGATCCCAGCCTGTCAGGCATCCCCGGCCCTATCCTGTCAGTGGATGGCCGTGTGAAAAATATCGGTTCGCTGAAAACCTCGGGCGTCGATGTCAATGTCAACTGGAAGCTACCAGAAAATAACCTCGGCAAATTCAATGTCAGCCTGAACGGCACTTATGTCATCGACTACAAGACTCGTAACACGGCTGCCAGCCCGGAAGTGAATGGTGTAGGCATCTATACCGACACCCAGGTAGTACAACGCTGGAGGCATACCCTGACATTTGACTTTGACCGTGGCCCATGGGGTGCGACACTGCAGCAGACTTACTACCAGGGTTATCACGACCAGAACACCCTGGCCGATGGCAGCACTCGTGATGTGCCCGCCTATGTCTTGTGGGATTTGAGTGGCAGCTATAAGTTCAGCAAGGCATTCAGCCTGCGTGCAGGCATCAAGAACCTGCTGGATACCAACCCGCCACGTTCCAACCAGGTATATAGCTTCCTGGCTGGTTACGACCCCAGCTATACCGACCCACGCGGTCGCTTTGTCTATATCTCTGGTAACTACTCATTTAAATAAGCAGTATCAATCATCAATTCCAAAGCAGCGCCTGCGTGGATATTAGGGACAACACTTGGTGTTGTCCCTTTTTTTAAACTCATACGCATAGCGATGAATTGAATCACTTACAATATCAAAAAATCAGGATGAAAATAATGACAATTTCTCTGAAAAATACAGGCTCGGGGTTACGTATCTTGCTCAGTTGCCTGGTTCTCTTACTCTGGCAATTACCCATGAACGCTCATGCAGAAGACAAGTCACCGCAACAATCCGAAGGCTCACTCGTCATCATAGGCGGCGCCTTGCGGATAGATAATGCCGTGGTCTGGCAGCGCATCGTGCAACAGGCTGGTGGCAAAGGTGCAAAGATTGCTGTCATCCCGGCGGCGGCAGGCAGCCCGGAAAAGTCCGGGGGATTCGCAGTGGAATCCCTGAACCAGCATGGTGCCCAGGCTTTTTTGATTCCCCTGTCGGTCAGGCATGCGCAATTCAAGCCGCAAGATATCGCCAGCGATCCAGCCTGGCTCAATAAACTCAAAGATGCCAGCGGTGTGTTTTTCACTGGTGGTGATCAGGGACGCATTGTGCAGGCACTGGTCAAGCCGGATGGTAGCAAGACGGCGATGCTGGAAGCAATCTGGGCGCTATATCAACGTGGCGGTGTCATCGCTGGCAGCAGTGCTGGTGCCGCTATCATGAGTACCACCATGTTTTATGATGCCAAGCCTGTGCTGCCTACCCTCAAACTGGGCGTCACTGATGGCAAGGAGATTGCCGCTGGCCTGGGCTTCATAGGCCCTGATGTGTTCATAGATCAGCACCTGATCATCCGTGGCCGCTTTGCCCGCATGTTGCCTGTCATGCTGAAAAAGAATTACAGGCTGGGCCTGGGCGTCGATGAAAATACCGCCATGGTGGTCAGCAATCTGGGTGAAGTTGAAGTCATAGGCTATAAAGGAGCCATCCTGTTTGACCTGAGCCAGGCAACGACCGATGGCGCACAAAAAAATTTTAATATCAGCAATGCCCGCATCAGTTATCTGGACAGGGGTGACCGTTTTAATTTGCGTACGAGGACGCTGATACCATCCTCAGACAAGCTGCTGAACAAACTTAATCCTGCCCAGGCTTACAATACCGACCAACGCTTTTATCCAGATATACTGGCCAATACCGTAGTCACTGACCTCATGTTTCATTTGATTGATGGCAAACAGGAACGTGCCATTGGTCTGGCTTTTGGCATGGATGCGCAGCCTGAACTGGGTTTTGAATTCGGCTTCAGCAAAGTCCCTGAAAGCCATGGTTATTATTCCAATGCTTCCGGTGCGGAAAGCTATACCGTACACAATCTGCGTCTGGATGTGCGACCTGTGAGCATGAACCTGCCATTGTATAAATAAAGCCAGCCTAGCCCAAAGCCCCATCATCAGGATGGTCTTAATGCCATCCTGCGATCGTCCCCTTCCCCTGCACAACATCCGCGCCTTAATTTGTCGTTTGTTTGCAAATTCTTCCTCTCTGGCATCTGTGCTTCACTTACAATCAAGATAACGCTCGCACCCTGCAACTTGCAGGCGGCGGTGCGTGATCGCCAATTAATAAAACTATGCAGACTTGCCCCGGATGCAGGTGGACTAGCCTGAGGTGATAGCCGTTTTTCTCTCACGCTTCCGCCCGCATTGCAGCAAACTGCAGCAAACCAGTGAGACCACACCATGAAACTCAGCACCCGCATCATCTTGCTGTGCGCCATCACCCTGTTCGGCATTTCTGTTATTTCTGCCATCTCCTTGTATTCCCTGCGTCAGACCATGAAAAAGGAGCGTACCGAGCAGATTTCCAATATGGTCGAAATGGCACATGCTGCAATAGAAAAAGCCCATGCACTGGAACAATCCGGCAAGCTCTCTCGTGAAGATGCGCAAAAACAAGCCAAGCTGGCAATTTCCAGCTTCCACAAAGATGAGATGTATTTCTTTGTGCGCGGCTATACCGATGATTTATTGCTGGTACACCCAAAAGCTTCACGCATAGGCGTACCTCAAAAGGATATGAAGGAATCCGGTGACCGCTATCGTGCCGCTTTAGCCAAGGGAAAAATCGGCATAGTAGAAGCTCCAGGTACGCGGCCTGGTGTCGAAGGCCCTGTCGATAAAATTTATGCCGTCATGCAATTCGCCCCATGGGACTGGCTGGTTGGCACAGGCACCTATCTGGATGACATTAATGATGCATTCTGGCGTCAGGCAGGCATCATGCTTGGCGTAGGTAGCATCATGATGGCCATGGTTGGTGCCTTGGCCTGGCATATGACACGCTCGATTCTCGGGCAACTCGGTGGTGAACCAGCTTATGCGGCTGAAGTGGTTGGCCATATTGCCGAGGGTGACCTGACTGCTGATATACAAGTCAAAGATAATGATCAATCCAGCTTGCTGTTTGCAATAAAGAACATGCGCGACAAGCTGGCATCGGTCGTCAGCGAAGTGCGTACAGGTTCTGAATCCATTGCCACTGCCTCTGGCGAAATCGCCTCAGGTAACCTGGATTTGTCTAACCGCACAGAACAACAGGCAGGCGCGCTGGAAGAAACTTCATCCACAATGGAAGAACTGACTTCCACAGTCAAACAAAATGCCGACAATGCCAGACAGGCCAATCAACTGGCTATCTCGGCATCTGAAGTGGCGACCCAGGGCGGCAGCGTCGTGGGCAAAGTGGTGGCTACCATGGGTTCCATCAATGAGTCATCGAAAAAAATCGTCGATATCATCAGCGTCATCGATGGCATTGCTTTCCAGACCAATATCCTGGCCTTGAATGCAGCAGTTGAAGCTGCACGTGCCGGTGAACAGGGACGTGGTTTTGCCGTGGTTGCCAGCGAAGTGCGCAACCTGGCACAACGCTCGGCTTCTGCTGCCAAGGAAATCAAAACCCTGATAGACAGTTCGGCAGAAAAAGTGGAAGAAGGTGGCAAGCTGGTTGCCATCGCCGGCTCTACCATGGATGAGGTGGTTGCCAGCGTCAGGCGTGTGACCGATATCGTCGCCGAGATTGCCTCTGCCAGCCAGGAGCAAAGCTCAGGCATAGAACAGGTCAATCATGCCATTGTTGATATGGATAATATGACGCAGCAAAATGCTGCCCTGGTAGAACAGGCTTCAGCTGCTGCCCAGGCCATGAATGAACAGGCAGCAAGTCTGGCGCAGGTAGTGAATATCTTCAAGGTGCATACAGCATCAGCTCCCCTGGTTCACCCGGCACGCGCCCAGACAAGAACGAACTCAGCACAAGCGACGCAGCCACGTCGTTTGCGCTAAGACTCGCTCAGTCACTCATTCAATCCTCAGTCAAGGAATATTTGATTCCTCAAGCTATCAACCATGCGCAGGCGCTGCTGGGCCTGCGCACTTGCTGAAGCATGCGGGCCAGTATTGACTTGCAGGTTGATCTTGCTATCTTGCGTGTCTGGATGTGTTTGGGTGCTGACCAGCTTGCCAAACTCAACTCTGGACACAGTTAGCAATCGGTCGCTACTCTTTTCCAGACTTGCACTATTCAACTGATTTTTGTCAAAACCCAGAACCAGCTTGCTGCTGGCATGATCTTCCACTTTGGAATAGCGGTAATTTTGCGAACCCACGTCTCCAGTCAACACCGGCTTTACATCTGATTTTAATTCCTGATGAAATGCTGCACTCAATCTGGAATCAAGTATCTGGCTGATATTGCCATTAGCCGCATGGCCCTGCTGTGTCGTCTTTTGACTGACTTGATAATTGAAATAATCACTTTCCTGCAAACGCGCCGGATTGGGTGTACTCACCACACCGCTGATTTTTGCACTGAAATCAGCAAGCCCTGTGAGCAAAGGCTGGGCAGCATCATCCCAAAAACTTGGTGCGCGGCCTGGCAGTTTCGTACTCAGATCAGAACCATCTTCTTCGGTATTGATTTTTTGCATGATGGAGAATGCATCCTTGTAGAGCGATACCAGCTCTTTGTCAGCACTGCCACGATTGCCTGCATTATCGATTTGCCCAAGAAATAGCTGTATCGCCTTATTTCTTTGCGCAGCATTGCCACGCAAGCCAGGATTGTCATGGCTGACGTCAATATCTATCTGCCCACTTGCAGATTTTATGTTGAGCTGATGGTGGGATTGATTGATATTAAAATTCAACTCCTGCTCACCAACTTTGATATCCAGCTTGAGCGAACTGATGGCAAAGGTGTCGAAGCTGGCCAGTGCGTCGAGATTAATGCGCTGGTCGGCAAAATAGCTATTGGCCGTTTTCTCCAGGCCCGCTGCCAATTTTTCCAGCGCCCTGCTCTCGGACTCAGTCAGTTCAGCACTGCTGCTGGCTTCCACACTCAGACCATCAACATTACTTTTGATAGAAAATTCTACACTCCGCCCAGATGCCAGCGTAACGCTCAAACCCAGGCTTTGATCTGCGTGTTCACGCAAATTATTCAACCTGGCCTGGCTCAGTTCTGCCACATTCTGGCTGGCACTTGCCTGAGCAGGATAGTTGCCAATCACCGCTTGTTTGAATTCACCATGCGTGGTTTGAAAACGCTCAATCAAGCCAGAGGCAACACCATTGAAACGCCCAGCCACTGTAGTCGACCTGGCATTTTTCTCCAGCATATAGCTGAAAGCATCATCGCTTTTGTTTTCCAGCCATTGTGTAGCCGGAGCAGGAACAGACCCAGTTTGATCATATGTCTGCGGCACCAACACCGTGCGAGCTGTACGCAAGTTCAGTTGATAAGAAGGTGTTGCCGCGGGTGAGTTGGCAGCATCCACAGGCAATGCGGCACTGCCTGCTGATTTATCCAGCACCAGGGACTGGCTTGCACCAGCAGCCACATTGAGCTGCGTTGCTGCCGCGCCAAGGCCAGAAAGAGTAGTCGTCATATCAAGTGTACATCCTGGAAATAAATTCTTGCATTACGTTCAATTGATTAACGACAAGCTTTACTATTTCTTTAGTAAATACACATCAAAATACAGCGCTGATTGAGAAAAATTTGTCTTGCTTCGCTCATAAAAAAAGAGATGCCTGAGCATCTCTTTTTTATAGTCTTGCTGATACGAATGATCAGCAAGAGTTACATCAGGACAGGCTCCAGACATATTCCAGCTTGGTCCAGGCTTGCTGAGGTTTGCCATCTTTGGCACCTGGTTTGAATTTGCAGGAAGAATAAATTTTTTGTGTCGCCTTATCCAAAGCCTTGGAGCCACTGGATTTCTCCACCTTGGAATCAACTACCGCGCCATCAGGGCCCACCAGTATGGACAAAACTACGGTACCGGTTTCTTCATTCATCAATGCTGATTTCGGATAAACCGCTTTTTCGCACGTTTGCTTGTCAACAGAAGGAGCGATTTCACTTGCAAATGCAGAGAATGCAGAAACGAATAATGCGGTAGCGAGAATTGATTTTTTCATGGGAGTGATGAGATAGACAAAAGAGATCGGCGGAAAATAAAGAAAAGAAAGAGATTGCCATATGGAAACAGGTGCGTATTTTACTGCACAATTTTTCCGCAGAGCAATTCTTTTCAGCTTGAATATCGTTCCCGATTGTTAAAGATTGTGCCCATCAATATCACATAAAACTTCGCTTTGCACTATGGCAAGACAGTCTTGCAAGCTGTTGCTTGATGACATGAACACTTTGCCTTTTTCCCCTCTCTCCACTAGTCTTAATCAGGCAGTAATTACCAGCTTATTGGCAACTTATTGCCAACTTATATGGATGAAAAGAATAATTATTGAGTGGGAGACAAAAATGAAAATCATCAAATTTCTACTTGCATTGCTGCTAACAAGCCAGTTATCGCTGGCATTGGCTGAAGATAATCCTGCTGATGCAATTGCCATGGTCGACAAGGGCCTGGCCTATATGCAAAAAAATGGCAAAGATGCGCTGGTGCAGGAAATCAATAACAAGAACCCTGAATTCATCAATGGTTCCATCTACCTGTACTTGCGTGGTCTGGATGGCATAGTCATCGCCCATCCCATCAACCCAAAACTGGTAGGCAAAAACATGCTGGACTTGCCCGATGCCGATGGAAAATACTATCGCAAGGACATCATTGCCCTGGCCAAAACCAAGGGCAAAGGCTGGGTCGATTATCGCTATAACAATCCGGTATCCAAACAGGTAGAAAACAAGACTACTTATATTTTTCGCAACAATGATGTAATACTGGAAGCTGGCATATACAAAGCAAAATAATACACAATTGCTTTTGACTTACTTTCTAACCAATTTGCACAAAGGTATCGCGTAATCGATACCTTCCCCCCATTTGTTGCTCCTCTATATTCATTCACATCCCGCGCATTCGACCATACCTTGCGTGCGGCATCGTACAGACGCTCAGATTTACCTGCGATAAGTTCTGATAAAGCCAGATGGCAAAAGTTGTTTTGCATGAGCAAGAATTTATAGCAAGAAGGCGCAGCATCTCAGCGCACTGGATTGCTTAAGCCTTGTTTGAGACTAATGTTAGCCGCTTTCATACTGCAAATGCTTATAAGGAACCATTCATGGTCAAGCGAATTCTCGTTGTCACGCCTGTTATTGCCGATGCTCTGGCACTTCAGGAAGTGCTGCTCAAAGCCCGCGATGGTTATTATGAAACCGTGTTTGCAGACAGCTTGTCTGGAGCCATCGAACATCTGCAAGACAAATCCAAGCCGATTGATATTATCTTGCTCGACTGCTTCCTGCCCGACAGCAAGGGCATAGGCAGCTTCCAGCATCTGTTTGCGATTGTGCCCAAAATCCCCATCCTTACTATCTGTGACACGGATCATGCACTGGCGATAGAAGCCGTGGATCTGGGAGCACAGGGCTTTCTGACCCGCGGGCATTTCTCCAGTTATCTGGTGCCACAATCGCTGCGCAATATCATTCAGCGCAAAGCATTGGAAGATGCCGCATATCTGGAAAAAGCACGTGCAGAAATCACTCTCAATTCCATTAGTGATGCAGTCATCGCCACAGACGTGAACGGCAATATTGATTACCTGAATGTCGCGGCTGAGCATATTACTCTTTGGAAGCGCGAAGAAGCACAAGGGCAATCCATTGAAGAGGTGATGCCCCTCATCCAAAGTGAGAACAGGCAAGTCAAGGCCAATCCTGTTATGCAGGTACTGCAACAAGATACAGCCACGACATTAACGCCGGGGACCATACTTGTCAGACGAGATGGCAGTGAAGTAGCAATTGAAGACTCCACTACTCCTATCCATGATTCATACGGCAATCTCGCCGGTGCTGTCATGGTGTTCCGTGACATCACCGCAACTCAGGCCATGGCAGTAAAAATGTCACATCTGGCGCAGCATGATTTCCTGACTAATCTTCCCAACCGTGCGCTCTTGAATGACCGTATTGCGCAGGCAATCGGCTTGGCGAAACGTCGCGAGACGCACCTTGCGGTGCTCTTCCTGGACCTCGACAATTTTAAACATATCAATGATTCTTTAGGACATGCGCTGGGCGACATGCTGCTTAAATCCGTCACTGAACGCCTGTGTGCCTGCGTGCGAAGCTCCGACACTGTCAGCCGCCAGGGTGGCGATGAGTTCGTGATTTTGGTGACTGATGACAAGTCTGCCGAGAATGCTGCTTTCACTGCTGAGAAATTATTGAAGTCACTGGCGACCCCACACAGTATCAATGGCCACGAACTATATGTCACCACCAGCATAGGTATCAGCTCATACCCTGCTGACGGCACGGATGCAGATACATTGATAAAGAATGCCGATACTGCCATGTACCAGGCCAAGGAAAAAGGTCGTAACAACTTCCAGTTCTTCAAGCCAGAAATGAATGTGCGTGCAGTTGAGCGACAAGTCATAGAAGCCAATTTGCGACTGGCAATGATACGCAATGAATTTTCCCTGCATTACCAACCCAAGATCAATCTGGAAAGCGGTGCCATCACTGGCGCTGAAGCCTTGTTGCGCTGGGACCATCCCCAATGGGGTATGGTGCCGCCAATACGCTTTATTGGGATCGCAGAAGACTGCGGCGTCATCATTCCACTAGGCCGCTGGGTCTTGCGTGAAGCTTGTGCACAAACAAAGAAATGGCAGGATGCTGGATTAACGATCGCCGAAATTGCCGTGAATATTTCAGCTGTTGAATTCCGACGTCAGGATTTTGTTGATGCTGTACGGACCATCTTGCAGGAAACCGGGCTATCCCCATGCTGTCTGCAACTGGAAATTACCGAGAGCGTACTGATGCGCAACGCAGAAAGCAGCATCGCCATACTCCAGCAATTGAAAGAAATGGGCATACAACTGGCCATCGATGATTTTGGCACAGGCTATTCCAGCCTGAGTTACTTGAATCAATTCCCGATTGATGTCTTGAAAATCGATCAGTCCTTTGTGCATGAAATAGGTGCTGCCAAAGCGGGAGGCGACGGCATCATCGTCAGCGCAGTCATCGCCATGGGCAACAGCCTGAAACAAAAAGTCATTGCAGAAGGTATAGAGAAACAGGGGCAACTGTCTTTCTTGAAGGCCCAGCATTGCGAAGAAGGCCAGGGCTATATTTTCAGCCGGCCACTGGCGGCTGAGCAATTTGCGAAAATGCTGCGCCTAGGGATTACAGCACATGCCCCCATTCCAGGGTTAATGCCGAATTGAAACGTGCATTTTTCTGATATATAGTTGGCCATGTACATATCAGCAATTGCACGGAGCATGAATTGAAAATTTATGGATATAAAAATACAGGACTAGCACCAGAAAACATCATTTCTGATGAGCTTGCAGAAATAACGCTGGTAGCATCTGCGCAAGAACTACGAAAAATAGCAAAGTTTATCGTTTCTGCGGCTGATGATATGGAAAGAAAAAACTCAAATTGGGAACACAGACATTTATCAGATGCAGATAAGAGTTTTTGAAGGTTCACCACACTTCGTAGTGTACAAACCCAGTTCTCAGAACTGAACCGCAATAAGGAAAAACGGACATGCAAGCATGTCCGTTTTCATTTTGAGCCAAGCAGTCAATACTTATTCGTAATCACTGACCGGTATGCAAGAGCAGAACAGATTGCGGTCACCATAGACATTGTCTGCACGGCCAACCGGCGCAAAGTATTTATTCTTGCGCAAGGAAGCAACCGGGTAAGCTGCCACTTCACGGCTGTAAGCATGTGGCCATTCATTGGCGATCAGCACTTCTGCTGTATGTGGCGCATGTTTCAGCGGATTATCCTTGGCATCGAATTCACCACTTGCTACCTTGGCGATTTCTTCACGGATGCTGATCATGGCATCGATGAAACGGTCGAGTTCAGCCTGGGATTCGCTTTCTGTCGGCTCTATCATCAGCGTGCCAGGCACGGGGAAGCTCATGGTCGGTGCGTGGAAACCAAAGTCGATGAGGCGTTTAGCCACGTCTTCATTGGAAATGCCAGTAGCATCTGTCAATGGACGCAAGTCGAGGATGCACTCATGCGCAACCAGGCCATCATGGCCGCTGTACAGTACAGGGTAATGCGGGGCCAGGCGTTTGGCGATGTAGTTCGCTGCCAGGATCGCTGTCTCTGTTGCTGCCTTCAAGCCTTCTGCTCCCATCATGGCGATGTACATCCATGAGATAGGCAAGATGCTGGCAGAGCCAAATGGTGCAGCACTAACAGCAGAGATACCATCTTCGCCGCGCACATAGCCAGTGGATTTCTGGTTAGGCAAGAACTTCGCCAGATGCGCACCAACTGCAACCGGGCCTACGCCCGGGCCGCCACCACCGTGAGGGATACAGAAAGTCTTGTGCAGGTTCAGATGGCTGACGTCGCCACCAAACTTGCCTGGTGCGGCCACGCCGACCAGCGCATTCATGTTCGCGCCATCAACATACACCTGACCACCGTGGCTATGCACGATTTCGCATAATTGTTGTATGCCTTCTTCAAACACACCATGCGTGGATGGATAAGTCACCATCGCTGCAGCCAGATTGGCACTGTGTTTTTCTGCCTTGGCTTGCAGATCAGCCAGATCAACGTTGCCCTTGTCATCACAGGCAACCACGACCACATCCATGCCTACCATGCTGGCAGATGCTGGATTGGTACCGTGTGCAGAAGACGGGATCAGACAGATATTACGGTGTGCTTCACCACGCGATGCGTGGTAAGCCTGGATCACCAGCAAGCCTGCGTATTCACCTTGGGAACCGGCGTTTGGCTGCAGGGATACAGCATCGTAACCAGTCGCTGCGCACAGCATGGCTTCCAGCTGGTCGATCATTTCGCGGTAACCGGTGGTCTGGTCATTTGGCGCGAATGGATGGATACTGGAGAACTCAGGCCATGTCACTGGAATCATTTCGCTGGTGGCATTGAGCTTCATCGTGCATGAACCCAGCGGTATCATGGTGCGGTCCAGCGCCAGATCCTTGTCTGCCAGGCTGCGCAGGTAACGCAGCATTTCATGTTCTGCGTGATAGCGGTTGAAAGTCGGGTGTGTCAGGTAAGTCGTGCCACGTGTCAGCGCTGCCGGGTAGGCATCATTTACGCCAGCTTCTATCGCCGCAAAATCAGGCGCCGTAGCTACGCCGCTGGCCTTGGCAAAAATCGCCCACAGTGCTTCGACATCGGCACGTGTGACTGTTTCATCCAGAGAAACGCCGACCTGTGTCGCGCTGATCTGGCGCAGGTTGTAGCCAGCAGCTTCAGCAGCCCGATGGTAGGCTGCAGCGTTGGCGACATTGACTGTCAAAGTGTCAAAGTAAGTGGTGTTGGCGATAGCCAGACCTTGTTGTTTCAGGCCGCCAGCCAGGACACCAGTCAGACGATGCACGCGCAAGGCGATCTGGCGCAAGCCTGCAGGGCCGTGATAAACGGCATACATGGAGGCGATCACTGCCAGCAACACCTGTGCAGTACAGATATTCGATGTGGCTTTTTCACGGCGGATATGTTGTTCGCGTGTTTGCAGAGCCAGGCGATAAGCCTTGTTGCCTTGCGCATCTACCGTCACACCAACCAGACGGCCAGGCATGCTGCGTTTGAATGCGTCGCGTGTACCCATGTAACCTGCGTGCGGGCCACCAAAGCCCAGCGGTACACCAAAGCGCTGGCTGTTACCAACGACCACGTCAGCGCCCCACTCGCCTGGTGAGGCGATCAGTGTCAGTGCCAGCAAATCGGCAGCAGCGATGACCATCGCGCCCTTGGCATGCAAGGTGGCAGCAAATTCGCGATAATCGCGGATGGCACCGTCCACGCCAGGGTATTGCAGCAAGATACCAAAGCAATCATTATCCAGTGCTTCTGTACCCGTGCAAGTACGCACCTCGATACCCAGCGGCTTGGCGCGGGTTTCTATGATTTCACGAGTCTGTGGCAAGACATCATCGCCAACATAAAACACATTGGATTTGGATTTGCCTACACGCTGTATCAGCGTCATTGCCTCAGCAGCAGCCGTGCCTTCGTCCAGCATGGATGCATTGGCGATATCCATGCCAGTCAGGTCAGTGATGACTTGCTGGAAGTTCAAAATGGCTTCCAGGCGCCCCTGGGAAATCTCTGGCTGGTAAGGTGTGTAAGCTGTGTACCAGGCAGGGTTTTCAAAGATATTGCGCAGGATCACGCCTGGTGTATGCGTATTGTAATAACCCTGACCGATCAAAGACTTCAGTACACGGTTTTTTGACGCCAGTGCCTTCAATGTTGCCAGTGCTTCCTGTTCGGACTTGGCTTCTGTGAATTGCGCCAGTGGCAGTACATCGTGACGGCGGATATTGGCCGGGACGATGGCATCAATCAGGGCTGTGCGGTTAGCATAGCCCAGGGTTTTCAGCATGGCGGCTTGTTCTGCTTCAGAAGGGCCGATATGGCGAGCGATGAAAGCGTCATGCGCTTCCAGTTGGGTCAGTGAAGGACGGGTCATGGTATATGAGGTACAGAAGAGTAACGTGGAATATCAGGTGTAGCTATGCAGGCAAACCGCAACAGGAAAATCCATATCAAAAGAGGCAGCCACAGGGCTACCTCTCTTAATGAATCTATTAAGCGATGTTCTTGGCGTAAGCTTCAGCATTCATCAAGGCATCAACATCAGCAATATTTGCTGGTTTCAGTTTAAACAGCCAGGCTGCAAACGCGTCAGCATTGATGGATTCTGGTGCATCGGCCAGCTCTTCATTGATGGCGACAACTTCGCCAGTCACTGGTGCATAGATATCGCCAGCTGCCTTGACGGACTCAACCACGGCACAATCCTTGCCAGCTTCAAGTGCTGTGCCAACTTTAGGCAAATCAACGAATACGATATCGCCCAAAGCATCCTGAGCAAATTCAGTAATGCCGACAGTAATAGTGCCGTCTGCTTCAGTGCGTACCCATTCGTGGGATGTCGTGTATTTCAGGTCTGCTGGTACGTTCATGATGGGCTCCAGATAAATAAATTGTTTTAAATAATAATGAGTGGCTAATCAAATAGTAGTCAGTACTAGTAGCTGTACTGACTGCAGATCAAATTATAAGGCCAGGATTTTGCCGTTACGGACAAAAGGCAGTTTGACAACAGATGCTGCCAGTTGCTTGTCGCGGATAACAACATGCACAGTATCACCTACAGACACACCCATAGGCAAACGTGCCAGGGCAATTGCCTGTTCCATGGTCGGGCTGAAAGTGCCGCTGGTGATTTCGCCTTCGCCTTGTGCGCACACCACTTTTTGATGGGCGCGCAGGATGCCGCCTTTTTCACGCAGGATCAGACCCAGGAACTGGGCCTTCTGGCCTTGTGTTTGCAATGCTTGCTTGCCAACGAAATCGCGTTCGCTGACCAGGTCGATAGTCCATGCCAGACCTGCATCGAGCGGGTTGACGGTTTCATCCATGTCCTGACCATATAGGTTCATGCCAGCTTCCAGACGCAAGGTGTCACGTGCTCCCAGACCAGCAGGTTTGACACCGACTGCAACCAGAGCGTTCCAAAAATCAGTCACGCGATCGGCGGAAACAGCGATCTCGAAGCCGTCTTCACCGGTATAACCAGTACGCGCCACCATGACTTCACCAAAGGAAGTATCAGCGACGATTACCGCATTGAAAGGTTTTATTTCTGCACTGGCTACCTTGGTTTCTGGCAAGACTTCCCATGCTTTGGCGCGGGCATTCGGGCCTTGCACTGCTACAAGTGCGAAAGCATTTGCACCATCGCGACGCTGGGTAATGGTCAGGCCGCTATTGGTTTCTGCATTGCGGGCATTCATCCAGGCGATGTCTTTTTCTGCCGTGCCAGCATTGACGACCAGGCGGAACCAGTTTTCGCTGAAGAAATAAATGATGAGGTCGTCGATGACCGTGCCTTCAGGCTTCAACATGCAGGAATACAGGGCCTTGCCCGCGACCTGTAATTTATCGACATTATTGGCAACCAGGCCACGCAGGAAGCTGCGTACATTCTCGCCCTGCAAATCAACGACACACATATGGGATACATCAAACATGCCGCAATCAGTGCGCACTGCATGATGTTCTTCGATTTGGGAACCATAGTTGACGGGCATGTCCCAGCCGCCAAAATCAACCATTTTTGCACCAGCCGCACGATGGGCTGCATTGAGGGGAGTTGCCTTGAGTGATGTCGCTGCTTGCGTCATGAGTGCCTCGTTACCAGATTGAAGGGACGAACAAACGCATGCCGACGAATAAACGCCGCATGCGCTGAAATCGCATACCCCTCTGTCCTGGTACCTGAGAGATTACGGGAGCCATGTATGTTTGCTTCCCGCGCGCACCTTCGGTGGGTAGTCCGGCGAACATTCATAAAATAAACGTGTCTGCCGCTACCGCTCTCCAGAGTTGGGGCAACTTTTAACTACCCCGTTGATCGGTCCTTTGTGCCTGAGAGTTTTTTGGGTATTAGCCCCTTCGGCGGTAACTTTCGTCACGCTCTCCCGATCAAGTAGCGCGATTATATAAGGCTTGCAAGGGCTTGGGTAGTTGAGTGTGTAAATATTTACAGAAAAGTGAAGGAGATATGTTGAAATTGCCAAATTGACACATGGTAGTTTTGCTGGCAGAAATTTCCAACAGTTGCTGCACATTATCAAATTACCTATGGAAATTTATTTCAAATCTAGCTTCACTTTTCTACCAATAACAAATAATGCCCTTATGAGCCATATTTGAGAATTGAACTGATATGCTCATGTAAGTATTTACCCGAACACATTCAATGACCAAAACTCATTAATTTGCGATTGCAGGTCGGGGGTAGACCGGCCTGCAATCTTAAATGACGTATGAACGCATTTAAAAACACCGGCATGTAGTCACGACGAATCTGAAATTATCTCCCACAATAGTTTGCCACGAACGCCACTGGATTCCAGCTAAAAGCATGCTGGAATGACGTCAATATGTTTATTGCATCATTGCCGGAATATGCTTCGGTGATGACAGTAACAAGCCCTCCTATTTCCCTCTTAACACCAACACACTCTTCGCATGCCCCACAACATCCTTCTCACTCAAATACTGCGGCACGTAAGTTCCAGCCGCAAACCCTGCCGCCTGATCATTGTAATGCGCATCAAACAAAACTCCACTCTGCCCCACAGGATTAATGCCTAAAGCTTTCGAGGCATCGGCAAAATCAATCAGACGTCGCGTAGACGGTCCATACACCACATCCCATGGTGCAGGGCCGATTGCTGACGCCAGATTATTCGGCAACTCGCGTCCACCAGCAACTTCAAACGGGCCGATGTTGAATATCTTGTCCAAAGGTTTCTGCTGGGAAAGCGGATGCTTGTGTGTCAGCGTATGCGCCTTGCCCCAAGTCCATTGCTTGCTGTCGGCACCAAACGTCTTTTGCAAATGTGCGATACTGTCGCGCCATGCCAGCGCCAGAATATCGTCACGGGTTTCCACTACTGGCGTAGCACGGTTATCCCACCAGGGTGATGTTGCATCAGCCAGCAGGCGTGGCAAGGCATAATCGAGTGCACGGGTGCGCAAGAGATTCTTGAATTGAACCTCACCCACTTCATCTGCCATTGCCGCATAGATGATCTGATACAGCAACTGACTGAAGATGGTGGGGGCTATGCTATTCGCCTGGTAATTGCCATCCCATTTTTCCAGTTGCTCCAGCAGGCGTTTGCCATCTGTGTCAGTTATTTGTTTGCGCAAAATTGGCAATATGGATGGCAAAATCTGAGCGACATAATCGGTCTTGTTTTCAAGTTGCAGAGCCTGGCTGTTTTTGGTATCCCACTTGATGCCAGGTTTCGACAACAAGGCTTCCAGCCTGCGTGCGCGCTCGTTCAGATTGTAATAACCGGGGATGGCAAAATCTGCTGATGGCAAAGGTTGTTGATTTGCAGAGACGATAAAACCACGGGCAGGATTGACTTCATGCGGGTTATCAGCAAAATCAGTAAAGCCGGGCTTGTCAGCTTCTGCCGTACTGCCATCGAGTATGAAAGCCGGATTCACATCCGTCGGCCGCTTGACCAGTTTCGCCGCGGCCCACCAGGCGATATCGCCTTGCGCATTTGCCCACACCACATTCAAACCTGGTGCATGGATATTGCTGGCAGCATGGGCAGCAATTTCTTTTGTGCTCGCGCGATTCAATTCATAAAAAGCGTCTAGTACAGGATTTTCAGTTTCCAGAAATGCCCACCACATGGCGATGGGTTTGGCAGTCATATCTTCCCCCCAGGCCTGGTGGAAGGCATCGCTGATGATGGGGCCATGAGGGGACGTCCGCAATTGCAATTTGACGGCTTCTGCACCTTTGACCTTGATGATTTCTTCACGGCTTTGCAAATCTACCCATTGCCCTTTGGCCCAAACCTCATTGGGATTTTGCGGGTTGATTTTTTCAGCAATAAAATCAACATCATCATTCTGGAACATGGTCAGGGTCCAGCCAAAGTTCTGGTTATGGCCGAGTAAAGCAAAGGGATTGAGTGCCTGATGGTGACCATATAATTCAAAGCCTGGCATTTTGAGATGGGCTTCATACCAGACTGCTGGTGCCGAGTAAGCGATGTGCGGATCACCTGCGAGCAAGGGTTTGCCGCTGGCAGTATTTTTACCAGCGACTACCCAGGCATTACTACCCTCAAACTGTGGCAGGCCGAACTCTTCCATGACTTGCTGACTCGTCGTTGCGATACGGTTCATCCTGTCCCAGTCTGTCGCACTCAATTGCAAAGGTTTGATGACGCCTTCGGGATGCCAGGCAAAATCGAATATTCGCAAATAATCTGCGCCCAGTTTGTCACGTATCTGTGTCAATACTGGTTCAGAACGGAAGGCCGCGGCAAAGCTATAGGCCATGTAGCCGGATACTGCGACCGTATCTTCTGCAGTAAATGGACGCTTGGGTATTCCCAGCAATTCAAATTCCAGTGGTGACGCGTTGGTAGCCTGATACTGGTTGATGCCATCAAGGTAGGCATTCAGGGCTTTGACTGCGGGAGAGTTGGTATTGAGTCTGGCCGCATAATCGGCAGCATGTTTGCGCAAACCCAGGGTACGAAAAAGACGGTCAGTGTCCAGCAGTTTTGGGCCAAGAATTTCAGCCAGCTCACCTTTGGCAAGGCGGCGTACCATTTCCATTTGAAACAGCCTGTCCTGCGCATGCACATAACCCAGGGCACGATATAAGTCTGCTTCATTTTTTGCTTCTATATGTGGCACACCACGCTCGTCATATTGCACAATCACTTCTGCTTGCAGGCCTGTTAGCACCTGCTTGCCTGAGCGCTGCACGCGCTTACCGTATATATAGACAGCAGCAACGCATATCGTTATCAGCAGCAAGGCGGACAATACAAGCAAACTCCATTTCAGCAAGCGTTTCATTAGTCAGCTTTCAATAAGGCACATAGTGTTCAGATTCTACACTCAGTCGCAAAAATCACGCTGAGCGCGTGCTGCCGTCAATATTATCAATAATTCATCATCAGAAAAAGAGCTGCATGGACTATTGATTTTGACTCACCTATCATCATCTATTCCTTTTGCTATTCGCTTAGCCCACGCTCGCCCACTATTCTGGACTGCGCATGACCAACCCCACTCCCGGCACTGAAATTTCCCAGCGCAGCAGCTTGCAAACCCTCAAGGGCTTGCTACCTTTCCTTACACCATACAAAACACAATTTGTATTGGCCGGTATCGCTTTGCTGGTCGCAGCCGGTGCCACATTGGCAATACCTTATGCTTTCCGCCAGATGATAGACCTGGGTTTTGGTGGCGGTGACCGCAGTATCAAGCATGTGGATCTGACCTTTATTGCCTTGTTTGGCGTCGCCTGTGTGCTAGGCATCGCCACGGCCGCCAGGTTCTACATGGTCTCGTGGTTGGGAGAAAGAGTGACGGCAGACATACGCAATGCGGTGTATTCGCATGTGGTGACACAAAGCCCGGAATTTTTTGAAACCACGCAAACTGGAGAAGTGCTGTCACGCCTGACTACCGATACAACACTGATACAAACCGTGGTAGGCACCAGCATCTCCATGGCTTTGCGTAACTTCCTGCTCTTCCTTGGTGGCCTGGTGATGTTGTTCATTACCAGCCCAAAACTGTCATCCATCATCATCGTCATGCTCGCGGTGGTGGTCTTGCCCATTATTCTGTTTGGCCGTCGAGTACGAACACTGTCGCGTGATTCACAAGACCGCATTGCCGATGCATCAGCAATTGCAGGCGAAATACTGAATGCTATGCCGACGGTGCAGGCTTTCACTCATGAGCATATAGAAGCCCAGCGTTTTTCTGGCTCGGTAGAAGGCGCGTTTAAAACCGCCATGCGCCGCATACGTGCCCGCTCACTGCTGACCGTGATGGCTATCCTGTTGATCTTCGGCGCGATTGTTTTTGTACTATGGCTGGGTGCCCATGCAGTCATGCAAGGCCGCATGAGCGGTGGCGAACTGGGTCAGTTTATTTTGTATGCATCCATCGTGGCGGGTGCTGTTGGGGCTTTGTCTGAAGTCATGGGCGATGCCCAGCGTGCTGCCGGTGCGACCGAGCGCCTGCTGGAATTGATCGAAGTCAAATCACCGATACAAAATCCAGTAAAAGCACTGAACTTGCCTACTCGAGCCGAGCATGACCCGAGAGGGGCTGCATTGTCATTGCAGGGTCTGGAATTTCATTATCCTTCGCGCCCCAACACGGCAGCCTTGTTGAATCTGAACCTCGACATACAGCCCGGCGAAACTGTTGCCATTGTTGGTTCTTCCGGTGCAGGCAAGACGACATTATTCCAGATGCTGTTGCGTTTTTATGACCCACAGCAAGGCAGGGTCACTCTCGATGGCATCAATATACGCGAGTTGAGCTTGCATGAACTGCGTGGCGCGATAGGCGTGGTGCCGCAAGATACCGTCATATTTTCAGCCAACGCTCTTGAGAATATACGCTATGGTCGTGCCGATGCCAGTGATGCAGAAGTGATTGCGGCAGCGAAAATGGCAGCCGCGCATGAATTCATAGAAAGACTGCCGGAAAGCTATCAATCTTTCCTGGGTGAACGTGGCGTGCGCCTGTCTGGTGGACAAAAACAAAGGATAGCCATTGCCCGCGCCCTGCTGAAAAACCCGCCACTATTGCTATTGGATGAAGCCACCAGCGCACTGGATGCAGAGTCAGAACGCCTGGTGCAAGGCGCACTGGAGGTGGCAATGCAAGGCCGCACGACCCTGATCATTGCGCACAGGCTGGCCACCGTACAGCGCGCCAACCGTATCATCGTCATGGAACATGGACGCATCGTGGAAACTGGCACCCACTCTTCGCTGGTAGAGCAAGGCGGGGTCTATGCAAAACTGGCGGCATTGCAGTTTGATTTGCATAGAAACGAAGAATAGCAATAGATTAATAAACCATGGCAAAATAGCCAACTCATCACCCACACATAAAGGAGACCATGATGATAGGCTACATTACCCTGGGCACGAATGATGTGAAGCGTGCCGCCGCTTTTTACGATGCATTGCTTGCAGAAATTGGCGCCAAACGTACTATGGAATCAGAAGGTTTCGTCGCCTGGGGAGTCAGCCCCAAACACCCCGCACTGGGTATTATCACGCCTTTTAATGGCGAAGCGGCGACCGTAGGGAATGGCAGCATGGCAGCTCTTGTCGTCAAAACCAAAGAGCAGGTGCAAGCTGTGTATAACAAGGCCATTGAACTGGGCGGCAAAGATGAAGGTGGACCAGGCCCACGGGGTGACAGCGGTTTTTATGCTGCTTACTTCCGCGACCTGGATGGCAACAAGCTGAATGCCTTTTGCATGGGCGGTTAAGGTTTAGCTGGCTGTTGCAAGTCGCTCTGACTCGCAACAGTCAATGATAACTGCAATTAGTCGTTTTCCGTTTCAAGTGCAGCAGCAACCGCAGCAAGGATGCGCCCGGAAAATTCTTCATTTTCTGCCACGCGCGACAGCACAACTGCCCCCACCATACTTGCCAAAGCCAGCATGGCCTTGTCTTCTCTTTTCTCTTTCGTTTCGCCAGGCAGCAAGTCCACCAGCACGGACATCAAGTCATGCGCGCCTTTGTCAGCAGCTTTGCGCACAGTCTCATTTTGCCTGGCCATATCTGACCCCAGGGCGGCAAGGGCACAACCCCTGCCCGGCTTGTCCCTGTGCGTCGGAGACAGATAATCGTTGGCGATGCGTGACAGGGCGGTATCCGGGGATTCTGTCTGCCACTTCTTCCAGCGCTCTGCGGAACGGCCCAGACTCAGTGCACAAGTTTGTGCAATCAGGTCTTCTTTGGAAGAAAAGTTTCCATAAAAGCCACCATGGGTCAAACCTGCACCCTTCATCAGATCGACCACGCTGACACCGTCATAGCCACGCTCGCGGAATAGCTGCGAAGCTACGTCCAAAATACGTTGGCGATTTTCATTTGCCTGTTCTCTGCTGACTTTCATGGCACTACTCCATCAATAAATTCTCTTGACATTATAGATTATAAACGTAATATATACAATCATGATGATCATCATTTAAATCAGATCCGCCCTTACATTCACGGAAAACAATATGAATACCAGGAACAATCTTCTGAACAAATACCCCGCCATCTGGCTGGTACTGCTGGGCACTGCTGGCACTTTTGCCCTGACCATGGGCGCACGGCAAAGCATGGGGCTGTTTTTGAGTCCTATGAATACTGCCACTGGGCTTGGCGTAGGCAATATCAGCCTGGCTTTCGCCTTTGGGCAATTGTGGTGGGGTCTGACACAGCCATTCGCTGGCGCCTTTGCCGACAAAATGGGCGCTGGTCGCGTCTTGTGCGTAGGTATTATCCTGGTGGCCGTGGGCACTTTTATTACACCACTGATGACGACAACGGCTGGCCTGATCTTTGCCATAGGCATGCTGGCGGCAGGTGGCGCAGGCATGGCCGGGCCAGCGGTACTGATGGCAACTGCCACCCGCATGATCCCGGCAGAAAAGCGTGGCATTGCTACCGGCATAGTGAATGCGGGTGGCTCTTTTGGCCAGTTTTTGATGGCACCAATCGCCATCACACTCATGGGTTTGTATGGCTGGAATAATGCCATGCAGATCATGGGCTTGCTGGTTTTGCTGGCCTTGCCCGCTGCCTATCTCTTACGCGGCAAACCCGTACAAGCTGCCAGTAGCGGACAAGCACCGGTCAGTACGTCCAAAGCAATCGCTATTGCCCTGAAAAATCCGAGCTACCTGATGCTGGCGGCAGGCTTTTTTGTTTGCGGCTTCCATGTGGCTTTTCTTGCCACCCATTTGCCGGGAGTGATCAGCCTGTGTGGCTTGCCTGCAGAGTTTGGTGGATGGGCGCTGGCCATGCTGGGCCTGTTCAATATCATAGGCAGCATTTCCATGGGCTGGGCAGTTGGCAAGTGGCGCATGAAGTCACTGCTGTCCTTGCTGTATGCAACACGTGCTATCGCCATCATCCTGTTTTTGCTGGCACCTAAAACTGGCACGGATGTACTGATGTTTGCCGCGGTCATGGGTCTGACTTTCTTGTCCACCGTGCCACCGACTGCTGGCCTGGTTGCCAAGTTGTTTGGCCCGGCGAATATGGCCAGTCTGTTTGGCATCGTCATGCTGACACATCAAATCGGTGGCTTCCTCGGCGTCTGGCTGGGTGGCAAGGTACTGGGGGCAAATGGCAATTTCAATTTGCTCTGGTATATCGATATCACGCTGGCCGTCGCTGCTGCCTTGGTACACTTGCCCATACAGGAAAAACAATTGCAACTGCAGGCAGCCTAAGCCACACTGCAGTCAAGCTGACAGCAAGGTTTATTTGCTGACTGAATAAACCTGTTTGCCTGCCACCCAGGTTTGCAAGACCTTGATCTTGTAAATATCGGTGGCAGGCATGTTCAGCAAGTCCTGGTCGACAAGGATAAAGTCCGCCCACTTGCCTGGTTCCAGCGTACCCAGGGTATTTTCCTGGTGCGCTGCATAGGCAGCATCAACAGTGAAGCAGCGCAAGGCTTCCTGCACAGTCATGGCTTGATTGGCATACCAGCCTTGCGCGGGCTTACCTGCCATATCCTGTCGGGTGACGGCTGCATGTACACCCCAGAATGGATTGGGCGATTCTATAGGGAAGTCCGAACCACAGGCGATGCGTGAACCCTGCTTCAGAAAGCTGCGCCAGGCATAAGCCCCCTTGATGCGCTCCGCCCCTACCCTGTCCTCAGCCATATTCATGTCAGATGTCGCGTGAGTAGGCTGCATGGAGGGCAAGATGCCCAGTTGTTTGAAACGCGGAATATCATCCAAAGCGACGACCTGAGCATGCTCTATGCGGTGACGCAAACCGGCAGATGCTGATGCTGGCAAGCGGGCAAAGCCATCCAGAATCTGGCGGTTACCGGCATCACCGATCGCATGCACATTTACCTGATAACCCTTGCTGGCAGCTTTTTCTATCATCGCGTACATCTCATCAGCAGTCTTGAACAGCAGGCCATGGGTGTGCGGTGCATCTGAATACGGTGCCATCAAGGCCGCTCCACGGCTGCCCAGTGCACCATCAGCAAACAGTTTTACCGCACGTAGAGAGTAAAAATCACGTCCATATGTCAGCAAAGGGCCTTGCTGCGAGATTTTGTCGAAATAGCCATCAGTGCCACGCACCATGCCATAAACACGCGTAGTCAACTTGCCCTGATCTGCATATTCACGGAACAGTTTATCGGCAGATTCTGAAACACCAGCATCGTGCACACTGGTGACACCGACCTTCGCCAATTCAAGCAAGGCCAGGTCCAGGGCAGCCCTCTGCTCGGCATTTGATGCCGGAGGCACTACCTTGTCGACCAGACGCATGGCAGCATCCACCAGGATGCCAGTAGGCTTGCCCTGCGCATCTTTTTCTATCTTGCCACCAGCAGGGTCAGGGGTAGATTCTGTTATACCTGCCAGTTGCAAAGCTTTGCTGTTCGCCCAACCGGCATGCCCATCCACACGCGACAACCAGACCGGGCGGTCCTTGACTACTGCATCAATTTCTTGCGCAGTGGGAAAGCGCCCCAGCTTCCAGTTGGCCTGGTTCCATTCACCACCGATGATCCACTGGTTCAAGGGAAAGCGGACAGCATAGTCAGCAATTGCCTTTTGTGCTTCTGCCAGATTGGCGGTGGCACGCAAACTGAGTTGCATCTGACTAGCACCCAGACTAAGTACATGGCCATGAGCATCTATCATGCCGGGCAATAGTGTTTTACTTTCGCCATCCACATGTTTGGCTTTGGGCAAGCGCGCCGCCAACTCTGCAGATTTGCCTGCGGCAATTACCTTACCGGCATCGTCAAATGCCAGCGCCTGAAACTGCAGCAATTGCGCTCCGCTCAGGGTATACCCACGGACGTTATCAATGATCGTATCGGCGACAGCCGCACCTGAATACAGGCAACTACAGCCGGCAATTACCAGTATCAAGGGCTTCAATATGCTATTCATGTATCAGGTCCAAAGATAGATAAAGAGGGATATTGTATTTCAATATGCATTGATAATTTGGATATAGCAAAGAACAATGGGAGCTTGCTTTTTCTCATTGTCATTTAACAAATCAGCCTATTATTACCAAGCTCCAATTTTAACTTTAGATAAAGTTAGATAATTTTTATCGACAATTAAATGTACTTGACATCATTTACCATGAGGCAAAAGTAAAATCCAAAGAAAATATCATGTAACAGATGTAAAACTTGTCATATAACTGACATTTACCTTGACGCTGCAAACGGCACTTGCGTACACTCACACGATTCTGCAATCCACGTCGACTCTGGTCGATTAGACAATTCATTGCCTATGAAACGATTCCGACTACGCTCCCCAAGCATATTGACCGCCGCCTTACTAGCTGGCCTGGTCCCTCAATTATGTCTTGCCGATGCTCCTCCGCCAGCATTCTCCCTGGTCTCAGCACCAGAAACCACTAATGCGGCACAAGCTGCAGCAGCCAGTCAGCCAGTCAATCTGGAATTACCTCCGGATGTAGCCAATTTTGAATATACGGACAAAACTACAGACCTGTGGGAAAGAGTGCGTGCAGGTTATGCCATACCCGACCTGGAAAACCAGCTTGTAGCAAACCAGCTGGCCTGGTATGGCACCCGCACTGAATATATTTTGCGCACAGTGCAACGTGGATCCCGCTACCTCTATCACGTTGTGGAAGAGCTGGAAAAACGTGGCATGCCAACTGAACTGGCCCTGTTGCCATTCATAGAATCTGCATTTAATCCGCAAGCCATTTCCACCGCCAAGGCAACTGGCATGTGGCAATTCATGGCAGCGACAGGCCGTGACTTCAACCTCAAGCAAACCATGTTCAAGGATGACAGGCGCGGCGTACTGGACTCTACCGATGCTGCCCTGAATTATCTGGAAAAGCTGTATGGCATGTTTGGTGACTGGCAGCTTGCGCTGGCAGCCTATAACTGGGGCGAAGGCTCAGTCCAGCGCGCCATCAAGAAGCAACAGGCACTGGGTTTGCCGATAGACTTCCAGAGCTTGTCGGTGCATATGCCGAACGAGACAAAAAATTACTTGCCAAAATTACAGGCAGTCAAAAACATCATAGGCAATCCTGAGCAGTTCAACCTGGCCCTGCCCAAGCTGGACAACCAGCCCTATTTTGTGTCCGTTGAAAAAACTCGCGATATTGATGTGCGTGTTGCAGCACAACTGGCAGAGCTTTCCATCGATGAATTCAAGGCCCTGAACCCGCAATTCAGCCGTCCTGTCATTACCGGCAGCAGCAGTACCAAGATTTTGCTGCCTACGGATAATGCAGCGCTGTACAAAGCCAATTTGAACAAATGGCAAGGCCCTTTGTCTACCTGGTCTGCCCATACAGTGCAAAAAACCGAGCGCATAGAATCACTGGCCAGCAAATTGGGCTTAAAGCCCGAAGTCGTGCGCGAAGTGAACCTGATCCCGGCAAAAATGATGATCAAGGCTGGCTCCACCTTGCTGGTGCCAAAGTCTGATAAAGCACCTGATCACGATATTTCTCTGGAGATCGCTGAAAAAGCCCAGATCGTCATAGAGAAAACCAGCACCCGCCAGCTCAGCTACAAAGTGGGCAAGCATGATAACCTGGCTGCCATCGCCAAACGTTTCCGTGTCAGTGTCGCAGAATTGAAAAACTGGAATCACCTGAAGCGTGAAAACATCGCCCATGGCCAGACCTTGCACATACAATCGCCTATCGTTACGCAGGTCAATCAAACCAATATAGTGGCAAGCAGCCGCAAGACACCAGAGCCTAAAATTGTCCATCGCACAGCAGCACCAACACGTAGTGGCAAGACGCTGATAGCAAACTTGAAGGCAGCCAAGAAAAAGCATAGCTGATCAAATTATATGGCCGCAGCTTCAACTGTGATCAGCCGCATCTAGCATCAGCAGCAGGCATTTATTGCAGCGCTAATAAAAAAGGGGTTCCAATTAATTGGAACCCCTTTCTACTTCTGAAGAAAAATCTTAGAAGCTGTAACCCAGTGCCACGCAATAGACAACAGGACGGAAATCGATCGTGGTTTTACGCTCGATACTGCCAGTTGTTGCTGTCATGTCTGTTTTGACCTTGGCAGCTGCGATAGTACCGGTGACTGACCAGCGCTCATTGAACTGGTATTTGACGCCCATCTGACCTGCCAGACCTATAGAGTCCTTCAAGTCAATCTTGGTAGGTCCACCGGTTGCAATATTACCTGTTGCAGTCGATTTCGCATCAAAGAACTGTGTGTAGTTCAAACCAAGGCCAACGAACGGACGCCATGAATCAGTTGGCGATCCAAAATTGTAGTTGAGGAAGAAAGTTGGTGCGCGTTGTTTGACTTTGGAAATAACACCATAAGGTGCCAAAGTACCGCGACCAGTTACTTCATGCTCTGGTGGAATACCAGCTACAAAATCGAAGTCGAGATGATCATTAATACGGCGTGAGTAACCCAGTGCCAGGGTATTTGCATTCTGCACAACCAGACCAGCTGGTTGTGGTGTCAAGAATGCAGGGCCATTGCTGGTAAAGTCAGGTGATTCAGAATGTACCTGTACATTGATGAAACCAGCACGTACTGTGTTTTCATATGCATGCGCAGAGAAACAAGCCAGGCCAAACAGGGCACTGACGGCGAAATGAATTTTTTTCATGATGGCGTCCTCTCTTATTTAGCCAAAACTTGCTGGAAGAAGGCGCGGGATGCGGCGTGGCAGAACGGTGGAACCAGCGAGCCGTGATAAGCAGCAGCAACTGCTGATGCAGGATCCTGCTTGGCAGCAACGGCTGCATTGATAGTCGCCGCTTTGCTTTGCGCAAAACCTACTTTTGCTGCAGCAAATGGATCAGCAGCACTGGTTGGTGAAGAATCCACGTCCAGCACTGTCAATGCTGCTGCTGGCAAGCCCTTGGCCTGGAAGAAGCCTGCTGTTGCCTGGGTGCTGGCAAAGAAGACCGTAGGATCAGCATTACCACCGCACAGGAAGACTGGTACATTTGGCACATAGTTGCGCAAATCATTCTTCACGCCAGCTTTGCGGAAAGCATTTGCCGGAGTGCAGCTCAAAGGATCAGTTGGATTGACGTTGCAAGGATTTTTCTGTGCATCGGCCAGATAGGCATTGCGATAGCTGGTCTTCACCAGGTTACCGTCACCAAAGAATACCGAGAATGCAGGAGACGATGGACCTGGCAGAGAGTCTTTGGCAAACATGGCATATGCAGGCAATTTGCCGCTGGCAAACAACTCACTAATGGATTGAGTACCAGGCAACAATGTTTCTATGCCAGTGGCATACTTGTCTTCATAGACCTCGCTAGGGCTAGTGTACAAACCACCATAGGATTTTTGCCAACTGGTCGCGATCAGGGGGATAAATACCGTACCACCCGCATTTGGACTACCTGCGAAAGTCGCATCACCCAGCAAGGACATGGCGTAAGGACCAGACATGCCAGCCAGTGCTGTTACCTTGAATTCAGAAGCGTAAGTTGTTTGCATGGCGCGCTGAGTTGCCATCGCGACGTGACCCCCTTGTGAATAACCACTGACGACCAGTTTGCCAGAATCCTGTGCACCGATAGCAGCGAAAGCCTTGCGTGCAGCACGCAGGGAATCAACCATATCATTGGCTTGCTGTTCAGCATTCAGGTAAGGATGATAAGTCAGGGCAGAAGTGTCATAGCCTGCATAGTTAGGTGCAACAACGATGAAGCCTTGTGCTGCATACATGGCAGCCAACAATGTGGATTCTGAGTTATCACGCAGATTTGCCATGTTGAAGGACTTCTCTACTGTCGTGCCATGTGCGTACAGAATAACTGGACGTGGGCCGGTGCATGCAGGGTCGCTGCCGGATGGAACCATGATGGCACCGGTCGCGTCTGTCATTTCATTCGCGCCGCCAACGGTAATGTACTTCATGTAATAGGTGCTGACCTCACACTTGGGTGCGCCAGTGATGGTCGTCAGGCCTGGTTTTGCTGCATCCAGAGAAGCCTTGAAGACGACAGGATCAAGCTTTGTCAGTGCCGGACCACTCGCCTGAGGAATAGGCACCAGTACAGGTGGATTGGCGACCAGTGTGCCGCGGGTAGGTGTGTTATCGATGACTGGACCAGCACTACCGCCGCCACCGCAAGCCGATAAAACGGCAGCGGAAAGCACGCCCAGTGCTACGTGAATTTGACGCATTGTTGTCTCCTGTTAAGTATTTTTTTGCAAGTCATTAAAAGCCCAGACGCCATTTAAAAAAATGGAACGAGCGTTCTAAAAACTTAAGAATAGTATGTCATTTGCGCAATTTACTGAATAGCAAAAACTATCCGTCTAGAGTAAACACTCTTAAAAAAACTGCGTTAACTTGTCCCCTGCGGTTTTAATGCGGGACAAATACAACACTCTAAAAAAAATGGGAGAAAGCGCAGAAAAACCTGCCGCTCTTTCCGGGCGGCAAGTATATCTTTTTCTATATGAATAAGAGCAAATCCATATGTAACATAATGTCAAGCGGCGGCTTTTTCAGCTTACCGTCTTCACTCCATCGACAACGGCATCAGTAGCTCTCAATACATCTGGCTCATCATGAGCAAAATAGGCTTTCGCCTTTTTGCCCAGATTATCCAGATACGTATAGGCAATTGGCACAACCAGCAAAGTCAGCAAGGTAGAAGTAATAATGCCACCTATGACTGCCCTGCCCATAGGCGCCTGGGTTTCTGCACCATCGCTGATGCCCATGGCCATGGGCAACATGCCAAAGATCATCGCCAGTGTCGTCATCAGGATGGGGCGCAAACGTACCTGCCCGGCAGCCAGGACGGCATCAAACTGGCTCATGCCCTGCTTTTGCGACTGATTGATAAAATCAACCAGCAAGATCGCATTCTTGGTCACCAGTCCCATGAGCATGATGAAGCCGATGATGGAGAAAATATTCAAAGTGCTGCCAGTAATGAGCAGAGCCAGCAACACTCCTATCAGGGAAAACGGCAAGGCCGTCATGATGGCCAGCGGTTGCAGGAAGCTGCCAAATTGCGATGCCAGGATCAGGTAAATAAAGATGACCGCTATCCCCAGCGCAGCCACGGCAGCACTGAAAGACTCTTGCATCTCCCTGGTCTGGCCACCTATATCAAAGCGGTAGCCTGGCGGCAGTTCTATGGTCTTGACGAGATTTTGCACTTCCGTACCTACGTCACCGGCAGGCCGCCCTTCCACGTTCGCATAAATGGCCGCCCTGCGTTGCAAGTCCTGGCGCTTGATCACGCGAGGACTGGTGCTGGGCAAAAATTGCACGACCTGACGCAGAGGCACCATCATGGGCTTGCCACTGGCATCGACCTTACTGCTGGCCAGTGACAAATCCGCCAGATCAGAAATTTTTTGCCTGCCAGACTTCGGCAACTGCACATTGATTTCATAATTCTGACCATCCGGTGCCAGCCATTGGCCCAGGGTATCGCCAGCAACAAAGGGACGCAAAGCTGCACCTATCTGCTGAACCGACAAACCAAGATCGTTTGCCAGTTCATTATTGACCTTGACGAGCACAGTAGGGTTGGCACCAGTCAGGCTGCTTTCCAGGTCAGCAATGCCTTTGATGCCTGCCATTTTTTTCATGACGCCGTCGATCACATCCTGCAATTTGTCGGCGTCTGGTCCCAGTATCGCCACATAGATGGGCTTGTCAAAACCGACGGCCATTTCTATACCCGGTATGCTTTTCAAGCGCTCACGAATTTGTATCTCTATCTGCTTTTGTGACTTGCGATGTGAAATACGTTTTTCGCTGAGCTTCATATTGATTTGCGCGGTGTTTCTCTCATTATCTACGCCAACAGAAGTATTGATGGTCTCGATATCCGTCATGTCCCTGAGTATGGCTTCAACCTGATGGGTTTTTTCATCGGTGTATTGCAGGCTGGAACCAACCGGTGTTTTCAGGTTGATGGTGATTTGTCCCTCATCTGCCTCGGGTACGAATTCTGTTCCTATCAGAGGCAAGAGAAAAAAACTGCCGATGAACAAGGAAAATGCCAGTAGCAAAGTGGTTTTGCGTTTGCGTAAAACCAGTTGCAATAAATTGCCATAGATCACATGCAGCTTGTCTATGCCATGCTCTATCGCATCCATGAATTTAGCCAGCCAGGGCAGGCGCTTGAAACGATTTTCTTCCGGATCACGCCATATCGATGACAGCATGGGGTCAAGCGTAAAGCTGACAAACAGCGACACCAGTACCGCAACAGTCACCGTGATACCGAACTGGAAAAAGAATTTACCTATCATGCCCTTCATGAAAGCCACAGGTACAAATACGGCGACGATGGCAAAGGTAGTCGCCATGACGGCAAGACCAATCTCATTGGTGCCATCTTCTGCGGCCTGCTTATGTCCCTTGCCCATGCCAAGGTGACGCACGATGTTTTCACGTACGACAATGGCATCATCGATCAGCAAACCTATACAGAGAGACAGCGCCATCATGGTCAGGAAATTCAGGGTAAAACCAAAAGCCTTCAATGCAATGAAGGTGGCAATCACTGAAATAGGTAAGGTCAAACCAGTGATGATGGTACTGCGCCATGAATGCAGGAACAGGAAAACGATCAGCACGGTCAGGCCAGCACCTTCAAGTATGGTTTCCTTCACGCCATCGAGGGAGTGTTTGACGAAATCAGCATTATTTTCACTGACTGTCATTTGCACATCTTTGGGCAAACGGGTTTTCAGATCTGCTATGGCTTCGACGATACCATCACCAACTTCGACGATATTGGCATCCTGTATCCGGCTCACTGCCAGAGAAATCGACCGTTTCCCGTTCACACGCGAGATGGAATATTCTTCTCTTTCGCCATCCTGCACTTCAGCGATTTGTTCCAGATAAACAGGTGCACCTGCACGCCGGGCGACGATGATCTTATTGAAGCCGCGCGTGTCACCGACCTTGGCCTCCAGCCTCACCAACTGATCTTGTGCGCCGCGGGTAATCAAGCCTGCCGGCATGTTTTGGTTAGTACTTTGTATAGCACTCAAGACTTCATTGACACCAATATGGTTGGCCGCCATGCGGTCAGGCATGAGCTTGACCTGCACCTGACGTACCACAGCACCGCGCACGTCCACCCTGCCTACGCCTGGCACACTCTGCAATTTTTTGACGATGATCTGATCTGTCATATTCGACAAATCACGCAGGCTGCGCTCGCTGGAACTGATCGCCATCTGCACCACCGGGCGACCATTGCCGTCACCACCCTTGATAATGAATGGATCTTTCACATCACGCGGGAAACTCGGACGTATCTGGGCAACCTTGTCACGCACTTCCTGCAAGACCTTGTCACCATTCACCGACAACTGGAATTCTATCCAGATACCTGCACGGCCTTCATAGGAACTGGCCATGATGCGCTTGACGCCGCTGATGGTATTGACGACATTTTCTACCGGTTTGGTAATGTCATTTTCAACGATCTCTGGTGAAGCACCGGGATACATCACTTCCATCCAGACACCGGGCGACTCCACATTTGGCATGTTTTCCAGGCCCAGTCCTTTATAGGAAAAAATACCCAGGACCATCAGGCCTATCATCACCATGGTGGCGAAGACCGGATTTTGTATACTGACTTTGGTCATCCACATGGCTTAACCCTTCGTTGCTGCATTAGCCAGAGGCATTTTCACCTTGCTGCCAGCCTTTACCCCATCAAGACGCGCGGCAATCAACACGGCACCAACATCCAGCCCTTGCACGATTTGCACCTTGCCTTCATCTTCGCTGCGCATGCCCAGTTTGACAGCCTGCATCTTTACCTGATTATTGACAATTTGATAGACCACATCAGCGCCATTCACTTGCCTGACTGCTGTCAATGGCACGGCCGTTACCGGGGCTGTCTTTTCCAGCACCAGATTGCCCTTGGCGAACATGCCGCCTTTTAATACTGCATCGGCATTATCAACGGCAACATAGACCATCATGGAACGTGAACCTGCTTCTGTCGCAGGATTGATGCGTGCGACTTTGCCGATGAATTCACGCCCACCAAAACCATCCACCTGGAACACCACTTTTTGTCCCGCCTTTACTCTGGGGATTTCACTGGCTGGCACTTGTGCTTCCAATGTCATGTGGCTGAGATTGACGATACTATACAAAGCAGTATCGGGCGACACTTTTTCACCGGGCTGTACATGGCGTTTGCTGATAAAACCATCCAGAGGAGAACGTACCTGCGTATCTGCCAGTGCCAGTTGGGCAACCTGCTTTTGTGACAATGCTGACTTCAGACTGGCTTGCGCCAATTCCAGCCCATTGTGTGTAGTGTCATAGGCATTTTGTGAAATATAGTTTTGCTTCAGCAAAGTTTCATTCGACAGACGGTTCTTTTGCGCCAATGCCAGCCTGGCTTGCGCCTCATCGACTGCTGCTTCTTGCGTGGTCAACCTGGCATGCAAATCGGCAGCAGTAAAGCGGGCGATGATCTGGCCTTTTTGTACTGCGACGCCTTCCTGCAATGGTGCTTCTGCCACTTCTGCAATGACTTTGGCGCGCACGGTGACCTGGCTTTCAGGCACCAGGGAACCAGAGACTGGCAACTGCGCTGACAATTCTTTCAGCTCCGCGCTGGCAATATCAGCCGCTGCCAGTTCAAAGATGACTTCCTTGTCTGCAGACTTCTTTTCATTGGTGCTTGCCTGCGCTGTCGTCTTGCTGGAATAAGCAAACCACAGAGCGCCAGAAATTACCAATACTGCAACAGCCACGACAGGTGCACGCCAAAGTAATTGGCCCTGGGCATTGCGGAAATAAGATTTGTTTTGCATGATGAATTTATTCCAGTGAGATTCTGCGCCACGTCCGCTCTGCCGCCAGGCAGGCCAGACTTTGTTTTGCATTGGACAGAACTAATAATAATTAGTTCATCGCAGAGTCGCCACAAAAAAAGAGCCAGTTTTTAACTGGCTCTTTCTTCATGCTCACTCACCCTCCTCAACTACTGTCTTATTCTTCCTGGCGGTTTGCTCTGGCAGACTCCAGCCACGCATCAATTGACAATTTACCGGGACCAAAACTGAGTAGCACCAGCAACAATATGCCCCAGTAGAAATGGGAATTTACAGCAGCCGGACATTCCAGTTCAAATAACTGCGGATAAGAAACCACGGCCATCAGGTTCACGGCAAACAGAGCCAGCGCTGCTGGACGGGAGAAGAAACCCAGGGCCAGCAAAACAGGTAAAAACAGTTCGCCCCCTGCACCCATCCAGGCTGCCAGCTCAGGCGGAATGACAGGGACCATGTATTCTTCGCGAAAGAGTGAAAGCGTCGATTGCCAGTCTGCTATTTTCACCAGGCCAGCCTTAAAAAACTGCCAGCCTATATATAGCCGCAAGGCCAGACTCAGGGCAGAGCCGCCCCATACATTGAGTTTGTCATCAAAACGGGTGCTTAAAGCATGAAAGTATTGCAGGGTGTTATACATCGATATTCTCCAATTGATCTCCTGCATCTTAGTCAGCTAGCCCGGGCTTTCCTTACAACTTATCCTCAGGAAATTTGAACTGGGTAAATAATCCTGCAGAAAACCAGGATTGCAGGCTGGTATTAATCGCAAAATCTGCATCAGTTTCCAGAGCCAGCTCCAGCGCCTCGCCCAGACTGCTGCCTTGTTGCAAGGCACTTAAGGCCAGCCAGCCAGGTTCATCGATCTTTTGCACCTCGACCTGCCATTCTCTCCTGGCTATCAGCGCATAACTCGCTTGCTTGATATCTTCAGTAAATCCCGCGGTCTCATCCGCATGATGGGCTTGCCAGATCCCCACGCTATCCCACACTGATTGATACAAGCTGGCCGCAGGATGAAAGTCCAATTGCAGGGCCTGCACATCTTGCCCACCAGCAGCAATCGCCTGCAGCACCTCATGCAGGCCGACGACTACTGCATCAGCCGCATAATAGGCGCTATGTATTTGCCACTCCAGGGAGGCGATATCGGAGAAATAAGGGTAATCCCCGGCATCGGGTATGGTTTTCAGGAATTCAGGCAGCTTTGCGCCAAACTGATTCAGGTCGCCCGATACTGATGGGCAGGCACGACCAAATGCGCGCGCCACCTGCTCAAAATATTCCTCACCCACTAATTGATACAGGACAGGAAAGGCATTCTTCAAGGCTGAAGTCCAGATGGCCGTCAAATTGCCGCGATACAAAGCCAGCCTGTCGTCCTGATACGGATGCGCATGAAATAAAGGAGCAATTGATTCTGCACTGGCTGGCTGTAGCAAAGCCATAGAAAATTGCTCTTGAATTTCATCCAGCGTGTGCAGCGCTGGAACAGGCGTCATGCTGCCACCCGCTTTTGTATGGGCAGCTTCGCAAGAACATCCCTGGTTTTTTGCGCCTCTTGGAGCAAGACAGGCAATTCTGGTATGGCCGTGTCCCACTCTATCAAGACTGGGATGCCCGCTGGCAGCATCTGCCCTGCCTGCCGGAATAATTCCCAGACCGGGTCAGCCACCTGGCTGCCGTGGTCATCCACCAGGCAGATATCTGTCTGCAAGTGACCGGCCAGATGGATTTCACCAATCGCTCCCGCAGGCAAACCAGCCATGATATTCAATGCCTGTTGTGCATCCTCCCCATGGTTGTGCTGATTGACGTAGAGATTATTAATATCCAGCAAGATGCCGCAACCCGTGCGCCTGACCAGTGCGGCGAGAAACTCAGCCTCCGACATATCGTCCTGATTAAAACGAAGATAAGTGGAGACGTTTTCTATTAACACCTGCCTTTGCAATTGTGTTTGCAGCGCATCGACGCGCTGGCATACCAAGTCAAGAGCACTTTGCATCAGCGGCAAAGGCAAGAGGTCATTCAAATGCCTGCCTGCGATAGCGCCCCAGCACAGATGTTCAGAAACCAGTGCAGGTTCAGTACGCTCTATCAAACGCTGCATGCGGCTGATATGGTGCTCAGAAAAGCCCTGAGCGGATCCCAAGCCCATACCGACCCCATGCAAGCTGAGGGGATAATCACGGCGCAATGTCTGCAATACATGCAAATCATAGCCGCCATCACCAAAATAATTTTCTGAATGCACCTCCAACCAGTCGGCAGGTGTCACTTCGCTTACAGATGCATGCAGAAAATCACGATAGTGCGGGGTACGCAAACCCACACCTACCCCTTGCAGGGCAGGCGTGGGTTCACAGTTAGTGCGAGCCGTATCAGTCAAAATAAGTCAGTCAACATCTGTCGATACAATGACCAAGCCCGTCAAAAACGAGATGCTCAGGATTTAGGCGCGTCCAGTTTACCGCCCATTTTTTCGCATGAACCAGCTGGGACTTTTTTCCATTCAGCTGGATCATTGTCTTTCTTGGATTGGCCAGCGCAAGAATGGGAGCCGGATTTAGTAGCGCAATCATTCTGACCTGCCTTGGCGATACCAAAGCATTTTTCTGTCTTGACTGGATCAGCTGCCATTGCCATGCTGGAACCCAACAAACCTGCCAGTGCGACTGCGACCATTGCTTTATTACTCATGTCTATCTCCTGTAAATGATTAAATGTCCTACTTAGCAAAACATCCCACATGGGAAATTTGAAACTACAGCCTATAGTCGGCGCAGATAAAACAAACTTACAAAATTTCTGAAAAAATTTTTATTGCTCTATCTACACAAACTTATACGTGCTGTATTTTCGATTGGATTCAAGCTGTTATCAGATTATCCTACTAGCTTATGACATTTTTTCAAGCTAAAAGTTTCCATATGCTCAACTTCACCCATGAATTACGACAAAGTATCAAGGATTTATCTGCTGAGCAGATAAATATAGGCCGATTTTGCCAGATATGGCGCGGCCAGACAGAATTGTTGAGCCGTCTGCCACCACAGTTTGCCGAGGTCATGGAAAACCTCTTGAGCCGCCTTGAATCGGGCAGCCTGTTTACAGAAGAGAGTTGCTCCTTTAGTCAGGCAGACCTGATCGCCCAGTTATCACTGTGGCTGGATAAAGCGGATACACGCCTTGCGGCTGGAAAAATAGTGTAAGCTGCGAGCCTTTTATTGCGGGATGGAGGAATTTATATGCAAAGCCTGAGTTTTAGCCTGGAAGGCGAATATGTAGAATTGAACCAGTTATTGAAACTGGTCGGTCTATGCGAAAGCGGTGGCGCTGGCAAGGCTATCGTTGCCAGCGGTGACGTCAGTGTCGATGGTCAGCAGGAATTGCGCAAAACTGCAAAAATCCGTGCTGGTCAGCTTGTCAGTCTGGGTGATATAGAAATCCGGGTTCAGGCGGGTTGAACCTGAGCAGTATTGCCAGCAGTAGTAACAGCAACATCGGCAAGCCTCTCTGGATTGCTTGCCATGAAGCGTGCCAGCATATTATCCATGGTATCGACATGATGTTCGAACCACAGAGGTAATTCTTCAGCCAGGCGGGTCGCCAGATCGGCCTCGCCCAGCTCTACCCTGCGCCTGACTTCCTGCATCACCTCTAACACAGCGTCATGCTCTTGCCTGTGGCAACCTGCAGGAGGGAAAGCGGTTTCAGTCATCCACTGGTTTTCCTGTTCAAAATGGGCAATGGAATGCACGATGAGGGCGTCCAGCCTGGCGACGAAAGTAGACGGATTGTCTTCAGACAAGGCTGCACAGAGCTCAACAAACTCTTTATGCGTATCGTCCATAGGTTCATAGCTGAGGCTGAGGCGGTCTGACCAGCCCCAAGAATTTTGTTCCATGCTTACATCCTGATATATAAAGATAGAGAGATAGTGATAGAGCGAATTGGCGAGATTATCGCCGATAGCAGAACAACTTGCTTGCGTTAGATCAGCCGGGCATCATGAAAAACTGGATAAACTTGGAGGCCTTGGAAAAACAAAAAGCGCACCATCAGTGCGCTTCCTCAAGTTCTGTTTGAATATCTGCCCGACTAATGCTCAACAGCTCAGCAAGCAATTAACAAGCTCAAACCCCGCATCAAGCGGTGGTATTGATATTCCTGCCCAGGTTAGGTGGCAGATTGGCAACAGACTTATTATCTGGAATAGCTTCTATTAGTGAGGTTGCACTTTCAGCCGAAATATCGATGGCTTTTTTCAGCACCGCAATACTTACAGCCTGACTCGTACCCACATCAGCCAATGTCGTTGCTACGTTGGCAATACCGGTTACATCCATGACATTTCTCCTTATCTGTCTACTGTAGATAACGGCGACTTTAGAAAAGTCTTTAGAGATATTTCAGATTTTTTTTAAAATATTGTTTTGCATCGCAGCAAGGATCCAGCCCAGCACCAATTGGGGCTGATTTAAATCCAGCCATTGCAGACCAGGCCGCACATCAATGGGAGCAGATACGTCGGAAGCAACCACCAGAATATCCTCATCTTCAGGATAGATGGCTTGCTTGCCCAGAGAGGGCCGGAAAACTTCAATTTTTGATATGGCTTCCCACTTATAACCTTCCACCATGGTCAGGTCGGCGAAAGCCAGATGCGACACCAATTCGCGCAGTGTTGGTTCAGCCTCTTGCCTTAACTCACGAACAATAACATAACGATATGGTGATGCCAGCAACACTTCCTGTGCGCCGGCATGGCGCAAGCGTGAGCTATCTTTTTGTGGAGGCTCTATGACAACATCATGATGACTATGTTTGACAACATTGATCTTGTGTCCATTTGCAGTCAGCTCTCTGACCAGATATTCAAGCAAACTGGTTTTGCCACTGCCAGACCATCCTACAACACCCAATATTTGTCCTGCCATTGCCACAAGCATCCTCCATTATTTGAAGCCAGCATATACATATAACTTATGAATATTAGCCAGGAGCAAGCGGCGTCATTCCTAAGTCATATTTGAATGTAACAATTGTAACATTGCAACATTTTACAGGTTATCACATGCGCTTCCCCCATAGGCTCTGGGCTTTTTTCTTCACCTTGCTTTGCAGCATAGTTGCTTCGAATGTACAGGCACAGGGTAACACCATCATCGTCGGCCAGGCCATAGACTTGTCCGGACCGAATGGTAGCATTGGGCGCGACTATGTCGCAGGTATTACGACTTACTTCGACAGCATCAATGTGAGTGGCGGCGTGGGTGGCAAGCGGATTAAATACCTGGTGCGCGACGACCAGGGCAATCCTGCCCTGTCAGCCCAGGCTGTCGGCGATTTGCTTGAAAAGGATAAGGCTGACTACCTGCTCGGCGGCATAGGTGCGGCAGTGACTGATGCTGTGCTAAGCAATCCCAGATTTGCGCAAAGTGGACAAACCTTGTTCGCCCCTTTGGTGGCATCTGCTAAAACTTATAGTTCACGCGTACTGTTCTGGCGCCCCAGCCCAGAGCAAGAGATGCAATATATCTTCTCTTACTTTGACAAACTGGGTATCAAAAGCGTAGGCATCGCCTATCAGGAAAATGCGGTCAATCAAGACATGTACCAATATGTGGTCGCGGAATTGCGTAAGCGCAATATGCTCATGAGTGGACTGGTACGCATAGGAGCAGCGGCTGCTGATATGGAGCGCGAATCCGCCATCCTGGCCAAATCCAACCCTGGCATCGTGATTGCCATTGCAGACACTTTGGGTACTGGCATATTTTTGAAAGAGTTCAGAAAACAGGCTCCCCGCACCTTTGTTGCAGGCATGTCACTCATTAATCTGGATACGCTGGCAGAAGTTGCCGGCCCAAAGGCACTGGAGTGGACAGTATTTTCCCAGGTCGTGCCAAATCCACTGAGCAAAAAATCGCTAATACAGATAGATCACAGCAATATGATGAAAAAATTCAGGGATGAGGATTTATCTGCTCTGACATTTGAAGGTTTCATGGTCGCCAAAACCCTGGTGAAAGCCATACAAACGGGCAAACCAGGACGTGATGCACTGCAGAGCCTGCTGACACAGAAAAGTATTATCGATCTGGGTGGCGTCACCTTAAACCCATCAGATACTACCCACCGCATGTCCAACTATGTTGACATGGCACTTTTCAGGAAAGGCGGGGGATTGCTGTTTTAAAAGATGCAATTGCAAATAATGCATTCATACAAAAAATGACATGCATACGCACTATCATATAACGTTTTTTGACATTACCATTGTTTTAGAATAAAGTGCTGCGCTGCAACAATAGAATTTCAATTTTGCCCATCCAGCAAATGGAGAAATCATGTTGCATTATTCAAAAATCAATCAGGTACAACATGCTTAATAAAAAAATTATCGCCGCCGCTCTGGCAATTTCCGGTTTGTTTATCGGCACAACTGCACATGCAGAGTTTTATGCTGGCGCCACTGTAGGTCAGGCTCGCTGGAACATGGATTGCGCAGGCACATCCAGCTGCAAAACAAATGACACATCCTTCAATATCCTGGGTGGTTACAACATCACTCCTAACTGGGGTGTAGAAGGTAGCTACTACAACCTGGGCACAGTCAAAGCGAATGTCTATGGTATAGCTGCAGAAATGAAAGCAACTGGCATTGATCTGGCTGGCACATACCGCGCTCAACTCGGCAATAACTGGGGCCTGTTCACTAAACTGGGTCTGGCTTATTCCAAAGGTGAGGCAACTGCCGCCTTCAATAATGTTCGTGGCTCCACCAGCAAAAATTCCACGCAAGTTGTGGTTGGTGTAGGTGCAACTTATGCATTCACTCCTAATTTCGCTGCACGTGCTGAAATCGCCAGCCGTAAAGTTGACTTTGTTGGCGGTGACGGCAATATTACCAACTTCAATGTTGGCGTTCAGGCATCGTTCTGATATCAGGCTTGAAGTAGCCGCATCTCGCGCAAGGCATCAAAGGGACGGTTCATTGACTTGCGTCTTTCTAGGACTAAGTCACCTTCTCCCCAGATTGTCAGAATCTCATCTCATAAATAGGGTGAGTGCGAACAAGACGATTTGGGATGCAGTGCAAGGCCTTAGGTGCGTACCCTGCGCAGCTAAGGCTCCTGCCTTAGCAAAGGAGAGGTGGCATACTACGCGCTACAATACGCCCAAATCATCAGTTCCCGAAGGGTTTGCCTCATAAGGCGCGCTGGACTGCAGGTGTCGACAATTCGACTCGTTATCAATAGGAAAAGCTATTGACTGCCTCGTCCCCTTGCAGGACGCATGTGCGCTTGTAAGCGCACATCGTACGAAGGCGTACAACTTGCTGCACGAAATCACTGCTTCACCCTTGCTAGCCCACGTTATGAGGCAAACGCACCTCACCCTATTTATAAAATGAGTTCTAGTAGCAGATAATAGTTTGCTGCTGAAAATAAAGTGTTTCAGGCCATTGTTGTCTACACAGCACTAGCCGTTTAACGGCAATTCACTCCCTACTTTCTTCCTGCGCTTTCAAATTTGACTAGCCACAGGCACGCGCCTCTTACGAAGTCCTTACGGTCAATATTTACAATTAGCAATTTGCTTGTATGATTTTCAATGCTGCGGTCTGCGTCCATCAATGTCATGAATGATAAGAAGAACTAGTCCATTCCAGGCGCTGGCACTTGTCAATCTGGAATCTCTATCTCATCCCTATCAATAGCACAAAGACAGCAGCAACTGTCTTCGGTGCCAGTTGCCAGTAAACCGCATACCCTCCCCTGCACTTTCAGTGCGTCCACGTTAAAACTTTATAGCGAGCTATCCAGTTACTGTCATTCAGAGCAAGGGTAGCTCCAGACTTTGTCGGCATCTGTCGCGTGCGCTCAATTGCAACTTTCAGAATTTTCCCCTTTATTACGAATCTCTTACGACTGTTTGCTAGCATCAGGCGATTTTTCATAGACATTATTGCATGACGCTTTGAGCAACTTCTTAGCATTCAAGATTCCTCTATCTTGCCTGCGAGCTCGATATGCACACACCTTTTCTTTAAGTCAGAAGTCAACACTATGAATCTGTTCAATCAAACCTCCAGAACCGATATTCAGTCTATCCAAGAAGACGCACTTCCTAACTCAAGCGACGTGCACTTGATGGCCTCCTTATTCATGCCCGCCCCCTTCCTATCCTCGGGTACTGTGACAAATTCAAGCGCTGGCCAGCAGATTCTGATCATTGACGGTCGGGTACCAGATCAGGCTATGCTGATTAATGCAGCCAAAGAAGGGGTTAAAGTCATCGTTCTGGATATAGAGCATGATGGCGTGCAACAAATTGCCGATGCATTAAAGGATGTCCACAATGTTTCGTCTATCAGCATCATTTCGCATGGTGATGATGGTGTTCTCTTGCTAGGTAACTCACCTCTGCATAACGGTAATGTCGCCAACTATACCGAACAGTTAAAAGCCATCGGTGCATCTTTACAAACCGGTGGAGAAATCAGGCTGTATGGCTGTGATATTGGCAAAGACAGTGTCGGTCAGGATTTTATTCAAACCATTGCCCAGGTGACCGGCGCCACGGTAGAAGCCTCAACTGATGCAACAGGAACTGCAAGCCGGGGCGGCAACTGGGACCTGGAAATATCGACTGGCGCGCTGGATAAGGATAGTGCTCTGGATACCAGCAAGCTGGGTAATTACGATCATTTATTGGTGACGACCACGGTCAACAGCATCAATAGTCTTAAGTCTGCTATCGCCACCGGTAACAGCGATGGTGTCGACGATATCATTACATTTACCGGCAATATTACCTTTAGCAACGCCTCAGATAGCGTCCCTATCAATGTTACCGATGGCCACACGATGACCATAGTCGGGGGTGGGAACACCCTCAACGGCAATAATATGGCAAGGGTAATGACTGTCGGTACAAACGGCGCAGGATCTGCCGTCGTTATTCAAAACCTGACAATTACCAATGGCTTTGTCAATGGCAATGGCGGTAACGCTGGTGTCAACGGGCCAGACCTCAACGATGTAGGAAAGCCGGGCGATGATGCCAAGGGAGCCGGTATATGGAATTCTGGCGTTTTAACAATTTCAAACAGCACCATAACAAATAACAAGGCTTCAGCAGGCGGCGGTGCTGGCGGCCTGACATCTGGTAATGGCGGCGGTGGCGGCGGCGGCGGCGGATACGGAAGCAGCAACGGCGGTAATGGCGGGTCCAGTTTGGCGTATTCGCACCCGGGAGCAACAGGTACCGCTGGCACCGGTGGCAACGGAGGACCGCTTTCGGGACAATACTTTTTGCTGGGCGGAAAAGGCGGTACGACCACAGGGGGGAATGGTTCGGGTGGGTTTGCAACTTACTCCAGAGGTGGCAATGGTGGCACTGCCAATGCAGGTGGAGGACTGAGTATTGGCGGTGGCGGCGGTGGTGGCGGTGCCGATGCAAAAGGCGGTGCTGGCGGAAACGCGGTTGGTGGTATCTACAACATCGGAACATTGACCATTACAGGTAGTAGCATCACCAACAACATTGGTGCCGGTGGTGGTGGTGGTGGTGGCAGCAAAACAGATATAGGCAAAGACGGAGGCGCAGGTGGCAATGGTATAGGTGGCATATGGAACAATGGCGGAACGGTCACTCTGGATAGTGTGACCAATAATTCACTCGCAACTGGCAATCGTGCTGGTGCGGGCAATGGCGGCTATGCTGATTCAGGTAGTTCCCCAGGGGCCGACGGGATTGCTTACGATCAGAAACTTGGTAATTTCACGGTACTCAACAATCCCACTATTACCAACGTTACATCCAGCAAGCTGAACGGCAGCTATTCGGTTGGTACAGTCATACAGATACAGATTACTTTCAGTGAAGCAGTCACCGTTACTGGCACCCCACAGTTGCCGCTTGAAACAGGCGTGACAGACCGCACGATTAATTACGTCAGTGGCTCAACAAGCAGCACGCTGACTTTCACTTATACAGTCCAGGCTGGTGATACCAATGCCGATCTCGACTACAACAGTACCACCGCACTATCGCTTAATGGTGGCACCATTAAGTCAACGTCATCCGGCTCCGATGCGACACTGACTCTATTTAGTCCAGGTGCTGCCAATTCGCTGGGCGCGAACAAGAACATCGTCATTGATACGACGGCACCTGCCGCTCCAAGCGCACCAGATATGACGGCGGGCACCGACAACGGTGTCTCCAATACCGACAATCTCACATCCAGCGCCACACCAGTGTTCACGGGCACGGCAGAGGCCGGCAGTATTGTGACGCTCTACGATACCGACGGCACAACTGTATTGGGTACTGCTACGGCAACGGGTGGTAGCTACTCAATTACCTCTTTAACATTAAGTGCAGGTGGACATACCCTGACAGCCAAAGCAACCGATGCGGCTGGAAATGTGAGTGACGCATCAACCGGACTGGCGGTCACCATCGACACGACCGCCCCCACAGTCAACTCTGTCAGTGTGCCAGCCACTGCCACTTACATCGTCGGACAAAACCTCGACTTTACGCTGAACTTAAGCGAAAACGTGACTGTTACCGGTTCGCCCAAACTTGACCTGACTCTCGACACCGGCGGCACCGTCGCGGCGACTTACCTGAGTGGATCTGGTACCAATGCTCTGGTATTCCGCTACACCGTTGTCAATGGCAATCTCGATACCAATGGTGTCAGTCTGGGTGCCAATATCGCCCTGAACGGTGGCAGCTTAAAAGATACCGCAGGTAACGACGCAACACTGACACTCAACAGCGTTGGCGCATTAAGCAATGTGCTGGTTGATGGCGTGATACCTACCATTTCCTCCATCAATCGCACAGGTGCAGCCATTACCAATGCCACCAGTGTCAGCTACACGGTGACTTTTTCAGAAAGCGTCACAGGCGTCGATACCAGTGACTTTGTGCTTACCCCAACAGGCGGCGTTAATGGCAACATTACCAGCGTAACCGGCAGTGGTACCACTTATACCGTCACCGTCAATGGCATTAGCGGTGATGGAACTTTGAGACTGGACCTTAAAAATGCAGGCACAGGCATTGCCGACGTAGCAAGCAACGCCATTGCCACCGGTTATACCGGCGGCCAGGTGTATACCCTCGATAACACGGCGCCGACCACCACGATCGCAACTGCCGCCATGTCTGCCGATACCGGCACGTCCAACACTGATTTCATTACTAAAACTGCAGCACAAACCATATCAGGCACCTTGAGTGCGAATATGGTGGCAAACGAATTTGTCGAAGTCTCTATCGATAACGGCAGCACATGGACCAATGCCACAACAACCGTTGGACAGAATACCTGGTCTCTCAGTGGCGTTACCCTGACGGCTAGCTCCGCCCTGAAGGTGCGGGTGAGCGATGCGGCAGGAAATATTGGTACGGCATTTAGCCAGGCTTATGTGCTCGATACCACGGCACCGACCACGACGATTGCCACAGCCACCTTCTCGGCCGATACCGGCACGTCCAGCACTGATTTCATTACCAAAACTGCCGCACAAACCATATCCGGTACCTTGAGTGCGAATATGGTCGCTGGAGACATCGTCGAAGTATCGCTCGATAATGGCAGTACCTGGACCAGTGCCACGACGACTGTTGGAATGAATACCTGGTCTCTCAGTGGCGTTACCCTGACGGGTAGCTCCACCCTGCAGGTGCGGGTGAGCGATACGGCTGGCAATAGTAGCGCGCCGCTTAGCCAGGCCTATGTGCTCGATACCACGGCCCCAACCACCACGATTGCAACTGCCAGCTTGTCGGCCGATACCGGCACGTCCAACACCGATTTCATTACCAAAACTGCCGCACAAACCATATCCGGCACCTTGAGTGCGAATATGGTGGCAAACGAATTTGTCGAAGTCTCTATCGATAATGGCAGCACCTGGACCAATGCCACAACAACCGTTGGACAGAATACCTGGTCTCTCAGCGGCGTTACCCTGATGGCTAGCTCCACCCTGAAGGTGCGGGTGAGCGATGCAGCAGGAAATAGTGGTACGGCATTTAGCCAGGCTTATGTGCTCGATACCACGGCACCGACCACCACGATTGCAACTGCCTCCTTCTCGGCCGATACCGGCACGTCCAGCACAGATTTCATTACTAAAACTGCCGCACAAACCATATCCGGTACCTTGAGTGCGAATATGGTCGCTGGAGAGATCGTCGAAGTGTCGCTTGATAATGGCAGCACCTGGACCAGTGCCACGACGACTGTTGGACTGAATACCTGGTCTCTCAGTGGTGCGAACCTGACGGCTAGCTCCACCCTGCAGGTGCGGGTGAGCGATGTGGCAGGAAATAGTGGTACGGCATTTAGCCAGGCTTATGTGCTCGATACCACGGCACCGACCACCACGATTGCAACTGCCACCTTCTCGGCCGATACCGGCGAGTCCGGCACTGATTTCATTACCAAAACTGCCGCACAAACCATATCCGGTACCTTGAGTGCGAATATGGTTACTTGGGACACCGTCGAAGTATCGCTTGATAATGGCAGTACCTGGACCAATGCCACGACGACTGTTGGACAGAGTACCTGGTCTCTCAGTGGCGTTACCCTGTCCGCTAGCTCCACCCTGAAAGTGCGGGTGACAGACAATGCAGGCAATAGTGGCACGACATTCAGCCAAGCATACGTACTGGACATTACCGCACCGGCAGCACCGTCTACACCAGACATGACGGCAGCCACCGATACGGGGGTCTCCAATACGGATAACATCACCGCCAACACGACACCGGTTTTTACTGGAACGGCAGAAGCCAACAGCACCGTCAAACTGTACGACACCGACGGTGTCACCTTACTGGGTACAAACACAGCAGATGGCGCTGGCAACTGGATTATCACCAGTTCTGCACTGGCGGTCGGTACACATACCGTCAAAGCTACAGCAACCGATGCTGCTGGCAATATCGGCGTTTTGAGTACTGGCCTGGCAATTACCATTGCGACACCGACCATTACCAGCGCCAGTTACCATGCCGCGACAGGCATCCTGACGGTGACAGGTACTGGCATGGTGACCAATGACGCCATCGACGTCAGTAAATTGACACTGGCGGGTGAAAGCGGTGGTTTTTATGCACTCACGACAGGCAATGTCGCAGCGACCAGTGCAAGCGCCTTCTCCATCACCTTGAACGCAGCGGATAAACTGGCGATCAATGGCATACTCAACAAAAATGGTACGCAAGCAGCGAGCGGCACCGTATTTAATCTGGATGCAGCACTTAACTGGGATAACACTAGCAGTTCACTTGCTGACACTAGCAACCCCGTCACCGTCAGCAATGTATCCGCCCCAACCATCACCTCAGCCACCTACGATGTCACCACCCACGTCCTGACCGTCACAGGCACAGGCCTCGTCAGCACTCTGGGGGCCACCAATGACATCACCGTCTCTGCCCTCACCATTAAAGGCGAAGGTGCAGCTACCCGTACGCTGTCTACCACCGGCAATGTCGAAGTCACCTCCGCCACCAGCTTTGCCGTGACACTGGCAGGTGCTGATCAGGCTGCTGTCGAAGCCCTGTTCAACAAGAACGGCACGACATCGACTGGTGGTACAACTTACAACCTGGCTGCAGCAGATGACTGGGACAGCGTCATTACCGGTGGCAATATCGCTGTGACAACTTCACCGATTACCGTCAGCAATGTTGCAGTCCCGACCATTACCTCCTCGACCTACAACGCCAACACCGGTGTGCTGACCGTCACAGGTACCGGCCTCACAGGTCTGACAGGAGCCACCAACGACATCGTCGCCAACAAGTTCAGCCTGCAAGGTGAAGGCGGTGCCAGCTATACCCTGACCACCACCAGCAATGTCGAGATCACGTCCGCCACGTCCTTCACTCTGACCTTGAGTGCTGCCGACAGGCTGGGTGCCAACCTCATCATGAACAAAAATGGCACCAGCTCCACCAGTGTCAATACCTACAACCTGATCGCCAACGAAGACTGGAATGCCGGTGCTGATGCCGCGGTTGTGATTGCTGACCTGACCGGTAATGGCGTTACCGTCACGAATGTGGTGGCACCAACGGTGAGTTCCGCCACCTATAACGTCGCTACTGGTGTGCTGGTCGTGACGGGTAATAATTTCCTGACACTGACAGGTGCAGCCAATGACATTACCGCCAACCGTATCCGCTTCCTCGGCCAGGGGGCCTTCAACTACACCCTGACCGATACCGCCAACGTCGACATCACCTCCAACACCAGCTTCACCATGACCATGAGTGCCAACGACAAGGCGGCACTGGCACTGAGGCTCAACAAGGATGGCAATTCTTCCACCGACACCACCACCTACAACATCGGCATGCTGGAAGACTGGAATACCGGTGCGGCAACGGCAGTGGTCATCGCTGATCTGTTTGGCAATTTCATTACCGTCTCTGGCAACAACGTCGCCCCCGTCATCGGCGGTGTTGTCGCGGGCCAGACCGTCACAGAAACCACCACGGTTTCTCCTTTCACCGGTGTCACCATCACCGACCCTGATGCAGGTGCTTCCGAAACCATCATCATCAGTCTCGATACTGCAGCCAAAGGTGCCTTCACAGCTGCCTCCCTGGCAGCCACTGGCTTCTCGACTGCCGATGGTGGCCTGACCTATACCCATGCTGCCGGTAGCCCGGCGGTAGTCGAAGCTGCCATTCGTGGCCTGGTCTTCCAGCCTGCGGCTGGCAGGGTGGCGGTTGGTGCCACAGAAACCACTACCTTCACCATCAGCGCCAATGATGGCATTGCTTCTGCGGTATTGAACAACACCACCACCGTGATTGCGACAGGTGTCAATGCGGCCCCGACCAATATCATTCTCTCTAACGCAACTATCCAGCAAGGTTCTGCAGACAATACCAGTGTGGGAACCCTGACTTCCATTGATCCCAACCCCGGCGATACGGCAGCGTTCACGCTGGTAGCAGGCAATGGCACAAATGACAAAGACAATGCCAAGTTCACGATCTCAGGCAATAGCCTGGTCGCCAAGAATCCTGTGAGCATGGTGCCGGGCAATTACACGGTGTTTGTCCGTGCGACGGATGCCTTGGGTGCTGCCTATGAGAAGAGTTTTACCATCGCGGTTGGCGATAATGTTGCGCCTGTCGCGACTGGCATCGCCCGTATCCAACCAGAAAACACCGGCCTGGGCACGATAGACTACAAGGTGACATTCAGTGAAGCTGTCACTGGTGTGACGACCGCCGCCTTTTTGCTGGCCACGACAGGTACGGCAACTGGCACCATCAGCAGCATCATCCAGCTTGATCCATCGACTTATACCGTCAGGATCACTGGCCTGACAGGTGATGGCAGCCTGGGCCTCAATCTCAAGGCCAGTGGCACGGGCATTATTGATACCTCCAGTCTGCCGCTGAATGGTGGCTTTACCGGGCAGTTGTACCAGGTTGACCATACCCCACCGACGACGACCATCGGCAATCTGAAGTTCTCCAATGATGATGGTGTCAGCGGCAGCGATTTCATTACGACGATCAATCTACAAACCATCAGTGGCAATTTGAGTACCGGCTTGCTCGCTGGCGAAACCGTTCAGGTGTCGCTGGACAATGGGGCAAACTGGATCAATACCGTGACAGCAATTGGTAGCACGAATTGGAACCTGCCGAATCAGATTCTTGGTGGTAACAATACCCTGAAGGTCAGGGTAGCGGATCTGGCAGGCAATGGCGGACCGACACTGTCTCAGGCTTTCAGCATCAATGCTGGTGTTGACAATCCCAACACGCCCAATAGCGATGCTGATGGTGATGGCATTACTCAACAGATGGAATCCGAAGTCCCCAACCTGAACGGTGCTGGCAATGGTGATGGCAATGGCGACGGGATACCAGATCAGTCGCAAAAAAATGTGACGTCCCTGACCTGGAACAGCAATACATCAGCGAATAACCATTATGTAACGCTGACCAATAGTAATTTCCTGGCACAAACCCAGACCCTGACCATGCCTGCCCTGACGAATTTGCCAGCAGAATTGAGCATGCCTTACGGCATGCTCACGGCACAGCTGGAAGGTCTGGCTGCTGGTCAGGAAACCACCATGACGATGTACACCGATGCATTGACACCGGTGAATGGCTACTGGGTACAGAACAAGGCGGGTGAATGGGTGAATATTGCCAGCAGTATTGCCACTGTGAATGGCAAGCTGAAAGTCGATTTCAAGATCGCCGACGGCGGCTTGTTTGACAGTGATGGCAAGGCGGATGGCAAAATCCTTCTCAAAGGCGGCCTGGGCTTTAAAACCACGGTGCCGACTAACCCAAGTACCTCTTTGCCTGGCGACAAGGATGGTGATGGTATCCCGGATGCCGTTGAAGCCAAAGTGGGTACCAAACTGGATCTGAAAGACAATGATGTCTTCCATCGTTCTGACTTGTTTGTGATGCAGCTGTACCGTGATTTCCTGTTCCGAGAGGCAGATACGGCCGGGTTGCAATACTGGCAGGGGCAGTTGGAAACCGGCAAGATGAGTCGCGCCCAGATGGCTGCATCCTTCATGGAATCAGTTGAATTCCAGACTGGCATAGGCGGTATCACGCGTCTGTACTTCGGTGCCTTTGACCGTTTGCCTGACCGTGATGGTCTGGCTTACTGGATGCAGGCACAGAAAGATGGCATGAACCTGTCCAAGATCAGCTCGTCCTTTGTGGCCAGTGCTGAATTCCAGAAAACCTATGGTGCACTGGACAATACGGCCTTTGTAGACCGGGTTTATCAAAACGTCTTGCACCGTGCTTCAGATGCAGCTGGCAAGGCTTACTGGCTGGGGCAACTGGGCAATGGCTTGAGCCGGGGGGACATGCTGGCAGGCTTTACGGAGTCGACCGAGTTCAAGGCCAACTCACAAGCCAAAGTGTCGTTGACGCTGGATTATGTGGGCTTGCTGGGGCATGCGCCGGATCAGGCGACCTTTGATGCCTTGCTGGCGCAATCTGGTACGGATATCGTCACGCTGATAGGGCAATTCATGAATTCGCC
>Ga0207952_1000241_pt1 | contig 53542 bp, 42 predicted proteins | sample SubbioR12Aug_8Ca_FD_184831 | JGI IMG/M metagenome (GOLD analysis project Ga0207952, IMG submission 184831) | Serpentinite rock and fluid subsurface biosphere microbial communities from McLaughlin Reserve, California, USA - CR12Aug_8Ca (SPAdes) | ecosystem: Environmental > Terrestrial > Deep...
ATAGTAACCAAAAGGTCGCACTACTTGGTCAAAAGGCAAAAAGCCCTCAAAAGCTTTTTTGCCTTTTGTTTAAAAATTGCACTTATCTGTTGAACTCAGCAATCATAATGTTGACATAACTCTTTAAACACAGATTCTGTTTCAAATGGATTTATAGCTAATGAAGCAAAATACATTACTCGTTCTAATTCTTTTTCAACCAAACTTCTTTCCGCCCTAAACGTGTCTGAATTTGAATCAGAAATTGATATATCAGGAACAACAATTAGATCATGAATAACTGCAATATCTTTTTTAGGATGTGTTCTCAAAATTCGACCTCTTCGTTGTATAAATTGTCTTGGATTACCTGTACTTGAACAAAAAATTGCATGTTCAGCTCTTGGAATATCAACTCCTTCATCAAGACATTTCATAGAAGCAATAACATGTATTTTCCCTTCTTTAAATTGATCTAAAACTTCACTTCTATCTATCATTCCACTTATGAATTGGTTTACCTTGATTGAACTATCAATTCTACCTATCTCTCTAGTATATTGGTTTATTATTTTTATTGATTCTTCATCAGCGTTTTCATCTTCTTCCAAATCTGGTGCAATGCCCTCGGGTACATAAATAAAGGTATATTTAAGATTGCCTTGTTTATTAAACCGATCTTCCAAAATTTGACGAGTAATAGATAACTTATTTACTGCCTTATGTATGATTCGCTTTCTTTTGAGTAATAACATTTGGACGATATCATTTATATCAAAACCATCAGAAGTTCTATTAAAGAATTTTGAAAGTTTTTTTGTGATTTCCATATACTCCTTTAATTCGTCATTTGTAAGGCTTACAATATGTGGATGATAATAATATTTACAAAGTATTCCTTCTTCGATTGCCCTTTCCATTGAAAAAGAATAGGTATATGGTTCATTATCATTAAAGAAGTTTTCCATTGCTATACTACCTTCAATATCATATATTCTCTTTGGTGTTGCGGAAAGACCTATACGCTTTTGAAACAAGACATTTGGCAGTCTGCTTAAAACGCTTGGCGAACCTATATTATGAGCTTCATCAGCAATAAATATAGTATCAGCAGGAAACTCCTTTAAATATTTATTAAACCGTTCTTTTATAAATGAGGCGTAGGTAGTAATAATTATAAAAGATGTTGGTATTCTCTTAGCTGTAGATAATGTAGTTGCCAATTCGCTTTCCCATTGAAACTTAGATGATATTTTAATAATCTCTCGGAAATTAAATTTTAAAGCCTCCTCTGACCATTGATTTACTAATGTAATTGTAGGTACTAAAATTATTGCGTGATAAACTTGACTATTACTCTTTATTACTTCTTGAAGTAAACAGTTTAGTGAAGTAATTGTCTTACCAGTACCAGTTGCCATTGCAAAAATACCTTGATGTTTATTATTGACCCAGTTTGAATAAGCATCCATTTGGTATGATCGAGGGCCTTCTGAAAATGGAAATCTTGGGTTGCTGATTATTTCATCAATTTTTGAACTTACTTTATCAAAGGTTCTTTTGATTCCCTTGTTTTCTAATATACGGATTTTTTTTTCTACTAATTCCTTTTCTTTTATTAGTAATTCATTAAGTGAATTATTTCCAAATTCATTTTTTATAGCGATAATTACATCATCAATATCTAAACAATCTACAACATCAGATTTGCCAGAAAAAATCTCTTCAAAATCAATATTTTGCCTAGCAATCATTTTACTAGATCGACTATTCTCCCAACTCAAAAAAGCATCTAGCTCTTCTAAATTCTCTAATAAGCCAAAAGCAGTAAAATTACAAGACGCTTTAAAACCTACTGTATTTGTGTTATCTGAAAATGCGCCTGATTTGTAATGTGCAATTCCTTTGCCAAATTTTGGCTTAATAATTCTTATCTGAATTTTATTATTCGAAATCAACCATGCAAGGCAATCAAAAAAATGTTTTCCGTATTCATCTAGTATATTTTTCAATTGTTTAATATCGCTTAAATCAATAGCAGTGTTATTATTATTCCCATTTCTTCCCGCTTTAATTGCATCTTTATCTTCTTGAGATAAAATATTGTTAACTGCCATTCTTAATGTTCCGCCATTGTAAAGAAAACTAGCAAAACCAAGTGACAAAACACTAATAGCTGCGGAACTAAAATAGCCTAATAGTAAATCAAACTTATTGCTATTGCATAAGCCGTCTATGTAAAATTGAATAGGTTCAGTTTTACTCCCAGTCCTATAAGATCTATCTTCTGACCAAATAACGTCTTTTAGCATAATTTCTCATTTAAATTTAATCAATTCCCCCAACAACTTCACCATTGCCCAAGTATCCATTTTACAATATTCTAGTAAAGCATTTCGGGTACGCTCAACATCATCTGGGTCAATGGTATTTTTCAATTGATAAAAAGCAGTACTTGCATCACCGCCATTACCAATGGTTAAATTATTGTAACTTAATTCTGGTAATAATGCTGGTAATACATACTTGATAGAATAAGAGTCTTCCATTTCAGGCAAGCGATAATCTTTTCTAAATGGCTGCATTAAATCGAGCATTCTGTCTAATACATTTTCAACTGCTGCTGTATGTTGTGGATGTTCACGCATCAACTCTTTTAATCGGGTGGCTTCAAAGCTTTTATTATACACTAATATGGAGCCTGCTTCACCCAATACGCTCAACAAACTTTCTAAAAAATCTAAACTACTGCTATGCGCTCCATTAGCTAAATAAGCATAATGTACGGGTTCTGCGAATGGTCCACTTTCTACATGTACAGAGTATTGAAAACAAACCTGTCTGTATGGCCAGTGTCCATCGTACTCGGGTACTGCTGCACTCCATGATTCAAAATCAATATGATAAATAGGATATCCAATTTGAGCTAGAAAAGCCTGTATAGCTGTTTGGTTAATATAGGGTTCACCATAATCAGGTTCGTCCGTTTCAATCCCCTTAAAACAAAAGCCTTGAAAGTCGCATGGATAGGGCTTGTCGCAATGATCACCCACTTCTACTTGGGGCATTTCATTTTTATTTTGCAACATGGCTTTCAGGCTCTCGCCCTGTTCATGTATAAAATCCTGTTCTAATAATATGTCTTCTAACACAGAAGATACTGTAAACAGTTCTTGAATATTCAAATCGCCTTTGCGGATATATTGATTATTCAAATGGATAATACTAAAATCGGCCAGCTCCAATCCTGCATGAGTGATCACATAATATTGAAATGCCGCATCGGGTATATGTTGTGGTTTAACTGAAGTGGTACTCTTTACTTCATAAGCATACCATTGGTCATTTTGCTTTACCAAAATATCTACCGCACACAGCATCCTTTCGTATTGAAATGCCGCTTCATAAATCACTTCATGTCCCTTGGCTATATACTTCGCCGTATCGGCTACTGATTGCTGATAAGAGAAGCTATCTTTTGGCCGCGCGTCTACTCCCCCTGGAAACAATTGCTCTGCTAATTTTCCTACATCTGTACCTTGTTGAAATACCGCTTGCTGTGCTTCATCCATTTCATCCCTTAACGCTGGCTTGTATTTATGCAACCACAAGCGCTTGGGGCACTGGCAGCCATACATAAAGGTTGACTTAGATAAGATATGGCGAGGTGGAAGGGGCATTTATTTTTTATTGTTTTTAATCATATTCCCGATATCGGCAAAATGATCATTATAGTTTTTAAAAGTATTTTTTTGCGAAAAGGACCGTTTTTCAGCACTTTGCGCAAAATTTTTATTCTCTATCTATCATTTTGTTGGACTCAACGAAATGATACTTTAACCTCCATTTTCTGACCATTTTGTTGACGTCAACGAAAAGGTCAATAATTAATCCCTCTTTTTAATTACGGCGAATTCGCCATAATTAAATTCTATTTCAAATCATATAAAATTTTATCTGCAATCTGCTTCTGCGCTTTTGCGCCCATCTTTTTTAATTCCTCAGCCCGCCCAACCAAATTACCTCTACCGGTACTCAACTGATTAAACGCAACGTTATAGGATTCTTGCGCTGCACCAATCTTCTTTCCCACATCTTCTAAATTACCAATGAAGCCCACAAACTTATCATACATCATCCCCGCTTTCTCGGCTATCTCTATGGCGTTTTGATTTTGCTGTTCTACTTTCCAGAGGTCTGCAATAATTTTTAATACGGCCAATAAATTGGTAGGGCTTACCAACATGATATGTTTATCATAAGCGTACTTCCATAGATTGGTGTCTTTCTTAACCGCTTCTAAAAAGGCTGGCTCTATAGGAACAAAGAGCAATACATAATCCAATGCCTTCGCATATTTGGGATAGTTCTTTCTACTTAGTCCATCAATATGACTTTTAATAGATGCCAAGTGCATATTCAATGCCTTGGTTCTTTCTGTTTCATCTTCGCTGTTTACATATTGTTCCCAATGCACCAACGAAACTTTGGAGTCTATAATAATCGTACGCTGATCGGGATAATAGACCATTACATCAGGCTGTAAGCCACGTCCTTCCTCATCTTTAATGATATTACCACCGGGGTCTTTAATAAATTCTTGGGTCACAAATTCGCGGCCCTTCACGAGTCCACTGTGTTCCAGAATACTTTCTAACAGCATTTCTCCCCAATTGCCCTGCGTTTTATTATTGCCTTTTAATGCCGATGTTAAATTATTGGCTTCCTGACTCACTTGTTGGCTCATGGTAATGAGTCGATCTATCTCGGCTTTTAATACATGTCGGTCTTTGGCTTCCGCTACATATACATCGTCTACTTTTTTCTTGAATTCGCCCAGTTCTGTTTTAAGGGGATTAAGGAGCTCTCCAATTTTTTCCTCGCTCTTGGCACGCATTTGCTCGCTATTGTTGAGCATTACTTTATGCGCTATTTCTGCAAACTCTAATTTTAATTGGGTGCTTAATTTATCGCTGGCTTCTTTGGCTTGTACCAATGCTTGTTGGCTATTCTCTAACTGGGCTTCCGTTTTAGAAACCCTGGCCAACAAATGTTCTTTCTCTGTTTGCAATAGGGCACGAAAACTCAGTTGCTCTTTCAACTGCATTTCTTTTTGCCTTAACTGTTCTTCTAATACAGTTAACTGCGAGCCAGTATTGGCTTTTGCGTAAAATAAGGTGGCTAAAATGGCTAACAAAACCACTCCCCCTCCAATAATTAATACCATTGGCTCCATAATAGTTGTTTTTACAAACAAAAATAACTGCGATGTCTGCAACCTATTTGCAGACTAAATTGATTACATGTACTAATTGGGGAGGGATCTTTATTTGTACTGAGCAGCCATTTCTTGCACAGTAGCTTTGATTTTGTCTTTTAAAGTTTGGGGCTGTATTACTTTAACCTCCTTTCCATAAGAAAGGATGGTCATAATTAATTCAGTTGTAATATACACATGATATTCTATTTCTACAATATCCTCATTTTGCTTTAATACTTTTTGGGAATGATGCAAAGGTTGATTCAAAACAAATGGAGCTTGATAAGCAGTAAACTGCAAGACTACTTTTTCTGGCTTTGCTTCGTGTATCTGTGTGATACCAAATGAGTACTTGAAAAATTCGTCGGGATCAAATCCCTCCACTTTGATATACTCACTATTACTGTTGCTGATTTCCTTAATTCGATCGAGGGCAAACATCAATAGATTCTTTCCTCTATCCGAATAGCCCACCACATACCAACAGTTGCGATACTCTTTTAATAAATGCGCAGAGAACTGGTGCAGCTTGGGCTCGCGTCCATATCCCTGATAAGTGATGGCCAATGGCTGTTGGTGAATAATGCTTTGTAACAATTGCTCTAAGAAAGGGCTGTCTTGCGGTCGAACGGGTTCTTCTACTTGCAAAAACTGTCGCTGTGATACGCCGATTATTTTACTAATTCTATACCCTTCTATTACTTTATTAATAGCATTCTCAAACTGCTGAAACAATCGGGTACCGCGGATTTGCTGTAATAGGGCAGTGGAAAAATCCAATGCTTCCCGCTCTTCTTCGGTTAACGGAAATTCTGAAATGGAAAAATCGGGTTCGCTATAATGATACCCACCCTTCTGTTTATGATAGGCAATAGGCGCCCCATAAATTTCTTTCATAGCCGCCAAATCTTTGTTCAACATAGAAATGGAAATGGCTTTTTCTAACTGTGATTCCACTTTTTGATGAATCGATTCCAAGCTAGGATAGGGGTGCATGCTATTGGTTAAACATCCATCAATAATTCTATAACGTAAAACAGCAGATTTGTTTTTGGGCATTACCAATAGGTTATAAACAGGAAATCGAGATTTGTGTGGTCAATAGCCAGGTAAGGGTATTTCGGGGGGGATAACTTCCTGTGCTATTGGCTTTATAACTCTAAAATACTGCTTTTGATTTACATATAATTTTGCCCCTTGAAATTTCCATTCGCCATAGGATTAAATAGTAGTAACGAACCGCAGTATATTGACTTGGCGCAAGTGCCGCTATTAATGGTTTCTTATTCGGATTCTAAAGAGTTGCAGCGATATTTTTCGCAGCTTTCCGATAGTAACTTTCTAATCGCCAATAGCCGCCACTTGCCAACTAATCCCAATGGATGGTCGTATTTTTTAACCTACGAGCCCGAAAGTGGGACTCATACCACTCGTGCCAAATTGCTCAACGCCGTCTTGCGTGAAATGCAGTTTCGCCAGCGCGTCATGAAACAAAAGCACATAACTGTTTTTGAAAAATACCATGCCCTCAATTTATGGAACACCATTAAGCTTCCTTACAAACTGCTTTTAATAGATGATATCTGGAATTTAGTGAAAGCTAAGCCCGTTTCTTTAAGCATACAGTTGTTTCGAATCATTTTAAACGGACCAGCCGTTGGAGTTCATACAATTATCGGAAGCAATATCTCTTACAGAAACCTCTTGCAACATTTAATTGAGCTCAATCCCGCCATCAGAAAAATGCTACAAGAAAAATACGGCATCCCCGAACCCACCCAAATCAGCTCAATAGCCCAAGAACTCATTCTCACCCCAGACAACCTGGTTTTTTACAAAAAATCGAGCCTAATAGATTTGGAAAAATTTTATCCGTTGAATCAACTTGATTAAAACAAAAATCCATAATTTCACTTATAAGTGAAATTTTTTCTTATTTCTTTCGATTTTTAAAAAATAACCGTACTTTTAATGTCTAAATTTTATTTTTAAGTAAAGTGAACTACGAAATCGTTGAGATTGAGCAATTTAGCGGCAGCGAAGCGAAAGTTTACTCTATTATTCCCGAAGGAGAGGAAATCACCCTTTACGATAGGTTTATAGAAAGTCATAAGAATCAATACAAAGGAGAAATAAAACAGATAAATATTCGATTAAAACAAATTGGGCATTATACTGGAGCTAGAGAAAATTATTTTAAACCAGAAGGGGATCATGAATTTGTCAGAAAATATGGAAACTACGTTTATGCACTTTACGATGAAGAAGACAGTAATTTAAGATTATACTGTATAAGGTTTTCGACTGTTGCAATTATTCTTGGTGGTGGTGGATTCAAAGACAAATCGATTGTTAAATGGCAAGAAAGCCAGGAGTTATCTGAAGAAGTAGAAAAGATAATGGCTTATGCTGCAAGCATAATAAAACAAATAGATGAAGAAGAATTGTATTGGTCTGATAATGGCTCAGAACTATTAGGAAATCTAAAAAACTACAACAATGAAGACGACGAATAAAGCAAGAAAATATAAAAGCCCCTTGATTGATGAACTTTTAGAAGAAACAACTCCAATAGAGATGGAGCAATCAAAATCTAAAATGCAAATTGCCGCTAAAATTGAAGATTTAATGACAGAGCGAGGTTGGAGTAAGTCACAATTTTCGGGAATGGTTGGTAAAAACCCTTCTGAAATCACCAAATGGTTAAGCGGAACACAAAACTTTACCATTGATATCTTAATTGAAATTGCTTTAGCATTTAAAGTTAATATCACTGAAATATTTACTAATAAGAAAGAACAAGTCATCTATAGAGGAAAAATTGCGGTTAAGTCAAGCGGAAAAGCTGCAGAAATTAACTTGAGTACACCTTATGTTTACACGAGTAATGAAGCAGGAGGTTCTGCTTTAACTTTTCAAGAAGATCAAATTGCATATTCATCCTTTTACAACACAGCGAAATGAATACTATTGAACAAAAAGAGGTAAACATAGAAATGCAAATAAAAGCAATTGAGCTTTTAAATAACTCAATTATACTGCCTCCTAATGCAAAAAACCCCATAACTAATTTCAATTTTAATTTAAATATTGAAAGCAAAGCAGATGTAACAAAAAAATTAGTATTTGTAATTGTTAACGTTGAAATAAAAAATGATGACCAATCATTAATTATTGGTACGATATCGGTTAGTTGCGTTTATGAAATATTCAATTTTGAAGAAGCAATAAAAATAGAAGTGGACGGTAAAATTAATATGCCACCTAAATTAGTTGAAACACTAAATATTATTTCTATCTCTACAACAAGAGGTGTTATGTTTTCAACTTTTAAAGGCACTTTTTTACACAATGCATTTCTTCCTATAATCGATCCTAAAATGCTTATTTATTAAGCTTACAATTATTAATCACTAAGCACGTTTCATGAAGCCAATCGGCTGAGCTTTATGCTTGCTCAAAGTTGCGCGCTCTTCCGCACAAAATTGCTCCAGCAACTCCTTCAAATCGGTCTCAGGACGCAACAACTGTTCTACCAATATTTTTTTATTGATATTCATTAACTGTGCGCCTGTTAACGGATAACGATCATTCAATTGTTTTAAATAGGGTTGGGGCAATTGAGGAAAATGATGCTGTAACATTTGCATACGTATTTCCTTATCGGGGTTTTTAAATTCTACCTTGTATAAAAATCGTCGGTTAAATGCTTCGTCTAAACTGGCGGGTAAATTGGTGGTTGCAATAAATATGCCTTCAAAATCTTCTAAATACTGCAGCAGTATATTCTGCATAGCATTATTCATTTGATCTACACTGCTGCTCACTGTTATTCTTTTACCAATTAAGGCATCTGCCTCATTGAAAAACAAAATGGGATGTAGTTCAAAATGCTTTTTAGCCGACTCATATTCTTTAAATATTCTTCTGATATTTTTCTCTGATTCTCCAACATACATATTTTTAATAGAAGCAGTATCTGCCATTAAAATATGCCTGCCGGTTTGTAAAGCCATTTGTTTTACCAACGCAGTCTTTCCTGTTCCGGGTGATCCATGAAATAATAGGGTGAACCCTTTATTGCTTCCTTTAATACTGCTACACAGATTTATATAGTTGGGCTCTTGCATTGCGTTAGCTAGTGTTGCTATTTGTTTTGCAATTTGTTCATTATAAAACAAGGGCTCTTGGTCTATTTTTTCATTTTGAATTAGATTGCACACACGAGTATAAAAAGTTTTTTTCTTGAGTAAATTACCTTCATGAAAAAATTGCTCATAGGTTCTTCTACTAATGCAACCTTCTTGGCATTGCATGAACTGATTGGATTCTATTTCAATTAAATCATGAAAAATCAGTGGGCTTGCTTTTGTAATTAAACAATTTTGAAAATGGAAAGATTCTTGTTTATTCAGTGCGGCTTTACCAATAATTTCTGGTAGTTCAGATAAATCAATATTCTGCATGGCTTCATATACAAGCATAAGCAATATAATTTTTTCTGTTATATGTAGATTAAATTGATCTATCCATTTTAATTCCCTGAAATGCTTATTGGTTAACAGCAAACTTGCTACTTCTGCATGCAGGGCTTCTCCACTGATATTGTCATTTGATTTTAGACTTACTTGATATTCTATTGCATCCAGTAAATCAATAAAATTTTTAAATGGCCTACTTTTCAAAGCTTCTTTACTTCCCTTTAAAAGACCTTGTATGGTTCTTGGATGAATCACTGCCGAAACAAATGCTTCTATTTTTCCATTCCTGCTTTTGGCTTTTTCCTGTAATCTTCCCTTCTTAATTAAGGAATAAATTGATTGGTTAATTGCAGGTAGTTGAGCCAAATCATCTCCAAAATGCGCAATCATTTTGTCTAGATATATATTATCATCATTCATAGACTTATTAATATAATAAGCCAAAACATATAATTCCGTTTCATTCGCGTCAAAAAATTTAGACAATAATGCTGCTTCTTGCTCAAGGTCTAATTCCTTAGCTGGTTTTATTGGCTGGTTTTTGGTCTTGTTAAAAACATTCTGACAAGATTGAAACAAAACGGTTGGATCAAATTGTTTGGCTGGCATATATAAGCTTGAGATGCAAAATTGATCAAGCCCTCTGCCATGTATTTACAGTCTGCTTTTGCAACTGAAAAGAATTTGTTAAATACACATAGGAAAATTTATTTCCACAAAGCAAATAGGTTGCATAGGAGTTGGCTAATTTTATAGAATGAGTGAGGATTTTAATAGCAATAAACGCATTGCTTTAGATTTTGGTCTAGGGATGGGCTATTTCAGAATGGGCAAAGATTTGTTCACTACAACTCAGGTTTATTTAGGAGACTATGGGAATAGTGGTCAGTACGACCCAGTATTTTGGTTAAGATTAAACTTGAACAAAGCCAAAGAAACGAGTTCCACTAAACGAATTCGAAAAAAGTGTTCGGGATTCTCATTTAAAATTGAACCCGCAGAAATTACAGAAGAAATAGAAACACTTTACGCCCAATATTTAGCCAGCGTAAATTTTGATGGCTACCCCAGTTGCAAAGATTGTATTCCTTCACTCCATGAGCCAGAAGATGTTTTTGATACTTATATGCTTAAGATTTTTGATCAGAACCAATTAATTGCGGTTGGTTTTTTTGATAGAGGTGAAAAATCGCTGATGTCTGTTCTTCACTTTTATCATCCCAATTACAAACGCTTCAGTTTGGGTAAATTCTTAATGCTCCTCACCATGGATTTTGCCAAAGATGCTAATATGGATTTTGTCTACCCTGGTTATATTACCATCAATGGAACCAAAATGGACTACAAAGTATTTCCTCAAGTTGAAGCAATGGAAGTATTTTTAGCCAAAGACAATAATTGGGCTCCTTTAGAAAACCATCCTAAAAAAGAACTTGATTTTTATTATTTTAAGCAACTTCTAGGCATTGATTTCGACAATTTGGAGGAAGCTTTTAATTAATAACCACTATTCCAATTTTTTCACCCCATTTCAATAATTAATCTAAAATATTTTCCATAAATATCCATTATTCGCAAAATAATTGCCAATTTTAAGCAAAGGAATTATTTAATGGAAAATTCTAACCCGGTTGTTTTGTCCGAAATCCTCTTTGGATCGGCGAATCCTTCCGAATCTAAGCGCATTCAACAACTGGTTCGCAAGGGCTTGGCTTACAAAATTGCCCCCCGTGTTTACACGACCAACTTTGCGGATAATACGCATGCCATTGTAAAAAGAAACTGGTTCAGAATCATTGCTCATTTATATCCTGGTTCGGTGCTGAGCCATCGGTCGGCACTGGAATGCAAGCCCACCCCAGCTGGTCATATTTTTATTACCCATGGGTATACCAAAATGGTGGAATTGCCTGGCCTCACCATTCATTTGCTCAAAGGAAGGGGTCCTATTTTAGACGATCAACCCTTTTTTGATGAACTTTATCGCTCTCAAGATGCTCGGGCTTTTTTAGAAAATTGCACGAGTTCTCGTAAATCAGAAGAAGCGGCAAAATCACTAAAAACGGCCGAAATCAGTCAAAAACTGGCCGATTTGCTTCAAATTCACTCAGAATCGGCCCTAATTCGGCTAAAAGAGCAAGCCAAGGTTTTGGCGCCCATGCTCGGTTTAGAAAAAGAATTAACCGTCTTGACCAAGTTAATTAACGCGGTTCAACAACAAGCCCTGGGACCAAATGCCAACAACTCCAGTGGTCTAAATAATTATTTGGGTAAACCCTTCCATTTACCCAGCATCAAATTATTGGAAGAACTCTACGGGCATTTAGCGGGCAACAATTACCCCCAATATCCCGACCAAAATTTGTCAACGGCTACTTTTCAGCACTTTGCTTTTTTTGAAAGCTATTTTTCCCAGTACATCAATGGCAATGAGTTTGAACTATCCGAAGCCCGTCATATTGTTGAAACGGCTTCCCCGCTTTCGGGTCGTAGGGAAGATGCAGAAGACCTTTTGCATACCTACCAGCTTGCTTCCAACAAAAAAGAAATGATCACCTGCCCTAAAACGGCGCAGGAATTTATTCAACTATTACAGAAGCGCCATGCTTTTTTAGTGGCCAGCAGGCCCAATAAAAATCCGGGTAAATTTAAAGAGAGCAATAACCCTTCGGGCATTACCGAATTAGTGCCTTGGCAATTAATTGAAGGGACCCTTATCAAGGGGTTTGATTGGTATGCTTTATTGCAGGATCCTTTTGCTAAATCTATTTACTTATTATTCTTGCTTTCCGAGGTCAATCCTTTTGCTGAGGGCAATGGGGTATTGGCTCGGTTGATGATGAATGCCGAACTGGCTTCGAAGAACCTGACTAAAATAATGATTCCCGTTGTTTATGCTGATGCTTATCAATTGGCTTTAAATAAAATCTCCCAACACCAAGACTTTCCAGCATTCATTCAATCGATGTTGAATATATATGCATTCAGTGCTACTGTGTTGGGAGATACTAAAAATGAAATGGAGCGTTACCTCCGTTCTGCTCATGCGTTTTATTTACCCAGTCAGGGTAAGCTGCGGTATTAATTTATTGATACACCCGAACATAATCAATCCACATTTTCTGCGGAAAAATGCTGTCGTCTACTCCCTTTTGTCCGCCCCAGTTTCCGCCTACTGCTATATTAATGAGCAAGTGAAAGCGTTGATCGAAGGGCCACTCGTCTACATTCTTTTTTGAATTCTTAAAAGAATTGTACTGCTTGTTGTCTACAAAAAAACGTATTTCTTCTGCATCCCACTCAATACTGTACTCATGAAATGCGGTTGACAAATCCTTGAAATTCATTCCCAAAGTTTTTTGTGTTCCCTTCATTCCATTGTAGGCGTTGGTATGTACCGTTCCTAATACTGAGTCGGGCCAAAATCCTACATTTTCCATGATATCGATTTCTCCACTATGCGGCCATCCGCCGTATTTCCAATCGGTGGGCAACATCCATATTGCTGGCCACATGCCGCGTCCTGCGGGCAGTTTGGCTTTTACATCTATGCGTCCATATTTCCAATCGCCTTTGTTTTTGGTAACTAAACGTGCGCTTGAATATTTAGCGTCCGCCACATTTTCTTTATGTGCTTCTACCACCAATAGTCCATTTTCTACTCGGGCATTGCTGGTATTTTTGGATGTATAAAATTGTAGCTCATTATTGCCCCATCCACAGTTTTGTGGACATCCTCTTCCTACATCGTACCCCCATTTGGTACTATCGGGTAATCCTTTGCCATTGAACTCATCGGACCATACTAACTTTTTGAATGGCTTCGCGGAAGATTGTGCAAATAAAATTGAACTCGATGGTGCTGAAAGAAGCACCAGCAGGATGATTAAATACCTGCCGATGCTTGTGCTTGCTTGCTTCATAACTGTACTACTATTGATAAACCCGAATATAATCTATTTCCATGGTGGCATTACTGAAGCCGCTTTCTACTGCTCCTCCAAAAGTGCCGCCCATGGCCAGGTTCATGATTAAAAAGAAGTTTTGATTAAAGGGTAAGCTTGAAGTATTAGCCACTGTATGAAATACATTTCCATCCACTAAAAACTTAATAGAAGTAGCATTCCATTCCATGGTATAAATGTGAAACTCTGTAGTTGCATTCGTTATATCGCGTGTTCCGCCGTCTGCATTTCCACCAAACCTTGCTGGATGGTGTACGGTGCCATAAATTTTATTCAGCTGTGATCCCTTGTGCTCCATAATATCTATTTCGCCGCAGGCTGGCCAACTCACAGTGGTAATATTACTTCCCAACATCCATACTGCTGGCCAAGTGCCTACTCCCACCGGTAGTTTGGCTTTCACTTCTACTTTTCCGTATTTAAAGCTGAATTTATTCTGTGTTAAAATACGTGCACTGGTGTACGCACTTCCACTGAAATTTTCTTTAATGGCTTTGATTTTTAATGTGCCGTTCGATACAAATGCATTGTCTAAGCGATTGGTATAATACTGTAACTCATTATTTCCCCATCCTCCAGAACCTGTGCCTATATCGTATCCCCATTTGGAGGGATCAGGCGCGCCGTTTGCGTCAAACTCATCAGAAAACACCAGCGACTGTGCTACGGCAACCGTTATCTGTGTGCTTTTTGAGGCTGTTTGTCCCGTACTGCTTTTGGCAATAACGTTTACGGTATAAGTGCCAGCTGCTGGATATTTATAAGTTACTATCCCCGAAGGAACCGTTTGAAAAACACCATTACCAAAATCAAAATCGTAGGTACTTGCATTGGTGGCTGATGCAGTGAATGCTACATTACCACTGTTATCGGTACTTACCACTGCATTCAGTGTAAGATTGGTCGGCGTTACTACAGATGGTACAGATTCTTTCTTGCCGCAACTAAGCAGCAAGAAAGATCCGATAGTTATCACACTTAAAATATACTTCATAACCTATTTTACTTTCAATTTTTGGTACCAAGAGTTTCCGTCTATACCAATATTTCTTAAGCTTAATTCGGTTGCAGAAATAGCCAATATTTCATAGCTGGTTCCGCCCGTTCCAAAATTGATGATTCCATTTCCTGGAACAGTAAATGCAATTCTAGTTGAATTTGCTGCTGTTGATCCAGTGCTTGCATCCATGAAACTTAATCTTCTAGGGGCTGCAATGCTCATTGCAAAACAAGCATCACCTCCACTAAATCCATAGAATGCACTGGCAGCGCCAATAGCAAAAGATTGTCCTTTGTTATCGATGGTCATGGTGATATTGTTATTTGCATCTTTGCTGAAACTAATTTCATCATCATATGCACATGCTTCTCTTGAATCTGGTGTTGCTGCATACCAAATAGGTGCAAACTCATTGGCTGGTCCTACTCCAAAATGTCCAACTGCTCCTTTATCGGTTACCCATGTTTTTGATGAACCGCCAGTTAATGCAGTTACAATTGCAGTGGGAATTTCAAATGCTACAAACACGGTGATTTTTTTGCTGATGGTGCTAATGCTTCCACCTGTTCCAATTGCATTCACTACAATGGTGAATTCATTCGTACCTGGTGTAGTGTAACGGTAATTTATTTTACCTGTTGGCACTACTTGTGTTTTACCATCACCAAAATCAATATTATAGGTAATAGCATTGGTAGCTGCTACTGTAATTGCAACATTACCTGTTCCATTACCATTTGGGTTACTTGCATCAACACCTGCAATAACCGTATTTAAGGTTAAGCCTGTTGGCGCTTTAATAGCACCAAAGCTGTATTCTGTTTTTTTGCAGCCTGTAAATAGTAGCACTGCAGCAACAAAAAACGCAGACAGGGTAATTATATTTTTAAACATAATGCTCGTTTTATTCAATTAAAAAAGATTGATATCATCAAAATAGAAAGTGAAATTGCTACTGCCATCTCCTACAGTTCCCAATTCAAAAATCAATACGATTTTATGGTAACTATTGGCGGTATTGATGGCACTGTAATCAAAAGTTAGTTCTTCCCAACCATTGGCTACTGTTGTAGTAACTTCTTTCTCAAAGTTTTTTGACCCATCGGTAGCATTCTCTACTTTCAACAATACTTTAGCTCCTACTCTTGGTGAGTACACTTTCATTTTGAAAGTCTTTTTACTAAAATCAATTGGACCACCTAATTCTATAAATGAACCACCCCAAGGTTGGCCAGCACTCTTGATCATTCTTCCCACTTTATTACTGGTATTAATGCCAGTCTTGTGTGGATTATCAATTACGGTTGCACCACCTCCATCAAAATTGAGGAATGTATAAGTAAGGGCAGTGTTTTCAAAACTCAATGGCAATGTTACACCTGCTACCACATTAGTACTTAGGTATTGCACATCATCCCAATAGAATACTTTACCATTACCTGCTGTTCCAAAATCAAAGAAGATAGATGCTTTATCATAACGGTATGCTGCATTAATGGCTGCAGTACCTGATACATGATTTGCAAAATCAAAAATCAAAGTTTCCCATGCATTGGCTACCGTTGTATTAGCATCGGTTTCAACTGATTTGGTTGGATCTGCTGCATCTTCAATTTTTAAACGAATCTTTAAACCTGCAGCTGGTGAATATACTCTAACACTCATTTGTGAAGTAGTAGTAGTAATAGGCAAAGCTCTTGCAAAACCACTAGGCGTTCCTATTGTTGTACCAGCCCATGTTTCAGCACCATTAGGCTTAGTTGTTTTCATTACTTTGTTAGCTGCATTGGTAGGATCATTGGCTAACTCAGATTGGTTGTTTCCAAAATCAGTTACCGCATAATTGGTTCCTGCAACATCAAATGATACTGGCCAATCAATTTGATTGGTTGGCATGGTTGCTGCCAAACGAATATCATCGAATAAGAAAGTGAAATTAGGTGAACCATCACCTACTGTTCCTAATTCAAAAATCAATACAATATTGTTGTACACATTGGCTGTATTGATGGTACTGAAATCGAATCCAATTTCTTCCCATGCATTGGCAACTGTAGTGGTACGCTCTTTTTCAAAAGCGATTGCACCGTTACCCGCATTCTCTACTTTCAATAATACTTTTGCACCCACTCTTGGTGAATACACTTTCATTCTAAAAATCTTGTTCGTGCTAAAATCGATAGGTGCACTCAAAGGCAATACAGATCCACCCCATGGCTGTCCTGCACCTTTAATCATTCTTCCTACTTTATTGGTGGTATTGATGCCTGTTTTAAAAGGGTTATCAATCACACTTGAATTACCGCCATCAAAATTGCTGAATGCATAGTTAATGGTAGGTGATTCAAAAGTTAGTGGTAATAAAACTGGATCTACAATGGTAACTGTTTTAGTGATTTCTGTTTTAGCAGCTCCACCACTTAATGCTACAATTTTTACGGTGTATGTTCCAGTACGTGCATACACTTTACTAGCTGTTTGTCCTTCGTTAATATTGGTAGGTACTTCGTTGGGTACATCACCAAAATACACTTGAAAGAATGTTTCGTAAATAGCTTTTGCAGTAACATTAACCTTAAAGTTATTGTTAGCATCTACTACTGCAGTTGCTTCTAAATTTTCTGGCGCCCTGAAAGTAACGGTTAACTGTTGTGTACTTTCAGTGGTTTTTCCAGATACATTATAGCCTACTAGTTTTACATTGTACACTCCTTCTTTATAAATATGAGTGGTACTTTTTCCCGCTACTACTTTAGCAGGAGTGGTTGTGGCGTCTCCATAATATACATCATAAGACACTGCACCTTCTCCTTGTGGAGTGATGGTAACCAATCCGGTATTGTCTTGGGTAATTGTAAATAATGCGCTCAATTTATCTGGAACGCTTGCCCCTTCTACAAAAGAAGTATCGGTAAACTCCTTTTTGCTACAACCGGTGAAAAGCAATCCCACCAGTACTGCGCTGAATAAAAATTTTATTGATTTCATATCATTTTTTTTGTGGGTTGATTAATAGCCGCTGTTTTGTGGTAAGCCTGAAATTTCCACTTCTTGCTGAGGTATAGGAAATACTTCGTGCTTGCCCACTACAAAGCCAGTGATTTTAGTGGCTGCTTGACCTATTCTTACTAAGTCGAAGAAACGATCTCCTTCCATAGCCAGCTCTAAACGACGCTCATTCCAAATAGCATCTCTTAATGCAGTACCCGCTCCAGAAAAATTATTACTAGTGTTTCCAAATGCACGCTCTCTTACTCTGTTTAAATAAGTCAACGCTTTTGCATCGTTTGGCGCTGCTGATCTATTAAATGCTTCTGCAGCCATTAACAACACATCAGCATAACGAATGATGCGGAAGTTATTGGTGTAGTTCAATTCAATTTGACCAGATGTTTCACCCTTACGTGGTAAATACTTTTGATTGTATAAGCCAGTATTCTTAAATGGTGCAACTTGATAAGTAATATTGAAACTTGGATTAGCGGCTTTATATGCTTCAATGTCTAAAATGGTTACATTCTTTCTTTGATCACCTGCTGTATAAGCTGCTGCTAAATTGGTAGTGGGCAAATTGGTACTCCAACCTGCTGCATAAGGCATAGCGCCCGATCCATTTAATCCTCTAACACCACACTGTTGTACGGCATAGTTTCCTTGACCCCTTGTTGCCCCACCCCAGTTATAATAAGGTGAGTTATTGCTGTACTGAATTTCGAAAACAGACTCTGGTCCATTTTCGCCAGAAGCTAAAAACATAGAACCATAATTAGACACCAATGAAAATGCATTGGCAGTAATCACTGCTTCTAAGGTAGTAGCTGCTTCAGTAAATTTATTCTGGTACAAATAAACCTTACCCAATAATGCTTGTGCAGCATACTTGGTAATTCTTCCTTTTTGTACTTGCACTGCAGGTAATGCTGCAACTGCTGCAGTTAAATCTGCTTCAATTTGTTTGTACACATCTGCTTTAGGTGCACGCTTCAAAGATTTTGAATCGGTTAAGCCCAAACGCTTGTCTACAAACAAAGGAACATCTCCAAAAAACTTAACTAGCGTAAAATAGTAGTAAGCGCGTAAAAAATATACTTCACCATATAAAGCATCTTTACCCGCAAAGTTTACAGTAGCTCCTGCAAGGTTGGTTGTTTTATACTGTGTCATGTAATTCGCACGATTCACTCCTTCATAAGCACTTACCCATAACTCTTGTAAGGTACTGTTGATAGGGGTATGCGTGTAGTCGTCTATTTGTTGTAAGCTTAATACATCAGAGGCGTTTTCACCACCAGCTACTGCATTGTCTGATGCAATTTCACCCACTACTACTGCTTGATTTAACCACTGTAATGGCGTGTACACACTCACTGCCATGGTTCTATAATCTGATTCAGAGCGGAGGTATTCTTTTTCGGTTATTACAAAATCCTCTTTGGGATCGTAGTCTACCCACTTTTTGCAGGAGACGCTAAGCATGGAAACCATGGCCAAGCTTAGGATAGTATAGTTGAACTTTTTCATTGTTGTAATTTGTTTTCGTTAGAGTTTAATGTCTAATCCTACAGAGAAGGTTCTTGCTTGTGGATATGCACCACGATCAATACCTGTGTCTAAAATTCCTCCAGCTATTTCAGGATCAAATCCGGTGTACTTGGTGAATGTAAATGCATTTCTTACCTGTACATAAACCCTTAATTTGCTGAACGCTTTTTTAATAGTTGGTGAAGTGAATGTATATCCTAGTTGAATATTCTTGATTTTCACAAATGAACCATCTTCAACGTAACGATCACTTACTCTAATATTACTGTTTGCATCGGTAAATGAATAACGAGGATATCTTGCATCATTGGTAGAACCTTCGCCAGTCCAACGAGCCAATACTTCTCTAGACTTATTAGAGAAGTTGGCATTACGCTCATACGCTTTGTAAATATCATTGCCGATTGATGCGTAAGTAAACATGTTGAAATCGAAGTTTTTATAATCTAAGCTTAAGTTCCAACCCATGGTAAACGTTGGGAATGGATCTCCAATTTTAGTGCGATCGTTTGCATTGATCACACCATCTCCATTAATATCCGCAAATTGAATATCGCCTGGTACAGCTCCAGGTTGAGTTGGGGCTTTAGCAATATCTGCTGCATTTTGAAATAAGCCTACTGTTTTGTATCCAAAGAAATAACCAGGAGTTGCGCCTTTTTCAAACACAGTCACATTCTGACTTTGTCCATTGAAATAGAAACCACCTAAAATTTTCGCAGTACCATCGTCATTGGTAGCAGTTACTTCGTTTTTAGCTGTAGTAAAAGTTAAGCTGGTATTGAACTTAAGGTCTTTACCAAAAATATCATTGTAGCTAATGCTTAAATCTAAACCACGTGTACTGGTAGAACCAATATTCGCAGTTGGTATAGGCACTGTACCTAAATACATAGAAGCAGATGGGGTAAATAATAAACCATCCACATTCTTTTGGAAATAATCTACTGTTAAATTTAATTTTCGAGAAAGGAATGCCGCATCAAATCCAAAGTTGGCTTGCAATTGTTTTTCCCAACGCAAAGCATTGTTGGCTGCAGATGCAACTGTTGAACCAGGATAAAATACATCTCCAAAATTGTATCCATTACTATTAGCAGTAGGACCATAACTAGGACCACCCGTTACAATAGAAACATATTGAGGATTTACATTTTCATTTCCGATTGAACCATAACTACCACGAATCTTTAAATAGTCTACTACTTTAGATTTAAAGAATGACTCATTAGAAATAACCCATCCTGCAGATCCAGATAAGAAATTAGCAAACCTGTTCTCCGATCCAAATGCATAAGAACCATCTCTTCTTAAGGTTAAAGAAGCTAAGTACTTATCTTGGAAATCGTAGTTAACGCGTCCAAAATAAGAAAGGTTTCTTCTGAAATATTGATAGTAATATCCATTGATGGCATTACTATTAGTAGCATTGTTGTTTCCAGTAGCTGCAGTAAAATCTGCAAAATCCCATGAGTTAAATGGAACATCTTGTCTGCTTGCGCCTGCTGCATTTCCTGATGTTTTTGCAACAGCCATACCAACTACAGTTTCAAACTGATGATCGTTTTTGATCTTGAAATTGTAGTTCGCGTAGGTTTCCCAAGTCCAGTTAAAATTGCTGGTCTTTTCATGAGATACACTATTGAATCTTCCTGCAACAGTTGATCCATCTGCATTCATAGAGTTGTCTACGTTTTGCGGACCATAAAATACCAATGGATTAAATCCTTTCGCATTGCCATCGTATTTGGTATAACCAAAACGAGTAGTCAACTTAAGGTCTTTCATGATATCGTACTGCAATTCAAATTTTCCGTAGATTTTTGAACCAGTATTTTTATTGTAGGTATTTTCTAGTTTAGTTAGGGGATTATATATCTCCGATAACAACAAGGTACTAAATCCATATTGGCCCACTGTATTTGGAACTGTGTTCAACACAGAAACAGTTGGATCAAAATTGATGGCACTTCCAATTATAGAGTTGAATGAATTTTCTTGAACTCCTCTACCTGAAAGCGTTACCGCAGTAGTGTTGATCAATAATTTTACTTTAGAACTTAAGTCGAAATTTAAGTTAGCAGTAAAGTTACCACGGCTAAAACGGCTCTTGCTGTCTCCACCCACTATACCACCTTGGTCTACATATCCACCACTTAAGAAATAAGTCATTTTATCGCTTCCGCCTCTTGCCGCAATAGAATGCGTTTGAAAAGAAGCATCTTTAAACACCTGGTTCTGCCAGTTGGTTCCTATCCCTACTTTACTTAAATCAGAAAATACCACTGGACCTCCAGCAACTGTACTTCCTTCATTAATCATAGCAGCATATTCTGAAGCATTCAACACACCAATGGTATTAATTACATTCTGAACACCATAATTACCATTGATAGTGATATCGGTCTTTTGGTTTTTACGACCAGATTTAGTAGTAACAACGATTACTCCATTACCGCCCTTTACTCCATAAATAGCGGTTGCCGCTGCATCTTTTAATACGTTAATCGATTCTATATCGGCCGCATTAATAGAGTTGAAGTCGGTTAATGTTTGAGGAACCCCGTCTATAATAACCATTGGGTCTGTACCAGAGAAAGAAGGAATACCTCTTACCAATACAGTTGGTTTTGATCCAGGTGTACCACTTTGAATCACATTTACCCCAGACGCTCTACCCTGAAGGGCTTCTTCTGTTCTTACAGGCTTTAATTTTTCAATGTCTTCACTTTTTACGGTAGAAATAGCACCTGAAACCTTGGTAATTTTTCTGGTACCATATCCAATTACAATTACATCATTTAAGGTATTGGCTGTACTCAACTCCAAAGCAATACCCAGGGTTACTGGTCCATTGATGGTATTTTTTACAGATTCAAATCCTTCAAATGATACTACCACCACTGCGCCTTTGGCAACATTGATGGTAAATTGACCTTGGGCATTGGTTTGGGTAGCCATAGTGGTACCCTGAACAATGACTGAAGCGCCGGCCAGTGCTTCCCCTGTAGTTTTATTGGTTACTTTACCGCTAACAGCAATTTGCTGCGCCAGTACCTGCTGTAGAAAACCACCCATAATAAATAGGAGGCAGAGCAGTAGAAATCTTAATCTCATAATGCAAGCTTTTTGGTGAATGAAATGCAGTCGTTTTAACAACATAAAACTATTTCACTCTACATCAATGAAAGAATAACTTGCCCCTACATTACTACATCATGAATTCTAAATGCTTGATTTTTAATAAAATGGAGTACATCAAAACTACATCAAGCTTTTTTTGTTATATTCATCATACCATTTTTACCGCTTGCTGAAAAAACTTACCATATTCCTTTTATTCCCCTTGGTTGTAGGGGCGCAAAACACCATCGGGTTACCCGAAATAATCAACTATTCTAAAAATCAGTATAATGCTGGAGCCCAAAACTGGGATATCCGACAAGATAAACAGGGGGTAATTTATCTGGCCAATAATGAAGGGTTGTTAACTTTTGATGGTAAATCATGGCAATTATACCCCTTACCCAATAAAACCATTGTTCGCTCGGTCCTTATTGGCGATGATGGAAAAATTTATGTGGGTGGGCAAGACGAATTGGGCTATTTTTTGCCTAATCGGTGGGGAAAACTGGTTTTTACCTCATTAATTAGTGTAATTCCCGATGCAGATCGCAGTTTTGGGGATGTTTGGGACATAGTTTCTTATAAAAAGGGGGTCTATTTTAGAACTTCTAATAAAATTTTCCGGTTTTTAAATGGTAAAACGGCCGTTTTTACTGCTCCTGGTGAGTTTGCCTATCTAGAAAAAGCCAATGACCAACTGATTGTGCACGACTATGAAAAGGGGTTACTGTATTTTGATAGAAACCAATTACTTCCGCTTTTACCTGCATCTTTAGTAACCAATTCAACAAATAGTCTTCAATTACCCAAAACAGATGGTGTTACAGCCATTATTCCCCTCGGTGAAAACAAAACACTGATTACCACTTTAAAAAATGGGTTATACGTTCTAAGTCAAAACCAATTATCAAAAATCAATTCCCCCAATAATGCCCTGTTTGCCAATGAGCGCATTTATGCAGCCACCATGGTAAACAGCGAATGGGTGGCCCTTGCCACTACCAATGGTGGGGTATATATAATAGATCATAGTGGAAATATTATCCAACGTTTTGCTAGAACAGAAGGTCTGCAAAACAACAATATCCTCAGCATTTTTCTAGACAAGGAAAAAAATCTATGGTTAGGACTCAACAACGGCATCGACTTTATTGCCAACAATAGTGCCATCAAAAATATTTCCCCTCAGTTAAATGAAGAGTCTGGATACACGGCCATGGTTCAAAACAACCAACTTTTTTTAGGTACATCCAATGGTTTATTTGTGGCTCCCCTTCAACCTGCCAAAGACCTCAGCTTTAGCAAAGGAAATTTTTCTTTGGTAAACAATACACGTGGACAAAATTGGAATCTGCAACAATTCAATGGCAAATTATTGTTGGGCCATCATGAGGGTGCATTTGAAATAAAAGGAAATACGGCCATCCCTTTTTCTAATTATGCAGGATTTTGGAATTTCATTCCTTTCCGTTCCGGGATTATAGCTGGTAATTACAAGGGCTTACTTTATATAGATGGTCTTGTTCAAACGCCTATCCCCAACTTTACAGAGTCTTCTCGTTTTGTTGCCGTCGATGCTAATTTAAATACTTGGGTATCGCATCCCTATCATGGCGTATTTAAAATAGATAGCAATAAACAAGTTACTACTTATGGTATTCAACAAGGCCTTCCATCTAATTTGAACAACCATGTATTTTTTATAAAAAATAAAATAAACATTGCTACCAGTAATGGAGTTTATCAATACAATAAAGAAACCAATTTATTTGAACCCGATGGTTTTTTTCTAAACCTATTGGGTAATAAAAGCATTCGTTATTTAAAAGAAGACAAAGAAGGCAATATCTGGTATATACATGAAAAAAATGTTAGCGTAATTGATTTGTCTGTAGAACAACCACAATTAATTGATATCCCCGAACTAAAAAATAAAATGCTGAGCGGATTCGAAATGATTTATGCCGTAGACCAGCACAATATTTTTTTAGGAGGCGAGCGTGGATTCTATCATATCAATTATAAAAAATACAAACAGAATACGCCACCACTTTCTGTACAAGTAAGGTCTTTAAAAATTGGAAGTAATTTAGACAGCTTAGTTTTTGGCGGTTACTTTAATAAATTAGATTTACCAGCTGTGCAGCAGGAGGAAAATATTCCACAAATCAATTATGATTTCAATAGTGTTCAAATTGATTTTGCTGCATCGTTACACGGGTATCTAAATAACCTTGAATATAGTTTTAGATTAAAGGGATTAGAGAACAGTTGGTCTGTATGGAGTCATAGAACAGAAAAAGAATACACCAATCTTTCTCCAGGAAAATATGTTTTTGAGATAAAGGCACGCAACAATTTAGGGAATGAGTCTGCTGTTGCCAACTATAGCTTTGTAGTATTAGCCCCATGGTACAGAACTGGTTGGGCTTATTTGGTTTATGGCTTTTTAGGCATTGCTGCACTATTTGGTTTATACTATTGGCAGAAAAAGAAATTCATACAACAACAATTGCGCTTTGAAGAAGAACAAAAAAAGTTGGTTTATATACATGAATTAGAATTAAGTAAAACGGATGGGGAATTGGCAGCATTACGCAATGAAAAACTAGAATCAGACCTCAATTTTAAAAATACCGAATTGGCTTCCTCGGCAATGCACTTGGTTAAAAAGGGAGAGCTGCTAACAAAAATTAAGACCGAGTTAAATCAGATCACAAAAAAAATAGACAACGAATACGCCATTACCGAGTTAAAGAAAATGATTAAAACATTGAGTGAAGATGAACAATTAGACGAAGAATGGGAATATTTTACCAAACACTTCGATAAAGTTCACAGCAACTTTATTGTATCACTCAAATTGATTCACCCCAATATCAGCAACAACGAAATTAAACTCTGTGCTTATTTGCGCATGAACTTAACTACCAAAGAAATTGCACAGCTGATGAATATATCGGTAAGGGGCGTTGAAATCAGTCGTTATCGTTTAAGAAAAAAACTAAACTTGGCTACCGAAGTAAACCTCTTCAATTACCTTATTGCAATTGGCAATGAAGATGCTACGGAACAATAGTTTATATTTGACCTAAACGATTATACATATGAAAGAGCAAAACTTTAAAAATCATTCGCAATTGGTATTTGGATGGCATGGTCTTACCTTCTTTGCCATTCTTGCAGTATTAATTGGGTCATTCATTAACCTGAATGGTTCTGCTCCGGAGAATAAATATTCCGCATCATTAATTTGTGTGATTGCATTAATCTGTTGTTTCTTTTTTGCCTACGTACGCATATTTGCATTAAAAGCACAAGACAGGGCCATCAGAGCCGAAGAAAACTTGCGTCACTTTGCGTTAACAGGTAAATTATTACCAGCAGGTTTAACGGTTAGTCAAATTGTGGCATTGCGCTTTGCATCAGACGAAGAGTTTCCTGCATTAGCCACAAAAGCCGCAGCAGAAAACTTATCGAATAAAGCAATTAAGTTGGCTATCCAAAATTGGAGAGCAGACTGGTACAGAGTGTAATTCTTGTTCAGGCCGGCTCGCCACATCATTGAGGCGTTCCCGTTATTGCTTCTCGTAGAATCTCCAGTTGGTTGTAAAATCTTCAGTGAGTGGCTGCTTGGTTAAAATAGCTCTCACCATTTCTACAGGCATGGCATTCATTTTCATGACTGCATCATGGTATTCCTTGTAGCTCATTTTTTTGCTGTCTACCAATTCTTTCTTTAATGCATAAAACTGACGACCTCCGGTTAAATAAGCTAATTGATATAGTGGAGGATAAGCTCCAGTAAAAGATCTTCTTACTTCTCCTTCTGCATTGGCTCTTTCATGCCCTACTCTGTCTACTAAAAAGTCAATACATTGTTGAGGAGTCCATTTACTGGTATGATAGTTTAAAGAAAAAATGATTCTTGCACAACGATGCATATGCCAGAACAACATACCTATGCGGTCTTCAGGTGTTTTAGCAAATTGCATATCCCATAAAATCAATTCCCAATACAATGCCCAACCTTCACTCCAGAATGGGGTTCCAAAATTTCTATACGTCCTGTTTCGTTGGTTAACAAACTGTTGCAAATTATGTCCGGCAATTAACTCATGGTGAACTACTGCTTTAGAGAAATGTGGGTTATTTCCCCGCATACTCATCATTCTGTCTGCATAAGTCATGGTATTAGTTGGGTAAGAAATAATGATATCTGCTCCTCCTAAAAAGAAAGGTGCAACCAACTGTCTTTCAGGACTCATCATCATCATGCCCCAAGTTTCTTCGGCCAATGGTGGAATAGTGATAAGCTGGTTTTTCTTTAGAAAATCAATGCTTTCCTTGTAGAGCTTTAAAATAAGTTCGGGTTGTTTTCCTTCTGGAACATACGTATTTTTTACTTTTTCCAATGCCGCTTTCCAATCATTTCCAAATCCCATTTCTTTAGCAGCTTTTAACATTTCTGCTTCGCACCAAGCAAATTCTTTATTGGCAATTTCAATTAATTCCTCTGGCGTATATGGAATCATTTCATTTTTTAATTGCCTAATTAAACTCTCCCGACCGGCTTGTACGCCAACTATTCCACTTTTGTCGGTTGCGGTTAATGTACTATTGGCTTTTGCTTTAAATGCAGTACTGTATGCATTTAAGGCTTCGTCTAAAGACTTTTGTGTCACTGGTACCCACCAGCTAAACATGGGGTCGTACCCATTATAAAACTCAAAAATACTCTGTACCGTATTGCGCGCATTATTAATGGCTGCAGTAGCAGTAGCAACTTGATCGGGCTCTATTGAACTCGTTTTCTTAATTTTTTCTTGCAACTGTTTTACTTGATCAATGATTTCATTCCATTCTTTTGCAACAGCTTTTGCATCGGGTTGTGTTCCCCTTCTTCTTAATTGTTCTAATGCATAAATTTTATCGGTAAAACCTACCCAACTAGCTACTTTTTGTAATGCAGCTGCATCTAATTGCAATTGTTCTAATCTACTAGCTAGATCTCTCTTAAATAAAATGTAATCGGCCTTACATTCCTGACTTAAGTTTTTAAAATTAACTGCTGCCAATTGTTGTTGGTAATCTTGTACTAGTTTTTGTAAGCGAGTATTTTTTTCTGGTGATCCAATACTCCAGTCCGCACCAAAACCTCCTCTGCTATTATTCAATGCAGGGCTATAGTATCTATTCAATACCCTGCTATCTGCATTAAATCGTTGTATTAATGCAGGCATTTCCTGACATGGAATCCATTCATTGGTTGATACTTGTGCTTCTACAATGGTGGGCGTTGCTACTATTGCTGCTGAAAAACTAAGTGCTACTAAATATTTTTTCATCGGTTTAATTTAAACTTTATTTCAATTAACATAATTAAGTAGTGTCTTTAAATAACTTGAAAGCCATGTGCATAAGGATCATCATCATCTATGATGATGGTATTGTATCCTGTTACCCTTGCCCATCCTTCAATTCCTGGAATAATTGCTGGCTGCTCATTCACTGTTGTAACTGCTTCAATTGTTCCATTGAAAATAGATCCAATTATACTTTCGTGTACAAACACTTCTCCTTGTTTTAATAATCCCTTCGCGTACCATTGTGCCATTCTTGCAGAAGTTCCTGTACCACAAGGAGAACGATCAATTGCTTTGTCGCCATAAAAAACGGCATTTCTTGCCGTTGCATGTTCACTAATTGTTTTACCCGTCCACAATAAATGACTCAGGCCTTTGATATGTTCGTTCTCTGGATGAACAAATGAGTAATGCTTGTTTAAATAAGTTCTACACTCCCTACTAAAACTAATTAATTGGTCTGCGGTATAATGCTCCAACCCTGCAAAATTTTCTTGTGGATCTACTATGGCGTAAAAATTTCCACCATACGCCACATCTACTTTAATAGTGCCAAGCCCACCGCATTCAACTACCAAATCGGTTGCATACAAGAAAGCGGGTACATTGGTTAGTTTTACTGAAACTACTTTTTTACCCTCTTGTTTGTATTCAATCAATACCAATCCTGCCGGTGTTTCAATTCGAAGTTTACCTGGTTCTTTAGGTTCTACCAATCCTTCTTCAATCGCAATGGTAATGGTTCCAATTGTTCCATGTCCGCACATAGGCAAACAACCACTGGTTTCTATATATAATACACCAATATCATTTTGAGGATCGCAGGGTGGATATAGTATACTTCCACTCATCATATCGTGTCCGCGTGGTTCAAACATTAATCCTTTTCTAATCCAATCGTAGTCGCGCATAAAATGCAACCGTCTTTCCATCATTGAATTGCCTTCCAATAAAGGACCTCCACCTGCAACCAATCTTACTGGATTGCCACAGGTATGTGCATCTATGCAAAAGAATTTTTTATGCGCCATATTTACTCAATAATCTATTTAGTTAAACTTATGCAACAGCTTCAGTAGTTAAAACTCCATTAACCAATCTTAGCACTCCTGCTTCATTGCTATTACGCAAATACAATGGCAGTAAAGCATCTGGACAATCTTGGTAACAAACTGGCCTTGCAAATCTTCTAATTGCTTCAGGTCCTACAGAAGTAGTTCTTGCATCGGTTGTTGCAGGAAACGGGCCACCATGCACAATGGCATTGCATACTTCTACACCAGTAGGTACATTGTTAAAAATTAATCTGCCTACTTTTTGTTGCACAGCATCAACCAGTGTTTGGTGTTGTATCAATTCTTCGGTTGATCCATATAGGGATCCGGTTAACTGTCCTTCCATGGATGCTATAGCAGCATATAATTCAGCTTCATTTTTGCATACCACCAATAAGCTGCAAGGACCAAAGATTTCTTTTTGCAAAGATGGGTTTGCCATAAAATGTACCCCTGTTGTTTGCATTAAAGCTGGAGTGGCTTGAAAAACTTCAGACAGTTCTGATCCCTCAAAAATTATTTTAATATTGTTTGCTCTGGCCAATTGTTTTTTATCGGCATAATACGTATTACATATCTGCGGGTTTAACATAGTAGCAGGTGAAACTGCTGCCAATGCAGTGGCTAATTCAGCTGCAAAAGAATGTGTTGCATCATCGTTCAATGCAAAAATTAATCCAGGGCTGGTACAAAACTGCCCAACTCCTAAAGTTATTGAACCTGCTAATGCAGTTGCAATAGATGCAGTTTTTTGAGTCAGTAATTCAGGTAATAATATAACCGGATTGATGCTACTCATTTCTGCATATACCGGAATAGGTGTTTTTCTTTTTTGTGTTGCAGTGGTATACAACGCCATACCCGCTTTATATGATCCAGTAAAACCAATGGCTTGTATTCTTTCATCGGCTGCTAATTGTTGACCCAAAATAGGACCTGTTCCTACTAAGCTTGCAAATACGCCCTTCGGCATTCCTGTTTTTTCTGCAGCACGCAATACCGCTTTTGCAACCAATTCGCTGGTACCCAAATGCGACTCATGGGCTTTAACAATGACTGGGCATCCGGCAGCCAAAGCAGAAGCTGTATCACCCCCTGCTGTTGAATAGGCATAAGGAAAATTACTTGCACCAAAAACCAATACCGGCCCAATGGGTTGTAAGATTCTTCTTAAATCGGCCCTAGGTAAAGGTTGGCGGTTGGGCATGGCTGTATCTATAACGGCATCACACCATGAACCGTTTCTCAAGAGGTCTGCATAGAGCTTTAATTGTGTGCAAGTTCTTCCTCTTTCTCCAGTTAGTCTTGCAATAGGTAAAGCTGTTTCTTCATGGGTTTTTTCTAATAATGCATCTCCCAATTCCATGATTTCTTCTGCAATGGCTTCTAAAAATATTGCTCTTTCAATAAAAGTTTTTTTACTGAAGGGTATTGAAGCCGTTGCTGCATCCTGCAGTACTTGTTCTACTTCTGCTGTAGAAGAAATAGGATAACTCGTAGGAATAAATGCTCCTTTTAATGTGCTAAATGATTGTAAACTAGTAGCCATAATATTTTATAAAGATCGATAGTCTGGTAAAATAGGTCGTTTAGCCAAAGCGTTGGTAATGATATTATTTACCTTGTTTAATTCTTCTCCTGTTAATGGAAGTCGGGGCGCTCTTACATGCGGAGATCCAATACCAGTATGGGTTGCAGCCAATTTAATATACTGTACCAATTTAGGATGAATATCTAACTCTAGTACGGGTAAGAACCAACGATAAATGCTTAATGCTTCTGCTAACTTTCCTGCTTTTGTTAATTTATAGATTGCAACGGTTTCTTCAGGAAAGGCATCAACTAAACCAGCAATCCAACCATCTGCACCCAAACAGAGTTCTTCATAAGCCAGCGTATCTACGCCACAAAGAATTTTAAATCGATCTCCAAAACGATTCTTCATTCTGGTTACATTAGAAACATCTCTGGTAGATTCTTTTACTGCTTGAATATTGGAGTGCTCCTTCAACTGTTCAAACATATCTAATGTTACTTCTATTTTATAATCTACTGGATTATTGTAAATCATAATAGATAATGAAGTTGCTGCAGCTACTGCTTTAAAATATTGAACAGTTTCGTTATCGTCCGACTTATAACGCATAGGGGGCAATAACATAAAGCCATCTGCACCCGCTGCTTCTGCTTCTTTTACAAAGGCTACTGCCGCTTTAGTAGTAGACTCTGCAATATTTAGAATAATAGGGAAACGCATGGGCGCTATTAATTTGGCCCTTTTTAAAAGCATGATTTTTTCTTCATTCAACAAAGTACTTGCTTCGCCTAATGAGCCTCCTATAATCACTCCTTGAACACCCGCGTCAATTTGTGCTTGTAGGTTTTTTAAAAATAATTTTTCATCAATGGTTTCGTCGGAATTAAAAGGAGTGAGCAGTGCAGGATAAACACCTATCCAATTGGGTATGGCCATTATTACTGATTTTGGAAAACAATTTAACCAAAACAAATGGGCTAGTCCAAATTATTATACCAATATCTTGTATAACTTATTTCAATAGGTGAGAGAGGGTTCCGTAGTCTTTGGTAAAGGCAATAATATTATTGTATTGTTTAAATTCATCTGGGGTATGCATTGTAGTGATGGCTACTGCTTTCATACCTGCATTTGCGGCAGCTTCCACTCCTTTCGGGGCGTCTTCAAAAACAATACAGTTGGTAGGGTCTACTCCTAAATTTGCAGCCCCTTGTAAAAAAACAGCTGGGTCTGGCTTACTTACTGGCACATCAAATGCACTCACTACCGTAGAAAAATAATGACGGATATTTAATTCATCTAACACAAAATCAATATTAAATGGAATAGCTGCAGAACCAATACCCATATGAATTCCCGCAGCCTTGGCAGCTGCTAGAAATTCCATTAAACCATCTAGGGGTTTCATGAATGGTCGGTATATTTCCTGGTATTTTTTCTCCTTAGCCATTTCAATTTCACTTACTTGTTCAGGAGTAAATGCGCCTTTACCAAATACCCGATCTAGTAACTCTGAGTTTTTACCATACATTTCTGCAGCAACTTCTTCAAAACTCATATTGGCCCCCAATTCATTTACCAATACATGATACCATACTTTTTTATGGTATGCCATATCATCTACAATAGTGCCATTTAAATCGAAAAGAAACGCTTTTGCCATTCTTGAAATTTGTGGCAAAACTAAAATAAAATGGTTAGAACTTATTTGGATTTCCCTTTGTAACCCGTTGCTATCTTTAATAACAACTTGATATACAGTTTTAAAGAGTAAGCGTTTACTTGAAACTTCAATGCATCTTTGGCAACAATAATTGCTTCTTCTTTATCATAATTTGAATGCCATTGTCTATGGGCTAAATTAGCAAAATAAAAAGCGAAGTTTTTGCGTGATGCTTTTTCAGCAGCAGCCCTTAAATTTTCGGGCAAATGGGCAATATTGTATAACATCGTTTTTTCGATATCTAAAAAATTCTTTCTATTCTTAAAGGAGACTGCCGTAGTATTTTGATCGTGATTACGGTATTTTGCCAATACTTCTGGATGATAAGCCACTGGATATTTGGCGGCAATTCTATTCCACATTAACCAATCCTCCGAACAATTAACCATATAAAAAGAGCCCAAGTCTTCGTAGGTACTTCTTTTTACCACTTTTGCTGGCGGTTCTAGATATTGTCTAATTGCAATTCGTTGGTGCCAATCTTTTAAAATGCCTCGTTCATCTCCAACAGGAGCATTGGTCCAAACCGGCATTCCAGCATCATCCACTACACGCCAATCTGTACAAGCAGCGCCTGCTTCAGGAAAATCAATAAATAATTGAGTGATGGCTTTATAAAACCCTTGCTCTACATAATCGTCTCCGTGTAAAATATGAATGTATTCTCCAACTGCTCTATTAATGCAGGTTTCAAAGTTTCTAACGTTGCCCACATTCACTGGTTGTAAAAAATACTTTACCCTTCCTTTACCAACTCTTTCTACTAATGCAGCTACATCCCCATCATTGCTGATATCGTCCACCACTTCTATTTGCATTCGGTCTTCTCCAAAATCTTGAGCTAATACAGATTTTAAAGTTTGCTCTAAATAATGAATAGAGTTATAAACTGGAATCATTACAGACCATTGTACACGTTTTGTACCAGGAGGGAGTGGCAGTATTACAGGAGGTGTAGATGGTATTCGCTCAAAATTGGATTCGGGCATTCATCAGTTAATTGGATTATAAATATAGTGCTGTTTCATTAAACAGCACTATAAAATAAGCTTAAAGACGCGTCGCCTAGAACTGGTAAGAAATCATCAATACCCAATTTCTTCCCATTGCATTTAGTGGCAATGTGGGGGTTATAAATCTGCTTAAATGTTCCCGATAAGAAATATTAAACAAATTATTTACAGCAGCAGTAAGCTGTAAATTTTTTGATGCCATCAATTTCACTCCTAAATCTATAACAGTAAAATCTCCTGTTGCTTTCTCTTTAAATGAAGTAGAAATTCGGTTCTGAGCAAAGCTATGCCGAAGGTTCATATAGGGCTGTAGTTGGGTGTTCAATAAACGAGCCATTAATTTATACTTCAATTCAAATGGATTGATTTCTGGTAATGGTTCCTGCAATACTTTATTTTGTCCACGTACATAGGCAAAGCTCATTTCTTGGTTTAAAAATGTTCCAATTTGTTGCGCATAATTCAACTCGAATCCCAGCATTGCCGCATCTTCTACATTGATGTATTTACGCACGCCAGGAGCAGTTGCGATAACAGGTTTTAAGTTAGGGTCTACCACTGTTGTAATAAACTGACTAATCCTTGCACTGTAAAAATTTACTTGAATCAATGATTTATCTGTTTGATATCTCAACAATAAATCAAATTGGGTATTGGCTTCAGGCTTCAATTGGGCATTTCCTACTACTTCATACGCATCTAATCCTACCGGTAAATAATTAATAAATTTTTCGGTAATACTTGCACTTCTAACTCCATGACCCAACCAAAATGCCAATTGAAAATGCTTTCCAAAATTTCTGCTTATTCCAGCACTAAAACTGGTATTAAAATCATTAGCTGTAATGTAAGCATTGTTTGCAATGGTTTTAGCTGCCGGTTGATTCGGCTTAGAATGAACTAAGTCTACTCTTCCAGACGTAGTTAATTGAAACTGTCCTAATTTTTTTTCTAAATGAGCAAAAGCACTTGTTCGTAAAATAGAACCCTGTTGCCATAAAGTATCATAAAACACTTTTCCAGCCATCATACCTGTCATCATTTTTCTTGACCTAGTACCGTTTGCATATTCATATTTTAAATCGGCTCCTACATATAAAACTGTTTTTGTTTTTCTAAAAACCAATTCAGTTCTTCCTCCGGTGGTTTCCGTATTAGCAAACACATGAGACAACATGGTAGCAGAACTTGGTCTAAGGCCATTTCCCATTTGATGATCTACCAACGAAGTATACACTTGTGTGTTCCATTGGCTATACCATTTATTTTTAGCCGCTACCTGATATTTTGCTTGAATCATCCATGTATCATCGCTCAGCAAATCCATCATTAGTGTTGGAAAACTGGTATTACGAGTAAAGTTTCTAGTAATATTAATTGAAGCAACTGCTCCTGGTTTTACTAAATAAGCAGTGGTAAAATGGATGGCTGTTCTATTAAATACGGCTGGCATAATACTATCTTTCCCATCTTTATAATCATCGCCTGCAGAATAAGAGAATGCCAATGCAGTTTGCCAACGCTTACTGCTTCTATTAATATATGCTTCTGTTCTTCTAATACTACCATTGGTTTCATAGCCACCACCAACTCTTCCATTCCATATTGGCTTATCTGAAAACACGGGGTCATTCATTTTAAAATTAATGATTGCTCCAGTAGAAGGACCATACCTAAAATTGTGAGGGCCCTTGTATAATTCTATTTCTTTAATTTGGTTAATCATTATTTGACTACTCGGCGGATCCATTCTGTTTGGACAAGCTTGATGCGCACCCATTGCGCCATCGGTAATTAAATTAATTTGCTCCCACTTAAATCCTCTAAAAACAGGATCAAATCCAAAGTTGCCGCTTTTCCGTATTGCATTAAAGCCTGCAATTTGTAATAAAACTTGTGATGCATCGTGTTGCACCCAATCTGCAGATTTGAGTTGATACGTTTTTTGTGGTGTTTTGCCTTTTACTGCATAAACACTAACGGGTGCAAGGGTTTTACTAAAAAAAGAATCTGCGTTGTTATTGAAAGATTGTCCAGTTGCTTGAGTAAGGGCAATAGCTGGTAAAAGAAGGCTCAACAGAGCCCTCGAAGAACTTAGGTTCATGACAAAATTTTTTTGCTTAAAAAATTAATTAAATCTCAAAAAATGTCATACCAGCTGAGGGGGGTGAAAAATATTATTTTGATGACCCGCTAATTCATCATTAATACCATACTGAAACATAATTGGATTAATTGATATTTCTAGCGGATTTAATGATGGAATAAAAACGGTATTACAAAGAATTTCAATAGAAATATTGAATTGATAAGATCCTTTTTGTGCAGCTTTTTGTTGTTCTTTTTCTGCAGCCAATAGTTTTTTACTCAATTGACATTTACCATTACACTTTAATACAGGTTTGTTTTTGTTAACACAAGATTTAATGTACACAGCTCGATTGATAGCGTAATCTGCTTTTAAAATAAACCCAGCAAACACTTGCACCATTAGTGAACTCAAAAACATCAATATAATCAGCTGCCTCCTCATTTCTCTTGAATGCAAATATCCAAATAATCAAAAAAGCATTTTATGATTCAAATCATGTTTGATAAATTTAAAGAATACTTTATCCTAACATTTCATGAAAAATCAAATTAGCTTTTTTGCGGTGCTGCTTTTAACGCTTATTCAAAGTCAATTACAAAGCCAAGCAAAACAATACCGCAATACCATCATTCAAAATGTTTGGATTGTAGACGGAACAGGCAGTAATCCTATAAAGGGGGCCGTAAGAATAAACGGAAACCGCATTGTAGCAATTGGAAATTTAAAACCTTTAGCTGGTGAAATAGTTATTGATGGAAAGGAGCAATATTTAAGCCCTGGCTTTATAGATTCTCATAGTCATCATTTTGGTAGCCTAAAAAAAGAGCCAACCGGAGTGGCCATGACCAACCAAGGGATTACCACAATAATCATAGGACAAGATGGAGACAGTTATCCAATGGATAGTCTAGATGCATTTTTTCAACAAAACAATATTGCAGTAAATGTAGCTAGCTATACTGGGCATAGTTCTATTCGTGAAAAAATAATGGGCGAAAATGATGTCTTCAGAAAATCAACTTTGGAAGAAATTGATCAAATGAAAAAGTATTTAGCCGCCGATTTGGAAAAGGGTTCTTTAGGCTTATCTACCGGACTGGAATATGAATCTGCATTTTATAGCAGCAAAGAAGAAGTGGTTGCATTGGCCCAACTAACTGCAAAATATAAGGGCAGATATATAAGCCATATTAGAAGTGAAGACATTCAGCTAAATGAGGCCATTGACGAAATTATAGATATTGGTAAAATAACGGGTATGCCTGTTAAATTGTCTCATATTAAAATTGCCAATAAGGATGATTGGGGCAAAGCAGGATTAATTATTAAAAAATTAGAACTAGCGCGCAAAGAAGGAGTAGATATTACGGCAGATGTTTATCCTTATAATTTTTGGAATTCAACATTGCGTGTGTTATTTCCAGACAAAGCATTTACCAAATTAAGCAGTGCAGAACTTGCAGTAAACAAATTATTTGACCCTAAAGAATCGGTATTAGTAAGATTTGCTCCTTATCCTTCTTATGCAGGCAAAACAATTACTGCTATTGCTAAAGAAAGAAACGAAACAGAGGCAGTAGCACTTATGCGTTTAATTCAACTAGCAGCAGATTATAAAAATGCAAACCCTAATGCTGGTAGTATTGAAGCATTAGCTGGCAAGTCTATGAAAGATGAGGATGTTGCTGAATTTATTCAATGGACTCATGCAAATATTTGTTCAGACGGAGCTGCAGGTGGGCATCCTAGAGGATATGGTGCTTTTGCGAGAGTGCTTGGCAAATATGTTCGAGAGCAAAAAAAACTCTCGTTAAGCCAAGCAGTACATAAAATGACCCAATTAACAGCTCAACATCTAGGCCTAGAAAAAAGAGGAAAAATAGCAAAAGGTTATTTTGCCGATTTAGTGTTATTTGATCCATCTACCGTGAATGACAATGCAACAATCAAAAATGGTAAAGCATTGTCTACCGGCATTAATTGTGTCTGGGTAAACGGAAAAATAGTATATCAACAACAACAAGCTACTGGTGAATTATCGGGAACTTTAATTAAACGCAATTAGTAAAGAAGATGAAAAAAGCATTGGTTTTAACGAATGGATTATACCAAACTTCGGATGCAAAAACGGCACATGGATTGGTAAGAGGTTCTGAACGATTTTTAATTGTCGGAATTATAGACAATACCCATACTGCCAATAAAGATGCAGGTGAATTGCTTGATGGTACACATAGAAATATTCCTGTTTTTGCAAACATAGCAGTTGCATTATCTACTATTCAAGATGCAGAAATATTAATCATTGGGGTTGCAACAGTAGGAGGAAAATTACCAGCAGAAATGTTGGTCATCATTAAAGAAGCCATCAAAAAAGGACTTTCCATTGTAAATGGCTTACACGATTATTTGAATGATCATGCAGATTTAGTTGCTCTAGCAAAGGAAAACAATAGCACACTAACAGATATCAGAAAGCCTAAAAAAAGAGAAGAGCTTCATTTTTTTACAGGTGATATTTTTAACATTAAAACTCCAATTATAGCTGTAATTGGAATGGACTGTGCAATGGGCAAAAGAACCACTGCTAGAATGCTGATGCAAGCTTGTGCTAAAGAAAACATTAAAGCAGAAATGATCTATACAGGACAAACTGGTTGGTTACAAGGGAGTAAATATGGATTTGTATTCGATTCTACGCTAAACGATTTTGTTTCAGGAGAATTAGAAAACGCTATACTTACTTGTAATAAAGAAGTGAAGCCCGATATTATTTTTTTAGAAGGTCAGTCGGCATTAAGAAACCCAAGTGGGCCTTGTGGATTAGAGCTATTGATTTCCGGAAACGCAAAAAATGTAGTACTACTTTTTGCGCCAAAGAGAATGTATTTTGATAACGAACCACATTGGGGTAAAATTCCCAGTGTTGAATCGGAGATAGCCATCATTGAACAGTTTGGCTCCAAAGTAATTGCTTTAGCCATGAATACTGAAGGGTGCAGTAATGAAGAAGCTTATGCAATTCAAGCTTCTATGGAATCATCACTAAATATTCCTGTTTTACTACCCATTCAAAAAGGAGTAGCACCATTGATTCCAGTTTTAAAATCATTATTGCAATAAAATTTTTTGAGTATGAAAATTGTTGCTATTCGTTCATTCATCAAACATATGGCTTTAAAAAAGCCTTATACAATTGCATATAATACCTACTCCAATGTATCTATTGTATTTACAGAAATACAATTGGCCAATGGAGTTATTGGAATTGGTTCAGCCAGCCCCGCTGAAGATGTTGTTGGAGAAAGCCCTATCCAAACATTGGCTAATCTTGAATCTGATTTTGTTCAACAATTAGTGGGCCGAGATATAAGAAGCTTTCAAAAAATAATAGCAGAAGTTCAAAAACATTTTCACCATTTACCTGGCACACAAGCTTGTTTAGATATTGCTTTACATGATGCTTTTGGAAAATGGGCAGATATATCCGTTGCAGAATTTTATGGAATACAAACAGGACCACTCAAAACCTCAGTAACTATTGGAATTAAAAATAGGGTAGAAACAATGGCAGAAGCTGCAGAATATTTTTCTCAGGGCTTCAGCATTTTTAAAATTAAAACGGGTTTAGATGTAGAAGAAGATATTGAAAGAATATTATTGTTAAACGAAAAATATGGCAAGCAAGTCAACATAAGAGTAGACGCTAACCAAGGCTACACTTTAAGCAAACTAACTCGGTTTATTAATGCAACCGAACATACCGGTCTTGAATTAATTGAACAGCCGCTCCCTGTTGGCAAAGAAACTGATTTGTTATTGCTAGATCAATCCAAAAGAAAAAAATTAGCTGCAGACGAATCGCTTCATCATGCAAAAGCAGCTTTAGATTTAGCCGCTGTTAACCATCCATTTGGTATTTATAATATTAAATTGATGAAATGTGGAGGTATATTGGGTGCTAGAGAAATTGCAGGAATAGCTAAGCCAGCTGGTATACAATTGTTTTGGGGCTGCAACGATGAAAGCATTATTAGTATTACTGCTGCTCTGCATGTTGCTTATAGTTGCCCACATACACAGTACCTAGATTTAGATGGAAGTTTTGATTTAGCGGAAGATTTGGTAAAAGGAGGATTTGAAATAAAAAACGGGTTGCTTATGATTAATAAACAACCCGGATTTGGTTTTGATTGGATCTAATTGGTTACATGATTACTCTCATATTCTTGCATCTTGTATTCTTCTTTAAACTCTTTCAATACCACTGATATATTTTTATCTTTTGATCCAAAATTCATAAAGTCTTTAATCATTTCTAGCACATCGTAATCTATGTAAACCGTATTAGCGGCATCAATAATAACGGTGCAATTTTGGGGTAAATGAGCCAGTGTTTGTTTAATAGCTGCTTTATTTAAAAAGGAAACTTCTTGTGCCAATTCAATATGAATGGTTTCTCCTGTATGATGCTTTTCTTTTCTAAAGAAATAAGCCAATTTCATATTTCCTTTTAAAATAAAATAAATACTTACTACTAAACCAACACCCACACCTTTTAATAAATCGGTAAATACCACAGCAATTACTGTTACTATAAAAGGAATAAATTGCTGTGCACCATTGTGCCACATATGCTTAAAGGTCTTTATACTAGCTAGCTTTAACCCAATCATAATTAAGATTGCTGCCAAGCTGGCCATGGGTATTTTATTTAAAAGACCAGGTATAACCAATACAGCAACCAACAAAAAGACCCCATGTGCAATAGCTGCTAACTTGGTTTTTGCCCCTGCATTTAAATTGGCCGATGTTCTTACAATTACTGAAGTCATTGGAATTCCTCCTAAAAATCCAGATAACATATTACCAATACCTTGTGCAGTTAATTCTTTGTTTGCACTTGAAAACCTTTTCATTGGATCCATTTTATCACCCGCCTCTAAACATAGCAGCGTTTCTATACTAGCTACAATGGCAATGGTTACACCTACTGTCCAAGCTTTTACATTTATAAATCCTTCTAAACTTGGTGCAGTAAACTGACTAGTGAATTCACTAAATGAAGTAGCTACTGGAAGTAATACTAAGTGTTCGTCTTTAATAGTGATATCAGGCCAGGCCACTGAAAATAATTCATTCAATAAAATTCCTGCTACCACTGCTACCAATGCACCTGGTACCGCTTTTAATTTTTTAAGTGCAGGCACTTTATTAAACGCAACAATTATTGCAATAGACACTATTGCTATAATAATTGAACCGGCATGTGCAAAATTGAAGGAATGAATTAAATCAGAAAAGTAGTTCTTGTCATCTAAAATATTATAATAAAAGTAATCTCCTTGATGATCTAAATCATATCCAATTGCATGTGGAATCTCTTTCTTTATGATGATAATACCAATAGCTACCAACATTCCTTCAATTACACTGGTAGGAAAATAACTAGAGATTCCACCTGCTTTAGCTAAGCCTAACGCCAATTGAATGGCACCTGCAATAACTACTGCAGACAAAAAGGTTTGATAACCCATTTCGGTTATTGCTACTAAAATAATGGCAATTAGTCCTGCTGCAGGACCTGTTACACTTACATTTGAATTACTCATATAACCAACTGCAATACCTCCAATTACACCGGAGATAATTCCAGCAAATGGGGGTGCACCACTGGCTACTGCAATTCCTAAACAAAGGGGTAATGCTACTAAAAACACTACCATTCCTGCAAGCATGTCTGCCTTAAAATACTTAGTAGAAAGTTTCATAATCTTATAGTGCTTCTGTTAATTGTTTTTTTTGTACTGGCTGAGTAGTTAAGTTTTTAAAGAAGTCTACTTCTCCTGTTTCTACATTATACATAGCCCCTACAATTCCAATTTCACCCCTAGAAAAATAGTCTTTAATAATTTCACTTCTATGTAATATTTCTTCCATGCTGTTCTCTACATTGGCATAAGCTACATTGTCTTTAAAACAATGTTGGTCTTTACTTTTCAACATGGCCTTACTTATAGCAGGCTTAATGGCACTGAGCAATCCAGTGATATGACCATCTTTTACATCTGCTTGTGCACTTTTTATTGCGCCACAGGCGGTATGTCCTAATACTACCAATACTTTAGAGCCTACATATTTTACTGCATATTCCAAGCTGCCTAAAATACTGTCGTTTACAATGTTTCCTGCAACGCGGATACTAAATAAATCTCCCAAACCTTGGTCAAAAATTAATTCAGCAGAAGTTCTTGAATCCATACAACTCAATACAACGCCAAATGGAAATTGACCTTCGCGGGTTTCATTAATCATTTCTAAATGATCATGGTCTTTACTTAAATTATTTACAAATCGATTGTTCCCTTCTACTAATAATTCATACGCTTTAGCAGGAGTTAAGGTTTCTAAGTATTCTTTAGAATGTTTTCTCATAATTAAATTATTCTGGTTAATGCTCAAGACGGGCATTAACAATTTGTTCAACAAATAGAGTAAATTAAACTGTGGCGTTAAACTATGCCTTGTTTGGAGGGGGAACTAAAAGTTCACCATGATATGCATGGTAGCTATCTGCGTGTAAACCAATACAGTGTGATACTGTTGTATAACCGATAGTTATTAAAGAGGAAGTATGGTGTAGATATTCTTCTAATAAACTGTTGCAATTATGCGGCTTTTCTTCGGAGCTGTTGTTTAAAGGATTAGCCGTTTCTTCTTCCCCACTGTTGTCGATTGGCGACTCTATACTCGTTAAGTGGTCTTGGTTAAACTGGTTAGCCATAACAAATGGCGTACTTACTGTAAGCCATACTAATGCCAATACAAAAAATGCTGCATTCAGCTTGTTTAGAATAGTATTTAACTGGGTTGGCTTTCGCATATTTTACAACCTATGGTTGTATGCGTAAAATTAGGGTAAAACAACTATACGTTGTAAGGGAAGCAAATTTTAATCAAATTTTATCAAGCCTTTAACCATCCATTTTTTTGATACCATTCAATAGTATGTTCCAACCCTTTTTGTAACGGGTAATCTGGTGTAAAACCCAGTTGCTTTAGTACAGTTGCATCCACTCCCCAGTTGGGTGCTTGGAATTCTTTCAACCGCTCCTTATTTAGAACAGGCGTTACTCCCCTTAAATTACCTACCCACTCACTCACTTGAGCCGCCGCTTTTGCTATGGGAACAGGTACCACAATCGGGAGTGTTTTTTTACCTAGTACCGCTTTAACCATATTGTTAAACTCCTTTGCAGTATAATTAGCGGTATCACTTAGAAGAATATTTTGAGCTATAATGGGTTGATCAATACTCAAAAAAACAGCTTTACAAACATCTTGTACATGAATAAAACTGAGTTGTTGATGGGTATTTCCAATATACAACTCAAGGTGTTTGTTTAAAGACTGAATTAAAACCAATAAATCTTTTTCTCTAGGACCATAAACCGTTGTAGGGTGAACAATAACAAAAGGGAATTTATTTTTGGTTGCCAGCATTTGCTCTGCAGCCAATTTACTTTTTCCATATGCTGTTATAGGTGCTTGAATATTGGTTTCAGCAACCGGTGTATTACCTTGACCAGGACCATATGAAGCTAGACTACTTAAAAAAACAAAACGCTCCGGAATCATTTCTAGCTGTATCAATGCGTCAACCAGTCTTTCGGTATTGTGTAAGTTGACTGTATAATATTCTTCTAAAACCCTGCTCTTTGTAAGTCCGGCAGAATGAACCACCACATCAAAGGGGCCAAATGTTTCCGCGTTTCTTCGGATTTGATTTTGTAATTTTTCTTGATTCGAAAAATCCATTTCGAACAAATGCAAATCGGGATGATTTAAATATCCTTTGCTACTTGAAGACCTTATACCAGCAAAAGTTCGATATCCTCTTTTTAAAGCTTCTTCCACTAAAAAGCTACCAATGAATCCGCTGGCACCTGTTATCAGTATGTTTTTCATTGAAATGCTGGTTATAGTTGCTTAATAAAACAACGTCTGCGCTTATGTTGTCTTGCATCAAAATGCTGCCAGGTACTTTGCACTTTGGTATTTTCTTCTAGCTCAGGATTGCTTTCTGCAAAAACAATTCCAGCTTTAGCATAGTTCTTATTAAACTCTCTTAATAAAATTGCATTTACACCCTTGCCTTGCAAACTTTTATCTATACCTATTAGTAATAAATCAACTTCATCATTTTTCTTGAGTGCCGTTAGCAAATGAATAAATCCAAATGGAAACAATGACCCATTTGCTTTTTGTAAAGCCTTAGAAAGTGAGGGCATAGAAATTCCAAAGCCTACTAATTTATTTTGCTCATTGGCAATTAGGGTGATAAACTCTACCCTAATCATTGAAAAATACATTTTTACATAATAGTCAATCTGGCGTTGGGTTAATTCTACTACACCATATAACTCCGCATAAGTTTCATTCACCAGTTGAAACACTTCTTTTGCATAGGGCTTTAAATCTTTAGTAGATTTCATAGGTACCACATGCAACTTAAATCTGCGCTCTACCAGATTGGCAATTTTTAAAATATTTTCTGGTAATTGGTTGGGAACATTAATACGATACTCAACCCAGTCTACTGCTTTACCATAACCCAATTGTTCCATGAATATTGGATAATAGGGATAATTGTAAATTGTAGCCATGGTACCACGCTCTTCAAAACCTTCTACCAACATGCCTTCATAATCTAAATCGGTAAAACCCAAAGGACCATGCACTGCAGTGCAACCCAATTCCTTTGCCCAATTTTCTACCTGGTTTATCAATGCTTTGGCAACATTGAGGTCTTCAATAAAATCAATCCATCCAAAACGCAAATAATTATTCTTCCAACGTTCTACATATTTCTTATTGTAAATGGCTGCAACCCTTCCTACCACTACTCCATTTTGAAAAGCCAACCAGTAGCGAGCTTCACAAAAATCAAAAGCTGGATTTTTTTTTGGGTTGAGCGTTGCCGCCTCGTCAAAACGTAGCTTAGGAATATTGTAGGGGTTGTTTTTGTACAACGCATACGGAAAGTCTAGAAAAGCATTCATCTGCTTTTTACCAGTTACTTCTTGAATGGTAATATCCATAATGGAAGCGGTATTATGCTACAGATACGTGTCTAGCTATATTGAGCTCGTTGGCAACCAACTGCAATTTTTCTAATGCAGTATCTAATTGCTCTTTCGTATGTGTGGCCATGATAGACATTCTAATAAGCGATGAATCACTTTTAACAGCAGGTGAAACTACTGGATTTACAAAAATACCCTCTTCAAAAAGGCGTTGTGTAAATTTAAAAGTGAGGAAATTATCTCTTATATAAATTGGAATGATTGGCGTTTCTGATGCACCCATTTCAAAGCCCAACTCTTGTAAAGCATTCACCATATAAGCAGTGTTCTTCCAAAGTGCTTCTAATCTTTCAGGCTCACGCTGTATAATTCTCAATGCTGCTAATGCAGAAGCAGTAGCAGATGGAGGAGTACTTGCACTAAAAATCATTGGGCGTGCAGTATGCTTTAAAAAGTTAATCATTTCTTTGCTACCAGCAACATAGCCTCCTAAAGAAGCCAATGATTTACTAAAAGTTCCTACTATTAAATCTACTTCATTGGTTAATCCAAAATGATCAGCAGTTCCTTTACCCAATTTACCCAACACCCCTAAAGAATGTGCATCATCTACCATTACCAGTGATTGGTATTTCTTTGCGAGTGTAACAATTTCGGGTAGTTTACAAATATCACCTTCCATACTAAATATGCCGTCTACCACAATCATTTTAATTGTATCTAATGGAACCGTACTGAGTTTTTGCTCAAGGTCCTGCATATCGTTGTGTGCGTATTTCAGAATTTTAGAAAATGACAATCGAGCTCCTTCAATAATAGAAGCATGATCCAATTCATCTAAAATAATTACTCCGGTTCTTCCTGTAATTGCAGAAACAGCGCCTAAGTTAGTTTGAAATCCTGTGGTAAAAGTAAGTGCAGCTTCTTTACCAATATGTTCTGCAAGGGCATTTTCTAATTCTACATGTAAATTAGAAGTGCCGTTTAAAAAACGTGAACCAGAACAGCTGCTACCATATTGATCAATAGCATCTTTTGCCGCTTTTAACACTTCGGGATGATTGGTTAGCCCCATATAACTATTGGAACCAAACATCAATACCTTATTGCCCCCAATCATTACTTCAGTGTCATTGTTTTTTTCAATTGCACGGAAATAGGGGTAAATACCTGCGCTTTTTAATTCGTCGGGGGTAGTAAAACTTCTAATTTTTTCCAGTAAACTCTCTTGAATCATTCTTTATACAATTTTGACAATTTTGAACAGAAACGCAGGTTTCGGTAGCAAAAAAATCTGCTGAATTTATTGTTTAATCAGGCTGAAACATTTGCAAAGATATTAAATTACAATAAGTTAACAGTAAAACAATATTACTAACCTACTGATTTAATAGAAATTTACTAAAAAAACACGCAAAAAAGCGAAATTGATGAACAAAAACCTGCTTTTTTATCTAAAAAACTCAATAAAATGACCAAAATCCTGCTTTTTTTAACAATCTTAATTGGCTTTACTACAGACAATTTTGGCCAAAATCAAGTAATTCCATTGTACAAAAGTCCCATAAAGGGATCAGAAAACTGGAATTGGGAGGAGGCAGAGAATACCAAAAATGATTGGGGCCTAAGAATTGTGTACAATGTTGCTAAACCAAGCCTAACTGTTTTTAAACCTGAAGTTGGAAAAGAAAATGGTACTTCTATAATAATTGCCCCGGGGGGTGCTTTCCGCGCCTTGTCTATAGATAATGAGGGATACGATGTTGCCAAATGGTTGGCTAAAAAAGGCATTACCTGTTTTGTATTAAAATATCGTTTAATAAAAAGTAATACCACAGATCCAGTTGCTGAAATGAATGCCATTTGGGGAACGGAGAAATTTAATCAACAAAATATGGAGCTGATTCCATTGGCTATTCAAGATGGAAGAAACGCCATTGCCTATGTTAGAGAACATGCTGATGAAATGAAATTGGACCCTAACCGAATTGGCATCATGGGTTTTTCTGCTGGGGGAACGGTAACTGCCGGAACAGCTTACGGGTACACTGAAGCCAATAAACCCAATTTTATAGCTCCTGTTTATGCATACTTTCCTAAAGCACTACAAGGCAAACTAGATGCGAAAGCGCCTCCTGCTTTTATTTTAGCTGCCACAGACGACAACCTCGATTTAGCCAGTCATAGTGTAGACTTGTATAGTCAGTGGTTGGCAAATAAGCAACCCGCTGAAATGCATTTATATGCAAAAGGGGGCCATGGTTTTGGAATGGCATCACTAAAATTACCCACTGATCAGTGGACCGAAAGATTTACAGATTGGTTGCAATTAAACAACTGGTTATCTAAAAGCAATTACAATCCTGCTTTAAAACCTTTTGAAAAAAAATCATTTGCATTTGCACCTGATAAAAATTTACCCTACCGAATTTTATATCCAGAAAATTACGATCGCAATAAAAAATATCCGTTGATCATGGTATTACATGGTGCGGGAGAGCGAGGTAATGACAATGAAAAACAATTGACGCATGGATCAAAAATGTTTTTATCTCCAGAGAATAGAACACAATACCCAGCTATAGTTGTATTTCCGCAATGTCCTTCCAATTCCTTTTGGGCAACGTCTTCAATAGATCGTACAAAAAGCCCAGTGCAATTTCGATTCAACTACGATAGTATTCCTAGTTGGCCACAGGCAGCTGCCAACGCTTTGGCTAAACAAATAGCCAATGAAGAATCTGTTGACCAATCTCGTATCTATATTACTGGTTTATCAATGGGTGGTATGGGTACTTTTGAATCTGTTTATCGCAACCCGAATTTTTATGCAGCTGCCGCACCAATTTGTGGTGGCGGTAACGACTCTTTGTATAACAGTAGCATTAAGAATACTGCTTTCCGTGTCTTTCATGGCGATGCAGATGTTGTTGTGAATGTAGACTTATCTAGAAAAATGGTGGCACGTTTAAATGAACTAAAGGTACCGGTAGAATATATTGAATATCGAGGCGTAAATCATAATAGCTGGGACAATGCATTTGCAGAACCAACTTTTATGAGTTGGTTATTTCAACATAGTTTGAAACCCAACAAAAAGAAAAACAAATAGGCTTTATAGTTTGGTTTGGTTTTCTATTAGTGCAAGCGAATTAAATAAGGTTGAAGCAACCAACAGAAGAGGGTAATAATGATAATGCAAATAATATTTAAAACAAATCCTGTTTTAATCATGTCTTTTATTTTAACATGACCACTGGCAAATACAATGGCATTGGGTGGTGTACCCATAGGTAACATACTGGCTACACTTGCACCCAATGTCATGGGTATACCTAAAGACAAAGGATCCATGTTTAATGCAATAGCAACAGAAGAAATAACGGGAGCTAACACAATTACTTGGGCAACATTACTCATTACTTCACTCAAAAAAACAGAGAGTGTAGTTACTACCAAAATCATCAACAACAAATTACTCGAAGAAAAAGAAGCGATATAGGTTCCTAGTTGTTGTAATAAATTAGCTTCTTCTAAAGCTTTGGCCAACGCAATACCACCACCAAACATCAATAATATTCCCCAGGCCATTTTACTGGTATCTTCCCATGCTAACAAGCGAGTGTTCAATTCCGTTTCGCCTTCTTTTGTTGCATTATACTTTACTTCACCAGCAACTGCTTCAGCATCTTTGGAGCCGGCCGAAACTATGAACAGTGTTAATCCCCCCGCCATAGCTATAATGGCATCGTCTAACTGAATTATTTTTTGAAACCCATTAATAAGGTCTTTGGTGATCCACAAAAAAACAGTGACTGAAAATATGGTGAGTACTCTTTTTTCAGGCAATGAAATATTGCCCAGCTTTGCCAGTTCTTCTTGTATGAATGCCTTGCCTTCAACACTATGACTAATTTTATTTGGATACAACCATTTAACCATTACCCAATAGAGTCCAAAAATCATTACAATGGTTAAAGGCATAAATACCACCATCCAATCAACAAATCCAATGGTATAATTAAACCGCTCACTAATATGCGCCACATAAGCCACATTGGGTGGTGTTCCAATAATGGTGCCTAGTGCAAAATTGGATGCATAAGCAATTGACAACATCAATACCAATGAGAAGTTTTTAATATTTCCATCTTTATTGTGATGCTTAGTAATCACATGAATCACCGATCCCGCAATGGGAAGCATCATCATAGTGGTTGCGGTATTGCTTAACCAAAGACTTAAAAAACAAGTGGCCAAAATAAAGCCTAAAATAATTCGATCTCCATTGGTTCCTGTAATATTAATGATGCCGAGTGCTATGCGCTTATGCAGGTTCCACTTTTCTATTGCTAATGCAATAAAAAACCCCCCCATGAATAAAAATATAGTGGAGTCGGAGTATGCTTTAGTAACTTCTTTAATAGATGTTATACCCAATAATGGAAAGACCACAATTGGCACGAGTGCTACAACCGCTAATGGTGCTGCTTCTAAAACCCACCAGGTAATCATTGCAAAAGCAACAGACAACACCGTCACCGATTTGTGTGCCAACAAAAAAGGATTAAAAAAATAAAACAGCAATGCAATAGCTAAGCCAATTAGCATAGCCATTTCTTTCTTATATCGTTGGTACAACATTTGACTAAGGTATATAAATCACTCCGTCTTTCATTACCCACAAAGGTTTACGTAATGCAGAGATAGATACAGATGGGTCTCCTTCAAAAAAAACTAAGTCTGCTAAATGTCCTGCTTTAATAAATCCAATTTTGTTTTGTAACTGCAGGGCTCTTGCATTTATACTTGTAGCAGCTTGCAATACTTGTAAAGGTTTCATTCCATAATTAACCATCAATTCCATTTCTAATACATTTTCTCCATGCGCAAACACCCCCACGTCTCCACCCATTCCAATGGTTACTCCATGGTCCATTGCCATTTTAAATGCTTTTCTTTTTTGGGTTACCGCTTCTGGCTCAGGTTCTAATCCTTTTTTCCAACCCTTGTATTGCGTTACCGATTCTGTTGCAGCCAAGGTTGGAAAATAAACTACTCCTTTTTGTTTCATCAATAATGCAGTTTCTGCATTTAACAAGTCTCCATGCTCTATAGTTGCTGCTCCGCCTAATATAGCTCTTTGCATGGCTTCATTGGTTTTAGCATGTGCTACCATTACTCTTCCACTGCTTTTGGTTACTTCGTTCATGAGTTTTAATTCATCTAAAGTAAAAGTAGGCATGGCTTCATCATTTAATCCCCAGCGATAATCGGCATATACTTTAATAAGGTCGGCTCCTTTACCAATTTGATCTCTCACCACTTTAATTAAATTATTTCCATCTGCTTCTTCTGCTCCAATCATAATTTGTTGATCAAGGTCATAGCCTTTAGGACCATAAGACCCAGTTGCTACTATTGCCCTACCTGCAACTATTAAACGAGGTCCGGGTATAATGCCATCCTCAATGGCTCTTTTTATAGCTACATCTGCATAACCAGCACCTTCCGATCCTAAGTCTCTGGCGGTAGTAAAACCAGCTAATAAAGTTTTCTTTACATGTACGGTAGCCCTTGCTGTTCTATAGGCATCCGATTCTTTAGCTACTTGTGTATCCCAGTCGGTTAAATTGTATGGATATAATAATATATGAGAATGTCCTTCAATTAAGCCAGGTGTTAATGTAGCATTAGGATAATTAATCAGTTTTGCATTTGCAGGAACTGCTATTTTATCTTTTGGTCCAGCTGCAGTAATAGTATTGCCTTGAACAATCACCGCCCAATTCTGCTGCATATTTTCTCCATCAAAAACTTTACCAGCAGTAATATAATAAACAAGTTTATTGCTTGAGGAGGCTTGGGCTTTGCAAGTGGTAATGATGACTAAATTGATACAAAACAACAAGAGCATTGTTGCTGCTGAAACAAGCAAGCGGTTTTTCAAATTGGTTTTCATACAACCAATTTACAACATTATTGTGCAAGAAATTGTCTGAACCAATGTCCAGATTGTTTCACTGTTCTTAGCTGGGTTTTAAAATCTACATGCACCAATCCAAATCTTGCATGATACCCTTCTGACCATTCAAAATTATCCATAAGTGTCCAGGCAAAATAACCAGCAATATTTAGACCACTCTCTTTTGCTTTTAGCAAAGCTGTTAAGTATTGTTGAAAGTATTGTATACGGTTGGTATCGTTGATTACTCCATTGATTAGTTTGTCTTTATAAAATGCTCCGTTTTCTGTAATGATTATTTTATTAACCCCTTTATAAGCTGCAAACTGTTGAATGATATTATAAAAACTATTGGGGTTAACTTCCCATCCCATATCGGTAGCAGGTACTTTTCTAGATTTAGCACTACTATCCGATGCTTGAATAATGGGTATCACCGCATTGTACTTTACTACAACAGGAAAATAATTTTGCACGCCAATGAAATCAAAATCAAATTGCATTCTTTCGGTAAACTTCCAGGCTTTATTGTGTAAATACAATTTATCCATTAATGCAAAACCGTCGGAAGGATATCCCATTCCTAAACTAGGTTCTATAAAAAGTCTGTTTAATAAAATATCAATTCGTTTAGCTGCATCAATATCTTTTTTATTTTCTGTAGCAGGGATAATTTCACTACAAGAATAACTGGTTCCAATATTTGCATGGGGTACATTGGCTCTAATGATTCTTCCACCTTCCGCTTGCGCCATCACTGCATTGTGAACAGCTGGTAAAAAATTGCTGAGTCCCATTTTACCCGGTGCGTGCTTCCCAATCATATATCCCAAAGAAGTAAAACCCATTGGTTCATTCAACACTATCCAATTTTTTACTTTGCTTCCATATTCCTGGGTACAAATTTGAGCATACCTAGTAAACCATTTTAATAAATGGGTAGAAGCCCAACCACCTTCTTTTTCTAAAGCTGCAGGCAAATCCCAATGATACAGCGTAACATAAGGTATCAAATCTAAATTGATACACTCATCTATTAAACGATGATAAAACTGTATCCCTTCTTGGTTAATTTTACCTGTTCCCAGAGGTAAAATTCTGCTCCAGGAAATGGAAAAACGAAATACTTTAAATCCTAATGCTTTTACCAATAATAAATCATCTTTATACCGATGATAAAAATCACAGGCAACTGAGGGGGTGGCTCCTCCTTTTATCTTTCCTTGCTTATTTGCAAACTGGTCCCAAATGGATAGACCTCGTCCGTCTGTTTTATAGCCACCTTCATTTTGTGCTGCTGCAATAACGATACCCCATAAAAAATCATCCCCAAAATCACTGGCTTTTAAAATGGCTTCCTTACTCAATTAGCGAAATTTTAGGGAAAGATGATCAAGTTCATACTGGTTAAATTCATCTGGTTCTACTTGCATTTTAGCAGCTGTTTCCATTAGTTTTTCTACAATTGCAGCAGTATTAAATGTTAAATGAAGTTGGGTTTGATGGTCCCCATTCAACCAAGCTTCTACTTGCTTGCTAAAATTAGCATTTAAATTCGCTAAAATAGGAACGCCAAAATTTTTAAGCGCGGCTGCATTACATAATTGTTCGTATTGACCTTTTATAGGAACACAGAGTAATTTTTTATTTAAGTACAACGCTTCTGCTGGTGTTTCAAAACCCGCCCCAGTAATTACACCCATTGCATTAATCATGCTTTGCGTAAATAACACATTGTCTATTGGCATGTATATAATATTGCCTCGCTGATTAACGGTCTTTTCTTTCTTACTAAACAAATGAAACAATTGGTTGGGTAGTTTATTTAAATAGCCCGCTACCACTTCATCACTATAGTGAGAAAGATAAACAGAAATATGTCCTAGGTTTTTAGGGTTAGCTGATAGTACTTGCTCTTTTATGATGGGCGAATAAATGAAATCATCGTACTGTTCAAAATGTAATCCAATGTATTTGTTTGCAGTAGCATAATTATTTAAGATCAATTCTCCTATCCAATCTTTTTTGTTGGGTCTCGGGGTTAATTTACTTTTAAAACTAGCTTGATGACCAAACCCTATGGAGGGAACCTGCTTTATTTTACAAGCCAAAGAGGTAATACTTTCAAAGTCATTAATCACTAAATCATATTGATGAACTGGTAATGCACTCGCTTCTTTAATGATTTTCAATAACGATAATTCTTTTGCCATCTTCCAATAATCTAATCCACCTCTATTGCCATAAAACAAACTAACCCCATTACTTTGATACTTCACAGGTAGGTCAACTTTTAAATGGCTATTGTTGCCGCTTAAAAAAACATCAACTCTTCCGTATCGTTGCAAGTATGGCACTAACTCTTTGGCACGAGCAATATGTCCATTACCTGTAGCTTGAACTGCATAAAATATTTTCATGCTTGTAGTATTAATGAGTTTAGAAACAAGGTTACTTCGTCGGTAATCACATTTAATGCAGGCTGTGATTGTTGTTTAGGTTCTGGCACCATAGATTCCTTGATAAATGCTTTTGGATCATATTGATAAATAGACCATTCATGATTGCAGTATTCTAATGCAGTTAAGTTTTCTATCCAGTCGCCACTATTCATATAGATCACTTTGCCTTCTGAAGTTTCTACTGTTCTTACTTGTGGTTGATGTATATGCCCACATATAACATAATCGTATTTTTTTGAGATGGCGAGCTCTGCAGCTGTTTGCTCAAAATTTCCAATCCAAGAAACGGCTTGCTTTACACTGTCTTTTACTTTTTTGCTCAAGCTCATTTTTTCTTTTCCAGCAATCTTTAAAAAATAATTGATGAAACGATTAATTAAAATAAGTAAGTCATACCCATGGCCTCCTAGCTTAGCCAGCAGTTTGGCACTTCCCTTTGTGGTTACATCAAAAACATCTCCATGAAAAATCCAAGTCATTTTTCCATCAATCTCCATCACTACTTTATCGGTCAATTTAAAATTGCCTATCTCTATGTCGCTATACCTACGCAGCATTTCATCATGGTTACCGGTAATATAGATAACACGAGTACCATTGCTAACCATGTTCATGATTTCTTTAATCACTTGTAAGTGGCTTGCCGGAAAATACCGTTTGCTAAACTGCCATCCATCTATGATGTCGCCGTTTAATATTAAAATTTGAGGAGTAATGCTTTTTAAGTAGTTGACAATTTCAGTTGCATGGCAACCATATGTTCCTAAATGCAAATCGCTGATTACTACTACGTTCACCGAGCGTTTTTCCATGGGTAGTGTTTTACAAATCTCCCACTAGCATATTAACCCAGGGTTAAGGAATTATTACGGAATTATGAATAAAAAAAG
>Ga0207952_1000242_pt1 | contig 53031 bp, 58 predicted proteins | sample SubbioR12Aug_8Ca_FD_184831 | JGI IMG/M metagenome (GOLD analysis project Ga0207952, IMG submission 184831) | Serpentinite rock and fluid subsurface biosphere microbial communities from McLaughlin Reserve, California, USA - CR12Aug_8Ca (SPAdes) | ecosystem: Environmental > Terrestrial > Deep...
TGGAGCGGGGCCTTCTTCGCGGAAGGGCCGTCGAGCAGCGCCCGTTCGATCGCCTTGGGCGCATTCTCGATCCGCGCCGCGCTCTCCTTGGCCTCCTGGGCTTCGCGCTGTTCGCGCGTCTCCTCGCGGGCCTTGGCCTCGAGCTGCGCCAGGGTCATGCCGCGCATATGCGGGGGCGGGTGGAAGCCATCGCCGTTGATGCGCTTGTAAAAGGCCGCGTCGGCCCAGCTCAGGCCGCCGATCTGCGGCGCCTCCGGGGTCGCAAGCGGGGCCCCGAACGGCCGGTTCTGATCGTAAAATGACATCCCTTTCCTCCTATTCCTTGGCCTTTTAGGGCCGGAAATCCTCGTAAGAGGATATATAGGGAAGGATAGGAATACTGTCAATAGGGAGAGGCGCTATCCGGCTGAGACGGTGGCCTCCACGATGCTCTTCGGCTGGCTTTGGCATTCGGTGGTCCGCGTCGATCACGGCTGAACCATCACCCTGTCAATTTTCAGTCAGGCGGAAGCGAACGTTCCGGGTGAACGCCACCGGTGCTTCCGCAGCACCTGCTGCATTCACTGCCTCTGACAATTCAATTGACACATGAACCCATCATGCCCGGCAGGCGCCGCTGTATTAGAAATACAGCACCGGATACCCAGATCCGGATTTGGAAAAAATACATTTGGCTGAACGACCCTATTCAAGAGCTGTCCTTATTCTTCAAGAGCTGTCCATATCCAGGTCTTACTGGCGGGGGCGGTCCAGGCATGGGCCGCCCCTTCGCTTTGGCGCGGCATCACCACGGTGTTCGTGACCAGGCTCGCCGCCGATTTCTACATTTCCGACCGCTTCTCAAGGTTGCGGCGTGTGGACGAACTCCAGCTTCAGGCCATCGGGGTCGGCAAAGAACAGAGCGTAGTAGCCTTCCCGATACTGCGGATAGTCCGCCGGTGGATCGAGAACCGTCGCACCAATCGTCAACAGCAGTTCGTGCAGGCGATCGACGTCATCGCGGGACTCGGCAACCCAGGCCACATGATGAAGTCCGCAGGAATAGCGGTCATGCCGTCGATCGTTCCTGGCCACCCTGATACCGACCGATGAGGCGCAATGCGGCGCGCCCATGTCCCAGTCGATCCAGGTCTCGGCCCTGTGGCCCTCGCGATAGCCGAGAAAGCCCAACACCGCCTCATAGAATGGGCCGGAACGTCCGAGGTCCGATACGGTGAGGTCGATGTGGTGAACCCATCCGCGCATGACGCATGGTGTTGCGCCGGCCGTCGGAATTCAAGCTTCGGCTCGCGCCGCAGCGATCATAGTAGGCGACGAGTCGCGAGCAGCGCGCCTTGAGCTGCGCCGTGGTCTGGGCGGCGGCGGGCGTCGAGGCCCGCCGTCGCGTCGAGCACAAGCACAAGAGCGGACAACAATGTCCACCGCCGCGGATGTTTCATCTGCCCCGATCGGCGTTTCTTGCCCGCAATGGCGCCAACTGCCTAGACCGGAACAACCTTGCCGGTGGCCAAATCGTAGTACGCGCCGACCACGCGGAGCTTACCGGCGGCAACCGCTTCGCCCAGAATTGGCTTCTCGGCCTGCAGCCGGCGCACCTGGGCCTGCACATTGGCGACGACGGCGCGCTGCGCCATATCGGGTCCGGGGACCTTCACGACAGGCTCGATGGCGGGCTTCATGGCAGTCACCAGGCCCGCGATCTTGCCTGGCAGCGTATTGCCCTGCTGAAGGGCCGACACCGTCGCGTTGATCGCGCCACAATTGTTATGTCCAAGCACCATGATCACCTTGGCGCCCAGCACCGCGACGCCATACTCGAGGCTGCCCAGCCCATCGGGCGTTACGAAATTGCCGGCAACACGCACGACGAACAGTTCGCCGGGCCCCTGGTCGAACGCGAGTTCAGGAGCAACCCTTGAATCCGCGCAGCCCAGTATGGCGGCAAACGGCGTTTGACCTTGAGTCCGGGCGGCGCGGCTCGCCGAAAAGTCGCGCTCATTCATTTTTCCGGCGGCATAGCGCGCATTGCCTTCCATCAAGCGGGCCAACGCGGCGTCCGGAGTTTCGGCGGATCGCACCGTTTGGGCACGCGCCCCCGCAGCCGATGCTGTCACCGCGAGCGCCCCTATCCCGGCCGAGAAAAGAGTGCGGCGCGAAAGACCAGTCGAATCACAGACGTAACACATCGGTATCTCCCACTTTTTAAACGGGCTGCATGCGAACAATTGCGAGGCAACCACGCGCTGCCCGCGCTGGCAACCGGCCAACCAGGCCCGCGTGCCAGAGTTGGGGCTGCGGTCTTGGCCGAACAGGCGTACTCTGGGCAGACGGCCTCGCGGCCATCCTGGCCAGCGGACGGGTGCCGGCTCTCGCCCAGGAGACGACCGTCCACTGGCTGCGTTGGACCGATTTCGTCAAGCGGGCGCCGTGCGCTTGGGCAGGGTGAACCCGTTACTGCGCAAGATTTGCTCCAGGACCTTGATGCCCGTTGCCGTGTTGCCCTTGCTGCAATTTTCGATGGCTTCGACGACCGCGAAATTCGGTCTGGTCTCGCCGCCCGCGCCGGGGCTACCGGTATATCGAAGGGCCAGCTCGCCAAGCTCGACGCAGTAGGCCGTGTCGTTGGCTTGCGCCCACGTCGAAGTCGGAACCGGCAGGAGCGCAAGCGCGCCGACCAGGACGTTGATGATGTTGAAGTGCGCCATGCGGGTCGCAAAACGTGGGCCGAGGCTCCGCGGTTCCCTCTTGCCGTCGATCGGCCCTACACGACGTGATCGACGTCCTTGAGCTCCTCTACTCGAGCTTGATGCCGAGCTGCTTGATGAGACTACGGTAGGTCTCGGTCTCGCCCGGCAGCATGGCGCCGAACTCGGCCGGCGTGTTGAAGACGACCTCGGAGCCGTCGCTGGCGAGCGCGGTGCTGAAGGCCGGGTCCTTCGCGGCGTCGCGCAGCGTGGCGTAGATACGCTCGACGACAGCGGTTGGCGTGCCCGCGGGGGCCGCCAGCCCAAGCCAGGCGTCCTGGACGAAGCCGTTGGGCATCGCTTCGAGAAGGGTCGGCACCTCGGGCATGACCTTCGAGCGCTTCGCCGACGTCACCGCGAGCGCCCGAAGCTGGCCCTGCTGGGCGAACCGCATCGCCGTCGGCATGGTCGGGAAGGCGACATCGATCTGGTTGCCGAGCAGACCGCGCACGATGTCGGGGGCGCCCTTGTAGGGGACGTGGACATAGTCGATGCCCGTGGCCAGCCGGAACGCCTCGGCCGAGAGATTGGCCAGGCTCACGACGCCACCCGAGCCGTAATTCAGTTTGCCGGGCTTCGCCTTGGCGAGCGCGATGAACTCGGCAACGGTCTTCGCCGGCGACGACGGCGGCACGACCATCAGCGAGGGCAGCCGGGTGATCATCGTGATGAGGGCGAAGTCCTTCAACGGGTCGTAGCCGATCTTGGCGTAGAGCAGCGGATTGAGGATGTGGCCGCCAGTCATGAGCAGCAGCGTGTAGCCGTCGGGCGCCGCCCGTACCGCGATCTCGGCGCCGATATTGCCGCCGGCGCCGGGCTTGTTGTCGATGATGAACTGCTGGCCGAGCCCCGCCGTCAGCTTGTCGGCCACCTGGCGGGCGGCAACGTCGGGCGCGCTGCCCGCGATGTAGGGCACGATGATCTTGACCGGCTTGTCGGGGTACTGCGCCAAGGCCTCGGTCGCGAAGGCGAGCACGGCAGCAGCAGCGGAGAGAAGCATCATCCAGCGCATCATGACCTCCCTCGCTGCGTCTCGTCGGCCCCCGCTCTCACATCGCGCGCATCAGCGCCGCGCCCTTGTCGAGCAGGGGCAGGACCTTGTCCTTGCCCTCGGGCGGCACGCCGAACACGACGCGGTCGACGCCGGCATCGCGGGCGCGCTTCAGGGCCTCGCCGTCCATGCCGACACCGAACAGCGTTACCGGCACATCCGCTTCGGCGCGACCGGCCGCTTTCAGCATCTCGCGGAACGGCGGCAGCATCGCCAGCGTGTCGCCGCCGCGGCCGCCGATCGGCATCCAGCCGTTGGCATAGGCGATGGCGCGGCGCGCGCCCTGCGGGAAACCGCCGCCGACGATGATCGGCGGATGCGGCTTCTGCACCGGCTTGGGCCACTGCATCATCTCGTCGAACTTCACGAGTTCGCCGGCGTATGCAGGCTTCGGCTTCGTCCAGATCTCCTTCATCGCCTCGATGCGCTCGCGCACCAGCTTGAAGCGGCTGGCGAAGGCCGTGCCGTGGTCGGCCATCTCCTCTTCGTTCCAGCCGCCGCCGATGCCGAACAGCAGGCGGCCATTGGACAGCCGGTCGACGGTAGAAACTTCCTTGGCGGTGTGGATGGGATCGCGCTGCACCACCAGGCAGACGCCGGTGCCGAGCTTGATCGTTTTGGTGACGACGGCGGCGGCGCCCATCGCCACGAAGGGATCGTAGGTGTCGTAGTACCATTTCGGCAGCTCGGCACCGCCCGGCCACGGCGACTTGCGGCTGGTCGGGATATGGCTGTGTTCCGGGAACCAAACCGATTCGAAGCCGCGCGCCTCGGCCTCGACGGCGAGCTCGTGCGGCGGCACCGCGTAGTCCGTCGGAAACATCGTGATGCCGATCTTCATGCCGCGTCCCCCGTTGGCGTTTGCATCAGTCTACACGCCCCTCGGAGCTGGCCACAGACACGAAATGTTCTCATCGGCCCGGTAGGACACTTTCAGCCGGGTTGAAACGTATCGAGATTGCCCACGCCAGGGTGGTCGGTCACACTGCTTCGGCGGCGGGGGCCGCAGAGCGATCGGACATCGATCACAGGGGGAGAGAGGCATGCTCAGGAAATTATTCGTTCTGATTGTTGCCGCGTCCGCGTTGAGTGCCTGCGAGTCCGGTCCAGCCGTAACGCCGCCGTCGACACCGCCACCGCCGACGGCGCCCGCGTCGTACATGACGTTCTTCGATTTCAACAGCGTCAAGCTCAGCGACCAGTCGATGAGCACGATCAGCCAGGCGGCCCAAGTCTACAAGACCAAGGCCAATGCGCGAGTCACGGTGACCGGCTACGCCGACACGGTGGGCTCGGCTGCCGCCAACATGCAGCTGTCGCAACGCCGCGCCAACGCGGTCAAGGACGGCCTGGTCAAGGCAGGCGTGCCGGCGGCGGCCATCACGACGGCCGCCAGCGGCGACACCGGCACGTTGGTCAACACCGGCCCGCAGCAAAACGAGCCGCGCAACCGCCGGGTTGCGATCGTCATCAACTGACCGTCATCACCCGGTCAGCATCGATCAACGAAATGCCGCCTGCACCCCGCCGGGTGCAGGCGTCTTTCGGCTGTCCTGCACCGACATGCCCTGGACGACGGCGTTGATGTCGTAAGGTTCCTCGACCAGGGTCTCGGCGTTCCACATGCTGCGCTCGATTTCGAGGAAGTTGCCGTCGTAGACATGGATCGCGGCGCTGATCTTCGACAGCGGATTGACGACGGAATGAACGATGTCCGGGCCCAGGATCGCCACGTCACCAGCGCCCAGCGCCTCGCCGCCGGCAGCCTCGATCTGGAATTTCCCCGAGCCAGGGGCGGCACCGGGGACACGGCGCCAGAACATGTTGTCCTCGCGGCCCTCATACATGCCGATCACGGCCGACACGCGATGGTCGTGCGGCAGGGTGATCTGCCGGGGCGCCCACAGGAGGTTGAGCACCGTGAGCTCGGGGGATTTATAGAGCACCTGGACGCCGGCCTTGTCCGGTGCGCCGATGGCGCGGACAAGTGCTGCGGGATCGGAGATGGCGCGGGCCACGACCTCCCTCATGGGCTGCCGGGACCGCTCCGGCAGCGTTGCCCGAAGATCGGCGATGAACCGGTCGAGGTCGAACATGGCCGATCTCCTTGTCTGTGGCCCGGTGGAGGCTCTGGCGCTATTGATGAAGGATGTTCTCATCGTTCTTCCCCAATCCGAAGCTCTTCTTTCCCGCCGCAATCCTGTGGACCGCCCTCATCATGGCGCTGTGGTACGGCTTGGCCCGCGACCTCGGCCCCCAGCTCAGCCTCGGCGGTCTCATAGGCTTTGCCTACCCGCCGGCCGACGCCGACGGGGCCGCCGTTGCCGTCGAGACGGCGCGCAACATCTGGCTCTACCAGTACATGATCGCGACCGGCGCGGTCTTCGTCGCCCTGGTCGGCTGGCTGGTGCCGCATCGCTGGTTCCGTTGGTCGGTCGGCGTTTCGGCCGTCATCATCTTCTTCATCTGGTTCCAGGTGCAGCTCGACGTGATGATCAACGTCTGGTTCGGCACCTTCTACAACATGATCCAGCAGGCGCTGGGAAAGCCGGGCGCCGTCACCCTGGAGCAATTCTTCGGCCAGCTGGCGACGTTCGGTGGCATCGCGCTGGTCTACATCACCACCGCCGTGCTGCTGGCCTTCGTCACCAGCCACTACGTCTTCCGCTGGCGCACGGCGATGAACGACTACTACACCGCCAACTGGCATCGCCTCCGGCACATCGAAGGCGCCTCGCAGCGCATCCAGGAAGACACGCAGAAGTTTGCCCAGACTCTGGAGCAACTGGGCGCGAGCCTGATCGACGCATTGATGACCCTGATCGCGTTCATTCCGATCCTTTGGGCTCTTTCCGTGCACGTGAAAGAGCTGCCGCTGATCGGCGAGCTGCCGCAGGCGCTGGTCTTCGTCGCGGTGCTCTGGGCGGCGCTCGGCACGGCGCTGCTGGCCATCGCCGGCATACGCCTGCCGGGGCTCGAGTTCCGCAACCAGCGCGTCGAGGCGGCCTACCGCAAGGAGCTGGTGCTGGGCGAAGACGATGCCAACCGCGCGCAGCCGCCGACGCTTACGACGCTGTTCCTCGACGTGCGGGCAAACTACTTCCGCCTGTATTTCAACTTCCTCTACTTCAACGTCTGCCGCTACGGCTACCTGCAGGCCAGCGTCCTCGTGCCCTACATCGCGCTGGCGCCGTCCATCGTGGCCGGCGGCCTGACCTTGGGCGTCATGCAGCAGATCATCCGCGCCTTCAACCGGGTCGAGGGATCGTTCCAGTACCTGGTCAGGTCGTGGACGACGATCGTGTCGTTGATCTCGATCTACAAGCGGCTGCGTGCCTTCGAGGCGCTGATGGCCGACCAGCCGCTCGCTGCCATCGAGGCCGAAGTCGCCCCCCAGCAACTGTAAAGCACAACCGTAAAACAAAGGTCGGCACCATGAAGGCTGCTTACATCGAGAAATTCGGCGGACCGGAGATGCTGAAATACGGCGATCTGCCCGATCCGTCGCCCGCGCCCGGCCAGGTCGTGGTCGATACCCATGCCGCCAGCGTGAACGGCGCCGACTGGAAGGTGTGCGCCGGCGAATATGCCAATCCGAAGTTCCCGGTCGTCCTGGGGCGCGATTTTTCCGGCGTGGTGAGCGCCGTCGGCGCCGACGTGAAGGACCTGAAGGTTGGCGACGAGGTGTTCGGCGTGCTCGAAGCCGGCCGCGACGGCACCTATTGCGAGAAGATCGCCGTCGGCGCCGCCATCGTCGCCAAGAAGCCTGCCACCCTGTCGCACGTCGATGCGACGGCGCTGGCGCTGATCGGGCTCACGGCGATCCGCGCGGTCGAGGACACGCTGAAGCTCAAATCCGGCGAGACGATCCTGATCCAGGGCGGCGCGGGCGGCGTTGCGGGCTTCGCCATCCAGCTCGCCAAGCATATCGGCGCGCGCGTCATCACCACGGCCAGCGCCGGCAACCTCGATTATGTGCGTGCGCTCGGCGCCGATCAGGTGATCGACTACAACGCCGCCGACTTCAGGAAGGAAGCGAGCAACGTCGACGCGGTGTTCGACACCGTGGGCGGTGACGTCGCGATGCAGTCCTTCGCGGTCCTGAAGCCGGGCGGCCGGGCGGCCTTCATCGCCTCGGGGCCGCAGGCGCCCAAGGCCGATCGCAGCGACGTCGCGTCGTTGCGGCCGGCGGTCGGCCGCGACCGACCGGCGCTCGAGCGCATCGCCGAGCTCCATCGCACAGGCGCCGTGCGACCGCCCCCGGTCCGGCTGTTCAAGCTGGCCGACGCCGCCGAAGCCGTGGGCATCAGCAAGGCGCGCCACCTCAAGGGCAAGCTGGTGTTCAAGCTACGGTGAGCGCCCCTCACCCGCTGGGGGCACCTTGATCCGTTTGGCGATGAAGCTGGTGAGCGCCGGCGCCAGCAGCAGGACCGCGATCATGCGGACCGTCTGCATCGCCATCACGAAGGAGACGTCGCAGTTGGTCGAGGCCGCGATGATGGCGATCGAATCGGAGCCGCCGGGGCTGGTGGCGAGGTAGGCGGTGAGCGGATCGACATCGGCCACCAGGACGAAAAGTGCCGCGATGCCGCCACAGATCGCGATCAGGATAAGGGTGCAGACGAGGATGCGCGGCAGGGCGCGCGCGGCATGGACGAGCAGCGGCCGCGTGAAGCGGAGGCCGATGTTCCAGCCGACCAGCGCGTAGCTCGCCGCCAGCAGCCAGGTCGGCAGCTCGATCGTCATCCAGCCGAGATGGGCGAGCACGATGCCCGCGACCATCGGCACCATGAAGGCGCCGGCGGGAATGCGCGCCACCCGGGCGATCGCAGGGCCGACGATGGCGAGCGCCAGTGTCTCCGCGAGCGGCAAGGCGTGCACCTCGGGGAACCACACGATCGCCGCGGCGCCATAGGACGAGCTCACGCCGAACAGCCGCGCCACCAGGGCCGCGATGCCCGCCACCAGGAAGATCCGGAGATACTGCATCAGCGCCACCAGCCTGATGTCGGCACCGTAGGCCTCGGCCATGAAGGTCATGACCGAGGCGGCGCCCGGGCTGATGCCCCACAGCGCCGTGGTCCCGGGCAGAATCTGCAGCCGCGTCATCAGCCAGCCGAGCCCGCAGCTCGCGACCAGAACGGACACGACGCCGGTCGAAAAAAGCAGCCAGTGGCCCAGAATGTCGCCCACGATCGAGAGCGGCACCATCTTGGCGATGAGGACGCCCACGATGCCCTGGGCGACGGCAAAAATGGACACCGGAAACCGCACCTGCCCGCCCCACGAGGCGAAGACGATGCCCGCCACCAGCGGCCCCAGCATCAGCGCGGCCGGCACGTGCAGTCCCAGCAGCACCGCCGTCACCGGCACCGTGAGCGCGATCAGGAGCGGCCAGGCCATCCCCCTCACCCAGCCTCTCCTCCTGAAATCAGGTCACGAACTCTTCCGCCTCGCCGTTCATCGTCCGGATCGTGACCATCAGCTCGGCCGATGCTGCGGCCAGCCGTGCATCATCCGTGCCGCGCAGCACCAGCGAGACGCTGGGCTTGCCGTTGCGAAACGCAGGGTAGCTGCCGATGTCGAGGTCCTCGTAGCGCTTCTGCAGCGCCCCCAGCGGTTCGGCGATGATGCCCTCAGGCAGGTTGGTGCGCACCGAGCGCGACAGCACCGGATCGCCGCCGACCAGCCGGTGCTTCATCGACTGGAACATCGCCTCGGCCACCTTGGGGATGCCGGCAAAGGTGAAGACGTTCTCCATCTGGAAGCCCGGCGCCACCGAGACCGGATTGTCGACCAGCAGGCCGCCGTGCGGCACCCGCGCCATGCGCCGCCTGGCCGGCGTGAACAGCGCCACGTCGCCATAGTGCTTGGTCATGCGCGCCACCGCCTCGGGGTGCTCGGAGATGCCGACGCCGAAGGCCTTGGCGATGCAGTCGGCGGTGATGTCGTCGTGCGTCGGGCCGATGCCGCCGGTGGTGAAGACATAGTCGAATTTCTTCCGCACCTCGTTCACCGTGGCCACCACGGTGGCCTCGATGTCGGGGATGACCCGGCACTCCTTCACCTGGACGCCGAGCTTGCCCAGCTCGAGGGCCAGGTACTGGATGTTCGAATCCCGGGTACGGCCACTCAGGATCTCGTTGCCGATCACAAGGATGCAGGCGGTGACGACTTTTGCCGGATCGGACATAGGTTCCCCAGGGACAGTGTGTCATCCCGAGCGTAGCGAGGGATCCTTCAGGGCGCAGGAAAGATCCCTCGCTACGCTCCAGGGCGGGGGTTACCCCGCCCGAGATGACATCTCCTTCTTAACAAACTTCAAATATCCAGTCCGAACAAGCTCTTAGCGGCCCCAGTCTTGTTCCCACCGGTATCGCATGCCAAATAGGGGGCATGAGCAGCCCACGCGACTTCGTCGACGACAGCGACGACTACTGGCGGCGCGACGACCGCACCATAAAACTTCACGGCCCCGAGGGCTTCGAAGGCATGCGCCGGGCCGGCCGGCTGGCGGCCGAAACGCTCGACTTCATCACGCCCCACGTGGTGCCGGGGGTTTCTACGGAAGAGCTGAACAAGCTCTGCCACGACTACATCCTGGATCACAAGGCGATCCCCGCCCCACTCAACTACCGCGGCTTCCCCAAGTCGATCTGCACCTCGATCAACCATGTCGTCTGCCACGGCATCCCGGGCGACAAGCGCCTGCAGTCGGGCGACATCGTCAATATCGACGTGACGGTGATCCTCGACGGCTGGTACGGCGACACCAGCCGCATGTTCTATGCCGGCGACGTCGGCGTGAAGGCGCGCCGCCTCTGCGACATCACTTATGAAGCGATGATGCGCGGCATCGCCGCCGCCAAGCCGGGCGGCCGCGTCGGCGACATCGGCCATGCCATCCAGAGCTATGTCGAGAGCCAGCGCCTCTCGGTGGTGCGCGATTTCTCCGGCCACGGGCTTGGCCGCATCTTCCACGACGCGCCCAACATCCTGCACTACGGCAAGGCCGGCACTGGCCCGGTGCTGAAGCCTGGCATGTTCTTCACCGTCGAGCCGATGGTGAACGCCGGCACCTGGCAGGTGAAGGTGCTGAGCGACGGCTGGACGGCGGTGACGCGCGACAAGCAGCTCTCGGCCCAGTTCGAGCATTCGGTCGGCATCACCGAGACTGGCGTGGAGTTCTTCACGCTGTCACCCAAGGGCCTGGTGAAGCCGCCGTACGATCTCGACGCGGCGAAGACGCCAGAGGCCGCGACCGCTTAATCATTCCTCGACGTTGAAAGTCAGCCGCTGGATGCCGGCGCCGGGCTCGGGCGACAGCAGCACCGTGCCCGCGAGCCGGCCCTTCTCGCAGGCCAGCGTGAAGCGGCCGGCGAGCGCGTGGATGCCGTCGATCTTCTCGATCCGGCCCTCGCCCAGCCTCTGCTTCAGCTCGGCCAGTTCGCGATCGCGGAAATGCGCCGGCATATCGGGCAGGAAGTTGACGGCGAGAACCGGTTTCGCGATTTCGATATGGCCTGCGTTGTAGGCCATGACGATCGCCTCGACCGCCCGCACCACGGCGCGCGAGGCCACGGGCGGCGGCCGTACAGGCAAGGTCGGATGGACAATCTGCGCCAACCGTCCGGTCAGGGACGACATCTGCGCATAGGTGCGGTTGCCGAACGCCATGATGCCGACGCCGTGGTCGATCATCATCAGCACGTGCGAGCCATAGCCCGGCAGGCCTCCGGCGTGATGCAGCAGGCGGCCCAGCAGCGGGTCGGCGGTGTTGTTGAGACCGTAGCCATAGGCGCTGGGCGGTGTCGGCTTCTGCGGATCGGGCGTGAAGGGCGGCGCATGGAACAGGCCCATCTCGCGCACGCTCGAGCGGCGCACCGGGCCGGTCTCCGGATCGTCGCGTGCCGGCCACGCCCCCAGCAGGAAGGCGACGTAGCGCGCGTAGTCCGGCACCGTCGTCGCAAGCCCGCCCATGGCGCCCACCTCGCCGTCGGGCTCGATGCGCTCGCGCGACCATTGGCCTTCATCGAGCCGATAAGGCCATGCGTAGTCGCCGCGCGAGGCCGCGGGTGCATCGAACGTGGTGCGCGTCATGCCGAGCGGCTCGAGGATGGTGCGCGCGATGAACGCCTGGTACGGCATGCCGGCGATGTTGGTGATGACCCGGCCGATCAGGCCGTAGCCGGTGTTGCTGTATTCGAAGGCGATGCCGGGTGGCCGGGCGAACAGGTTGCCGTCGGCCATCAGCGCGTCGAGCTCGCGCGGCGTCATGCCGAGCATGCGATCGCCCCACGGGTCGTCATGGACCTGGCCGCCGAGATGGCTCAGCAGATGGCGCAGAGTGAGTGGCGGGCTGTCGCGTGTCGGCAGCGGCACCCGCGCGAACTGCGGCACATAGGTGGCAATCGGCGCATCGAGGGCGAGCTTGCCCTGGTCGCGCAGCGCCAGCACGGCAAGCGCCGTCATGTTCTTGGTCATCGAGGCGATGCGGAAGGCAGTGTCGGGCCCGACCTTGCGCGCCTCTTCGATGTCGGCCAGGCCCTGCACCGTCACATGGACGAGCTGGCCGCCCTGCACGATGCCGGCTGCGAGGCCGGGGATCTGCTTTTCCTCGGCGAAGGCCGCGCAGGCGGCGTCGATGTCGGCGAAGCTCATATCTCGGCGTAGATCTCCAGCACGTTGCCGTCGGGATCGCGGAAGAAGATCGTGCGATGGCCGAAGGGATGGTCGGTCAGTGGCGAGATCAGCGCGACGCCCTTGGCTTCGAGCGCCGCCGCGCACTCGGCCACCGCCTGCGGCGGCACGCGGAACGCCATCTGCAGGGAGAGCGCCCCCGCCGGCGACGGCGGGTCGCCGAACCTGCCGTGGACCGTCAGCGCGAGGGTATTGGCCCCGATGCGGTACTCGATCCAGCGGTCGCTGAGCACCCGGAGCAGCGGGAACTCCATGACAGTTTCGTAGAAGTGCCGCATCGCCGGCATGTCGCGGGTGAAGATGGCGGTGTAGTCGATCTGGCGGATCTGGCCGAGGGCGGTTTGCATGGCCGGATCATAGCCCGATCGGCCGGGGACCGATCAACCCGGCAAAAGGCACGTCTTTGCCGCCTTTCCGCCGCGGTTGCATTGGATCGTCCATGCCCATGGGGAAGGCCAAGCGCGCAGTTCAGGGGCAGACCGCAGACGGCCAGGCGGTGGACGACCACGCGTTGGTGGCTTTGCTCGCGGTCGGCCTTCGCCTCCAGGCTTCCGACAATCTCTGGCGGGTGAGCGGCAACACGCTGCCCCACCGCGCGCTGCTGCGCGAGGCGGGCGGCGTCTGGAACCGGCTCGACCAGTGCTGGGACTTCACCGCCCAGGACCCCACCGCGAAGATCGTGGCGGCACTCGAGGCGGCACCTGCGCAAAGCGGCCACAACAGCGGCGATGCGCCCAGCGAGAAGCCTCACTATTGGGGCCATCGCGGCCGGGTGCGCGAGCGCGTGCTGAAGGCCGGCGTCGAGCCGCTGGCCGACTACGAGCTGCTCGAATTGTTACTGTTCTATTCGATCGAGCGGTCCGACACCAAGCCGCTCGCCAAGCGCCTGCTGGAGCGCTTCGGCACCCTGGGCGACGTGTTCGCCGCCGAGCCGGCGCAGCTGCGCGAATTCGAGATCGACCAGAGGACGCTGGTGCATTTCAAGGCGATGCGCGAGGTCGGCCGGCGCCTGGCCGAGCGCAGGGTCAAGGACATGCCGGTGCTGACCAACTGGCAACAGCTCATCGACTACTGTCACGCAGCCCTCGCGCACGAGAAGACCGAGCAGTTCCGCATCCTGTTCCTCGACCGCAAGAACGTGCTGATTGCCGACGAGGTGCAGCAGCGCGGCACCATCGACCACACGCCGGTCTATCCGCGCGAGGTGGTGAAGCGGGCACTGGCACTCAACGCCGCGGCGCTGATCCTGGTCCACAATCATCCGAGCGGCGATCCCAAGCCGTCACGCGACGACATCGAGATGACGCGCGAGATCCGGACGGCGGCCGAGGCGCTGGGAATTTCGATCCACGACCACCTGGTGATCGGCCGCAAGGGCCACGCGAGCTTCAGGAGTCTCGGGTTGTTGTCTTAGCGCTGTTGCCAAGGCAGGAATGCACGACCACATTCCCCCGGGTGGACCCTACGGAATAGTCGCGACGCACGCACATGCCCAAGTTCCTTCGCATCGGAATCCACCAATCGAGCGTGTCCGGATACACGTCGAAGGCATGGTGGATTCGCCGGGTTGGCTCGACGGTTTTCCTGAAGTGGGGGGCTGTCGAGGTCCATGGCGTGGGAGACGGGCGAAAGATCCACTGGACGGTTCCGCCGCGTGAGAAAACAATTCGTTGCCGCACGGTGCAGCCAGCCAAAGACTACGTAAAAGACGCAATCGCACGGAGACGCAGTCATCGCTATGAACCGCTGGCTGGCAACATTGCGATCCGGAGCCGCCCTGCCAATCGTGGCGCCGAACTCGAACAAGTGCTTGCCACGATCCTGTTCGTCGACATCGTCGGGTCCACGGAAAAGGCCGCGCGGCTCGGCGATTCGCGTTGGACGCTGGTGATGAACCACTACTACGCAGCCGTCCGCAGGGAGCTGAAGACATTGCGTGGGAAGGAAGTCGTGACGACGGGGGACGGACTGCTCGCGACATTCGAGGCGCCGGCGCCGGCGGTCCAGTGCGCGACCGCAATCCGCGACGCGGTGCGCACGCTCGGGCTGGAGATCAGGGTGGGACTGCACGTGGGTGAATACAAGGTGAGTGGGCCTGACGTGTCCGGTCTCGCGTTCCACATCGGCGCACGAGTCGCCGCGAAAGCGCGCGCAGGCGAAGTCCTGGTCTCGCGCCCGGTCAAGGAACTGATGTCGGAGTCTGAAGTCCTGTTCAAGGACCGCGGTTCTCACCAACTCAAAGGCGTGCCGAAGCGGTGGCGTCTTTACCGGGTCGGTCGGTAAGCAAGACGAAAGGACGCCAGAAATGCCGCTCTTCAATGTCGGCTTCGTCATCTTCCCCAACCTGACGCAGCTCGATTTCACCGGGCCGCTGCAGGTGCTCTCGCGCCTTCCCCAGTCGGCGACTCACATCGTCGCGAAAACGGCGGCGCCCGTGCCGAGCGATTGCGGCGTCGGCCTGGTGCCGACGCACACCTTCGCGAACTGTCCGCCCCTCGACCTGATCTGCGTCCCCGGCGGAAACCTGGGCGTCGTCGACGCCTTCTGCGATCGCGAGACCATAGAGTTCGTCCGCCGCCAGGCCGGCACCGCGAAGTATGTTACTTCGGTCTGCACCGGCGCGATCATCCTGGGTGTCGCCGGATTGCTCAAGGGACGGCGGGCAACGACGCATTGGGCGTTCACCGATCTATTGCCTCTCGTCGGGGCCACGCACGAGAAGGCCAGGGTCGTCCAGGACGGCAACGTGATCACCGCGGCCGGCGTCAGCGCGGGCATCGATTTTGCGTTCACTGTTGCCGCCGAAATCGCCGGTGAGACGGCTGCCCGGAAAATACAGCTCGGCATCGAATACGATCCGGCGCCGCCCTTCGATTCCGGCAATCCCGACAGGGCACCGGCTGCCATAAAGTCGGCGGTGCTCGCCGGGGGCTACGACAAGTCCCTGTTGGCGTATCGCGCAGGCATCGACAGGGCCACCCGGCTTTGATCGAGTTGAGTGTCCCGCACGTCCGTGCGGGGTGTCGACGGCTATCATTGCGCTCGCGCGTCGATTCCAAGGTCGAATAGTCGCGTAACCTTTGTCGCTTTGGGGCGTTCGGTACCCTGAGCTCGAATGGAAGGAATTCGCGCAAATTTGGACGCAAGCAGCCAAACAGCCGAAGTGATCCCAATGACTGAGCCTGAACGCTGGCAGGTCTCAACCGACGCTGCCGAAGTCTACGAATCCTGCTTCGTACCCGCGATCTTCGGCGCATGGGCCAACCCGGTTGCCGACGCCGCTGGAATCATGACGGGTGACAAAGTTCTCGACGTTGGCTGTGGGACAGGCGTGCTCGCACGCGAGGCGCTCAGGCGGGTCGGGCGGGAGGGCCAGATCGTTGGGCTTGATCTCAATGAGGGGATGCTCGCAGTCGCAGCGCGGACTGAGCCTGGAATAGAGTGGCGACGAGGCGATGCGGCATCTCTTCCTTTCGAGGATGCGGGTTTTGACGTAGCGGTCAGCCAGTTCGCGCTCATGTATTTTCCGGACCGCATGGCCTCGCTAAGGGAGATGTGGCGCATTCTCGCGCCAGGTGGACGCCTTGCGATCGCCGTTTGGGGGCCGATCGATCATGCCCGCGGCTTTCAGATACTGGAAGGTATCGCGGCCCGGCAGTGCGGACGTAAGGCAGCGGACGTACTCGCAGCGCCTTTCGTCCTTGGCGATCAAGTCGACCTTATCAAGCTATTTGGCGACAGCGGCATTCCGGGTGCCAATGTTACTCTCCATGAGGGCTCGATCCGCTTCCCGTCTGTAAGGGAATTCATACGCATAGAAATCAAGGGCTCGCCCCTGGCCGGCATTCTCAGCGACGATGCGATAGAGACACTCGCCGCGAAATCTGAGAGCGCGCTTGCCGAGTTCGTAGTTCCTTCCGGCGAAATCATCATGCCGATGGACGCGCACATCGTAACCGCAAACAAAGGCTAGATCGGCAAGTCACGTCACCTGGTGATCGGCCGCCAGGGCCACGCGAGCTTCAGGAGCCTGGAGCTGCTCGCTTGAAAGCCGTAAAAAAATCAAAAGTTAAGTCTATTCTCTGTGCCCGAGAGCAGCCTTTGTATGTTTTCCCTATGCTTGAAGATGATCATCAACGCCATCAGGGACGCAAATATATGGAAATAAAAGGTATTCCCGAAAACAGGCAGGAATGAAATGGCCACGAAAAACATCGTGGCGCTTATTGTGCCCAGGGAAACATAGCGGGTTAGAGCTACAATCATCACGAAAACGCCGAGGCTTATAAGAGCCATGGCCCAGTTGACCATGAACATCACGGTCGCTGCCGTGAGTGCTCCCTTGCCTCCCTTGAACCCGAAATATACCGGCCAGTTATGCCCCATGACCGCTCCTGCGCCAGCGGCCAAAAGGCTGACGCAATCCTTTGCCTCTCCCGAATAAGCATAAACGCCGAGGTGCAGCCCTATAAGACAGGCGACTACGCCTTTCAGGACATCGCCCGCGAGAACCAGCGCCGCAGCGGATTTCCCGAGCACCCTCAGAGTGTTGGTAAGCCCGGCACTTTTGCTGCCATGGCTGCTTATGTCCTTGCCGTATATTTTCCCGACGATCACCGCTGTATTGAGGCTGCCTAATAGGTAACCAAAGGCCAAAGCCGCAAAGATCTTCAAAATATCAATCATCCGACCTTCACGTGCCTGCCCACGAACTCGACCATCCGCCCGAACATGGCGCCGCACTTCGACAGATCCGGCGAGGAGCCCGCCTTGCGCTCCATGTCGACATATTCCAGCGCGATCGAACCGCCGGCCTTGGCATAGGCGGCGCAGAAGCGCTGCGGCTCGTTGCCGTCGAAATCCGACTCGACATCCTTGTAGTCGTGCATGATGTCGCCGTGCGCCTGGTACCAGACCGCCGGCGGCGTCAGCACCTTCTCAGCGCTCTCGAGCGCGACCGTGGGGCTGCCCTCCGCCATGTTGGCCTCCGAGCGCCAGTAGGAATCGTGGCGCGCGATGATCGACTTGGGCCATTCCGGCGCAGACGTCTGCATCTGGACGCGCTTGGCATGGCGGTAGCGGCTGAGCGGGTTGATCACCGGCCACGACATGATCACGCATCGGACACTTGCATCATGAGTGGGGGCGTCGTGCGCGGGAGATCCGGCGGGCAGCGCGATCGCGGCATAGCGCGGATCGCGCGGGCGCATGGCAACCAGCATCGCGAGATGGCCGCCGCTCGACTGACCCGACAGGCCGACGAGGTCGGGCCGGGTTTTCAGCTCGCGCGCGTTGAGCTTGGCCCAACGCACCGCATAGTTGATGTCCTGTACCGAGGCGGGATAGGGATCGTCGTTGCCGGAACGGAAATCGAGCGCGATCGACACGATGCCGTGCGATGCCATGTATTCGTGGCGCAGCTTCTCGGTGGTGCGGTCGCTCATGCACCAGGCGCCGCCGTGGCACTCGACCAAGGCCGGAAACGGCCCGGCTCCCTTCGGCTTGAACACGCGCGCCAGCAACGGCTTGTCGCCGTGGCGCAGGTACTCGACATCGGCGACGTCGAACTCGGCGGTCCCGGCATTCCTGGTCTCGAGGATTGCAGTCGTCATGGCGCGTTCCCCTGTAGGTCTTGTGTCGCGTAGCCGGGAGCCTAGCGCGAAATCGGCGGGTGCGAAATCGAGCCGACCTCCTCCTGTTGCGCCCCTAATGCGATCGTCGAATACTGCTTCCTCCACGGAGGAGGAAGACCGATGTCATTCTACCGAGGCATGACAGCTGAGAACGTCACCATCAAAGGCGACAAGGGAACCCCGATCACCGCGTACGTGGCCAGGCCGGAGGGCAAGGGCCTCTTCCCGGGCGTGGTGCTCATCCACCATCTCCCGGGATGGAGCGAGTTCTACATCGAGACGACGCGGCGCTTCGCGCACCACGGTTACATGGCGATCTGCGCCAACCTCTACGAGCGCGAGGGTGGCCAGGCCAACCCCGACGACGTCGCGGCCAAGGTGCGCGCCGATGGCGGCATCGCCGACGCCCAGATGGTGGGCGACACCGAGGCGGCGGTGAAGTGGATGCGCGCGCAACCCAATCTCAATGGCAAGGTCGGCCTGTTCGGCTCCTGCTCCGGCGGCCGGCACGCCTTCATCTATGCCTGCCAGAAGAAGGACATCGATGCCTGCGTGGAACTCTGGGGTGGCCGCGTGGTGATGCCAAAGGAGGACCTCAACGCCAAGACGCCGGTGGCGCCGATCGACATGACGAAGGACCTCTCCTGCCCACTGCTCGGCCTGTTCGGCAACGACGACCGCGCACCGCCGCCCGAACAGGTGAACCAGCACGAGGCCGAGCTCAAGAAGCACGGCAAGGCGCACGAATTCCACCGCTACGACGGCGCCGGCCACGGCTTCTTCTACTGGCACCGGCCGCTCTACCGGCCCGAGCAGGCGATGGACGGCTGGAGCAAGGTATTCGCCTTTTTCGGCAAGCATCTCGCCAAAAAATAGGAGGCGCGAAGATGTGCACATCCATCATCGAGATCGCCCGCGCCGAGGGCATGGCCAAGCGCGGCGACGACTGGTTCCCGCTCTCGCAAGCGGTGGTGGCCTACGACCATGCGCGCCATGCGCCGCTGGGCGACGTCATCACGCTCGACTTCATCAACACCGGCCTCGACCCCGGCGCGCGAGCCGGGGTCGAACTCTCGCTGGAGACGGCCAAGGAGCTGCGCGCCGCGCTCGACCGGGCGATTGCCGCAGCCGACTTCGAGGAGGCGGAAGTGAGGGGCAAAGGAGCCGTGCCCAGCCTAGTTCGGGCGGCGTGACGCGCGAGATCGGGAGTCCGGGCCTGCTCGCCTGAGGGCAGGCAGCCTGCCATCGCATCGCCCAATTCGCGACCGACGGTGCGGGCCTGAACAGATCGGAGGGTGCCATGTCCGTTGACCCGATCCTGCGCGCGACGATACCCCATGACGACGAAACCGCCGCCGAGACGCCGTTCTACATTCCCGCGACGGGAACGGCGACGCGGCTTCGCCGCACGCTCAAGTATGGCGACATGTTCGCCGTGCTCGACAGTCATGGCGATATCGGCGCGTCGCCCGGCGAAGCCGACGGGCTGTTCCACAGCGACATGCGCTTTCTCTCGCACCTCGAACTGCTGATCGACGGCCGGCAGCCGTTGCTGCTTGGCTCCAACCTGCGCGACGACAACACGCTCCTCGCCATCGACCTCACCAATCCGGACTTCCTCGTCGACGGTCGCGTCGTGCTGCAGAAGGACCTTCTGCACATCGCGCGGACGATCTTCCTGTGGCGCGGCACGGCCTATCAGCGGCTGGCGGTGCACAATCATGCCGACCATCGCATCGGCCTCGTGCTCTCACTGCTTTTCCGCAGCGACTTCGCCGACCTGTTCGAGGTGCGGGGCCTGCGCCGGGCGCGCCGCGGCAGCGCCGCCCCGCGCGTGATCGGCCCGGGACGCGTGCTACTCGGCTACCAGGGGCTCGACGGCGAGGCCCGCCGTACCACGCTCACGTTCGATCCGCCGCCGACCGACCTCAGCGTCGGCGGCGCGGCCTACCAGCTCGACCTGGCGCCCGGAGAGATGCGGCCGATCTTCGTGGCCGTCGGCTGCAACCAACCACTCGACCACGGGCCGCAGCCGTTCCTGCGCGGATTGCTGGCGGCGCGCCGCGAGCTCAGGACGGCGAGCCGCGGCATGACCACGATCGAGACCTCGAGCGAGCTCTTCAACGAGATGCTGCGCCGCTCGACGGCCGATCTCCAGATACTCACGACCGACACGCCCGAGGGCCGCTATCCCTATGCCGGCATCCCCTGGTATTCGACGACGTTCGGACGGGACGGGCTCGTTACCGCACTGCAGATGCTGTGGTGCGATCCGGGGATCGCCCGCGGCGTCCTGCGCCGGCTCGCCGCGCACCAGGCCACGGACACCGATCCGCTTTCCGACGCCGAGCCCGGCAAGATCCTGCATGAAATGCGCAGCGGCGAGATGGCGGCGCTGCGCGAGGTGCCGTTCGGCCTCTACTACGGCAGCGTCGACGCGACGCCCCTTTTCGTGCTGCTGGCGGGCCTCTATGCCGAGCGCACGGACGACATGGAGACCGTCGCGGCGCTATGGCCCGCGGTGCAGGCGGCGCTCAGCTGGATCGACGAGCGGGGCGATCGCGATGGCGACGGCTTCGTGGAATATCACCGCGCCACGCCGCAGGGCCTCGCCAACCAGGGATGGAAGGATTCGCATGACGCGATCTTCCATGCCGACGGCCGGCTGGCCGAGGGTCCGATCGCGCTCGCCGAAGTCCAGGGCTATGTCTTCGCCGCCAAGAAGGCCGCCGCGCGCACCGCGCGCCGGTTGCATCTCGATGAAGAGGCGCGCCGGCTCGACGCCGAGGCCCGGCGCCTCGCCCGACGCTTCGAGATCGCTTTCTGGTGTCCCGAGCTGCAAACCTATGCGCTGGCGCTCGATGGCGCCAAGCAGCCCTGCCGGGTTCGCACGTCGAATGCCGGCCAGCTGCTCTTCACCGGCATCGCACGGTCCGATCGCGCGGCCAAGGTCGCGGCAGGATTGCTGGGTCCGCGGTTCTTCTCGGGCTGGGGCGTGCGCACGGTGGCGCGCGGCGAGGCGCGCTACAATCCGATGTCGTACCACAACGGCTCGATCTGGCCGCACGACAACGCCCTGATCGCCCTCGGCCTGGCGCGCTACGGGATGAAGCCGTCGGTCGAGCATCTCTTCAAGGGTCTGTTCGACGCCGCCACCTACATGGACCTGCGGCGGCTGCCCGAGCTCTTCTGCGGCTTCCAGCGCCAGCGCAGCCGCGGCCCGACGCTCTACCCCGTCGCCTGCGCGCCGCAGGCCTGGGCGAGCGCCACGCCGTTCTCGCTGATCGAGGCCTCGCTGGGACTGGAGTTCGAGCCGCGGCGCCACGAGATCCGCCTGTGCAACCCGCGCCTGCCGTCTTTCCTGAACGAGGTGACATTGCGCAACCTGCAGCTCGGCCCATCGAGCATCGACGTCAATATCCGTCGCCACCAGGACGACGTCTCACTCGAGGTCCTGAAGACGCACGGCAAGAAAATCCAGGTCTCGATCGTCTCGTCGCGCTGAAGGATGGGAACTCCGTCGGTCGTTGCGAGTTAACCCCCCGGCGAGGCGGGAGCGGAGGCGGCGATGAGCGTCAGGCTCGGATTGATCCTTCTCGGAACTGCGCTGATCGCGCTCTCGGCCACGGCGCAGACGCCAACCGCGCCGGGCGGTTCCGACAGCGCCCAGCAGCCGGCCGAACCGCCAGCCGCCCCGCCTCCGGCTGCAGCGTCGCCTGCAACACCGTCGCCCGCCGCACCATCGGTCACCGTCCTCGGCAGTCGGGAAGTGCAGGGCATTCTCGGCCGGGAGATCCGCAGCACGGCCGACGAGAACATGGGACGGATCGTCGACGTCCTGGTCGACGGCGAAGGACGGACCCGAGCGGCGATCATCGATTTCGGCGGCTTCCTCGGCGTCGGCAGCCGCAAGATCGCCATCGACTGGAAGGCGCTGCATTTCGTGCCCGCGGCGGGCAAGAAGTACGGCATCGTCCTCGAGCTGACGCGGGACCAGGTCAAGACGGCACCCGAAGTGAAGGAGGGCAAGCCCACCATCGTCCTCGGTGCGTCGGGGGCTCTGGAGTCCCTTCCCTAGATCGACGGCGGTGTCATCGTGGCCGAATCCGCCTGCACCTCGGCTCATCCCTCGCGACGCAGCCTGCGCGGCCTCGACTGGTTCGTCTTCCTGGTGGCCGACCTGCAGACCGGCTTCGGGCCCTTTGTCGCCGTCTATCTGACGAGCGAGAAGTGGACGCAGGTCGAGATCGGCCTCGTGCTCTCGGTCGCCGGTCTCGTCGCCCTGGTCGGCCAGATGCCGGGCGGTGCCCTGGTCGATGCCGCGCGCTCCGAGCGGACGGTCGCGGCCGTGGCGGTCACGATGATCGCCGCCTCGGCGCTCATCTACGCACTCTTTCCGGTCTTCCCGGCCGTGCTCGCCGCCGCGACGGTGCATGCCGCCGCGAGTTGCGTGCTGGGGCCCGCGATTGCGGCGATCAGTCTCGGCCTCGTCGGACATGGCGCGATCGGCGAACGGTTCGGCCGCAACGCGCGCTTCGCCTCGCTGGGTGCGGGCCTGTCGGCCGCCGTCATGGGCGGCGTCGGATACTTCTTCTCGACCAGCGCGGTGTTCTTCGTCACGGCGGCGCTCCTTTTTCCGGCCCTCTTCGTGCTGCGCAGCATGTCCGGGCAGGAGATCGATCCGGAGCGCGCCCACGGCAACATGCCTGAGCACCATGTCCATGAGCCGCCGATCGACGTTCGGAGCCTTATCGCGCGGCGGCCGCTGCTGATCTTCGGCGGCTGCATCCTGCTGTTCCACCTCGCCAACGCCGCCATGCTGCCGCTGATGGGCAGCGTGCTCACCACGCGCTCGAGCGAATGGGCGACGGTGCTGATCGCCGCCTGCATGGTCGGGCCGCAGCTCGTCGTCGCAGCCTTCTCGCCCTGGGTCGGCCGGCAGGCGCAGAAATGGGGGCGCCGGCCGTTAATGATCGCGGGCTTTGCCGCCCTTCCCGTCCGCGGGCTCCTCTTCGCCATCGTGACCGACCCCTACCTGCTGGTCACCGTGCAGCTTCTGGACGGGCTGACAGCCGCCGTGTTCGCCGTGATGGTGCCGCTCACGGTCGCCGACCTCACGCGCGACACCGGACGGTTCAACCTGACCCAGGGCATCATCGGCACGATGATGGGTGTGGGCGCCGCCCTCAGCCCGACGCTCGCCGGATATATCAGCGACCATGCCGGCAGTTCGTCGGCCTTCCTTGGACTGGCGGCCATCGGCGTTCTCGGCTTCGTCGCGATCTGGCTGGCGATGCCGGAAACGCGACCGGCCACGAACGGCACCGAAGATGCACGACCGGCCGCCGACTGACTTCCATCGACGTCACCAACCCATCGCTCGGCCAGTGCGGCGCGGATCGGCCGCGCCGTAGAGCTTGCCGCTCCTGAGGTCGGCGGAGACGGCGCAGACGCTTGCGGTCTTGAGGGAAAGATCGGGGAGCCAGTTCACCTTGTGGCCGATGGCGCCCAGGGCATCGCCCGTCGATTGGCCGATCGCCTGCTCGAGATCGACGCGGCCGGGATAATAGGTATGCGGTTCGAAACTGTCGGGGAAGTTGCGGGTGATGAAGCGCGGCGCCTCGACCGCCTGCTGGATATCCATGCCGAAGACCAGATGATTGACGAGCGCCTGCAGCATGCCCTGCGGCTGCAGATCGCCGCCCGGCGAACCGAACGGCATGAGGAATTCGCCCTTGCGCATCGCCATCGACGGATTGGGCGTGAGCCGCGGCCGCTTGCCCGGCGCAGCGACGGAGGCATGGGCGGGATCGCCCCAGGACTGCGATCCGCGCGACGACGGACAGAGCCCAAGTCCGGGAATGACCGGCCCTTCCCAGGACACGTCGCTCGGCGTCGCGGAAAAGGCGTTGCCCGCAGAATCGACCACGCAGACATAGGAGGTATCGCCCGGCAGCCCCGGCTCGCCGACGGCAACCGACGGCGTCCTGGTGCGGCCTGCGATGGGACCGGCGACGGAGCCGGGTGGGGGCATTTCGCCGAAGGCGCGATCGTTCCGGATCGTCTTCAGCCGCTCCTGCGCATAGCCGCGCGACAGCAGCGTCTCCATGGGAACGTCAACGAAGCGCGGATCGCCATAGTAGTGCTCGCGGTCGGCAAAGCAGAGGTTCATGACCTCGGCCAGGAGATGGATGTACGCCTTCGAATTATGGCCCAGGGCCTTGAGGTCGACCTCGTTCAGCATCGACAGCATCTGCAGCAACACCGGTCCCTGGCACCACGGACCGCAGCTCAACACATCGGTGCCCTTGAAGGTGTAACGCAACGGCTTCTCGACCTCGGAGCGATATTCGGCGAGATCCTCCTCCATCAGCAGACCGCCGTTGTCGCGGTGATATTTCGCGATCGTCTGCGCAATGTCGCCGCGATAGAAGGCATCGCGCGCCGCCGCCAGACCGGCATCGCGGCCCCTGCCTGCCGCGGCATTTTCCTGATCGACCATGAACTGTATCGTGCGACCGAGATCGGCCTGCACCAGCCGGTCGCCTTCGCCAAGCGGCGCGCCGTCGCGATGATAGATCGCGGTGTTCTGCGGCCAGCGCCGATAGTCGTCGATCTTGTCCTGCAGGAACGTCGCCATGACGGTATGCACCGCGAAGCCGTCACGGGCATAGCGGATGGCCGACGCCGCGACGTCGCCGAAGCTCATGGTGCCGTAGCGCTGCAGCGCCAGGATCCAGGCGTCCGGCGCCGCCGGAACCACGGTACGCAGGATACCCATGGGAATCGTGCCATTGTGGTCGCGGATGAACTTCTCGACGTTCAGTGCCCTCGGCCACCAGCCGAGGCCGGCGATCGACACGGTTTCGTCGCGGTCGGCCAGGTAGATCAGCATCGGCGCGACGCCGGAGAACTGGACCTGGTCGCTATGAACGACACCGAGCGCGATGCCGCCGGCGACGCCGGCATCGATCGCGTTGCCGCCGGCACGCAGGATCGCATGCGCCGCTTCGGTGGCGAGATACTGGCCGGCTGATGCCATGTAGTGGTGGCCGATGACCATTGGCTGCATCCGCATCAGGCTCTCCCTAGTGGCCACTCGATCCTACATCGAAATTTGTGGTCAAGCCCCCGGGCATGAGTGAAATTCCGCCGTGGAAACTCGCTTGATGAAAGACCTGCTGACCACCGACTTCAGGAACGCGCCCTACTGGTGGGATGCGGCACCGCTCGCCGAGAGTGCGGGGGACGCAATCGCTCCCTCCTACGATGCGGTCATCGTCGGATCGGGCTACACCGGGTTGCGCGCGGCCTTGACGCTGGCACGGGCCGGACGAAGCGTCGCGGTGTTCGACAAGGAGCGGCCGGGCTACGGCGCCTCGCGCCGCAACGCCGGCTTCCTGGGACGCACGCTCAAGAAATCATACGTCGACCTGAAGGCCGCCAAAGGCGCCGCCTATGCCTCGGCCATCTATCGCGACCTGTCGATGGCCTACGAGAGCACCCTGACGTTCATCGACGAGGAAGGCATCGACTGCCATGCCGTGCGCTGCGGCCGTCTCATCGCCGCGACGTCGGCCGCCCATTATGCCGGGCTGGAACGCGAACTGGCCGGCATGAAGGCCGATCTCGGCCTGCCCTATTCCATGCTGCCACGGGCGCGGTTGCGGGAGGAAATGGCGACCGACCTCTACGACGGCGGCGCCGTCATTCCCGATCTCGGATCGCTGCATCCGGGCCTCTATCACCGCGGCCTGATGACGAGCGCGCTCGCGGCCGGCGTTACGATCCTGGGCAATTGCGAGGTAACCGCGATCGAGCCGGCCGGCCAAGGCGAGCGCTTCCGCGTTACCACCGCCGCCGGACAGACGCGGGCGCGGGATGTGGTGATCGCCACCAACGGCTACACACCGAAGAACCTGCGCTGGCATGCACGGCGCGTCATTCCCTTTGTTGGCTACATGGCGGCAACCGAGCCGCTGCCGCCGGCGCTGCTGGCGAAGCAGCTTCCGAACCGGCGCACGGTGATCGATTCCAATCTCGACATCGATTTTTTCCGGCCGGCGCCCGATTCGCCGCGCCTGCTGTTCGGCGGCGCCACGGCCAATGGTCTAAAAGATCCTGCGGCCATCGCGGCGCTTCTGCACGGACGCCTCGCGCGCGCGCTGCCCGACCTCGCCGACGTCAAGCTCAGCCATATCTGGACGGGACAATGCGCCGGAACCTTCGACATGATGCCTCATATCGGCTGCCACGACGGCATCTGGTACGGCATGGGCTACAATTTCGCCGGCGTTCCAATGGGATCGTTCTTCGGGCTGAAGATAGCGCAGAGGATTCTGGGACTCCCGGTCGAAGCCTGCGCCTTCGAGCAGGCGGCGTTTCCCACCCTGCCGTTTTATCGCGGCAGTCCGTGGTTCCTGCCGATTGCCATGCGCTACTTTGCCTGGAAAGACGCACGCTTGGCGCGCAGCGCCTGAACCCCTATTTGTGCGCCGCCTTCATCGCCGGCAGGACATTGCGCGCGATGCGCTCGAACACCGGCTTCTGCTCGTCGGCGATGGGGTAGTAGAGGGCGATCTCCGTGATGCCGAGTGCGATCACCTGCTCGACCATCCGCGTGAAGGATTCCTCCGAGTCATAGTAGTTGACCCTGCCTCCGCTCTGGCGGGCCGCGGCGTCGAACATGAGGTAGGAGCGTCGCAGGGTGGCCGGATCCCGCCCGATTGCGGCGCAACGGGCGTCAAGGGTGGCCACGCGTCCGCGCGTCTCCTCGAGTTGGGCCTCGAAGGTCTTGGCGAAGCTGATGCTGTTCCAGATATCGGCGTAGCGCGCGGTGTGCCCCAGCATGACCGGCCCCATCGCGGCGATCATGATGGGGGGACGCGGTGACTGGACGGGGCGCGGACCGAGCGCTGCACCTTCGACCTGGTAGTAGCGCCCCTTGAACGTCGTCTCCTCCTGCGACATCAGCCGATCGACGATCTCGACATATTCACCGAAGCGGCCGACCCGTTCCTTCGGGCTCCAGTTCTCGATGCCCATCATCCGATACGAGGGGTCGATCACCAGGCCGGTGCCAAGGCCCACGTCGAGCCGGCCACCGGAAATGTGATCGGCAGTCAGCGCCTGCAGCGCAAAGTGGGCCGGGTTGCGCAGGGGGATCTGGGCAACCAGGGTTGTCAGGCGAATGCGGGTGGTGGCCTGGGCGATGGCTGCAACATGCGTCCATAGCTCGAACCAGGGACCCTTTCCGCCAGCCCAATCGACGAGATGATCAGCGAGGCCGATGGAATCGAAACCAAGCTCCTCGACTTCGCGGCAGCGGCGCAGAAGTTCGGGCCATGGCACGTTCGGCAGCACGAGTACGGAAAACCGCAGTTGACTGGGCACCGTTTCATTCTCCTTCTAGCCGCTGTTGTCATCCCGTCCTCGGCTCGGGATGATAGCGCATTCTGTTCGGGAGACATCCATGGCAGGCAAGATCTTCGTCGGCATCGGCGGCTGGACGTTCGAGCCGTGGCGCGGGGTGTTCTATCCCGACGATCTCACCCAGAAGCGCGAGCTGGAATATGCCAGCCGCAAGCTCACCTCGATCGAGATCAACGGCACCTACTATTCGAGCTTCAAGCCGGCGAGCTGGGCCAAGTGGCACGACGACACGCCCGAGGGCTTCGTGTTTGCGGTCAAAGCCTCGCGCTTCTGCACCAACCGCCGCGTGCTGGCCGAGGCGGGCGAATCGGTGCAGCGCTTCGTGACGCAGGGGCTGGTCGAATTGAAGGACCGGCTGGGGCCCATCAACTGGCAGTTCATGGGCACCAAGAAATTCGACCCCGAGGATTTCGAGGCGTTCCTGAAGCTGCTGCCGCGCGAGGTCGGCAAGCTGCCGCTCCGCCATGCGCTGGAAGTGCGCCACGACAGCTTCAAGGACAAGCGCTTCTACGATCTCGCGCGCAAATACAACGCCGCCATCGTCTATGCCCACGACAAGAACTTCCCCGAGATCGACGAGCCCACGGCCGACTTCACCTACGCCCGCCTGATGCAGGCCGAGGAGAAGGTGAAGACGGGCTACAAGCCGGCCGAGATCGACAAATGGGCCAAGCGCGCCAAAACCTGGGCGAAGAAAGGCGATGCCTTCGTCTACTTCATCTCCGGCGCCAAGGTGCGCAATCCCGCGGCGGCGCAGGAGCTGATCAAGAAGCTGTAGGATGGCAAATTCGTATCATCCCGAGCGAAGCGAGGGATCCTTGTCTCGAGAGCAACATGCCGCCAATGCCCTCGTGACCTTCCTCGCCCTATGTGCCGCTGCCGTGGCGGACTTGATGACGAGGGAGCGTCTGTTTGGCCATTAACCCTCGACCTGCCGCAGGAAGGTCCGCTCCTCGGACAGAATGAACTTTTCGCTCTTGGCGAACTCGAAGTTGGCGACGCCCTCCGGATCTGCCCGCAGCCTTGCACGGTAGGCCTCGTAGGCCGCCAGACTGTCAAACGAGATCAGCGCCCAGCCGATATTGTTGGTGCCCTCGTGCGGCATGAAATAGCCCAGCAGGCCGCCGCCGCAGCGCGGGATGATTTTCAGCCATTTCTGCCCGTAGCGCTCGAAGGCTTCCAGCTTGGACGGATCGAGGACATAACGGATGAAGACGGTGACGGTCATGGTGGCCTCCTGTGGAATGGCCCGACCCTGGCAGCGGCGCGCCGGTCCATGCTTCGGCGGCGGCCGCAGCGGGCTTGACGAAGGGGCTGCTCCTGCTTCATAGTTAACTTTATGGTTAACTTTCAAAGCCCTATCCTCGACCGCACCTTCGCCGCCCTGGCCGATCCGACGCGGCGCGCGCTGCTCGCCCGGCTCGACGAGCAGGGGGGCGTCTCGATCAGCGACCTCGCCCGGCCGTTCCCGGTGTCGCTGCCGGCCATCATGAAGCACCTCGACGTGCTCTCCGATGCCGGCCTGGTCACGCGCAAGAAAGTCGGCCGCACCGTCACGTGTCAGCTCAAGGCCGAACCAATGGAGCAGGCAATGAACTGGCTGGCCAAGTACGAGCGCTACTGGACGGAGCAGCTCGACCGCCTCGCCGCCTTCGTGGAGGACGACTCATGGCAAGCAAGCCCAGCCTCGGCCTCAAGCGCCGCCTCAAAGCGCCGCCCGAAAAAGTCTACGAAGCCTGGACCGTCCCGGAAAAAATGACCCAGTGGTGGGGCGCCTCCGACGCGGCGTCCCGCACCGCCAAGGCCGACGTCCGGGTGGGCGGCCGCTTCCTTGTCGGCTTTCGCGGCGACGAGGGCGGCCGGCACGACGTGAGCGGGATCTACAAGGAAGTCGTGCCGGGCAGGAAGCTGGTGTTCAGCTGGGCCTGGCGCACGACGCCGGAGCGCGAATCGCAGGTCACGATCGACCTCAAGCCCGACGGCGACGGCACCGTCCTGACGCTGACGCACGAGCAGTTCTTCGACGAGAAGGCGCGCGACGACCATCGTCAGGGCTGGAGCCGGGCGCTCGACAATCTGGAGAAGGTCTTCGCGTGAACCTCGCCCCCTTTCGCACGCCCGTCGCCATGAGCGACGCCGGCGTCTGGGCGCTGCAATTCAACGCGCTGCCTCGCACTGTCGGCGGGTTGGCGAACGTCCTCCAGGGCCTGCTGATCCACGAGCATATGCCCGACTTCTACGGCGTCACGCTCTCCGACCGCCAGCGTGGCGAACCGCATGTGCGCAGCGCCGAGCAGATCCTGGAACGGATTGCCGTCCACGATCCGCGGCCGATCGCGGAGACCCGTTCGCCCGGCGAACGCTTTGCCGGCTGCTGCCGCCATTACACGCTGATGCTGGTCACCATGTTGCGGTCCCGTGGCATCGCCGCACGGGCACGCTGCGGCTTCGGCACCTACTTCGTGAAGGGCATGTTCATCGACCACTGGGTGGCGGAGTATTTTGATGAGGCGCAGCGGCGCTGGATCCTGGTCGATGCCCAGCTCGACGCCTGCCAACGCGAGAAGTTCGGCATCGACTTCGACACACTCGACGTGCCGCGCGATAAATTCCTGGTGGCGGGCGATGCCTGGAAGCTCTGCCGCAGCGGCAAGGCCAACCCGCAGGCCTTCGGGGTCCTCGACATGTTCGGCCTGTGGTTCGTCGCCAGCAACGTGATCCGCGACGTGGCCTCCCTCAACAATCGCGAGATGCTGCCGTGGGACGTGTGGGGCGGCATGACCCCCGTCGACGCCGACATCGACCTCGACTTCATCGACCGGATGGCCGCGCTGAGCCATGAACCCGACAAGCATCTCGACGCGTTGCGGGCCGCCTACGACGATCAGCGCATCACCGTGCCGCCCACGGTCTTCAATGCCGTCCTCAATCGCCCCGAGACGGTCTCGCTCTGAGAAAGCCCGTGCTGCAGCGAGGCTGAATCCCGCCAAATATGCGGAAAAACCGGACAAATCCTGCTGCCAAGGGCAAGCCGGAGTGTTGTAAGCTTGGTCCAGCAGATAGGGAGAATCACATGCCCGCACTCTCGCTCGACCACTGGAATATCTACAGCAAGGACCTCAAGGCCACGGTGCGCTTCTACGAGCGCTACGTCGGCCTGCGCGACGGCGACCGCCCGCCCTTCCCGTTCCCGGGCGCCTGGCTCTATGCCGGCGAGAAGGCGATCCTGCACATCGTGTCGGAGACCGGCCGCAAGGACCACGGCAGCGGCGCCATCGATCATGTCGCCATCAACTGCGCCGACATCCGCGGCACCATCGACCAGATCAAGAAGGACAAGGTCCCGTTCGAGGTCCGCAAGGTCCCGGCGCGGCCGTTGCAGCAGGTCTTCCTGCACGATCCCGACGGTGTGATGATCGAGCTCAACTTCTGGAACGAAGCCGACGTGCCGGAGATCGACACCTCCCGCACGATGCCCGGCGACCGCGTGAAGAAGGCCAAGACCAAGGCCAAGGTCGCGGCCTGATGCGCCTTGCTGCGCTGGCGGTTCTGGCGGCGGCACTCGCCGCCGGCACCGCCACCAGCACCGCCAGGGCGCAGCAGCGCGAGACCATCTCCTTCGAGAGCCGCCAGAAGGGCCAGCCGGTCCAGGTGACGGCCGAGATCTACTGGCCGGCCAAGCCGGGACCCGTGCCCGCGATGGTGATCCATCACGGCAGCGGTGGCGTGGGCGAGCGCGAGAGCCGCTTTGCCCGCGAGATGGTGGCGATGGGCGTGGCTGCTGTTGTCATCGACTCGTTCAAGCCGCGCGGCGTCACCTCGACGGTACAGGATCAAGCCGCCGTCACCGGCCAGGATTTCAATCTCGATGCGCTGGGTGTGCTCAAGGCGCTGGGCGCCAACGGTCGCATCGACCGCAACAAGATCGGCATCATGGGCTTTTCCAAGGGCGGCACCTCGGCCCTGATGGCCGCGCACGAGCAGTTCATGGCCGCGGCGGGCGTTCCCCCGGGCCTGCGCTATGCGCTGCACGTGCCCTTCTACCCGTCATGCGGCGCGCAATACTACCGGCCGCAGATCGCGCGCGCACCGATTTACATGCTGCTGGGCCAAGCCGACACCTATGTCGGCTACGAGCCCTGCCAGACCTATGGCCAGGCGCTGCAAGCCGGCGGTGCGACGGTGCAGGTAACCGTCTTCCGCAATGCCATGCACGGCTTCGACGGCGGGCCTCCCTATGCCGTTTCCCGCGGCGAGAATTACTCGAAGTGCGTCTTCCAGCAGCAGGCCGACCGTTCCTGGATCGAACGCGCCAGCGGCGTCATGACCATCGGCACCGACGGCAAGCCGATCCCTGGTACGCTCGCCAAGGCACTTGCCGTGTGCCGCACCCTGGGCGTCAGCGGTGGCGGCAACGATGCCGCCGCCAGACAATCGATGGACGATCTCAAGGGCTACGTGCGCCGCCACCTGCTGGGTGGCTGAGCCGGCCCGGGCGGGGTAACCCCGCTCTTCAATCGATCGTCGGCGTGGCCTTCAGCCGTTCGAGATAGTCCGCCGGCAACAGATCGCAGCCGGCGAGCAGGAAGGCGAGATAGGCGCGCGTCGGCTTGAGCCCGGCGGCTACCTTCAGGGCCACATAGACGATCGCCTCGACCGTCTCGCCGGTGTCGGCGCGCACCACGGGCAGCGTGCGTCGCTCGTAGTGGCCGCCCGCCACCCCTTCATGGACGTCGAGAACGTCGAACCCCCGGGGCGGCAGGGCGTTCAAGGTGCCGTGCACGGTCCCGCCGGCCGCCATCACGATGTTGCCGGCGCCGGCGCCCGGCGGCATCCGGGCCTGCTTGTCGAAGGTGAGCCGCCAGCCGTCGAGCCGGCCGCCCAGGCGATCACCCCAGGCGACCCCTTCGGGCTTCAACCGGCCCTCGAACAGGCGCGCCGCGCACATGTTCGAGCCGTAGGCGAAGTACCATTTCAGGCCAGCCGCCACACCCGCACTCCCTCGTCGTAACCGCGGATCGCCATCGGACCGAGGTCGGTGGCGGGACCGCCGTCGCCGTTGGCCTGCATCGCGTCGCGCATGGAATTCGAGACGAGCAGCCGCGATCCGGTTTCCTTGGTGAGCTGTTCGAGCCGGGCGGCGAGGTTCACGGTGTCGCCGATCACCGTGTATTCCTTGCGCTGCGGCGAGCCCACCGTGCCGGTCACCGCCTCGCCGATGTGGATGCCGATGCCGATGCGCAGCGTCTGCTGCGGCCGGACGAGGTTCCAGGCGTCGACCGCGTCGAGCATGCCGCGCGCGGCCGCCAGCGCATTGGCCGCCGCCGCCGGGTCCTTGAGCGGTGCGCCGAACAGCGCCAGGAAGCCGTCGCCCAGGAACTTGTTGATGATGCCGTTGTGACGGTCGACGACCTCGATCATCTCGGCAAAGAAGTCGTTGAGCAGCGCCACCGTCTCGCCGGCCGGCCTCAGGCGCGTGGTCGCCGTGAAGCCGCGGATGTCGAGGAACAGCACGCACACAGTGCGCATCTCGCTCTCCGGTTCCGACGACGTCGCGAGCAGGCGGTCGACCACGGCGGGTGAGACGTGCTGGCCGAACAGGTTGGTGACCCGGTCGCGCGCCGCCGCCGCCGCCACCGAATTCTCGAACTGCCGGCGCAGGCTGCCGGCCACGACGCCGGCAATGATGCCTGCCGCCAGCAGCACGATGATGCGGCTCAAGTGAAAGAGCAGCGCAAATTCCGGCTGCTCGCTTCCGATCTGCAGCGGCACCAGCCAGACGACGAGCGCCAGTTGTTGCACCGCCGCCACCGCACCGGTCCAGGTCGAGAGCCAGAAGTCGAGCCTGAGCGTCGACAGCAAAATGAACACGAAATAGAGCAGCGGCGGCCAGAAGCTGAACACCGTCGTTGCGTCCATGTGCCGGCTGAGCTCGAAAATAAGGACGCTGGGCAGGCTGGTCTCGATCAGGGCATTGGCGAAACGGGCGATCCGGGGGAAGTCCTTGTCGGCGGCCATGCGGCGGCTGAGGACGAACAGCGCCACCAGCTCGTAGACGAGGAACGGGCCGGCGATCACCAGAGGTTCCCAGCCCGCGATGCCGCCACGGAACATCCGCCGGGTGAACTCGGGGAAGAAATTTGCGGCAGTCAGGGTGATCGCGAGCAGGATCGCGAGGACGACGGACAGCATCTGCATGCGCTGGCGCTCGCTGCGCAGGATCTCGCGCCTGAGCGCGTCGTCATAGGGATCGTGAGCGGCTTTTACCATGGGCCGCACGCTAGCCAGCCGGCGCGGGCTCCACAACGGCGGGCGGGGATGCTAGGAACGGGCCATGCCGCTAAAGGAGATCGTCCGCGAACTGCAGGGCAAGGCCACCAACCTGGCCCTGCGCGCGCCCATCTCCTGGGTCAACATCCTGGCCGGACCGCCGATCACGGTCGATGGCCGCACCCTCGACGGCCGTACCCAGTGGCTCCTGCAACTGCTCGCGCGCAGCGGCCAACCGCCGATCGAGAAGTCGAGCGTGGCCGAGGCGCGAGCGTCCTACGGCGCCTTCATGCTCGAGATGGGCGGCGGCCGCGTGTCGATCGGCGAGATCGTCGACCGCACGATCGAAGGTCCAGCCGGCCGCCTGCGCATCAGGATCTATCGTCCCGCCGGCGTGGTGGCGCGGCTGCTGCCGGCCATCCTCTATTTTCACGGCGGCGGCTGGGTGATGGGCAGCCTCGAAGGCTATGACCTGGTCTGCCGCTACATCTCGGCCCGCACCGGCTGCGCCGTCGTCGCCGTCGACTACCGCCTGGCCCCGGAGCATAAATTTCCAGCCGCCATCGACGATGCCGTCACATCGTTCCGCTGGCTGGCGGCCAACGCAATGGCCCTCGGCATCGACCCGGCGCGCCTCGTGGTCGCGGGCGATTCGGCGGGCGGCAATATCGCAGCCGTTGCGGCCCAGCTCCTGCGCGACGAGCCGCATGCCCCCTGCCTGCAATGGCTGATGTTCCCCGCGACCAGCCTCGCGTTCGACACGCCCTCCTACAGGAGCTGTGGCGAAGGTTTCTTCGTGACCCGCGCCGCCATGGAATGGTTTCGTGGCCACTACCTCAACGACCCGGCCGAGATCGAGGATCCCAGGGTCTCGCCATTGCGCAGCGACAATCTCGCGGGAGTAGCCCCGGCGTTGATCTTCACCAACGGCATCGATCCGCTGCGCGACGAAGGCCACGCCTATGCCGACCGGCTGTCGGCAGCGGGGGTAAAGACCTTCCACCGCGAATTCGACTCGCTGATCCATGGCTTCATCGGCATGCGCGGCGCCATCCAGGCGGCGGCGCGGGCGATGGACGACATGGTGGCGGGACTGCGCCATGAGCTCGCCCAACTCGGACGATGAGACAAGGACAGCGGGAATACCTGCAATGACCGACGACGCCCCTCCCGACCTGGCTACCTCCGACCAGCGCGGCGAGCGCTCAGGCCGACGCGAGCAGAACAAGGCGGAAAACCGCACCGCGCTCCTGAAGGCGGCGCGTGCGGTGTTCGCCGAGATGGGCGCGGGTGCGGCCAGCGTGCGCGACATCGTGCGCCGCACCGACCTCGCGTCGGGCACCTTCTACAACTACTTCAAGGACAAGGACGAGATCTTCGAGGCCGTGGTCGGCGAGCTCACCGGCGAACTGCTGAAGCGCCACCGCGAGGGCCGCGCCAGGGCGCGCACCGCAGAGGAGTTCTTCCGCAAGCACTACGCCGTCTATTTCGACTTCATCGTCGAGGACCCTGAGCTGCTGGCGCTGGCGCAGAAGAATTTCACCGCCATCCGCACGCTGCTCGACAAGCCCGACGTGCGGGCGCTGGCGCTGGCGCTGAACGAGGACATCCGCGCCGCCATCGCCCAGGGTGTTCTGCCCAATGTCGACGTCTCCTACCTCGCGGCGTCCCTGGCGGGCGTCGCGTTCGAAATCTCGATGGTCATGGTGGCGCGCGACCCCGTCGACCCCGTCGGGGCGACGGAGTTCGCCACTCGGCTGATGCTGGGCGGCCTCGACCGCGTCCCCGTCAGGGCTTCCGGAAAATCGGCTTGAACATCGCCGCGTCTTCCCAGGTGATCGCCGGATCGCCACCGGTATCCCACTGCTTCCACGACATGTTTTCCTTGAGACGAAACGGCGTACGCATCGCCTCCAGACTCTCGTCCAGGCCGTGGAGGTCAGCCGCCTCGTAGATCGCATGATGACGCGCAGGCGCACGTCCAACGCTGCTGTAGCGCCGGCATCCGACCCAGCCCGGCACGTCCGCGACATTGCGCGGCAGATACTCGGTCTCGTACCAGTCGTGGAAGGCCTGCTCGCGGCCGGGCTGCAATTCAACCGACACCATGAAGAACGGCCGGCTGCCGAAGATGCCGTCGCGGGGCACACGCGGATGCGCCCAGCGTTCGACATAAAGGCGGGGCAGTTCCGCCTCGGTGATCGAGCGCGCCCAGACACCCATCGCGCCATCGGCGGTCCGGCGCTGCAGGACCTCGATCAGGGCTTCAGCGTCGGCCCGCGCATCGCATTCGTGGATGGTGAGGAACTGCTTCCGGTAATACCGGAGCGAGCCCATCACCTGGTGCTCCTGATAGCGCCAGGTGCCCCTCACCCCGCCGGCGTCACTGATGACAGCCGGCAGGAACTCATGATGGTAGAACGCGCTGAAGGGAGCCTCCTGCTCGACATCGAGCCGGAAGGACTCCACGACCAGGGGACGACCAGACAGCGCTAGGCGCCCTGCGCGATCGGGTTGCGCAGCACGCCGATCTTCTCGATCTCGACTTCGCAGACGTCGCCCGGCTTCAGCCAGGGCTGCGGGTTGCGCGCCATCGCTACGCCCGAGGGCGTGCCGGTGATGATGACGTCGCCCGGATCCAGCGTCATGACCTTGGTGAGCTCGTGCACCAGGGTCGGCACGTCGAAGATCAGGTCGTCGGTGTTGCTGTCCTGCATGGTGACGCCGTTGACGCGGGTCATGATCCTGAGCGGTGCGCCGCCCTTGGGCAGCTCATCGGAGGTCACGATGTCGGGGCCGAAGCCGCCGGTGCCGTCGAAGTTCTTGCCCAGGGTGAACTGGCTACCCGACTTGCGCTGCCAGTCGCGGATCGAGCCGTCGTTGAAGCAGGCGTAGCCGGCGATCACCGTGAGCGCCTTCTCCTTCGGCACGTTGCGGCACTTCTTGCCGATGATGACGGCGAGTTCGGCCTCCCAGTCGTACTGCTCGGAGTGCGTGGTCGACAGCATCTTGCCGTTGTGCGGCACCAGCGTGTTGTTGAATCGCGTGAAGACGACCGGATACTGCGGAATCGGGCTGCCGGTCTCCTCGGCGTGTTTGCGGTAGTTGAGGCCGATGCAGAGGATCTTGCCCGGATTGGGGATCGGCGACAGGTACTTGGCCGACTTCTCCGACACCGTGGCGCCGGCCTTGGGCTTGGCGCAGGCCTTGGCGACCGCGGCCTGGGCCTTCTTGCCGCCGGCCAGGATCTCGACCACCGACTTCGGCCCGCGCGGCATCTGCTTGCTGAGATCGACGATCTTGCCGTCGCCCATTTTTACGCCGACGGCGGCCTTACCGCCGCTCATGATGGTGCAAAGACGCATGGTGTTTCCCCCTTCGAATTTCGTCCGAAATACGGCCGGGGCGTAAACTCCTCCCTCCAGCACGGGTGGTCAAGCTTTGCTAGAATGCAGCATGCGTTTCCTGTCCCTCATCCCGCTTCTCGTGGTCTCGATCCTCCTCGCGACGCCGGCGTCGGCCCAGCTCCTGGTCCCGCTCACGACGCCCGATGGCCGCGTCGCCTGCGCCCAGGGCATGACCGGCATCGGCCGGCCGGCCGCCTGGCAGGCCTTGGCCGACCCCGACGGCCCCAGCGGCTGGGTGCTGACCGAGACCGCCGCCGATCCCGCCGATTTGAGGTTTCCGCTCTGCATCAACGAACAGGCCGTCCTGCGCGATCTCGACGCCACGCTCCGCTTCAAGCCGGTGTCGGGCGTCCGTGCGCGCGTCGCCGGCTTCATGTTCCGGGCCCAGAGCGCCAACGATTACTACGTCGTCCGCGCCAGCGCACTCGAGGGCTCGGTCCGGCTCTACCGCATGGAAAAGGGCAAGCGGCGGCAGATCGGCGGAAAGGAAGTGCCGGTCGAGAGCGGCAAATGGCATTCGCTGCGGGTGATCGTGGTCAACGACCGCTTCGAAGTGATGCTGGATGGCGAGTCCCTGTTCAGCGCCACCGACCGCACGCTGATCCAGGCCGGCCCCATGGGCGTGTGGAGCCAGGCCGACAGCGTGACGCACTACGGCTCGCTGCTTGTCAATCCGCCGCCGCGCTGACTTTGCGCTGGACCACTTGCGGAGACGAAAGATGACTCGTAGGGCGAGCTGCTGCTGCGGCCAATGCACGATCGACGTCGAGGGCGAACCCGAGATCAACGGCGTGTGCCATTGCAGCAACTGCAAGAAGCGAACCGGAAGCGCCTTCGGCTGGTCGACCTACTTCGCGGACAGTCAGATCATAGGCCGGACGGGCGACGTCGCCGTCTATGCGATCGGCGGGGCAAAAACCCAGCAAAGATGGTTCTGCAGGAATTGCGGATCGACGCTTTTCTGGAAGGCCGCCTCGAGGCCCGGACTTACCGGCGTGGCCGGCGGCTGCTTTGCCGAGAATCCTCCCGGTGCACCGTCCGTCACCGTGTCGAACGACGGCCGATGCGCCTGGGTCGGCTTGCCCGGCGACTGGCGAACGTCGCTCTAGGTCGCGTCACCGCCGTCTCGCCTCGATCAGCACCCGGGCGAGCTCAACGAAGCCGGCGCCCGAGCGCGCCGTCGTCACCCAGCGCGGCTGGTGGTCCAGGCGGCCGACGAAGTCGCCGACGTTGGCCATGCCGACGGCATTGGGAAAGTAGCCGAACATCGGCGCATCGTTAGGTGAGTCGCCCGCGAACACGTAACGCTCCCGATGGGCCTCGAGATCGACGCCGAACAGCTCGCGCATCATCAGCCGGCTGGTGGTGAGCTTGTCGTAGTCGCCGAACCAGCCGTTGACGTGGATCGAGCTCACCTTGGCGTGCGCGCCCTGACGCTCGAAGATCGCCACGATGCGCTGGATGTCGGCCGGCGCCAGCGGCGGCACGTCCTCGCGGAAATCGACGGCGAGATCGGCGGCGCGATAGGGCTGGTCCGAGGCGATGCCCGCGCCCGGGACCTCGCGCAGCACCTGGGCACGGATCAGGTCCAGCCGGCGGCGGCCTTCCGCCCGTTCGGCCTCGGACTGGATGAAGCGCGTCCTGAGCTTTGCCTCGGACGGGTCGTGCCACATCCAGAAGGCGCCGTTCTCGCCCACCACGGCATCGACCGGCCAGAAGCGGGCGATATGGTCGCACCAGCCGGCCGGCCGGCCGGTAACCGGAATCACACGTAAACCGGCCTTCTTCAGTGCCTCGAGCGCAGCATAGGCATCGGCCGTTAGCGTGCCTTCAGTGGAAACGGTCTCGTCGATATCGGTCAGCACGCCCTGGATCGAGGCGAGAGCGGCACGGGGGCATTCATTCAAAGGCTTCATGGTGGGACACTTCTTAACATGGCAATCTAGGCCGTTCGGGACTAAAAGCCGGGCCATGCGACACCAAGTTGCCAGGGCAAATTCAGAGCAAAAGTACACAACGATGCGCCTCGAACCACTCACCGCCGTAAGTCCCATCGATGGCCGCTATCGCGCGACCGCCGAAGCGCTTGCAGAATATTTCAGCGAACAAGCGCTCATGAAAATGCGCGTTACCGTCGAGTGTGAATATCTCGTGGCGCTTTCGGAGACAAAGGGCGTCGGCATGCGGCCGCTTACGTCCGACGAGAGGGCGATGCTTCGGGTGCTGCCGCATATTGATATCGACGATGCGCAGATCATCCAGAAGATCGAGCGCGAGGGCTATGACGGTATTCCTGCAACGAATCACGACGTGAAGGCGGTCGAATATTTCATCAAGCTCAAACTCAGGAACTCAAGCCTTACCGACGTGCTCGAGTGGGTGCACTTCGCTCTCACCTCCGAGGACGTGAACAGCACCGCCCATGCCCTCGCGCTTCGCGGAGCGCTCGAAGAGGTCATGCTGCCGGCGCTCGAGAAGATGAAAAGTGAGATCGTCAGCCTTGCCCGGACGCATGCGGATACTGCCATGCTCGCGCGCACCCATGGCCAGAGCGCGACGCCCACGACCTTCGGCAAAGAGATGAACGTCTTCGCGAGGCGTCTCGAAATGCAGGTCGAGGCTCTCAAGAATCGCTGCGTCCTCATGAAGTGGGGTGGACCTTCAGGCAACTACAACGCCCAGATGGTGGCGCTTCCGAAGATCGATTGGCTGGATTTTGCGCGTTCTTTTGCGGAAAGCCTGAATGCAGACGGCGCCAACAAGGCGCATGTCGTACGCCTCGAGCTCAATGAGGTGACGACCCAGATAGAGCCGCACGACACGTTTGCCGAGATGTTCGACAATCTGCGCCGCATCAACACGATCCTCCTCGATCTGTCACAGGACATGTGGCGGTACATCTCGGACGGGTGGGTCACGCAGAAACCGAAAGAAGGCGAGATCGGTTCGTCGGCCATGCCGCACAAGGTGAATCCGATCGATTTCGAGAACGCGGAGGGCAATTTCGGCGTCGCCAATGCGCTCTTCGAACATCTCTCGAGAAAGTTGCCGGTTTCGCGCCTGCAGCGCGATCTCTCGGACTCTACCGTGGCACGCACCTTCGGCACCGCCTTCGCGCATTCGCTGATCGGCTATCGCGCGCTCGGCCGCGGCTTCGGCAAGGTCAGCGTGAATCAAGCGGCGCTTCGCGACGCGCTCCTGGCGCATCCCGAAGTGCTCGCCGAAGCAATACAGACGGTGCTGCGCGTTGCCAACGTAGAGATGCCGTATGAGAAGCTGAAAGCGCTCACGCGCGGCAAGCGGGTAACGATGGAAGATCTCGCCGCCTTCATTGATGGCCTCGATATAAGCCCCGAGATGAAGGCGCGGCTCAGCGCACTTCGTCCCGAGAACTACACAGGCCTCGCCGGCATGCTTGCCAGGAAGTGATGGCCCTTGGCTGTCATCCCGGCATTGCGGGGATCTCTCGGGCTGCCCAAAGATCCTTCGATGCGCTCAGGATGACAACGAAGCCGGGGCGTGCCCTAACCGGCTAGAGCTTCACCTCCGTCATGAGCTGCTTCTTGGCATCGTCGAGCAGCCGGTCGCCGTGCTTGCGGATCGTGTGCTCCTCGGTGGGCTTCCCTGCCGCGGCGAGGTCTTTCACCAGCTTGGCAATAACGTCGGAATCGCCCGGCTTCTCGAAGTCCGCAACGACGACTTCCTTGGCATAGGCCTCGGCATCGGCGCCGCTCTTGCCCATCAGGCCGGCGGCCCACAGGCCGAGAAGCTTGTTCCGGCGGGCGTTGACCTTGAACTGCAGTTCCTGGTCCTTTTCGAACTTCTTTTCGAAGGATTTCTCGCGATCGTTGAACGTGGTCATGGCCGCTCCGGGTTGGGCTCGTCGCGCCGGTATATAGCGATGACGGCGCGGTCTTTCCACCCCGCGTCGGCGGTGGCAAAGTCGCGCCCACCGGAGGAAACGGGGCATGGCGCTGGAAAAACTCAAGGATTGGGTCGGCAGGACGCAGACCATGGAGGATCTCGCCACCCCCTTCCCGGCGCGAGCCCTGATCGCCACCTTCGACGAGAAGGACGCCGACCCCAAGGCCGGCGACCCTCTGCCGCCGCTCTGGCACTGGCTCTATTTCCTGGACGCAGCACCCCAATCCAAGATCGGTGCCGACGGCCATGCCGAACGCGGCGACTTCCTGCCACCCATTCCGCTGCCCCGTCGCATGTGGGCCGGCAGCCGGTTCAGCTTCGACGGCGAGCCGCTCCGTATCGGCGAGGCGATCACGCGCCTCTCGCGGATCAAGTCCGTCGAACCCAAGACCGGATCCAGCGGCGAGATGATGTTCGTGACCGTGGAGCACACGGTATCGGGCCCGCGTGGCGTGTCGTTCGTCGAGGAGCACGACATCGTCTACCGCGAGGCGGCGAAGCCCGGCGAACAGCCGAAGGCTGCCCGGCCGGCACCCACCGACGCCACCTGGACCAGGAAGATCGTGCCCGATCCGGTCCTGCTGTTCCGCTTTTCGGCGCTTACCTTCAACGGCCATCGCATCCACTACGACCAACCTTATGTCACCGGCGCTGAAGGCTATCCCGGGCTGATCGTGCACGGGCCGTTGCTCGGCATGCTGCAGATCGAGTTGGCGCGCCGAAGCCACCCGGATAAGGTTGTGAAGAGTTTCGAGTTCCGGGCGCTCTCGCCGGTGTTTTCGGGTCCTGCCTTCTCGGTGCAGGCTCGCCGTGAAGCCGACGGCTCGGCGACGACCTGGATCGCCGATCCCAAAGGCGGTCTGGCACAGCAGGGAAAGGCGACGTTTCGATGAACGAGCATCTCCACCATCGCGGCTGCGGCTGCCTGCGGGCGCTCTCCCGCCGCGGTATGCTGGGCCTCGGCCTCGGCGCCGCCGTCGCTTCGACCGCCCTGCCGGCGCTGGCCGTCGACGAAGGCTACGAGGCGATGCTGATGAAATGCATCGACCCGCGTTTCACCACCGACACCTGGAAATACATGACCAGCCGCGGCTGGCAGAACAAGTACAGCCAGTTCAACATCGCCGGTGGACCGATCGCGGCGGTGGCACCGGTCTTCCAGGAATGGCGCGCAACCTGGGAGGCCAATCTCGACATCTCCGTGCAGCTTCACAACGTGAAGCGCCTGATCGGCATGACGCATCGCGATTGCGGCGCCGCCGCCGTTGCCTACGGCGACCGCATCAAGACCGACAAGGCCTACGAGACCGAGACGCTCGGCAAGGCGTTACGCGCCTTCCGCGACCAGGCGAAGAAGCGCCAACCCCAGCTCATCGTCGAGCTCGGAATCATGGATCTGAAGGGCGCCGTCGAGTCTGTGACCTGACGTGTGACGGAACCTTCGTCCGTGCCCGACTCATCCCTCTCCACCCCCCGACTTGCTGGCGCCGCGCTGGCGCATCAGCTCGCCCTGCAGCGCTCGCGGCGGCCCGCCGATCCCCTGCTGTCGCTGGTGGTGCCGGTCTTCAACGAGGACGAGTCGATCGACCTCTTCGTCGATACCGTCATGCCGATCCTGGAGCGCGACCGCCTGCGCTTCGAGATCGTGTTCGTAAACGACGGCTCGCGCGACGACACGCTTTCGCGGCTGCTCAGCCGCAGCATCGGCGACCGGCGCATCAGGGTCGTCAACTTGTCGCGTAATTTTGGCAAGGAAGCCGCCCTCACCGCCGGCATCGACCATGCCAAGGGCGACGTTCTGATCCCGATGGACATCGATCTGCAGGATCCGCCCGAGCTGATCGGCGCGTTCATGGTGCGCTGGCGCGAGGGTTACGACATCGTCTATGGCGTGCGCAGCGCCCGCCTGACCGATACCGCCGCCAAGCGCTTGTCGGCCAACTGGTTCTACTGGGTGTTCAACTCGATGTCGCCGGTGCTCATTCCACCGAACGTCGGCGACTTCCGGCTGGTCGACCGGCGCGCCGTCGAGGTGCTGCGCCAGCTTCCCGAGCGCAACCGATTCATGAAGGGGCTGTTCGCCTGGGTCGGCTTCAACTCGGTCGGCGTGCCTTACGAGCGCCCGCAACGGGCTGCCGGCACGACCAAGTTCAACTTCTGGCGGCTGTGGAATTTCGCGCTCGACGGTGTCGTGAGCTTTTCGACCGCGCCGTTGCGCGCCTGGTTCTACGTCGGCGTGGTGATCGCGACCGTTGCCGTTCTCTATGCCCTCTTCATCGTCACGCGCGTGCTGATCCTGGGCATCGACACACCGGGCTACGCCTCGCTGCTGATCGCGGTGTTGCTGATGGGCGCCATCCAGCTTCTGTCGCTCGGCATCATCGGCGAGTATCTCGGGCGCCTCTTCCTCGAGGTCAAGGGACGGCCGATCTATGTCGTCGAGGGCGTCTACGAGGACGGGGCCGACGCACCGCCGAAGGACTGACGGCGGTCGATGGATCTCAAGGAAGAGGACATCCTCGGCGCCGACATCGGCCGGCATTGGTACTACTGTTCCAAGGCGGCGGCGCTCCGGCGAGCAGTTGGCGCGCTCACTCCCCGCCACCTGCTCGATGTCGGTGCGGGCTCGGGCTTCTTTTCCCGCCACCTGCTGGCCGAGACGCCGGCCGAAAGCGCGCTCTGCGTCGATATCGGCTATCCCAACGACCGCGATGACAGCGTCGCCGGCAAGCCGGTGCGCTATCGCCGCGATACCGGCCCGACCGACTGCGACCTGGTGCTGATGATGGACGTGCTGGAGCATGTCGACGACGACCGCGGCTTGGTGCGCCACTACGCCACGAAAGTACCTTCAGGCGCACATTTCCTGGTAACCGTGCCGGCCTTCGCCTTCCTGTGGAGCGGCCACGACGTCTTCCTCGAGCACAAAAGGCGCTATCGCCTCCCTGAGATCGAGGCGGCGCTCCGCGATGGAGGCCTCGAGATCGTGCGCGGCGCCTATTACTTCGGGCTGGTCTTTCCCCTGGCGGCGGCGATGCGGCTCGCCAGCCGCAACACAACCGAACCCAGCAGCAGTCTCAAGAAGCATGGCGCTCTCGCGAATGGTCTCCTCGCGGCGGCCTGCGCCGCTGAACTACCGCTGTTTCCGTATAACCGCCTGGCCGGCCTGTCGGCCTTCGTCCTGGCGAAGAAGCCCTAGGAAGCGGCGGCGGCGACGTCTTTCGAGCCGATGCGGCGGCGCTTGGCGTTGATCTCGCGCAGCACCACCAGCATCTCCTCGGCCACGATGTCGCCCGGGATGCCGTCGCCCTCGGCCTCGAGCTCCTTCATGTCGACCCACACCGCGTAGAGCGGCGCGGTGCGCGAGGTGATGATTCCGGCATGCAGCAGGGTCTTGATCAGCACGCGGAAGATGTTGGTGCCTTCCTTCAGGTTGGCGCGACGGTCCTCGTCGGTGAAGACCTCCTTCATCGCGTCGCGCACCCACTGCCAGTCGAGCCCGTACTTGGCGTAGATCACCTGCTTCTGCTCGGCATTGATCAGGTTGAACAGCAGCATCTGGAAGAGCTGCGCCGACCAGTCCTCGACCTTCTTGTGCTCATCCGGATTGAGATGCCGTATCGTCTTGGCCGCCCAGATGCGGCCGAAGCGATGATGAAAGGCCTCGTCGCTCATCACGAGCTGCACCAGGCGGCGCAGCACCGGATCGTTGGTCTTGGCATTGAGCGTCGCGAACGAGCCCATGGCGATGCCTTCGATCAGCATCTGCATGCCGACGATCTTCTTGTAGACCTCCTCGGTGGTCACCAGGTCGGTGAGCACGGCGGAGATCGTCTTGCCGACCGGCAGCGGTTCGCCCCAGCGCTTGGCGATGTAGCGGGTGAAGCCCGCAACGTGGCGGGCTTCCTCGCGCGCCTGGTTGGCGGCGTATTCCTGGGCGCCCGGGTCGAGCAGGATGTGGCAAAGACTGGCCGACAGCGAGAGCGCGCCCTGTTCGCCATGCAGCAGGTTGGAGACCGACCAGTGCATGACGTCGTTGGCGAGCCCGATCTTCTGCCCGTCGTCCAGCCGGTCGGCCACGGCGCTGCGAAGCTCGACTACCGTGTCCAGCGGCATGATCGGCGTCTTGGACATGTCGAACGGCACGTCGTAGTCGATGTAGTTCGTGTCCAGAGGGTCCCAGAAATGGTCGTGGGTTGCCGAAATAATGCCGTCGAAGGCATTGGTTCGCCGGCCGTAGCGCGGCACCTCCAGCATCGCCGGAAAATCTTCCCGGGCGACGGTGTCATAGGCCTTGTCGTAGGTGATCTGCTGGGCCATTTGAGGGCCTCCCATGAGAATCTCAATATGACGGCTGCGTCACCTTTTTCAATGGATTTTTCCCCAGTACCGGCGCATGGGACTTCCGCCATATTCCGGCCGCCAACCTTGCCGCCGATCGGCGGGCGATCTGCATCGCCCGCGCAGGAGTAAATAATGTCCCGCCGCCGCCGCATCTACGAGGGCAAGGCCAAGACCTTGTTCGAGGGGCCCGAGCCCGGGACGATCGTCCAGTACTTCAAGGACGACGCCACCGCCTTCAACAACCAGAAGAAGGGCACGATCACCGGCAAGGGGGTGATCAACAACCGCATCTCCGAGTTCCTGATGACCAAGCTCGGCGAGATCGGCGTGCCGACCCATTTCATCCGCCGCCTCAACATGCGCGAGCAGCTGATCCGGCAGGTCGAGATCATTCCGCTCGAGATCGTGGTGCGCAACGTCGCCGCCGGCTCCTTCGCCAAGCGCTTCGGCGTCGAGGAGGGCACCCAGCTGCCGCGGTCGATCATGGAGTTCTTCCACAAGAACGACGCGCTGGGCGATCCCATGGTGACCGAGGAACACATCACGGCTTTCGGCTGGGCAACGCCGCAGGACCTCGACGACATCGTGGCGCTGACGCTCAGGGTGAACGATTTCCTGTTCGGCCTGTTCCTCGGCTGCGGCATCAAGCTGATCGACTTCAAGGTCGAGTTCGGCCGCCTCTATGAAGACGACATGGTCCGCATCGTGCTTGCCGACGAGATCAGTCCCGACTCGTGCCGGCTGTGGGATCTCAGGACCAACGAGAAGATGGACAAGGACCGCTTCCGCCGCGACCTCGGCAAGGTCGAGGAGGCCTACCAGGAGGTCGCGCGGCGGCTCGGAATTCTCATCGACCAGGGTCCGGGCGACGTCCGCGGCCCCACCACCTTGCAATAACGACGTTGCCATAAAGAGGCGAAATGAAAGCCAGAGTTCACGTAACCCTCAAGAATGGCGTGCTCGACCCCCAGGGCAAGGCCATCGGACATTCGCTCAATCGGCTGGGCTTCCCCGAAGTGGGCGACGTCCGCCAGGGCAAGTTCATCGAGCTCGAGATCGCCGAGACCGACAAGGCCAAGGCCAAGGCCCGTCTCGACGAGATGTGCCGCAAGCTGCTCGCCAACACGGTGATCGAGAACTACTCGATCGAATTGGTCGGCTGATGAAGGCAGCGGTTCTCGTCTTTCCGGGCTCCAATCGCGAAGGCGACGTGGCGCAGGCGATCGAACTCGTCACCGGCCGCAAGCCCGCCATGGTGTGGCACGGCGACGGCGACTTCGAGAAGACCGACCTGATCGTGGTCCCGGGCGGCTTTTCCTACGGCGACTATCTGCGCTGCGGCGCGATGGCGGCGCAATCGCCGGTGATGGCCGAGGTCAAACGTCGGGCCGCCCAGGGCGTGCCGGTGCTGGCGATCTGCAACGGCTTCCAGATCGCCGCCGAAGCAGGCCTGCTGCCGGGCGTCCTGATGCGCAACGCCCATCTGAAATTCGTTTGCGCCGATGTCCATCTCAAGGTCGAGAGCAGCCAGAGCCTGTTCACCAACCGCTATCAGGCGGGACAGGTGATCCGGATCCCGGTGGCGCACGCCGAGGGCAACTACTTCGCCGACGCCGAGACCCTGAGAAAGGTCGAGGATCGCGGCCAGGTCGCCTTCCGCTACTGCGCGCCTGACGGCACGGTCGACGGCAGCGGTAATCCCAACGGCTCGATCAATAACATCGCCGGCATCTTCAACGAGACCAAGACGGTGATGGGACTGATGCCGCATCCGGAAAACGCCACCGAGCCGATGTTCGGCGGCAGCGACGGCAAGGCGCTGTTCGAAGGCCTGGTCGAGGCGCTGTCGTGACCGTCGCTGCGGAAAAAAATCCGCCGGTGAAGCTGCCCAACGAGCTCACGATCACCCCGCAGATCGTGGCCGAGCATGGCTTGGCGCCGGACGAATACCAGCGCGTGCTCAGCATCATGGGCCGCACGCCCACGATGGTGGAACTCGGCATCTTTTCGGCGATGTGGAGCGAGCACTGCTCCTACAAGTCCTCGAAGGTGTGGCTGAAGAAACTGCCGACCAGCGCGCCCTGGGTGATCCAGGGCCCGGGCGAGAACGCCGGCGTCATCGACATCGGCGACGGCCAGGCCGCCATCTTCAAGATGGAGAGCCACAACCACCCCTCCTACATCGAGCCGTATCAAGGTGCGGCGACCGGCGTCGGCGGCATCCTGCGCGACGTCTTCACCATGGGCGCCAGGCCCGTCGCAAACCTCAATGCGCTGCGCTTCGGCGACCCCTCGCATCCCAAGACGCGACACCTCGTGTCGGGCGTAGTGGCCGGCATCGGCGGCTACGGCAACTGCATGGGCATTCCGACCGTGGGCGGCGAGACCAATTTCCATGCCGCCTACAACGGCAACATCCTGGTCAATGCCATGACCGTGGGCATCGCACCGACCGACCGGATCTTCTACGCAGCGGCGGCGGGCATCGGCAATCCGCTGGTCTATGTCGGCTCCAAGACCGGCCGCGACGGCATCCACGGCGCCACCATGGCCTCGACCGAATTCAGCGAGGACAGCGAGGAGAAGCGGCCCACCGTGCAGGTCGGCGATCCCTTCGTGGAGAAGCTGCTGCTCGAAGCCTGTCTCGAGCTGATGGCGACCGATGCGATCGTGGCCATCCAGGACATGGGCGCGGCCGGCCTCACCTCCTCGTCGTTCGAGATGGCGGCCAAGGGCGGCCTCGGCGTGATCGTCGAACTCGACAAGGTGCCGATGCGCGAGACCGGCATGAATCCCTACGAGCTCATGCTCTCCGAAAGCCAGGAGCGCATGCTGATCGTGCTGAAGCCCGGTCGCGAGGAACTGGCGCGCAAGATCTTCGAGAAGTGGGAACTCGACTTCGCCGTGATCGGCCATCTCACCGACACCGAGCGCATGGTGCTCTCCTGGCACGGCGACATCGTGGGCAACATTCCGATCCCGCCGCTGGTCACCGAAGCGCCGATGTACGAACGGCCGTGGACGCTGACGCCGCTGCCGCCTGTGCTCGACGCTGCCAAGGTGCCGGCACCCCGGGATTATAAGGCCTCTCTGCTCACCCTGATGGGCTGCCCGGACCTCGCCAGCAAGGCGTGGATCTGGCACCAGTACGATCACCTCATCATGGGCAACACCGCGATCCGTCCGCAGGACGGCGACGCAGCCCTCGTGCGCGTGCCGGGCGGCCACAAGGGCCTCGCCATGACCTCCGATTGCACGCCGCGCTATGTGCAGGCCCATCCCGAGACCGGCGGGCGCCAGGCGGTTGCCGAGGCGTGGCGCAACATCACGGCCACCGGCGCCAGGCCGCTCGCCGTCACCGACAACATGAACTTCGGCAACCCGACGAAGCCCGAGATCATGGGCCAGTTTGCCGGTGCCATCATGGGCATGGCGGAAGCCTGCAAGACGCTCGACTTCCCCGTCGTGTCCGGAAACGTCTCGCTCTACAACGAGACCGAGGGCCGTCCGATCCTGCCGACGCCGACCATCGGCGCGGTCGGCGTGATCGAGGACATCGCCAAAGCGGTCGGTTCGCGCCTCAGCAAGGCAGGGCTCGCCCTCGTGCTGCTGGGCGAGACCCAGGGCTGGCTCGGCCAGTCGCTCTACCTGCGTGAGCTTTGCGGTCGCGAAGAGGGCGCGCCGCCGCCGGTCGATCTCGCCGTGGAGCGCCGCAACGGCGACTTCGTGCGCGGCGAGATCCTGGGCGGGCGGATCGCTGCCTGCCACGACCTCTCCGACGGCGGCCTGCTGGTCGGCCTGGCCGAGATGTGCCTGGCCGGCGGGACAGGCGTCACGATGAAGCTGCCGGCCGGCGCCGGTGCCGCACACGGCTTCCTCTACGGCGAGGACCAGGGCCGCTATCTGGCCGCCACCGACGATGGCAATGCCCTGCTGGCGGCAGCCGCGGCCGCCGGCGTTCCGGCGACCCTGCTGGGCTATGCCGGCGGGCAGGCCCTGGTCGTCGAGGGCCTCCTCACCCTGCCGCTTGCCGAATTGCGGGCCGTCCACGAGGCGTGGCTGCCCACCTATATGAACAGCGCCGCCTGACAGGAGAGCGCCATGCCGATGCAAGCCGAAGACATCATCCGCCTGATCAAGGACGGTATTCCCGGCGCCGAGGTCGAGCTCCAGGATATGGTCGGCGACGGAGACCACTATGCGGCTACGGTCATTTCACCGGCCTTCGCCGGTAAATCGAAGATCCAGCAGCATCAGATGGTCTATGGCGCGCTGGGCGGACGGATGGGTGGCGTGCTGCACGCCCTCAAATTGACCACCATGGCGCAAAGGCCCTGACCACCCTATATTTGCTGCAAGTCTGCGCCCGGCCGGGCGCCCCGCAAGGATCCCTCCAGGAGACCGACATGAGCGAACCCGAAGTGTTCGAGCGCATCCGCAACGAGATCGGCAAGAACGACGTGCTGCTGTTCATGAAGGGCACGCCGGTGTTCCCCCAGTGCGGCTTCTCGGCCGCCACCGTCGATGCGCTGAGCCAGCTCGGCGTGAAATTCCACGGCATCAACATCCTCGTCGACCAGGAACTGCGTGAAGGCATCAAGGAATTCAGCCAGTGGCCGACGATCCCCCAGCTCTACGTGAAGGGCGAATTCGTCGGCGGCTGCGACATCGTGCGCGAGATGTTCGAGACCGGTGAGCTGGAGCAGCTCTTCAAGGAAAAGGGCGTCTCGCTGGCGACAGCCGCCTAGGCTTTCCGAGTTCTTGCCTTTTCTGAAACGTGCGGGCTCTCGCGCTTTTGAAGGCGCTATCGCCCGCCCGTACGCGTTTGCTTACGCAAACGCGTACGACGCCATCGACAGATTTCCCAGAGTGAAGCTGCGGTGCAGCGCCCGTCCGCGGGCGCCCTCGCCCGCTGCGCCGTACGCCACATGCAGCGGCAGGAAATGCTCGTCGGTGGGATGGGCGTCTTCGGCATTGGGCGCCTGGGCGCGATAGTCGGCCAACGCCGCCTCGTCGCCCGTCTCCACGGTTTCCGCCAGCCAGTCGTCGAATTCCCGGGCCCACGGCTCCGGCTCGGAGTCCCCGCCGCTGCGCACGAGCGCGCGCAGATTGTGGGTGGCGCTGCCGCTGCCCATTACCAGCACGCCCTCCTCGCGGAGCGCGCTCAGCTTGCGTCCCAGGGCGATGTGATGCGCCGGACTTTGGCCCGGCTGCACCGAGAGCTGGAAGATCGGGATGTCGGCCTCGGGCCAGCCCAGCATCGCCGGCACCCAGGCGCCGTGGTCGAGGCCACGATGGAGGTCGTGCGCCGCGCCGGTGAGCTTGGCCACCCGCTCGGCCAGTTCCGGCGCGCCGGGGGCGGCATAGCGCAGGCGGTAGAGCGCGTCGGGAAAGCCGTAGAAATCGTGGATGGTGTCGGGCCGGCGCGCCAGCGAGACGGCCGGCATGTCGGTGTCCCAATGGGCCGACACCGCGACGATCGCCGTGGGGCGCGGCAGCTGCCTGCCCAGCGTGGCGAGGAAGGCGCGCGCCGGCGAATCGCCCAGAATCAACATCGGAGAACCGTGCGAAACAAACACCGTTGGCATGGACATCGCTTTATTCCTCGGGCGGCTCGTGGCAGCCTGTGTGCAATCGGGGGCAGATACAAGGGAAGGGTAGATCATGCATGTAATACGGAAACTGGGACAGCTCGCGACCGGATTGGGGCTTGGCCTCGGCCTGGCGCTGGCGACGCCCGCCATGGCCGAGACCACGCTCAGGCTGGTGGCGCATTCCGACCTCAAGGTGCTGGATCCGATCTGGACCACCGCCTACATCAGCCGCAACCACGGCTACATGATCTACGACGTGCTGTTCGCGCGCGACGCCAACGGCGAGATCAAGCCGCAGATGGCCGAGAAGGCCGACGTCTCGGCCGACAAGCTCACCTGGACCATCACCCTGCGCGACGGGCTCGAGTGGCACGACGGCCAGCCGGTGACGGCCGAGGATTGCGTGGCCTCGATCAAGCGCTGGGCCGTCCGCGATTCGCTCGGCCAGCAGATGATGTCGTTCGTGAGCGAGATGAAGGCCCTCGACGCCAAGAGCTTCCGCATCGTGCTCAAGGAGCCGTTCGGCCTGGTTCTGCAGGCGCTCGGGAAGCCCTCGTCGAACGTGCCGTTCATGATGCCCAAGCGCGTCGCCGACACCGATGCGGGCAAGCAGATCAGCGACTACACCGGCTCCGGCCCCTTCATCTTCAAGAAGGACGAATGGAAGGCCGGCGAGAAGGTGGTCTACGTCAAGAACCCCAAATACAAGCCGCGCGCCGAGCCGCCCTCGATGCTGGCCGGCGGCAAGGTCGCAAAGGTCGATCGCGTGGAGTGGCTCGCCATCTCCGATCCGTCGACCGCGGTCAACGCGCTGCTCAGCGGCGAGATCGACCTGATCGAATCGACTGTGCCCGACCTCAGGCCGGTGCTGCAGTCTGACAAGAACATCGCGCTGTTCACCTTCAACAAGCCCGGCAGCCAGGTGATCATGCGCATGAATCACCTGCATCCGCCGTTCGACAATCTGAAGGCGCGGCAGGCGGTCCAGTACGCCATCGCCCAGGAGGACTTCCTGCGCGCCCAGGTCGGCAATCCCGAAATCTATGAGGTGTGCAACGCGCCGCTGGTCTGCGGCTCGCCCAACGAGAAGAAATACGGCGATCTCCTGATCAAGCCCGACCTCGAGAAGGCCAAGGCGCTCCTGAAAGAGAGCGGTTATGACGGCAAGCCGATCGTCATGCTGCACCAGACCGACCTGCAGTCCTCCAACCAGCTGCCGCCGGTCGGCAAGCAGGCGCTCGAGCGGGTCGGCTTCAAGGTCGACCTGCAGGCGATGGACTGGCAGAGCGTCGTCGCCCGGCGCTCGCGCAAGGAAGCGCCGGACAAGGGCGGCTGGAACATCTTCTTCACCACCACGGTCGCGATCGACGCCGACAACCCGGCCAGCAACTCCTTCACCAATGCCGGCTGCGAGAAGGGCTGGTTTGGCTGGCCGTGCGATCCGGAGATGGAGAAGCTGCGCGCGGCCTACGCACGCGAGACCGATCCGGCCAAGCAGAAGGAAATTGCGCGCGCCGTATCCGACCGCGTGATCGGCCAGGCGACCTATATCACGCTCGGCCAGTACCGCTCCTACTCCGCCTACCGCAAGGACCGGCTCGACGGCTGGCTGGAGGCGCCGGCCGCGGTGTTCTGGAACATCAGCAAGAAGTAGCTTTCCGGGCACTCGATATTCATCCGTCTGCGCCGCGCGCAGCGGCCGGACGCGGGCAAACTCCCTGCCCGCGTCCTCGGCCAAGTCCCACATGGTTTTTCACGGCCCGGAGGGCCGTTCGATGCCGTGTTTTCACGGCTTTCTCGCATTATTTGTGGACGCCTGAATGTAACAAGTTCTGTCCAGAAACCTGTCCAGAATCGAGCTGCAAACCGGTTGTCCGGGCCGACGTTCGCCGTCGGCTCAGTTTGCTCTTTGGGTCTCGTTCTCGTGGTCGA